>Ga0118677_10007776_pt1 | contig 17540 bp, 13 predicted proteins | sample AliMusrvi5mmetaG_FD_86154 | JGI IMG/M metagenome (GOLD analysis project Ga0118677, IMG submission 86154) | reverse complement strand
CAAGTGCCGAAAGCCGCTCTGGAGTATTCGCCACCAGGTCAAAATAGGCGGGTATCTTCCTTCCCTTCTTATCTCCTACCCCCTGCCACGGAGGCTCAGAGGGGAGATCGAGCCGCAGTTTGGTCAGGAATCGACATATGCCCCCTTCCAATGGACCGTTAAACGGTGGATGCGGCTTATAGTCTGGAACCAGTAGGCGCAAAAAGTGTGTGGCGCTAACGGTCTTTTCAAAAAAGTCCTTTATTTTTTATAGTCCCCCTGCCCACTGCCATGCTCAAGACGCTAGCTCAGACCCACGTCCATCCATGGGCCAGCCAAGCGCTCGATTGGATTCAACCACGAATCCACAAATTCTAGCGATAACGAATCACCAAATCTGCAACTGCCTGCGCTCTCAATCTCACATTGGCTGCGACATCTAGATTGCTTACCCAAGGCATCGAGCCCAGATGGGAGTCAGAGTTCTTCTCCAGCCACTGATAAATCGCTCGATTGTATTCTTCAACTACCTTGAATTCATACAACTGACCAGAGCCTGCCACCTCAATCACAAGTTCCGCAAGACCCGTTATGTTCAAATCGAACGATTCGAGAAGTAACTCGTGGAGCAGGCTATTGCCCTGACGACTCTCAGTTTCCTTCGTGACCGATGTTTGATACTCCTTAGAATTGGTCAGCTGCCTCCACTTCTCAGCGACCCGAGTATTCTTAGCTAGTGGCTGCTTGGTCGTTGTCTCTTCGGGCTCCTCGGCAGCGCTGTCAGGTGCAAGCCCACGGTCCTTTGAATTGCTACGACCGAACTTGGCTGGGAAATCAATTTGCCTTCCTTGTGACCCATTTAGGGGCTGCTTTCCAAGGTGCACGAGACGTTCTGCCAATTTGGCCAACTGTCTCGACGGATCAGCAAACCAATCCGTCGACCAAATCCTGAATATCTCCCATCCGAGCCCCTCAAGGATTTCCTGCCTCAATCGGTCCCTGTCACGAGCAGATTGTGTCCGATGGTAGGCGGCTCCATCACACTCGATACCAAGGATAAAATGATCAGGAAAATTTGGATGCCTGACTGCCAGATCGATGAAGAAGCCTGCGACGCCGACTTGGGGCTCGCATTGAAAGCCCAAAGTTGCCAATTCACGGCGAACTGACACTTCAAACGGGCTGTCTTCTGAGCGACCAGAACGCTGTCCGACTTCCAGACGTCCAGAACGAGCATACTCTAGGTACTGTTTCAATGCCCGAACGCCCCAATTCGAAGTTTCCGTGGCTTGCACCTTATCAATAGGTATAGAAGTAAACAGCACCAATTGGTGTTTTGCCCGCGTAAACAATACATTCAAGCGGCGATGGCCAACTTTCGAATTGATTGGGCCAAAACGTTGGTAAAATCTACCGCCATCATCATAACCAAATACTGTAGAGATGAAAATGACGTCACGTTCATCTCCTTGAACGTTTTCCAGATTTTTCACGAAGAGCGGTTCGAGTCCATCGGACCATTTTGCGCGATATTCCTGAGCTTCCTCAGTTTCGTGAATCAGCTTTTCAAGTTCGAGTTCTATCAAGTCCGCCTGAGGTCGATTGAGCGCAACTATCCCAAGGGAACGATTAGGATAACAATGCATGAACTCCACTGCTGCTTTGGCACAGCATCGTGCCTCTTCCAGATTTGTTCTAGCGGAATAGGTGCCTTGGACCCAAACGTATTTCACGCCTGAGGATGGGTGAGTTAGGCGCGGGGCTGGAAAAAGCTGAAGTGTATTTTCGTAGAACTCCTTATTTGAAAATGCGATGAGGCTCGGGTCCCGAGACCGGTAATGCCAGAGCAGCCTTTCAGTTCTGCGCGTAGCTGCTTCAACTGATTCGAGTATAGATTCCACTGCGGCTGACTCGTCCAATTGGCTGGACTCTTCATCATCGTAAATCTCCTCAGGTGCGCTTTTGTCACCGAACACTGTTGGCGGCAGTTGCATCTTATCCCCGACCACGACGTATTGGCGGGCACGGGAAAGCGCCGAGAGGGCGTCTTCTGGCTTCACCTGAGAAGCTTCATCGAAGATGACGAGATCAAAGGTCAGTTTTCCGCGTTCAATTAACTGCGCCACGGAAAGGGGCGACATCATGAAACATGGCTTCAGCGCTTGCAGGGCAAGTCCGGCCCGGCGAACTAAGTCGCGAACAGTCGTTCGGGGTCTCTCGAGGCTTGTCACATACTCCAATAGGCTATTCTCAGTGCGGTTCTTAATTAATCCGTAACCAATCCCAGCTGGCGGCCGCCGTTGTAAGAGCCTCTGCACCACCATCGTGCGATCATAGTCTTTAAGCCGACTGTCAAGTTCCCTAAACTTTTTGCTCACTACTCCAGGGCTGCTGTTTCGATACTCCTTCAAGCAGGGGTAGGCACCAAACACTTGATTACACATCGACCGTAATAGTGTGAAATCGAACAGTTCCTCCATGCTCGCAAAATCGCCGATGGATTCCTTGGTACGATCGACAAATTCCTTCAAGTCATGGTGATGAAGTTTAGCATCTATCGCCAGAAAATGTGCACGAGTGGTCAGGGTCGTTTCCGATACAATGGACGTCTGCAAATCAACTTGCAGAGAAGCAATTGGGTTCCTTTCCCACCGGGCAATTGTTCCTGCAGACGTCCCTCCCAACTCAGCCAGCAAATTTACAGAACTTTGTGCATCTGTTTGCAGGCCTCGTAGTTCCTGTCCTAGCATACCAAGTTCTGACCAAGAGCCGGGTGATGATTCACTGCGCAGTTTACTGCGCCACGTTTCGGGTATCGGTAGATTGTCAGCCCGCTCCAACGCGGAAGATATTTCGCATAGGCAATTGAAACTCCGGTCGAGATCGGGGAGCAGTAGCGCTTGGACCTCAGAATTATCATCCAATATCTGTTGACTGGAAGCTTTCTCCCTCAACGCCGTGTTTAGACGTGCAAACCAAGGTGGCGAAATTTCTCCAATCCATTGTAGCAAGCCCAACGCTCGAGTTATCTCGTGCAGGGTGGTTGCCTCGGACTTAAGGTTTGCTTCAACCTTATCCAGTCGAAGATTGTATTCCCTGCAACGCTGTGCCAAGTTGTTCAGGCGAGGAATCCAGTGCTGTTCGGCTAGCAAAACGGCCGAGGTCTTGAGGTCAGAGCCGAGACTGAATAGCGCAGTCCTCAATTCGGAACTGTAAGGTCCGATTATCGGCGTAGCCTGTTTAACTTCGTCGACCCATGAGCATGCGGCTTCGATAGCAGCAAAATCTGTTTCCAACCCTCTAAACAATTCGCCCGCAGCCATTCTAAACGCAGAATCATCGGTCACTTTCTTCAGCTCACTAATCAGCTCTATTGTTTCACGGAGAAATGCTCCCCGTTCTGAACGCTTAACTGAAGGCGCTATCTTTGTCACTGTGACACGTGCCTTTCTATAGCCGCTGCGGAACCAGGCCAGAATACCGTCCCTATCCAATTCTGATGACGCGGTGACAACCTCCTCAAGCGAGATTGTGCCGAATGGCAGAATTAGAAGATTAGAAATTGCAGCGATTCTCAATTTTAGACCCTTGAGTGTCAGGATACGCTCGCGCACTAGGCTGGTTGCCCCATCGCGGTCTAGTCCATGTTGAGCCAAGACAATTCCAGAGGGAGCTTTGGCGGCCAACATGGTGAAAACCGAGAATGCAGAAAGTTCGTTGGCCCCAATCGGAGAATCGGGAAACCTAAGTACGTTTGAAAGACGCGACACTAGCGATGCTGCGGCACCAAGATCCTCGATCAGTTGCAGTGTGTCTGCTAAGCGCTGATCGATGACATTCGGGTAAAGTGTTTCATGCTGCTTATCGAGTTCTCTCAAACCGGAGGTAAGGTCTCTCATCCATTCAAGCGCCGCTTTTTCATTTCCGGCGAAGCCCGGCACCTTGTCAGAGAGATCCTTATTAGCCTTCTTGAGGCGGTCGATCGCGGCGACTACAAGTTTGGCTCTTTGAATGCCATCTGCCGCCAATGCCAGTTTCCACAAGCCCTCTTTTGTCTCCTCTGGTCTACGCCCAAGGGATAAGATCGCATTCGGAAGTTCCGACAAATCTTTCAGGCTAGCATGTGCGGCTATCAGATTTCGCTGTGCCACCCAGTCGACAATGAAGACAAGTATCCCAAATGTAGACCGTGCTGCGCTTAAAAGTTGTTCACAGCCTGACACATGCAAGTCTGTCGCCTCAACCCAGAGCCATGGATGCCCGCCAAGTTTTGATTCGTTTGAATGACGACTAAACAACTCACACCATTCTCCTAGTATCTGACGTCTCAGCTTAATCGCGTCCTGATTCCAAGATGCCACGTCTTTGAAACCGTATGCGCCTAAAGAAACGGGAGGTTTCCTACCGTGGTAGCCAAATTTCTTCCAAAAAATATCATGATTCGTCCATCCAGATTCCCCAAATAGCGAGTTGATCGCGTTTGTGTAATTATTGAGGAGGTCGCGCACGTCTCTCCTCTTTTCTGTAATTGCCGAATCAGAACTGTTCTCCAGCTCTGGCAAATGGTATGAAAGTCGCTTTCTTATGCTGTCGAGTACCGGCTTCTTGCCGCTCTTGCTCGAATGAAGTTCCAAGAGAAAATTACCGAGTCCAACATCGGTTAGTCGTTTATGAACGACTTCCAATGCAGCCATCTTTTCGGCCACAAACAAGACCGTCTTTCCCTGATACAGCGCACCCGCAATAAGATTACTGATAGTTTGTGATTTACCTGTTCCGGGCGGACCCTGGATAACAAGGTTTTCTCCCCGCAATGCAGATCGAATCGCTGAGAATTGGGACGAGTCGCAGTCCATCACGAGTGCGGGAACGCCAGATTCGTCGTCTTTCTCTTTCATATCAACAGGCTCGTCGGCGTTTGTCTCATCGCGTCCGCCGAACAATTCCCGGAGCACTGGAACTAGATGGGGTGGACTCGTGCTGTTCGTTGACGTATCCAAGTCGAGCCACATCGCGAGTCGGTTAAAGGACAAGTGTGTGAGCGTTGAGTAGCGGCGCACCTTCCAATGCGGAAGTTGGGAAATAGCTCGTTCCACCTGTGCCAAGTAAGCTTCTACAGATGAATCCTCCTCCCAGTCCGGGAGTGCAATCTGGCGTTCGTCTCGCAACCGTTCACGCAAACATATGTTAATAGCAACCTCATCTGATCCCGCTTTAATGACCCATGTATCACGGCCAGGGCGGGAAACCTCAGTATCGGAATCCACCAGCATGAGTTGGTTGTTGGCTGTTCTGCGCTGCCTCAAAATCTGCTTCTTTTCAATGCCGATGGGCCGAAGGATCAATGGGGAGAGCAACATTGATTCGCCCTGACCATCGGGCGTCGACTCGTGCCATTCTAGGAAACCGAGAACGAGGTAAAGTGTTTCGATGCCATACTCCTCACGAGACTCACGAGCCTGTTGCTCAATGCTCTTCAACCGTCGAGACAGTTCATCCTCTGACAGGAGCGTTTGCCAATGAGTGGTCTTCCGTCTACGTTCTGCGTTGGAATGATCTAGTGAATATGAAGCATCAATTCCGAAGCGGGCGGCATGTTCTTGAATGGACTGCTCTAATGCCTCGGTTCGGGCAATACGACCTAGCTTTTTCCTAATCCGGTCCTTCAATGCCCTTCTGGCCTTAGTCAATTTCAGTTCAGAATCATCGCCCGCATCAGACTCGATTTTTTCAATCGCCCTTAGGTATGTCTTGTCGGTCAATAAGCCTTCTTCGTAAGCGTCTAAGAATTCAGGGTCAGATTCGTCATCCGGTTCCTCGGGTAGCGGTGGGAGAGAAACCAACTCAACCGATTTATCTTCCTCTAAAGTTGCATAAAGATTTGGCAGAAATTCATCCACAATACGAATTTGCCGACCTCCCCTTGCAGTGTGCTTAAAATTGATTAGCCGATTCCGATTTGATAAATCCAATAACCGTTGGCGCAGCTCATTCACCTTTTGTTTTGCGGCTTGAGCTTGCGGTAAATTAGGATCTCGGCTGTCCGCAGAATTACTGGTGCGCGATGTGCCCGTGGTGGCATTAGCTGGAGTCGCCGTTCTCAGTTTACCCAGTTCGACATCGATTGTTGCTGCAAATTCCCAAGCCTCGGCGCCCTCACGTCGCCCCAACTCTTCCTTCATGGCCAGCAGTGTCTTCTCGTGACTTTTACCGAGACGGAAGATACCCCATAGCCCCGCGAGATTTAGGTCTTCGTATGGCCTAGACATTGGGAGCAGTGTGGAAAATTACCCGTTTGAAGCCCAGAGGTAGGATTTTATCGGCGTCGATTTCCATCCTGTCGAGCGTAGTTCAGCGGCCCAGCGGTTCAAGAAGCCAATTAGCCTAGCCCTGCGAGCGCCGCTGTTGCTTCACCCTCGGCTCACCGTTACCCCATCTAACCATGCCCAAACTCATCCTTCTTGGGATTATTATCGCTGTCATCCTCGCCGTGCTTGCGGCTCTGAAGCACAAGATAACCTCGCAATGCTGAGGCGGTTCATCGTAATGTTCGCCGAGGTGCATGAAACTCTCATGGAGATACTGTGCAGCGGCTGACCTCGGTCTTCTTGCCGAGTGGAACCACCAACTCATACGCGATGAGGGCCATAGAAATCCGATGACCGTTGAACAGCTGGCTGAGCGTATGAGGGCGTGGCTAGCTGGAAAGTACCAGGCCATCCTCTTTTCAGCAGACGATCCGGTTGCCTACGCCCTTTACAGAGTAGATGCGGAGAAGATTTATTTGCGCCAGTTATTCGTGCGTCGCGATAGAAGAGGGGCCGGCATTGGCCACGCGGCAGTGAGCATCTTGCGACATGAGATCTGGCCGCGTGACGTGCATTTGACCGTCGAGGTCTTGTTGGCGAACACACGGGCAGTAGCTTTTTGGCGAAGTGTTGGCTATCGAGATTACAGTCTCGAATTAGAAATAATGCCTACGAGGGAACCGAACCCTACGCCGCAGACAATGCGTCCAACGGGAGACCGCTAGCCTCAATTCTTCTCTAGCAGCTTCTTCTTCTGTGCATCGAACTCCGCATCAGTAATGATACCTTTCTTACGGAGGTCATCTAATTTAGTAAGCTCCGTATAGAGATCAGCCGGTCTCGCGGTTAAATCTTCCCTTCGGAGATCTGCAGAAATGCTTTCTTTCTTCTCAATTACAATATCAGCTCTTGGCACGATTGCGGTCCTCTTAGCTTCAGGATCATTCTTATCAACCACCCTAAATTGGTATTCAAATTTGATTACAGAGTTAAAGGGTGATGCATCTGTCTCTTTTGTTGAAATCGGGATGGCGACGCGCCCTTTGCTTGCAGCGAACTCATTTGCTTGCCCAATTAGCCTAGCCTTGAGTTCACCGAGCGTATGGTAGACACGAGTGGTTTCGGCTGAAACCATGTAGGTATCCGGCGATATGGGCACGATGCCGGTGTTACCCGAGATCATGAAGTCAGGTGAATTGCATCCCGCACCGAACGCACAAAAATACGCGATTAGGATAATGTTTGGGTACTTCATCGGAGTGAATGGCCTGGGCGGTAGTATTGTTTTAGCGAAATTTACGTCAGGGATATTCAGTTGCGGTGCGGGCTCTGGCGATTCCGGTGATGGTGAAGGTCACGCCTTGTGTGGTACAAAACGACATACGGTCGCCGCATGCGCGTTCCAATCGACGATATTCATATTATTCTCCTGAGGTTACACGAAGGATTCCATACTCGGTGTGGCTGGGCAAACCGGCGGCCCAGGTGCTGATTACCTTTTTGCCCGTTGATGACAATCTTGCCTAACGGCTTCGCGTGAGTAAAGAATCTCGGATTGAGAAAGCGCGCTATCGGTACTTTCCAAATGCCTAGCATATGAGCAAAAAAACTCGCGAGCAGCGGTTTGCCCTCAGAGTGGCGCTCTACGTTCTGAGGCAGAATGGGTTTTTGGACCCAACAAAACGCCATGTCCTAAACTTTGTTCGGGATAAGGGTTTTCTATGTTTCCCCGAAGCAGAGCTTCAGAAGCGCTGGGTTACCGACTCGGATGAGATCTGGGAGAATGATGTAAGCTGGAGAAGAAAAGATCTCTACATGGCAGGTGAGATCGACAGCCCAGAACCTGGGCGCTGGAGGCTCACCGACGTTGGCATTCATAAGATCGAACAGAGCAAAGCCACATGGTTAAAACTCTCAGACCCAGAGAAGCAGAGAAGATTCTTGGCGACCTTCGACTATTTCACGCCTGCTCTGATCACGTGGCTCTTGAAGATCGCGCAAGGGCAAGATCTGTCCTTACCCAAGCGGACAACCTATTAAAAAAAGCTAACGCGGGGGTTTTACGCGCTTCCTCGCGAGCCAATCGCCTCGCTTCCCCAAGTGAGCAGTTTGCAAACAGGGCCACCGCTTCACGCTGTCTAAGCAGTGCCTCTGATTGGGTCTCGGCTTCCAAAGAAAAAAGCGGTCGCATCATGTTGTCGGGAGTCCCGGCACTGTCGACGTGGATGGCTTGCATTCTAGCGCCGCAGTAGCGATTCGCCTGTAGTTCTGGACGGCGTGCTCAAGCAGCGCGGCGGCTTCCTTAACGATTGTTGTGTCGGAAATCAGGCTGGGTTGATGGTTGAGCACCAGGTCGTTCAGGGCACTAAGACGATGCGGTTCTGTGATTATGGCTGAATCTCGAAACCCACTATCACGTGTGAGCTCGTTGGATCACCGATAATGATGCATTGGCCGTCTTGCGTGGCCACCCAAGCCTCAGAGAGTTTTTGCCGTATTTTATCCAAGTTAGAGGCGGAACTTGAAAAGCGAATTTCTGCACATCGGTTTCCAGCCATCCGAAACCGGACCTTTACCTTCTCAAGCGGAATTGAGAGTCGAATGACTTCCTTGATGGTTATGCGGACATAATGGACACATGAATCGATGTGGACGGTTTCGTCGTAAGCCGCTTGCAACGAATCCGGCGATATTGATCCTGGTGAAGCCAGTAAAATCGGTTCCGGGGGAGGTCTGGAAAACGGCGAAGGCAACTTAGTCATTGTGATCCCCAACGACCTACTAGCAGTCCACCCTGCGAGATGGAAGTCATTAAGGATTAGGCCGGGATGCTTAGGCTAATCCGGGCAATGCATCCGGCTGTTTCTAGGGCCATTCCGGACAATCTTTCTCTCCGCGAGGGAGATGGGCGGGTGCTAGGGGTCTTGTGCATCTAGGGCGGTCTCTTCAGCCAAGGTGACCAGGTCATGGGCATGATCATCGGACCATGGTCATGACCTATTGATGCCGATCCTCAACAAGCGGTCATCAACTCCAGGCATAGGGCCTGAGCATCTCGCACCGCTATGCCTCATCGGTTGCGGTGTTATGGCCAAAGGAAGGATGTCCGGATTGGGGTCATGCCCGATCGCTGTAACGTGGCGCTGCACCTGATGCGCGGCTGCGGCAAAGTTGTGCCTCATGCACAAGACGCACACTGGCTCCAGCAGCTGCTTCGCCCATTCACTTGCTGGCTCAATGATGCGCAGAGACTCCCGGCAAGGGAATTAGGAACCAAGTGCCGCCAATTTTTTCGGAAAGAGCGTTCGCTTCAGCAATTTTCCTATTCGCGGCGTCGACAGCTGCTGAATAGTTGGCGTAAGCCGCCTGGTAGCGTGACACCTTATCATTGTAGTGCGCGATGAGGGCATTGCGCTCATCGTACGACGCGTCGCCACTATTGATTTTAGTCACCATGGCGGTGATTTCCTGGGCGAGGAGGTGACTGACTTTTTCCCGCCGATCTACACGCAAACGTGCCATTGTGATGTCGGCTGTTAGGTTCTCGAGTCGCTGCTCATCGTCCCAATGCCACAATTTCTGAGTGCCGATTATTGCTATGTTTAGAGCTAGAATAATGCACAAGGCATAAGCCCAGGCAGGGATTGTCTGTAGGCGAAAATTCCGCCACCTCCAAAGACTGGGTGCCCGCTTTTGCTCATCTAGACGTGTTTTACACGATGCACAGATAGGGCGCACAGCCTGTGAATGCATGCGCACACGATTGATCGTGTTACATTTCGCACACGTGATGAGTGTTTCGGCGTCGGTGTCGATGGGATCTGCCATTTGTGCCGAACGTTCAACGATGAATCATTGTGATGTCTAGCACTCGCCCGGGCCTATCTTCCGGGGCTTAGACTAGCTCTTCAATCGGCATTTAACAGGGCAATAACTTACCGGGGCGGCCGTCCCGCCCCGGTAGTAAGCTGCCTTGTTCGTCAGGAACTAGGCTGTGGCTTTTTCTTCTTCATTATCAAGAAGGCGCCCACCGCTAAGCCTGCCACAGCCAAGACAATTAGAGATATGGTTATAATCTTGTTCCGAGCGACCCTTTCCCTTTCTGCGGTTTCAACCTTTTCCTTCGCCGAACCCATGTAGTTAAGCGCGGCCTTCGCGGTTTCTTGCAATGCCACGACCTGGCTCTTCGTGATGCCGTCCATCTTCTCCTGAAGCAGAACGTCTATCTGTTTTACCACTCCCTCCTGAATACTGATGGCGCGCGTGAGGTTTTCCGTCCCGCCGCTCAAGGATGCCGTTAGGCTGCTGGCTGGCTCTTCGCCCTTTTTGATAGATTCGGCAAATGTGACGTTCCACTTGGTAAGGTAGGATTGCGCCTCATCGAGTCGCTTCTGAATGGCTGCGATTTCCTCCTTCAGGATCATCTTCTCCAGCTTGCTCATGCGTGACTTGATGACGCTTACCTCGTCCGGGTCGGTGTTGTCCGCGATCAAGCGCTTGATCATCTCTTTCGCCTCCGCCGGGTCGTTGCTGATGACTTCCTCGATAGCAGCAATGCGCTTGGCGAATTTGGCTTCGACCTGACTGGTCTTGAGATCGGAAAGCTTCAGGTTATCCGCATCGGCATCCGGGAAATCAGGGTACTTAACTAGAAACTCCGCGTATTTTTTCCCTGCATAAATGGCATCACGTTGCGCCGATTGAAAAATGATGTCCCGAGCCTTTTGGGCGACCTCGATTTTCCGCGTCAAGTCCCGCGAGATCTTACCCATCTCGATCTGCGTGAAATTGAGCAGCTCGGCGTCACTGGCCTTGGCCCAATTGATTCTTTCCCGAATGGACGCGATGGATCGCTCCATTTCGACCTTCGCATCCCACAGTCGGTTTTGATCCATCAACGCAGCCGCATCCTTTGTCGCCGCCTTTGCAATCATCACCGCCTTAATCTGGACCTTTTGCTGATTCACGGCGCTTTGCGACAGTTTCACAAAGTCTGTATCCTGCCCCAGTCGTTTGAGGTAGGTATTTGAAAGCGCGATGGCCTCACGGAAGTAGCCACCCTCAATCAGCTCCTTCACGAGGATGAAAGCCTTGTCTCGGTCCTCTCCGAGTGACTGACGGCCTTTCTGCTCAATCAGGGGGATGCTTTCCTGGAGTTCACCGATGGCGTTCTTTTTTTCCCGCATTTGTTTTTCCACGTTCTCCAATTCCATTTGGACGTTCTGCTTGTCGGCGTTAGCAATTCCGCCAAGCTGGGGGCCGAGCAAACCGCCGATGACTGCGCCAGCCATATTGGAGTCCTGGAGTTTCTTTTGCAGCCCGGTCCGTTTGTCCTCCAACGCCGAGATCTCCCGCTCTTTGGTCGCGATCTGTGCCTGAACCTCTGCAATCTCCGCGAGTGTGGCCTTGGCCAGGGTGGGCTTGCCATCCGGACCGAGACGTTGGTCGGAAGACAGGATTGCTAGTGCCGCGGAGGCAAAATTCTTTTGGTATGGCTCGGTGAAGTCGATGACGTTGCCGAAATCTTCCGCCAGTTTTTTGGCATTTTCCATATCCCCCCGCTCTAGTGCGGTGACGAGGGCGTTCCACATCTGCTTTGTCTCTGGCTTTGATTCTGCGAGGTCGGATTTACCGACGCCCAGAGCTTCATCCAGTGATTGCGCTCGAACTGCTGTTGGGGTGCCAATGACCGCCAACACGACTAGCATGGAACATACTTTGTTTTTCATATCTCGGGGATAGTACGGGGTTTCTATTTCAACAAAGGCCTGCAACAGCAACACGACGCCTGTCTTACTATAAAGTCATCACCCAAGAGTGCGCATATATTGCGACGCCCCACTTGTTCCCCGCTCTGTATCACCCCGCCGGCGCTGAGATACGTCACGACCATTCTCCACACCGGCGACCTTGGCGTGAGTCAGCTTTCGGCAATGCCGGCGGGGCCAATCGTTCCTCATATACAAACCAATCCATACCCTACGAAGTAGCGGGGCAAAGCCCTGGACTACCGGGATCCCGGTAGTCAGCAATAGGAGTTCAAGCGCACGCTTCTCAGCGGAGCGGTGCGTCTGGCGCTACACCTTAAAGAAAGCTGAGGCCCACGATCATCCCGCCTTTTATTGTCTGGCGCCGCTCGTATGCTTGGGCGGAGTATCGGAGAAACCACAGCCGCCAAGCCATGGTCAGTGCGACGGAGCTACCCCAAGCCCTTACAGCCGCGGCGCCGGACGGCTACCCTCACCACGGCCAAAACAGGATTTGCTTTCGTTGAGACTAGAATTACGGCGGCGCTTCGGAGAAATCACAGCTGCCACGCCACGGGCAACGCAACAAAGCTAAGGAATGGGTGAGGGGGTGACAGGGTGTTCCGTCTTTGTGGTAGATAATACACTTATTCCATCAGCAACTTCCCAACACCCCATCACCCTCACACAGCTCCTCCACTTAATCCGCATCGTCACGGTCAGGATCACGGCTAATGATCCAGATCACGGCGTCCCGGGTCCGCCGCTTGGAGATGCAGTTCGGGTGTTTTTTTGCCAACCGCGCAAGGTATACACCGCACGCCGTGTTGAACGGAAACACCTTGTCCGCCTCCCGTTCCGAGAGCGCCCCAATTCGCTTGAGCTCCTTTTCCAGGTCGGCGGCCGAGCCCTCCCAGTCACCGTCATCGCGTAAGAGGCTTGTTTCGATCAGCTCCAAAAGGCGGGTTTCGGGCGCGAGATCATCGATCGCGCCGAGGATGGCGGGATGATGGTAGTGGGTGATGCCGAACCGCTCGGACTGCAGGCTCTCCGGGATCTCCCAATTGTCCAGGAAGGCGCAAAAAGCAGGCAGTTCGGCAATCAACCGGTTCCAGAACTCTTCCTTCTGCAGCAAGGTCGTGGTGGGCATCGGCATCGGATGCTTGTTCGCGCGGAGGAGGATGACCTTGTCCAAGATGGAATCGTCGAGGGGCGGCAACACCATCAGGTTTTCAGGCTCGTCGTTCACCGTGATTGAAGTTCGCCACCAGGCTGGCAGCGTGAGCTTCGGGCTGTGCTTCGGATGGCACTCGATGTTCGAGTTGACGGTGACCTCCTTAAGCTTCGACCCAAAAATCCGGCGCGACCGGAGGTCCGTGGCGGCAACTTCATCCTCGATGACCAGGTGCTCCGCGCCGAACAGTTCACTGTTGAAGTCGGTCTTGCCGATCATCCAGCCGTACGGCTTGGCCGTACGATTGCCCAACAATGGTGTGATCAATGCCTGGACAAGAGACTTACCACAATCCTTCGGTCCGGCGATAACCAGGGCTTGCCCGGGCCGGATGCGTCCCGCAACGAGCGCCTCGCGGGCGATCTTGAGCCAACCGTAAAAGTATGGCGTTTGATCGGCCTCCTCATCAATCAGCAGATTTTCGATCACGGCCTTCAGTAACGGCCACGCACCACTTTCGGCCTGGATGATCTCGGGCGACTTAGTGACAAGGATCCGGTTTCCCTGGTAGGTGATGCACCCCGCAAGATTGCCGGCCAGTGGCCCAGCGAAGTTGATGTCGCAGTCGATCTGCAGGTGATTGAGGTGAACGTCCAATTCGGACAGGGCACCAGCCTCACGTTTCGACGACAAAAACGGCATCAGCTGCCTCCTGAGCTGAAGCTCGGTGATGGGAATCCACTCTTCACGGTTGTTCTTGATCCAATACCCGGGAAGAAACGGGTCGAAATAGGCCTCGGGCGGACCCGACCTGCGATTTCCTTCCGAGGATTTCTTCTGGTCCGGCGAGACGGTTGCCTGAACAGCCGGGCCTTGGTCGACCGTATTACGCACCGTCGGCACCGTGACGCAGGGGATGGGAGTTGCCTTGAAGTTTACGTAGGCTTCGGGGTCATACGACACGTAACAGACCGCGGCGGCATTGCGACACTCGGGGTTGACGTCGACCTCGTAGGTCCGCTTCACGTAGCGCATGACCTCGACCGCGGACTCCCAGTGGGGGCGTGCAGGGTCACAGCGAAAGATGACCTTCATCCCCGACATGGTCGGCGTGTAGAAGACCGAGATGACATGTGAGTCGGCGGCAAGGCTGGCCTTGCGACTAGCCTGCGCGTCGCCGAGGTTGTCCATGCTCACACAGACCAGCCCGGAAAACTCCACCAACCCGGTTTGCTTACGTGAGCTGAAGCGACCGGCCCACATGATAACCGGCAAATTTCGTTTCAACGACGCAACTTCTTCGACCTTGTTCGCGGCGTGCGCAGCTCGGATCTGTTCGACCGCCTCCCGGTAGGTGCCGGCACGAATCTCGGAGAGCAACTCACCGACCGTGGTGCATTCAATCTTCTTGTCGAAGACCGACTTCACCGTGCTGATGGCGGTATTTTCGATCTCGCCGATGACATTTACAGACACGGGGTTCATGGCCGACGATCCCCTTTCTGAGCCTTGCGAGTTTGCTTACGCTCGAGGAGTTCACGGGCATGCTGGGCGTTGTAGCCGACCGAGCCGGGCGTCAGGCGCTCGGGTTGGGTCAGCACGTCGGCGAGCGGTCCGCCGGCACGGATGGCCTGGGCGTACGCCCGCCGGAGATCTTTTCTCCGGCGGGCCGCATCCACGGCATCGCGATATTCAATTTCGTCGCGGGTTTTCATCGTTCAGCCTTGGTTGGAGGTGGCGGTGGCGGCCTTGTTGCCGGTGGCGGTTTGCCCCCGCTGACGGCGGGCATCACGGTGGTCAATCAGGGTGACCAGCAGGGACAGGCGCATCAGGTCCGCCGGCTCACGCCGGCCGACGTCCAGCCAGGCTAGCTCGCCCTCCCCGCGCACCTCCACCTTCGGCGCAGTCGCATCGGGGATGACGAAGTAGACGCCCTGCGACGTGGCCTTCTGGCCTGCCATGAAACCGCCGTTGTGAAGCAGCTTGATGAGGCCATCGAGGTCCGCGTCGGTCAGGTTCAATTCCGCGAGCAGGTCGGGGAACAGCGCAAACGCGGCGGCCATCTCGGCCCAGGCCGCAACGGGCGTCGCGGGGCCAGTGCGCGTCACGGTGGCGCGCACTCGGGCCTCGACCTCGGCAGGCTTCCCGTGCAGGCGCTTCGCCAGGGCGATCTCGTTCGACGCGATGGTGGGGCGGACCTTGTACGGAGTCCGGCGGGAGCTGAATCGGTTGCGGACGACGACGGTGGTGTTGGCGTCGGCGTGGTAGAAGACGTAGGACGCCCTCGAGGTGTTGAGGTCGAATGGCGACCCGTCGTCCTTGCGCAGGTACGGGCCGGTCGGGGCAGCCGGCACCGCCAGCTGGACGACGGCCTCGTCCTCGGGCTCCGGGCTCGCAGCGACCGCGGTGATTACCTGGGTCGGCGGAACGCCCACGCCATCGTCAGACTGGGACGGGACCTCTTCAGACGGGACCGCCATCTCAGGGACTTGCTCGGCTCCCTGGGTCAGCTCGGCCATGACCGCCGCGAACACCTCGGCCGTGACGTAGCCGACGGGACCGCCGGCCTTGTTCTTGCGGATGAAGTGCCGGTTGTCCTCCACCCAGTGGATCAGGCCGGCCGTGGTGAATTCCTCCTCGGTGACAATCTCTTCCGTGACGATGTTGACGAGTAGGGCCGTGCGATCCGTGGAATTGCTCGGGAGGACCTCGATGATCACCGGGCCGCTGACCTGATGAGGCAGGTCGGGGCCGATGTTGGTATGCGCCAGGGCGGCGAGGGCGTTGCCGTGGGCAACCCCCTGTTGGACGTTGGTGTTGATGTGCGGGTATACTTTCATGGTAAATTCTTGGGCGCGGATCATCCCTCCGAGGCCTGGTCAAGGAACTCGTCGAGCCAGGCGCGCTTGAAGATGATCCGGCCACGGCCCTGCCCGATGCGCGCGAACCTGATCTTCCGGCCAGCAACGAAATAGCGGAGGAGGCGCGGCGAAATCTTCACGTAGGCCGCCGCCTCAGCCAACGTCAGCACAGACGCGTGTGGCTGCACAGGTACCGTGAAGCGGTCAGGCTGGGATTCCTTGCTGCTAGCTGCGGAGTTCACAGACCGAGCAAGACCCCCGGGATTCCTAAGCTCAAAGTTTGCAGCACCCGTGTTTCAAAAACTGATCCCCACAATATGTGGAGATTCTATATCTCTTTTCCGAAGCAACTTACGGAACAATAAAATCTCCCGATTGATTTGTACTATAGCTTTGCCCAAGCATCATCCGGTTAGGACATGACGCGGAAAATCAAAGCATTTACCGATTCTCGGACCACCGAAGTAAAGAAAGCGCGCGAGCCGAAGGAGGCTTGGAAAAAGTGCAGGCTGGCTGTTGCGAAGTTAATTGCTGATCGCGGCCACAGTGCGGCTCAAATCGCACACAGAATGGGGGTATCTCGGCAGACCGTGTTCAACTATCGCGACATGGTCCGGAGCGGTGGGATTCAAGCATTGTTCACCCGCAGATCCTCACCGGGAAGGCGCCCTATAGTTGAAGGTAAAACAAGACGGACGTTTCAGCTATGGCTCAAGCGCGGCAATCATCGCACACTTGGCAGAGCCACAGCCTGGGTTCACCGACATACAAAGCGGAAGCTCACGCCAAGTGGCATGCGGAAACTGCTTGCGCGGCTAGGAGCCCGCGTTGGGTATCGGATAGATGGATACCCTATCATTTTGGCTTTTCCGACGACCGGCCCAAAATAGGCAACTAAGCGCTTGGGATGATCGCGAAATACTTCTCCGCCTGCGCCTTCGTTGCCAGCGCCCGATAGTGATCGAAGAGCACCTGGTCACTGGCCTTGTGTCCCAACTGCCGAGAGGTCTCCAGCGAGTTGCCGTGGAGCGCGAAATGGTAGCTCCCGAAGCTGTGTCGCATGGCATTTGCCTCCCAGCTCTCAAATCCCGCAAACTTCAATAGCTTCTTAAACCGCTTTTGATGGTCATTGGCGTGGAAGTTGTGGTCAACGGGACCGGTCCTATTCTCCACTCGCCCCAGCCAGCAAAGCGCATTTTCCGGGATGTCCACGTTTCGCACTCGGCGTTTCTTCGCGATGGCGGCGCCCACCGTGACGATGGCCGGCGTCTCTGCCAACTTCACCTGCTCCCAATCAAGGCGGGTAAGCTCTTCCGTACGAATTCCGCTGAACAGCGCCAACGTCACCGCGCCTAGCAACTCCAACTCCGGATGCTTAAGCGCCGCCTTCAGCAGTCGCTCAGCCTCGTCGGGCGTGAGGATGGCCGGTTCCTTCCCCGGCAGGTGCTCACCTGAAATCCGTTTACGTTCT
>Ga0118677_10007774_pt1 | contig 17542 bp, 11 predicted proteins | sample AliMusrvi5mmetaG_FD_86154 | JGI IMG/M metagenome (GOLD analysis project Ga0118677, IMG submission 86154) | reverse complement strand
GGCGGCGGAGCGCGCCACTTTTCAGGGAGGACAGGATGAGCTTGTTGTCGCCCCAGATGAGTTTGTTGGTCCAGCCCTTGATCTGGCGGCCGGACATGTCCAGAAGGTCCGGCTGGAAGCCGGACCCAGCCGGCAGGATGCCGGCGCTCCCCGATTCCTTGCGGGGTTCGTCGATGTGTTCGAGGGTCTGGAAGGGAAGGATGGCGGTGCAGACTTCGCGGGTCTTGCCGTTCCAGACGAGTTCCACCTCGCGTTTGTCGGCGAAGAGGAGGAAGCGGTATTTCTCCGGCAGCGGCTGCCCTCGTTGATGAGCTTGATGAGGTCGCGCTTCTCGGCGTCGGAGAGTTCGTAGTGTTCGGTACGTGGGCGGGCCATGAGGGGAGAATTTGGAGAAATTTCAATTTTAGGGATTTACAAACCGGACATTTTGGGTTTACTGGGTGTGGCCTGCTGCCACTGAAAGTCGTCTCCATGGCGTCGCGGGGTATCCCGCTCAGGTGGACGGCGGGTCAATTTTGTTTTTCGAGGTGAGCGGGTTACGGATTGCATCGTAATAGTTTGCGTTGCCAACATGGTTTGCTGTGTCGTAGAGATCCACCACCAGACGGATGCGTTGGCGTAGATAATCGTAATAGCGGGTTTGTCCTCGTTCGAAAACGCGTTGGATGGCCCACCCGAGGTAGTCTGGCACGGCCAGCAAAGGCTCGCGGCTGGGCGATTGGACATTGAATACCAACTCCGTTTTTAGGTCCTCTGGGGTCCATCGTTTGCGTGCCCGCCCGCTTGCCTTGGTGAGCGCCGTTTGCAGCACGCGGGCGCGGGTGCTGGAGCCCCGCTCGGCAATATTCAGCACCATCCTCCGGGGTGCCTTCAGTCTGCCCTTGATGAGATGAGACAGAACATCCGCATAAAACTCATCATCCCTGCCGTTGTGTTTGCGGAGGAAGATCGAGGGAATTTTCCGAGCAATATGGAACTCCGCCTCACAGTCGAGATCGCGCAGGTAGTGGAGAAACACGCTGCGGACATCGTCGGTGTCCTTGCATGCGTGAAAAAAAAATCCCCCGCGTGCCATGCGTTTGGCGACGCTCGGGACGGAGTTGAGCAAAGCGTCGGCTTCCACCTGGCCTTGGAGCGCGGCAATCTCCTCCCTCACCTGCACAAGCGGCCTATTGAATTTCACGATCCCAAGCCCGAAGGTTAGTGAAACGCCTTCCTGCCCAAGAATGATTTGCTTGCCCTTGCCGTAGAAAGTGGTGTCTCCCACTTCATCAATGAAGCGGTGTTCCACCGGCAGGGCGTTGTTTTCTGGATCAGGCATCGCTATTGGTAGTCGGTGAAGGAGTTGACCAGGGCGGCGAGGGATTTAGGGGCATGTTTCTCGAAGCTCTTTTGATCCACGTAGATGAAATCATAGCGCTGGCCATTCTCCTCGGCGGCGGTGGCATCGGCGCACCATTGCTTCAAACGCGCCATCTTCTGCGGGAGGTCGAGTTCCTCACGGCCTTTGGTCTCGATGATCCAGACGGTGCCGGCGGTATTACGGACGATGGAGTCAGGCGTGTAGTTGGAGAGGTCGCCATCGGCCTTTACGTAGTCGAGCTTGGGAGCAATGACGAGGAAGTTTCGCGATAACTCCGAGTCGGGTTCGTAGAGCTTGTGGAAAAAGCTCCACGCGATGAGCAGTGAGATGACTTTGGTTTTTCCCGCCCCGGTCGCCATTTTCAGCACGTAGCGCGGCCAATCCTCAAAAAACATTCCGGCCGACACCGCGCCAGAAGCATCGAAGCGGAGCAGATCGAACTTGTCGCGGGCACGCCGGACATCGTGCAGCCAGATCACCGTCTCAACGGCCTCGCGCTGGGCGTAGTAATACTGGAACGGTGAAAAGGAGCCGTCGGCATTTTCGAGGAGATGGTCGGTTTCAAACCACCATTGGAGCAATGCGACGGAGGTCGGAGAGGTGCCTGGGTATCCCTTGCCGCGCCACGCGTAAACTTCCTGCCGAACCTTTGCCACGAGCGGCGGGAGCAGTTTTTCGTAGGCGGTGCTGCGGAGGGTCTCGTCGGCGGGAAACCAGCGCTGCTCCGGGATGAGCGGGGCATACGGCGACGTTGGAAATTGTGGGTGCATGGATACCTGCAAACCTTGGGAGAGATTTGTCGGAACGTCCACCCCGGAATGATGAATCCAATAGCGGGACCGGAATGGCGGCTCTTGATTGATGACTTGCGCAGGTGGGTGGAGCCCTTGTAGGCGGCGGTTTTGACGAGGGGGAGGAAGGCGCGGGTGGCCATGGGGGTGATGGGAAGAGGAGAAGAATTGCTGCTGGGAAGCAGCAATTACGGGCGGGTCTGGATGAGGGTGAGCGGATCGACACCCGGCCCCCAGGACTTGGGCGGGGGGGCATTCGATGGTGCAGATGTGGTGCCAGCGGCCGGCGTGATCGAAGCCGATGAGGCCGGCGATCTTGTTCATTTGGTGTGTGTTCGGTTCGGTTTACACCCCGCGACCGCACACCACAATCATAGCGTAGCTACTGGACCGATTTCCCAGGGCCGCCTCACTCCCGATAGCCGTCATCAACCTTTATCATACGCAGGGTGGTAACGGTCGCCTTGATTGTGGCTCCCTTCACTGAATTTCCGTCCTGATCCACCACTTCTCCCCAAAAGCGCACGTGCGTGTCGAAGGCGCTCACGCCAGCGCAATATCTCGCCAAATCACCCGCTCCCGCGGCGCACTGCCGGACGCGCGGGTTGAAAGCCAGGCCAACCAGCAGCGCGACAAAAATCGCGATCAAGCAGGCGAACACGCGGAAGTATCCGGCTGGCTCACAAGGCTCCCGGGGTGGTTTTCGGCAGTGTGTCATTCGTCCAACCTAGGCCTTGGTAACGGGTGGGCCGCATCGTGCTCAAGATTGCGGCTGCCACTCGGATTCAGCCAAGAGCGAACTCTTGCCATCACCACGCCATCTTCATTGGGTGCGAAGAAAGCGTAATCTTCGGCTGAATGCCAGCGTCCATTCTTGCATTTCAGATAGAATCGGACTGGCTTCCCGTCTTCGCCCTCCATTTCGTCGGTCCCTTCCGGTCCATACCTGAATTTTATAGAATGTGTATAGCCGGACTCTGGTGCCGTAAACATAAAGACATCTGATGGATCAGCCTTGACAACTCCGCCATCGGGCTCGAGTGCTGCAATCGTCACCTCCCACTGAGGCGCCAGAGCAGTTCCCACGTCGGTCACCATGATACTGATTGAAAATAGCGGTGTGGGAGGCCCCCCTACCTTAATCTTCGGGCCTGCCTTTCCTATGTCGACAATTGCGACTGGCTCTGGCTTGTTGATTCTCCACAGGTGGAAAATCACAGGCTGCGACGAATCAGGCCTAAATACACTCTGCATGTCGCCGATTGACTTGTAACGATAGGAGTATTTCGATCCTTCCCAACGGGTTCCTGCCTGATAGGCCGACGGCAGCACGTATCCATCCTTGCTAAGTTGTCGTATCGTAAGAGAAAAGCCATCCGCGCCGTCGAACATGAAAGTTCCATCAGCGGCGGATTGAGCGGTCAGAATCTCATACTCCCGATAGCCGCCCTCGAACTTGATCAGCCGCAAAGTGGGAACGATCGCCTTGATCGTGGCTCCTTTCACTGAATTTCCGTCCTGATCCACCACTTTCCCCCAAAAGCGCACGTGCGTGTCGAACGCCGAAATGCCATTGTTACGTTGGGTCAGCATCTGTTCAGGCGTTTGAGGTTTGAATTGATTCAGCGATTCGCTTTCTTGAATTTCGGCGTCCAGGATTTCTGTTGCAGGCGTCGGGCTGGGAGGTTGAGGATCTGCTTTTGTCGCAACTTGATGCGACAAACGATATTGATTGGCAATAAAATACGCAAGTACAACTAGAAAGCCTAAAATATATGCAGTGCGTTTTCGGTTCATTTGGAATATTTATATATATCGTTTATATGCTAAATATTACAAGTGTCAAGTAGCTTGTCCCAATAACGCCAACGCTCGCAAATCGAGTAAAGAAACTGAGATGAGTGTCCTGGATGCAGGTCCCCAAATTCTGAGAAGTTCGATTGTGTGCCATTCGAAAATCGCCCCCCAACATTCGACTGTCTACCAGTCGGATTGGATCTGGCCTGGGCGCAGTAACAGAAAATTTCATAGGTGCTATCAGGTGAGTCACCCTGCGTTCCAAAATAAAGGCCGTGATCACTGGCAGACCCCCATTCGTCAGTCCAGAACCCCCAAACATCCAACCCGGAAAAGAATTTGTAGGAATAGTCTCTGGAGGTGAACATAGACAGCGAGAACATAGCCGTATTTGGCTTTCTGGATTGATTGTATATCCACGCACCCAGCGCCCAATCGTCTGGATTCAGGTAGTTGTGCCAGTTTGTCGCGCCGCCGCTTCCAGTCATGTAAGGCTTGCCTATCTCGGGATACTGTTTGGTGCAGTAGACGAAGTCTCGTGTGTTAGGATAGTAATACGCATAGACATTCGGAGTTGTGACCGCTTTGGCTCCCGGAACCGTCAAACCGTGACCAGTGAAGGTTCTTGCCATTACGGTGGCCCATTGAGCAGTGACATCTGGATTGTGCTTGAAAACATCCGCCGGGATAGCAGCTTGACTAGCGACGTAGTTCTTCACGACGACGCTGGAAGCTTTGTGCAGTGCTTCCGATGCGACAATATTTCCCATGCTGTGAGCCATTATATGAACCCTTCCAGGGTACTTCTCGTTCATCTGGGTAAGAAGAGCGAGAAGTGCGTCTGATGATTCCCAAGCACGTTGCTCACTGCCGTTGAAATTTCCAGGGTCGGCATTCTCAGCTGCTCCGGACGCATAAAAGGTGGGCCAGCAGAACGCTCCGAATCGGCCCTTGTAACCAATCTGCCACATTCTCTTATAGGCTGTCTCGGCGAACGCTCGCTTTTCTGGTTTGGACATATTCCAACCGTGTACGAAGAGAAGGAAATCCTTTTCGTCATCGGTTTGGGGAGCGGGCGGATCCTTGCTGTCAGAATCCTGAGTTGTGGATTTACTTGGCCAAACTGTCCACTGATCGCCGGAATTTTCGACCTCGTTTGCGTTCCAACGCTGGTACATTTGTTTGATGTTCTTGAGTTCGATCCACAGGCTGCCACACGATCCGATTTTCTGGGAACCTTTGTAGAATGTCAGTTGCAGTCTTCCTTTCCCCTCAGCATCCCCCTCGAAGATCAGATGTGTGTTTGGATTCGCCAACGAGAGGGTCTTCCAAGTGCGGCAGGGGAAGTGGAAGTCAAGACTGGCACTCACGGTGCCGAGGGTCGTGTTGTGTTCGGGGTCGGCGATCTGGGCTTCGCCCTCAGTGTTGTCTAGCAAATGCTTTATCCCACCGTCGCCCTCGTTCGCCAAATAGACCTTAATAGTAGGATTTCCGGCGATTCCTGTAAACTCAAGACCCACTGACATTGTTCCGTTCCTGAGTTCATCAGCGATACAACCAACGGAGAGGTGCAGGCGGGTGAAGTCTTCGAGATCGCGCACACAGGTGATCACGCCGTCGGAGCAATCTTTAACATCGTCAAACACGTCCTCTTGCCCGAGCGTGGCGGGGAGGGGTGCGCCGACAACGTCAACTGGGTGCTTGACGTCATGATCGTCGTTGACCCAGAACACAAAGGGTTTCTGCGCGGTAGTGGCATCTTTTCCATCGAATGAGATCGCCCCGTCGCGGTTGGCATCGACGGCGAGGTCGATGCGGTCAAGCGAGACGGTGTATTCGTAGCCGGCAACAACCGGAGGGACGGTTTCGATCCAATCCGAGAGGAGCTTTCCCGCGGGGATGGTGAGTTCTTTGACTTCTGCGTCCATGACTTCCGGGATGCTGACGAAATTGTAGGGGTAAGGCAAGCGGCGAGTTATTTTCAAGTAGCTGCGGGTGCGGTCAACGGGACTCGCCCTGTTGGCGACCAGGCGGGTTCTAGAGTTTTGATCATCCCCGAAGTAATTGGTGTGTGGGGGGTCTCCCGCATATTCCAGGACGGAGAATTGTGAGAATGACGAGCCCGTTTTGGTGGTTTCCCAGGGATTGGATAGAATCTGTGTGGCCATGAATTCCGGCTGAAGCTGGGAAAAGCTGGTGACATCCATGGCCGCTCCGTAATAACCGGCATTCTCATAGAAATACAATCCTGCGTCGCGTGCCGGGGTGTTTTTCGTGGCCGAAACATGGCTGCCCCACGCAAGGAGGTTGCGTCGCGTTTGTGATTGCATCTCGATGCCGTCCGGGGATTGTTGCGGGACGGGCCGATTGAAGAGGGTGGCGATATCGGCGGTGCAGATTCCTTCGCCGGTGTAGTCGATGGTGGGACTGAGGTTGCCTGCAAGCAGGGCGGCATGGAGGGTGCCCCAGGCCTCTGGCGAGTTGGCGGACTCGAGCAGTGACTTGGCAAAGAATCTCTCCCAGTCGTCCATCATGCCGTCGGTGTCGGCGTCGTTGCTGGGGACGATTTGAAGGAGAACGGGTTGGTTGCTCGCATCGGTGGTGGAGAGGGTGATGCGTCCGTCGGAGGTGATGTGGTGCGGAACGAGAGGGTTGCGATAGAGGGTGGCAAGCGGAATGGTTTGGGCTGAGGGACTGGTGAGGATTTGGAGGTTCTCGAGCAGGACCGGGGTGCCATCTGGAGTGATTTGAAAGGGGTTGGGTCCGGTGCCAAGGATGCGGCTGTTGGAGGATGAGAGGGCGACGATGGATTCGCCACCCAGGCCAGGTTGCCGGACGAGGGTGAAGTCGGCATGACCGGTCCGGTGCAGATACGTCTCGTGACCGATGCTCCCGTCCGGGTTGGTCAATGAGCGGCTAATGAGGACATCCCCAGAGTCTGAAAATGCCAGGATCGAGGGGATTGTCGGAGCCGGGAACCATACCGCTGGCATGTGGATGGTGTAGGTATAGTAGCCATAGGAGATCAGGATGTCTGCCTCATGGTGCTCTGGCACGCCATCGACGGATGGAACGAAATGCTCCGTGATCGCGGCCGCCTGGCCTTGGTTGTTGATCGAATGCCAAGCCACCCCCGAAGCCAGTGATCCGGCAGGGTACCCGGGTTCGCGAAGGATCAACAAGCGTGCGTTGGTTTCGAAGACGCGGTAGGTTCCATTGCTGGAAGCCAGCACGCTCGGACTCAGCGTGTCGCCGTCATGGAGTGTGCCATTGGCGATGAGATTGGCGGTGAGGGTGTCCAGCGGCGGCCAGGTGTCGGGTGGAAGTGGCTCCAGCGTTCGATTGCCGCTGGCATCCGGCGCGGTGATTCGTTCGAGTGCGGTGGTCGGATCCCAAATCGGGGACGCTTGCACCACGACCGAGCCGTCATCGGCGGCCGAGTGGAAGTACGGGTTGGCACCCACTGGTAGCACCTCGATGCGATAGGCCCCGGTGGGGCAGGTTCCCGTTTGGAACTCAGTCAGATTCGTTAGGTTATCTCCATCCGCGTCGGCGGCGGCGTCCGCGGGATTGAGTGGGTCCAATCCCCATTTGACTTCCCAGGCGTCTGGCATGCCGTCGCCGTCGGAGTCGGGATTGTTGGGGTCGGTGTGGAGAATCGCTTCCCGGGCATTGGTGAGTCCGTCATGGTCACTATCCAGGGTTGTGGCGAGGGTTTCGAAACGCAAGGAGAAAGCGGCCTTGAGCTGGCCGATGGTGGCGACTGCCTGGTTGCGGTCGTCGCCTGGGTCTGAGGACCATGGATAGAAGTTGGTCGGATCGTGTTGGTCTTTGGTGGCATTGAGCTGGAGTTGGCCCTGTTGTGAGGGATCGGATGACACATTGTCCAGCCAGAGAGGTGCCGCGGAGTGCAGAACATCGTAGAAGGGTGCTGAAATCGCCTTGAGTTGGCCAATCAGGAGCGGGGCGTGCTGGCGCTCGTGCCAGTCGGCCGGCAGGGGGTCGGGGACATCGAAGTCGAGGATCGCGGGCAGGAATGTGCCCTGGGATCCGGGCACCGGCTGGGGAAGTGTTAGCTTGTCACGGACTTGGGTTGCCAGAGACGGATCAAGCGTGTTGATGGCATCGAGGGCACGCTTGGCCATGTACTTGGCCTGGCCGATGTTGGCGGGCCCCATGGGATTGCGGTCGGTGACGCTGGGATCGATGACCGAGTGGTTCGTCGTGTCGGGTTGCGACCACCAGGCGGGTGGAGCCGCCGAGAGTGTCATGCCGAGGCTGAGGACGAGCAGTGTGAGGAACCGGCGGTGCCAGGACCTCTGGAGCGCGTGTTCTTCAAACATGGGAGGATGAAAGTTGGTTGACGAATGGCAGGGTGGGGGGAACCGGAGAAGGATGCTCAGTTGTCACCGTAGATTCCCATCGAGATGTCGCCCTGGACCTGTTCGATGATGACTTTGCCCTTGAGCAGGGTATGTCCTTCGACGACCAAGGCATTGCCACCGCTGGCGTTGGCCGTTACGGTTAAGCCGCCGAGCGTGGCGGTGCTCGCCACCAGTCCGCCATAGAGGTGGGTCTTGGTGGTGGCGCTGGAGCCAATCACCGTCGTGTTGGCTCCCTCACCGATCGCATTGGCACCGATGACGATGGAATTGCTGTCGTTGTTGTCCCTGCCCCGGACATAGGCGCCGATGTAAACGCTGTTCTCCGGGTCGGTGAGAGTGGTGCTGCCGTTCGCCTGGTAATAGGCCGCATAGCTGCCCACGGAGACGTTATTGCTCCCAAGCGTGTTAGGATAGGCGGCCTGATAGCCGACCGCGGTGTTGCCAGTGCCCGTGGTGTTGGCATAGAGGGAACACGCGCCGGCCGTGGTGTTGCCGTATCCGGTTGTGTTAGAGCCCATCGCATACAATCCGGAGGCGGTGTTGTCGTATCCCGTGGTGTTGGCATAAAGCGCGTATGAGCCGGAGGCGGTGTTCTCCTTTCCTGTGGTGTTGGCGTATAGCGCGAACGCGCCGGAGGCGGTGTTGAATTGTGCCGTGTTGGCATAGAGCGCATAGGTGCCGGAGGCGGTGTTGCATTTTCCCGAGATGTTGGAATAGAGTGCATACGTGCCGGAGGCGGTGTTGGAACTTCCGATGGTGGTGGCGCGCAGTGCATACGCGCCGAAAGCGGAGTTGTAGACACCGGTGGTGTTGGTGCCGAGGGCCCCGGTGCCTGTTACCGTGTTGATTGAGACATTGCCGGCCCCTCTGCCGACGCGCACGCCGTTGAAATACGAGTCCGTGCCGACGCCAATGCCGCCCGCTACGGTTAGGGCGCCGCTGGTGGAGGATGTTGCCGGGGTGGTTGCGCTGACCTGGAGGCTGCCGGCCGAGAGAAGCAGGCCGCCTTGCAGGGTGACTTGCGACGGGAAAACGGCGAATCCGTTAGTGGCTGCCTTGAGCGTGGGGATGGTGTTGGTTCCGAAAAAGATGCCGCTGTTGGCGCCGGGAGCCAGCACTGTGATCTTTCCATTTTGCGGATCGATCAAGAGCCCCTCGGTGCCGTCGGACTTGTAGAGGGTGAGGGCATTGTACGGATCCAGCTTCATTTTGTTTCTAGCGGTCGGGGCGGCGGTGATGGTGTCGCGCCAGAGGAAGGCGCCCTGGGCCGGGACGACATCGAAGGTGGCGGTGGCGACCGGGTTGGTTGGATCGGCGGGGTGCCAATTGCAAAGCACCTCTCCGTTCGGACCCCAATCAACTCCGTTAGTGAAACTGCCCCATCCGGTTACGGTCAAGTTGCCATTGATGGAATCGCCGACAATGGGCGTGCCGATCGCGACAGGCGCTGTGATCATAACGATTCCAGCGATCCAAGTCGGGAATGTGAAGTGCCTGGAGTTCTGATGCTGCGGTCTCATGACTTCAATTTGGTTAGGTACACTTGATTGCCTTGTCCCACACAATCGGTTAGTCGGTAGCAAGAAGCACGGGATCTGCCAAGGGAAATCGGGAAAATTTTCCAAGACGCCGGTTTGGATCCCGCCGAAGCTTGCAATTGCGGGCTGTTGGGGATAGCTGTTAGCAACACTTGATTTTCGTCATTTCCTTGAAAGGTTGCAATTGAAGGCGAGATTTTCCGAGCCAGTGGGTTGCGATGCGGCAGGGGAATGGGCGGGGCGGCTCTTGTTGTTTGCGACAAGAACCGCCGCTTGGCGTGTGATGAACCAGAGACAGGCCGGACAGGGCGGGTCGCTCCGATCTGGCAACTTGACAAACTTGAACCATTGGCCGATACCGTGGCGGAGGCCATGCCGGAAGCAAGCAGGCCCACTCGCTAAACAAACGCGCATCCCAGCCAGACACTTATGAAAACATCCCACGCCGCCCCGTGCCGCCACAAGGCCTGCCTGATCCTGTTAGTTTCCGCTCTCGCCAGCGCCATGCCGGCCGCGGCGGAGGTGCGCCTGCCGAAGATTTTCACGGACAACATGATGCTGCAGCGCGACCAGCCCGTGCGCGTCTGGGGTTGGGCGGATGCCGGTGAGGCGGTGAGCGTGGCATTGAAGGGAACCACCGTGGCGACCAAGGCCGACGACAAGGGCCAATGGGCGCTTGAGTTGCCGGCGCTCAAGGACGGCGAGAATCTGGAACTCACGGTGCAGGCCGGCAACAGCCTGACCTTGAAAAACATCGTGGTCGGCGACATTTGGATATGTTCGGGCCAATCCAACATGGAGATGGCGCTGCGCCCCTGCCTGGGTGCGGCCGACGACATCAAGGCCGCCGACCTGCCAAAGATCCGCCAGATCAAGATCAAGAAGGTGAAGTCCGGCCAGCCCGAGGCCGACGCACAGACTGCGACGCCGTGGCAGGTGTGCTCGCCGCAGACCGCGCCCGCGATGACTGCGGTGGGATTTTACTTCGCCCGCGAGATTCAGCAGAAGACCGGTGTTCCGATCGGCATCATCGACAGCAATTGGGGCGGCACCCGGATCGAGCCGTGGACGCCCGGCGAGGAATCCGCAACGCCGGGCGCCAAGGGCGAGCGAAGCGCCCTCTACAATGCGATGATCCATCCGTTGGAGAGGTTTCCCATCAAGGGCGCGCTGTGGTATCAGGGCGAGGCCAACGGCGGTGAGGGCGACACCTATTACGAGAAAATGCGTGCGCTGATCGGCGGTTGGCGCAAGCAGTGGGCGCTGGGGGATTTCCCGTTCTATTACGTGCAGCTCGCGAATTTCCAGGCGCCGCTGGCAGACCCCGTCGGCGGCAATGGCTGGGCCAAACTCCGCGAGGCCCAAACCAAGGCGCTGACAATCCCTAACACCGGCATGGCGGTCATCATCGATACCGTGCCGCTCGGCCAGTCCGGCAACATTCACCCGGTGAACAAATTCGACGTCGGGCAGCGGCTCGCCCGCTGGGCGCTGGCTCGGGATTATGGCCAAAAGGACCTGGTGGTTTCCGGCCCGCTGTTCAAGGCGCTCAAGCTCGACGGGAACAAGGCGCGGGTGGAGTTCGAGCACACCGGCGCCGGGCTGATGCTGGGCAAGAAAGAGGGCAGGGGACCGGTCGCCGAGACCAAGGGCGAAAAACTCAATCGCATCGCCATCGCCGGCGCCGACAAGAAATGGTTCTGGGCCGAAGCGGTCATCGAGGGCAACACGCTGGTGGTGTCCTCGCCCGAGGTGAAAGAACCCGTCGCGGTGCGTTATGCCTTCGAGATGAATCCGGACGGCGCCAATCTTTACAACCGTGAGGGCCTTCCCGCCGGGCCCTTCCGCACCGATGCCTGGTGACAGCCCGGTTTTTTGTGCTTGCCTAACGGTTGTTCGGGGCGTATTCCTGCGCGCATGTCAAGCGCGAACCCTATCCCATCCTCGTCCCCATTGTTTGATCTGACCGGCAGAAAAGCCCTCGTCACCGGCGGTGCCGTCGGCATCGGCCGCGGCTATGCCCTCGCGCTGGCCGCAGCCGGGGCCGATGTCGCCATCGTCGATATCGACGCCAAGGTCGGCCCGCTGACGGTGGCGGAAATCCAGGCCATGGGCCGTGACAGCGTTTACATCCATTGCGATGTCACCAGTGCCGGGCAGGTCCAGGCGATGGTGGATGCCGTCGTGGCGCGCTTCGGCCGTCTTGACATCGCCGTCAACAATGCCGGCATCGCCATTCTTGGTGCCGACGAAACACTCCAACAAAAGGACTGGGACAAGGTCATCGCCGTCAATCTAACCGGCGCGTTCCTGTGCTGCCAGGCCGAGGCCCGCCAGATGATCGCCCAGCAAGCCGGTGGCAAGATCATCAACACCGCCAGCATGTCGGCCACCATCGCCAACTGCAACGCGTCATACGATGCGTCCAAGGCCGGCATCGTTCACATGACCAAGACGCTCGCCGCCGAATGGGGCCGCTTCAACATCAATGTGAACTGCATCAGCCCCAGTTACATCCTCAGCCCGATGCACGCGTCCACACCCACCGTGGTGCGCCAGCGCATCCGCGACCTCACTCCGTTAGGTCATGTCGAACGCCCCGAGGATCTGCATGGTCCGGTGGTGTTCCTTGCGTCGGACGCCAGCAACTACGTCACCGGCCACGACCTGATGGTGGATGGCGGCCACACCCTCAACGCCTGGCTTGTACCGCTCGGCCGCGCGCTGCCCCCGCGGGTGTCCCCGGAACAGGAAACGGTCCAACTCAAGCGCGATCTAACAGCCATGGGACTGCCCTTCGACGCCGATGGCATCAACCCCGGCCTCCATCCCGAGATCGCCGACGTGTTCAAGGCCGCGTTCAACTTGTAGCCTCGAGCCCGCCATGACTCTAACATCAAGTGGGCTCGCCCGCCTCATCGACCTCAGTTCCGTGCGCGCCGAGTGCGACGAAACCGAGATCCGCGAACTTGCCGCCACCGCCCGCAAGCTGGGCGTGGTCTGCGCGTTTTCGCTGCCTTGTTACACGCGCTTGCTCAAGACCCTGCTCGCCGATGCCCCCCACATCGGCATCGGCGGGGTTGTCGGCTTTCCCTCCGGGGCGCACACCACGTCCATCAAGGTGGCCGAGGCGCGACAGTTGCTTGCGGAAGGCGCCACTGAACTCGACATGGTCATCAACATCGGCTTGCTGCGCAGTGGTCGCCACGAAGCGGTGCGCGAGGACATCCATGCCGTTGTCGAGGCCGCCGGCGGCGTGCCGGTGAAGGTGATTCTCGAGTGCCACTGGCTCACGCCCGAGCAGATCGTCAGCGGCAGCGAGCTATCTGTCGAGGCGGGCGCCGCCTGGGTCAAGACTGGCACCGGTTGGGCGCCGACAGGGGCCACGCTCGACAACGTGGCGCTCATCCACGAGGCTGTGGGCGGGCGTGCCGGGGTCAAGGCGGCCGGCGGGGTGCGCGATTTGGCCACCCTTGTGGCGATGTATCGCCTCGGCGTGCGGCGTTTCGGCATCGGCACCGCCAGCGGCATCCGGATCCTGGCCGACTGCGCCGCGCAGCCCGGCGGCGAGGTGGAAATTGGCGGAACCCTTGCCGAGCGGTAACCATCGTTGAATGAAATTCGATGCTCGGAACGTTGTTGCCGAATGAAACCACCGGTTACACTGAAAGCACTGAAGAATATGGGGAAATCGGCGTCCCCAGTGGTTTTCAGTGCCTTCAGTGGTAGTGTCAGACGGCCCGAACTTTTGTCTTCCATCCTGAATACCCACTAGTATGTCCAGCAGCATCATCGCATACGACCTCGGCACCGGCGGCATCAAAGCCTCGCTTTACGATGCCGACGGCCAGCGGCTCGCTTCCACGTTCGTTGGCTACGACACGTTCTATCCGCAAGCGTCGTGGCACGAGCAGCGACCCGAGGATTGGTGGTCGGTGCTGGTTGCCGCGACCCGCCAGCTTCTTGTTAGCCCCGGCGCCGACGCATCCGCGATCCGGTGCCTGGCCATCTCCGGCCACAGTCTTGGCTGCGTTCCGCTGGATGAGCGCGGCCGCCTGCTGTGCGAGGCCACGCCGATCTGGTCGGACCGCCGCGCCGAGGCTCAAACCGTGCCGTTTTTCGACAAGGTGGATCCGGCACAATGGTATCTAACGACAGGCAACGGTTTTCCCGCAGCCCATTACACGGTCTTCAAGGTCCTCTGGTATCGCGATCAGCGGCCGGAGGTTTTCCGGCGGATTCACAAGATTGTCGGCACCAAGGATTACCTGAACTTCCGTCTAACAGGCGAGATTCGCAGCGATTTTTCATACGCCTCGGGCTGCGGTGTCTATGATCTGCTCAAGTGGGACTATGCCCCCGCGCTGGTGGCCGCCAGCGGTCTGCCGCGCGAGATCTGGCCCGACCTTGTCCCCTCCGCCTCGATTCTCGGCGAACTAACACCCGCCGCTGCCGCGGAACTCGGACTCCCCCGCAGCGTCAAGGTCGCTTGTGGGGGAGTGGACAACTCGTGCATGGCTCTGGGTGCCGGCAACATCGCCGAAGGCCGCAGTTATGCCTCGCTCGGTTCGTCGGCGTGGATCGCCGTCACGTCCGCCCAACCCTTGCTGGACGAGCGCGTCAAACCCTATGTTTTCACCCATGTGATGCCAGGCCTGTTCAACTCGGCCGTTGCCATTTTCTCTTCCGGCAGTTCGTTCAAATGGGTCTGCCGGCAGATGTGCCAGGACCTGATAGATCGCGCTGAACGCGAAAACCTCGACGTGTACGACCTGATGAGCGGACTGGCCGCCTCCTCGCCGCCGGGTGCCCGCGGTGTCATGTTCAATCCCAGTTTGGCGGGCGGTTCCTCGCTCGACGCCAGCCCGCTCATTCGCGGCGCTTTCCTCGGCCTCGATCTCGGCCACACCCGCGCCGACCTCATCCGCGCCGCCATGGAAGGCATTGCCCTGAACCTGCGCCTCGCCCTCGACGAACTCCGCAAGCTCTGCCAAGTCTGCGATCGGATGACCGTCGTCGGCGGTAGCAGCAAGAGCGCCCTGTGGCGGCAGATCTTCGCCGACGCCTTCGATCTAACAGTCGAGCAGACGAATGTCGGCCAGGATGCCGGTTCGCTCGGTGCCGCCGCGGTTGCCGCTGTCGCCGCCGGCCTGTGGCGGGACTTCACGCCGATAGACGCGATCCACCGCCTCGAGGCCGCCTCCGCGCCCGATCCGGTCAGCCGCCGGATCTATCAGGACATGCTGCCTGCCTTCCGCCGCGCTGCGCGCCTGTTGGCCGAGGCCGCCGGTTCTAACGGAGCGCCGGCTTCAGGCGGCCAGTGAAAGCCATAACTCTCGCCATTATGAAAAATATCCAAGCCGCCAGCCATCGCTGCCACCCGATCCACCTGATCGCATTATTCACCGCCCTCGCAAGCACCCTGCCCGCTGTGGCGGACGTGCGCCTGCCGAAGATATTCAGCGACAACATGATGCTGCAACGGGGCTTGCCGGTGCGGGTTTGGGGCTGGGCGGATGCCGGGGAGCCGGTGAGCGTGACCCTGGCCGGCAAAACCGTTGCGACGAAGGCGGATGACAAGGGCGAGTGGAAGCTCGAGTTGGCTGCGATGAAAGCCGGCGAGAATCTGGAGCTGTCCGTGAAGGGCAAGAATCAACTGAGTCTGAAGAACATCCTGATCGGCGACATCTGGGTGTGCTCGGGTCAATCTAACATGGAGATGTCCCTCGGCGGGTGCCTTGGTGCCGCGGAAGACGTCAAAGCCGCCAACTTGCCGATGATTCGCCGCATCAAGATCAGCCTGGTGCAAAATGCCGCGCCGCAAGCCGACGTGCCGGTCGCCGGACCGTGGCAAGTGTGCGCACCGGCCACGGCGGGGGGATTTACCGCGGTGGGATTTTATTTCGCCCGCGAGATCCTACAGAAAACCAAAGTCCCCATTGGCATAATCGATGACAACTGGGGCGGCACGCGGATCGAGCCGTGGCTGGCACCTGAGAATGCCGCCGCCGAGGGCCAGAGTGGCATTTACAACCAGATGGTTCATCCCATCGTGCAATTCCCGATCAAGGGCGCGCTGTGGTATCAGGGCGAGTCGAATGGCGATGAGGGCGACACCTACTACGAGAAAATGCGATCTTTGATAGGCGGTTGGCGCAAGCGGTGGAAGCAGGGGGATTTCCCGTTTTATTTCGTGCAACTCGCCAGCTTCCAGGGCGTGTCCGAGGAACCCGCCGGCGGCAATGGTTGGGCCAAATTGCGCGAGGCTCAAACCAAGTCGCTATCCATCCCTAACACCGGCATGGCGGTCATCCTCGATACCGTGCCGCTCGCCGAGTCCGGCAACATTCACCCGGTGAACAAGTACGACGTGGGCATGCGCCTCGCCCGTTGGGCGCTCGGACGCGACTACGGCCAAAAGCAACTGGAGGTGTCCGGCCCCTTGTTCAAGGCGCTCAAGATTGAGGGCGGCAAGGCGCGGCTCGCATTCGACCACGTTGGCACGGGCCTGATGGTGGGCAAAAAGGAGGGCCGCAGTCCGGCCGTCGTCGACCCGCAGGGGAAACTCAAGCGTTTCGCCATCGCCGGGGCCGACAAGAAATGGTTCTGGGCCGATGCGGTGATCGTCAACAACACGGTCACCGTTTCATCACCCGAGGTTAAGGCGCCAGTCGCCGTGCGCTATGCCTATCAGTTGAATCCGGACGGCGCCAACCTGTACAACCGCGAGGGACTGCCCGCTTCGCCCTTCCGCACCGATAACTGGTGACTGGTCCGCACAGTCCCCTGTGCGGGCTTCGGTTGGTGACGCGCGAAGTGAATGTGGTTCGCCTTTCCAACCCGTGAGATCCCGCAGATCCGATTCGTAATCACCGTGGGTTCGCCCCGCAGGCAGATCGGGCTCGGCATGCTGCCCACAGGTTTCCCATCCGGCCGCCCGGGACCGGCATTCCGCACGATCAGTCAATCGACGGTGCCTGGATCCCGGTCGCACATGACCAGATCATTCCCTAACAGAAAAGTCGCGGGGTGGCAGTTCGCGCGGTCTGGTACCAGTCCCCGCAGCTAACGGCGACATTTGATTCGCCGCAAGCGCAAACTGGCATCGCCAACGGCAATTCCCGCAAAATCAAATCCCATCCATATCAGTTAGCAAATCTCAAACGAGATCAATTCGGCGCGTAACACCTAACCCAGCACGCGTCACCCACAATTCCATGCAACCTATTGACCTTCAATCCCCTTGTGTAAGTCCCTGACACTCCACAACGTCCCGGCCGCCGCCGCCGCGTGGCCGCGCAGCTTGCGCGCCCCGCTCTTGCGCTTTTCCCCAAACCGATTCCGGCACGCCCGAAACACCCCGTCCACAAACTCACGGCTCCCCAGCACCGCTCCATCGGTGAAATATCTGACCCTGCACCGCAGCATCCGACCGATCGCCACATCGCGACTTCGCTCAAGTTGCGCCAGCTCCGCGTCCACCATCTCCTTTTTCATCCCCCTCCTAACAACATTCACCTCCCGCTTGCCATCCGCACCCACTGCTTCCCTCAACTTCTCCTCGCCCTCCGCTAACAGAATCATCCGGTAGTCCTTCGACACATTCCCCGCCCAGTGCCGCGCGTCCGCAGGATACCCTTTGTGCGCCATGATCGCCCGCACCAGGCC
>Ga0118677_10007773_pt1 | contig 17542 bp, 17 predicted proteins | sample AliMusrvi5mmetaG_FD_86154 | JGI IMG/M metagenome (GOLD analysis project Ga0118677, IMG submission 86154) | reverse complement strand
CTCCCCTCCCGGGGCGTGGGAGTGCTTTTTTCCATCCTCTATCTTCTATCCTCCATCCTCTATCCTCTCCAGCACCATCAAAGTCATCGACGACTCAATACGGTCATTTTCCTTTACATTGATCTTTGCAATACGGGCCCGGCCGGGAGCCACCACCCGGTTCTCCATCTTCATGGCCTCCAGAATCAGCAGCAGCGCTCCTTTTTCCACTTCATCACCCTCGCTGACACTTACCCTGATCACTTTCCCGGGCATGGGTGCCAGTATGTGGTGCTCACCTTCGGCCATTGTTTCAGGTCCGGCGGCAGTGATCGAATCGGTGAGGACATCCTGACGCTTCAACCGGAATATATGTCCGCAAAGACTCAGGAACGCCTGATCACGGTCATCTTCCGAAAGGAAAACCGAGAAGGAATTCCCATCGATCACAAAGGAGGTTTTGCTCCCGGAGGAAGCTGTTTTCCTTACCTGGAAAATTTCATCCCCGATCTCCATCTCATAATCCGGGTCAGCGGATCTTAGTATGCTTACAGTTTTATCACCATCCTCCGTCTGGATAGTGATCCTCATCTGGTTTCTCCAGTAACCGATCTCATTCCAAACCGAGGGGTTTATGTTGTTTGTCTTTATCTGAAGATCGGCAAGCAGGTACCCTGTAAGCGGCAGGAAGGCCGGTACCAACGTCTTTTCAGCATTGATCTCCTGAACAATGTCAGCAGTATGTGCATCACAGAATTTCGTGGAGATCGTGTTATCGAGGAACTCCTGTTTCTTCAGCAGCTGCGTCAGGTAGGTTATATTTGTTTCGATCCCGTGGATGTTGTATCCCTGAAGGGTATTAATCATTTTTACACGCGCATCTTCACGCCCTGCCCCCCATATGATCAGCTTGGCGATCATCGGGTCAAAATTACTCCTGATCTCTGTTTTGGCGGTTATTCCCGTGTCGATGCGGATGCCCGGCATTTCCGGTTCAAGGTATAATGTCATTTTACCAGGTGAGGGACGGAAGTCGTTCGCGGGATCTTCAGCATAGATCCTGCATTCGATAGCATGCCCGTTCTGCCTGACATCCTCCTGGCGGATCCTGAGGGGAAGCCCCTCCGCGATCCGGATCTGTTCTTCTACCAGGTCATAACCGGTAACAAGTTCCGTTACCGGATGCTCGACCTGGATACGCGTATTCATTTCAAGAAAATAAAAATTCAGTGCTTTGTCAACCAGGAACTCGATGGTGCCTGCATTGGTATATCCTATCTCCCGGGCGATCCTGACCGCCGCCTTGCCCATCTCTTCCCTGACTTCAGGTGTCAGTGTCGGGGACGGGGACTCTTCGATGATCTTCTGGTAACGGCGCTGTATCGAGCACTCCCTTTCAAAGAGGTGCACCACGTTCCCGAAATGGTCGCCCATTACCTGGAATTCGATATGACGGGGGTCTTCAATAAACTTCTCGATGTAAACGGTTTCATCCCCAAAATAGGCGAGCGCCTGCCTGCTGGTGGAGTCGATGGCCTCCTCCAGATCCTTTTCATCGTAAACGATGCGCATGCCTTTTCCCCCGCCACCGGCGGCAGCTTTCAGAAGAACCGGAAAGGCAATGCGCTCCTTCACCTTCAGCAGTTCGGTTTTATTACCGGTCAATCCTTCTGTGATGGGAATATTGATCTTTTTGGCAAATGCCCGGGCTGCGATCTTGTTGCCCATCTTACGCATGATGTCTCCCGACGGACCGACGAAGATGATCCCGGCTTTGGCACAGGCCTCCGGGAACAAAGGGTTTTCAGCCAGGAATCCGTAGCCCGGGTGGATCGCGTCACAACCTGAGCGAACAGCCACATCGATGATCTTTGGGATGTTCAGGTAGGTTTCGTGCAACTCCACCTCCCCGATGCACCAGGCTTCGTCCGCAAATGAAACATGCAGTGAGTCCTTATCGACAGATGAATAGACTGCCACCGACCGGATGCCGAGTTTCCTCGCAGTCCGCATGACTCTTACGGCAATCTCCCCCCTGTTTGCGATCAATATTTTACGGATCATAGAAAACGATTATTTAGATATTGAGATATTGAGATGTTGAGATGTTAAGCTGTTGAGATATTGTGTATCCAGTATCCAGCATCCAGCATCAAATCCAATTCGGTTTCCTCTTTTCCAGGAACGCATTCATCCCCTCCTGCCCTTCATCGGAGGCGCGGATATCGGCGATCATCCTGGCTGTATAATCAATAGCCTGTTCGAGGGTCAGTTCGTTGCTCACCTGGAAGATCAGCTCCTTGCAGTGGCTCATGGCTTTTGGTCCGCTGCTCCGGAGTAGGGCTATCGTTTCCTCAAGCAGGGCATCAAGCTCCGCTGAAGGGACCGATTTATTTACCAGCCTGAATCCCTCAGCTTCCTTGCCGTTGATCCTCCGCCCCGTCAGCATCAGTTCCTTTGAACCATATTCGCCCACACGCTTGATGACATATGGAGAGATGCAGGCCGGAACGATCCCGATCTTCACTTCACTGAGAGAAAAAAGGGCATCGTCGGCACAGAATGCCAGGTCACAGGCTGACAACAATCCGTTTGCCCCCCCGAGGGCTACACCATGCACCACGGCAATGGTCGGCCTCGGACAGGTATAAATCAGGTAAAAACAATTGGCCAGGAAAAGACTCTCCTGGAAATTGGTTTCATAGCTGTTCTGGGAGACCGCCTTCATCCAGTTCAGGTCTACACCTGCACAGAAAGACTTACCATTACCGCGAAGCACAACGCACAACGTCTGCTCATGGTCCATCGTCTGGAAACAATCCGTAAGTTCCTGCAGCATCGTTTCGTCGAAGGCATTGTGCACATCCGGCCTGTTCAGCCGAATAGTAAGCACACCTTTCTCCATCCCCGTCTCTATCGTCTTATAACTTTTCATATTGCTTATCTTTTTAAAAACCACTCCATCTTCCATCCTCCATCCTCCATCCTCTACCCTCCTTCACCAATGTCCGATGTGCGAAATGCGATGTCCGATTTCCTCCTTCCGACCTCTGTCTTCTGTCGTCACATTCTGAACACCCCGTACTTCGTCTCCCCATAAAGCTTATTCCGCGAAATGGCGATGGAAAGCGCGATGATTCTCCTGGTGTCTGCCGGATCGATGATCCCGTCATCCCATAGCCTTGCAGTGCTGTAGTAGGCTGAGCCCTCTTCCTCATATTTATTCAGGATGGTCTCCATCATTTTATTCCGTTCTTCTGCCGATAAGGTCTTCCCGGCCGCCTTCAGCTGGTCTTCCTTCACCTGGATCAGTACATTGGCAGCCTGCTCACCGCCCATGACAGAGATCTTGGAATTCGGGTACATATACAGGAACCGGGGTTCAAAAGCCCTTCCGGCCATGGCGTAATTGCCGGCGCCGAAGGATCCGCCGAAGATCAGCGTGAATTTCGGCACATCGGCATTTGCAACAGCATGCACGAATTTGGCTCCGTCGCGGGCGATACCGCCGCGTTCATATTGTTTTCCGACGATAAAGCCGGTGATGTTCTGAAGGAAAAGAATGGGGATTTTCCGTGAGGTGCAGAGTTCAATAAAATGAGCGCCTTTCAGAGCGGTCTCAGAGAAAAGCACCCCGTTGTTTGCAAGGATCCCGACCGGGAAACCCATGATATGGGCAAAACCAGTCACGATGGTCGGCGCATAGCGTTCCTTGAATTCATGAAACAGGCTGCCGTCGACAATACGTGCAATGATCTCATGGGAATCCACTGGCTTCCGGAGGTCAACAGGCAGAATGCCATAAAGCTCCTCCGGTGAATAAAAAGGTTCTTCCACTGCTTTAATTTCCATGGGCTGGAATTCGCGGCGGGTAATGGATTCGAAAATATTCCGGCAGATCTGAATAGCATGCACATCGTTTTCCGCCATGTGGTCTGCAACACCGGAAATGGAGGTATGAACGTCCGCTCCACCAAGTTCCTCTGCAGTCACTTCTTCACCGGTTGCGGCTTTTACCAGCGGTGGTCCGCCGATAAAGATCGTACCCTGGTTCCTGACGATGATCGTTTCATCACTCATGGCTGGAACATAGGCGCCTCCGGCCGTGCAGGAGCCCATCACCACCGCGATCTGCGGGATCCCTTCCGATGAGAGACGGGCCTGGTTAAAGAAGAAACGACCAAAGTCATATTTATCGGGGAATACATTGGCCTGCTCGGGAAGGAACACACCACCTGAATCAACCAGGTAGATGCAAGGCAGGCGGTTCTCACGAGCCACCTCCTGTGCCCTGACATGCTTCTTGATCGTCTCCTTGATATATGTGCCTCCTTTAACCGTAGCATCATTGGCGATGATCATTGCTTCCTTGCCATGGATCACACCAATCCCCGTAACAATACCAGCCGATGGGAAGTCATTGTTATAAAGGCCATAAGCAGCCAAAGGAGATAGTTCTATGAAAGGGGTGTTCTTGTCAACCAGCAGGTCGATCCGGTCCCGGGCCACCAGTTTGCCGCGTTCCTTATGGCGGGCAACTGCTGACTCCGGTCCGCCACGGCGTACCTTTGCAAGGTTCTCTTTATAAGTATCGAGGAGCTTGAGGAACTCCTCACGGTTCTTTATGAATTCAGGGCTCTTTGTATCGATTTTGCTTTCTATCCGGAACATACAGTCAAAATTACCGGATAAATATAGTTAAAAATTCATTTATGTAGATTTCTCAACCTGTTCTTAACTATTTTTAAGAAACTGGATGCTGGATGCTGGATACTGGATACTGGATGCTGGATGCTGGATGCTGGATAATTGAGGATAGAGGGTGACTGGCTTTTTGGTCATTTCGTGAACTTTCTTAACCACAAAGGGCTCAAAGGTTAACACAAAGCAACACGAAGGAAAAAACTCTTTGTGTCCTTCGTGAAAGCCCTTTGTGGCCTTTGTGGTAAAAAAAGAGGAACTTTGTTAATACCAGACTCCGCGTGCTACAGCAGTTGCAAACAACAGGATAAGCGGCAGCGATGCCCCACAAATTATCCGCCCGGAAAACTTCTTCCAGACCGGTAATCTCTCTGAGTTTTTTCAGTGCCTCCGCCCTTGACCATACAGCATAAAAGCCGAGGCAGAGCATGAGGAGGTGGAGGAAGGCGATGGTCAGACGGAGTATCATGTTGCTTTTATTTAGAGGATGGATATCTCAATATCTCAATATCCCAATATCTCAATATCTCAATATCCGGATACTTGATCCTGAACCCTCAATGTCTTCTGGTTGGCGAAGCATTGGATGTTTTTTCCAGCCGTTCCCGAAGGCCGCAAATGACATTGATCGGTGAATCGATCATCAGCATGTTTGAAACCCAGTCGGGTATATTACCTGCCGGGTCGACCAGCCCCTCAAGCACCACATGAGATGTGCAGTTGCCGGCCGGAGTGACGGTCCAGGATTGCCGGTAATTTTTAATACGGATCAAGTCACTGCACTCCGGCACTGCCTTCGGAAGAGGAGTCGATGTTATCTTTCGTTCACCGGTCACAGAATTGATGGAAACCTTAACATCAACGCACAGATCACGGTCTGTAACCGGCCAGGGAAGATCATATACCAGGTAGTACTGGGCCCGCTTGTTCTTCTCATAAAGCAGTACCTTGATCTGGGTGAAATTCTTATCCCACCACTCCGTATGATTCACATCCTCGATCATTGCAAAAACCTTTTCAGCTGATGCCTTGATGTCGGCAACGCCCCGGTAAGATTTCAAAGAGGTTCCGGCCTCTTTACGGGTATAGATTTTGATGCCATCCTTCTCTTTGACAAAGTCCCAGGATTGCGCCGTAGCTGCAGATGACAGAATAATTATCAATAATAAACCCGGCAATCTGGTACTTAAGGCATAAAATCCAAAGCTGTGGATAATAATTTTCATAGAGCCATCAATTTTATTATGTGCCGACTGCCGACTGCCGACTGCGGACTGCCTCACGGATCCCTGACGCAGCGAGCGTTGAAAGCATTTCCCTCTGATGCGGGATAGTAAGAGACACTGGTGATAAACTGGTTCATTCCCCTTGCGATGGCCTTGTTGCCGGCGAGCGATGATGTCCAGTACATCGAACCGGCAAAATTCCCCGAAGTGAAAGACCAGCTGTTATTCAGGTATAAAAAGCCTTTCTGAAGGGAATGAAATCCGGTGACTGTCAGTGAATCCTTCAGTGGTCCGCCGGCCCGTCCTGAACCGTAAAAATTTGACAGCAGGGCATCCCATTCGGCATGGGTGGGTACATGCCAGCCGGGGGGACAAATGCCTTTGGTTCCCGGGGAGGTATTGTATTGCATGAGCTCATCCCACTGGTACCACGCAGGGCCTGAACCGGAAGCACCTGTCTTGTATTTCTCCGCAATGCAATTATCTGTCTGCGGGGTCTGTCCGGAAATCGTGGTTCCGAAATCGAGGTCGGAAGCCATCCAGCATTGCGAACCGATCAGGATAGTAGGATAGGTCTTGTTGTCTCTCAGGTCTTTCAGCAGCGATCCGCAGTTAAATACCGGTTCGGCATAATCGAAGATCCGTGCTGAAGAGGAGGCAACACAGGTGTTAAGGTTGGTGTAGGAATAAAGAATGTCGTTTTTTCCAATTCCGGCAAGTGATGGAGTGAAGATGCCCGTTGCAGAGTTAACCCCCGGACCGCTGTATGTCCCGCCGAGCGGAAGACCGCCCCTGAGAATAAAGGGGGCTGCCTTGGCAGTGGTGATGGTATCAAAGCAGGGTTTGAAGGAAACAAGCGGAAGGGCAAGTGTCTGCATTGTTATAATATTCGACTGTACAGTGTTGCTGACCACACACGAAAGACCTGATGTAAGCATACAGGAAACCTGATCGCCTGCCACCGGAATATAGGTGCAGGATGAACCGTTGCCGGCCGGAATATTGACTGAATTGGCTTTCCACTGGTATGACGGCGAGACTCCGCCGTTGATATCCGTTTCAGTGAAGGTTACCGGCGTCCCCGCACAGACGGGATTAACAGAGGCGGCAATTACAATACTTACCGTCTGTTTTTGATTGACCGTAACCGGGAGTATAGTGGGACTGGCACTCAGGCAGCCGTTTCCATCCCGGTAACTCACCGCGACACTACCCGGGCCCGGGGTCATCCAGCTGACAATGGCAAAATTAAATCCATTGCCCCCGGCCGTGATGATGCCTCCGGGAGAAACCACCCAACTATAGTCCGACTTTCCCGGTTCAGTTTCATACCGGTTACCAGAAGATCCTTCACAAACTGAAATACTCCCATTAAGGGCAGGCATGGGAAGCGGAAGCAGGCCGACAACCACAGAACCGGAAACACTCCCCGAGCCGACACAAGAGGGGTTTGTCACGGAAACAAGGGTATAGGTACCCGGCAAAACGGCACTGAGTTCATAGGGAGCAGGGCCGCTGTAGCCGGTAACCGGAGGCTGCAACACCCCGTCAATGGCATAGGAAAACGAATAGGGCCCCGGACCTGAAAGCGTCACATAAACAGGAACTGTACTGACCCCGTCATTACAAACAGAACCCCCTCCGCTGATCTGCGCCTGCGGACAAATAGGAACGGGTGCTGAGACGGTTCCGGTAAGAAAACAGTTTGTGCTGTCGGAAAAGGAGGCGGTAAGGGTGTGGTTCAGGCCGTCACAGGGTATGCCTGTGAGATTGTAGGATATCGGGCTCACAAAGGGCGGGGTGAAAACCTGGGAAACAACAGGAATCGCCGAGCCGTCTGAAATTGTCAGCGTGCCTGTAGGCGGCGGGTTTGTGAACGCAATACTTCCTGAAACAGAGAAAGTATTGGAGGGACTGCTGCAGGCTGTTGGATTCCGGGTAATGCTGACCAGGGAACAGTGATAAACCAGGTTGCAGTTGGTTCGCCCGATTCCACCGGTCTGTGAAAAGGAGATCGTTCCCGGATCCTGGCTGTAATTGGTAAGAAGCAGAATATAGATATCGCCCACCTGCCCGTTCAGAATATGGCAGACCTCTGAGGCAGCAGGGTCAAAACTGCAGTCAACCATATTGCCCTTTGGATAGAAACAAGTCGGAGCAGTGTTTGTGCAGCAATAAGGGCTCCCACTGGGCGTACAGGCTCCCGTTAATCCGGTTGCACAACCATCCGCAAGGTTTTGAAAAGGGCCCCAGCAAACAAAATCCACATCCAGTCCTGCCCCTGAGGCGTCTTTCTGAGAAATTGAAATAATAATATTGCCCGCGGTACCAACCTGCATGTAATACCAGGCCGGTCCTGGCCGGCTACCAAGGCATCCGTAATTGGGATAACCTGCGACAGGGGGAGGGGCGCTGGTAGTTGTTCCGGATGGAAATGAATAGACGTTTTCCGAACAGGCTACAGAAGCCGTTGAACAATCGATGACAGCTGAAGCTGCCTTGAGAGGAGGAGATTTAAGGGCTTCCGGGAAGAGCTCCCTGAATTGCCTGCCAGCTTCTTCCACCGGGAGATCCGTATAGAACCATGTGGAATCCCGATCCGAATCCAGCAAGGCCTTATCACCCATAAATATTCCCTGTTGATAGGCCAGGTTATAAAACTTAAGCCTTTGTCCTAAAGAGTTGAAAAAGCCCAGCCGTACCATCCAGTAAGATGATTCATGTTCAGTATACAGGAAACGGGCAAACTCATGAAGGGTGTCACTTTTAAGGGTATCTCCCCTTCCGCTTTCAGGAGCATTATCCGTATCAGCCGGAGGATATATCCCGCAGGGGGATATAGAGTTTGCTGAGCCGGAAAAGACGAGACAGAAAAACAGCAGAAAAATGATCAGCCTGACCATGATTTGTCAATTATAAATTCATCACATAAAGATAACTATTTTATTTCCACCACTCCTCATCTTCTTTTTTTCGCCCTGTTTTACTTCGGCACTGTCTTTATAAAAAGAATCTTATAGAATGACCTTCAGGTTTTCCTTATTCAATTCATCAAACCCTCTGGTAAGTTAAGTTCATTGATTTTTATTTAAAATTAACATTCAGACAATATCAGAAATTTTTCCCAAAATCAATCCTGATATATTTATCTTGTTCTTTATCCAGTCTGTTTGATTTGAAGTAAAAATAAAAAACATTTTTTACCCTGTAGCATTCTCTCAGTTCCCAACCATAGGTTTCGAAGCCAAAATATAAGTCACCGGTAAGCTGAATATACTGGAATCCTCCCTCCGAATAGTAATTACCGGAAGTATAGATTATTGAATTATTTATGAATACAGGCGCGTTAGAAACTGATTTCAGAACCTTCGTTTTAGGATTAAACAATATATATTCCCACTGCTCATAGCCATCCTTTTCGACAACAAGGTACCCTTTCTGGTAATCCGAAAAATTGTACTCCGACCAGTTTTGAATGTCATGTTGATCCCTGTTATTGCAAATTAGTATTTGCTTTTCTTTCCCGTTTAGAGTCAGGCAGGAGTCCGTTTCCTGAAACGCTTCCGGATATTTATTCTTTAAGATCTTAAAAACCGAGTCCATGCGTATCTTATTATCCCTTCTGCTTTTATCAAATGCTTTTACCAAAGAATCAACATCCTGCCCTGGCTTTGCAGAAGGAGGAATACTCTGGAAACCGATCGGCCTGATTTTTCCGAAACACTGAACGTCAATTGTATCGATTTTAGGAACAAATGTATTCTCATGATCGAATGAGATCGCGAAATCCCCTTGCTGTGAAAAACTCTTCTGGTACATAAAGAAACCGAGCAAAAGCAAAAGCATGTACTTCATACCATTAACAAATATGTGATTAACTCTCATCTTTAAAGCGAAAATTGCATGACATCAAAATATCTGATTCTTTAATGTGGTACCGCATAAAATTGGGCGGTGTCTTATGCTTTGATCAGTTTAAACCATTTCACAAACTGTTTCAATTTGCTTTTGACAAGATATATTCCATCAGGCAGTCCAGAAACGTCAACAACAATATTGTTTTTATCAATGACAAGTGTCTCTCTGAGGGTTACTTCCTGACCTAATGAATTAAAAAGTCTGATCTCCATTCCTTCAAGGCCGGATTCCTGGCAGGAAACCCCAAAACGGTCATGAGCCGGGTTTGGGTAAATAATTACATTGCTTAGCGGGTCATTTAGGGAAGGAACAGAAGCCGGCACAGGACTTACAGTAATTGTATAATCTTCAGTTTCTCCTGCAACCATGCAGCATGGATCAGTTGCAGCCCAGCCCCAGGATCCACGAACTCTTAACCTGTGTTTCCCGACACAGGCAGAATCATCGGGTATGGACACGAAACCCATGGCCCTGCCGATGGTATCAGCAGAATAAAAGAGCCTCTCGGTTTCAGAGAGCAATCCGTCATCATTCAGATCGATCCACAGGGAGAACCCGCCGGTAACCCCAACAAACCAATCATACTTTGCAGCATAAACCGGATAGATACAACCCAGGTGCAGATCCGTGGTTAAAGCAGTTTCCGGGTACAATTGATAATTGGTGGTATTGGATCCCGATCCGAAGTTTACAAGCGTGTTGATGCTGAAATCCTCGATAATAAACGGATCGAGGTCGGCGATCTGGAATGGTGTACAATACGTTAGGCTGTCAGTTTCGTTTGCCGTGATATTGACAGTGTAATCTTCTGCCTCCCCGCTGAAGAAATCGCCGCAAGGTTCGGCCTGATACAGGTAATTGCATCTCAGGACCCTTAACCGACGCAACCCCTGAAAGGAACTATCCATCGGAACCGAGACAATCCCGGATGTGCTGAAATAATTTACAGAATCGTAATGAATACGCTCAGAAGAGCCAAAAACACCATCATTGTTAAAGTCGATCCAAACAGCAAATTTCCCGATGGGCCCGGAAGTATAATCAGATGAAATAGTAATCGGGTAGTGATGTCCGATATTCAGACTCGCTGAGAATTGAGAGGAGGGATAAAGTATATAACCGGAATTATTTACACCCGAATAATTATTCACCAGGGTATGAAGGGCAAAATTATCAACGAATACATCCTGGACATGAAATGTCGGGATACAATAACTCTGAGCAACAGACTCAGAAAAGCCGAAAAGTATAATGCTGACAACGAAAAGACATATTTTTTTCAGATTTTTCATGATCAGGTATTAGATTATAAATACCAACATCTCAATAATAAGGCTTACCTCTTGTTCCGGCCGGATGTTTCTACCAGTTTATTTGCATGTTTCGATGAACATAGTCCATGCTAAAGTACGACAAGCTCAATACTGTAAAGGAAAAATAAAACAGAAGGATGATAACAGTCCAGATTATGTATTTGGAGGTTTTCTTTTTCAAAATAAAAAAATTTACGGCAAGCAGAATTATTCCTCCAATCAGAATTTCCGGTATTAATGCTTTATTGTAGGTTTTCGTCATTTCATTACAAGCCGCTTCTTTTTCGGGTTTGTTCTTGAAATGGCTGTCATACCCAATAGCAGGTACCGAACCGTAAAAGATTATTTGAAGAAACACAATAGAAACCAAAACAGCAATATTGATTGCAATAAGTCCTGAATATTTTCTCTTTGCTGCCATACTACTCTCCCTTAGAATTCTCAACTCCATATCGTATTGCCTCTTCAAGTATATCGATGTTTATCTCTTTTAGTGTTTTGAATCGGATGCAATACCCGCTTACCTTCGCCTTTCCCAGTTTGTTTCCATAGGTTTTGGCTAAGTAGGTCCGGTCTTTGATGCCAAGGATATAAACAGAGATGCCCGTTATGTTTGCGCTCATACCAATTTGAAAAAACTCCCTGGTTTTCCCATCAGCATATTTTATTGTGTAAAATCCATACCCAATTGTAGGATTACTGACAACCTTATTTTCGTCATTTTTGCCATCGCCGAACCATAATCTGCATTCAGGCAACACCTGAATTATGAGTTTGTGCAACTCCTGCATCTCGTTGCGCTTTGGTTCAGGCTGAGCTGCGATATGATTTTTGATTTGTTCCTCTATATTCATGAAAAATACTAATTTATCGTTTAACAACAATTAAAATAGAGAACAGCTTTTTTTAATTTTTTTGAGTAAGCAATTTTTCTATTATCCTCCTCACCAATTAAATAATTAAAGCCGATTGCTGTTTTATCAGACTTAATATCCATCCAGATATCTTGAATGCTATAATCATCATCAAACTCTTCATTGTCCCTGATAGCCGGTTGACTGAAATTCTTTTCATTGAAGAATTCCCTGATTCTTTTTAAGATATATCTTTCCTGATCCTTTCCTGAGGCTGCAATCCCTTTTGGAAGGCCTTCATTAATTAAATCAACAGCCTTAAATGTAGCTGAATATATCTCTGTTCCGGAACCTGAACTAATTGTGAAAATTATCTTTGCCTTAAGTAAGGTCGATCCGACAGCTTTAATCCTGAATGTATCTTTGCTCACAGCGGAAGAAAACGCATGTGCTATTTTCGAATCAATTAAAACATTGTTTTGACCAGCTAAAAAATAGGGTAAAAACACTAAAGCAAAATAAAACAAGTATCTGAAGTCAAATTTCCGGGATAGCTTTCTTTTCTTCATTAGATGATAAAACTTTTAATATTTAACATAACGTCACTGGATTTGCGCCGTGGTTTATGTGATTGACCTCCTTTGTCCCACAATCTCTGTATCGAACCCAGGGTTATGCAGGATGTTATTCGTCTGATCTAATATAATCAATCGATTCTCCATAAAATAGGCCCTCTTTCACAGACAATAAAATGGTATAAGAACAAGAACCTTCCTGGTAGATGCATTTTATTTTAAAGATCACCTGGTTGTTTGCCTGATTTATGCTGATAATTTCTTCTCCGGTACCTTCATCGGATACCAGATTCCAAAAATGTCCCTTTGAGTTGGGCGGATTATTGATTCTGACCAGATTGAAGTTGTTCGTTGACTTATCGAATAATATAACCGGATAGTATTCTTCACAACCCGTGGTCTCTTCCTTGTAGCTGGCAGGAATTCCATAATTCCGCCCAAGTCTTATTTCATATTCAGTATTATTTAAAAAGAAATTGTTTTTTGATTTGACTAACAGGTTATATGGATCATTCTGGATGTCTAGGATTTTAAAGACAAACTGTCCGGAGATCCAGCCTGTTTTACCATCAGGTTCCAGAACCTTAATAAAAGGAAAGTCCCTGCATAACAAATCAGCAGTTCCTATTGGAAATCTTGCTGAAGTAGTGTCCAGAATTGTCACCACTTCTCCCGGAATCAATAATCCGACTTTATTACTCTGTATATCAGGTGATGCATGGAGAATTGCATTGGTATTACAAATAACCATTGCAACTCGCGGAGTTTCAGAATATCCGCTCAACGCCAGTAATAATGTAATTATCAGAATGACTTTTTTCATGATTCTGTTATATCGTGCATAACGCTTAGCAGGCAACCGAAACAAAGGAAAAACATTATTTTCACAGTAAATATATTCATTGTTTTAATTGCTCACCTGTCAGGGGCATTGATTTTTATATGGTATCTTTATGGGCAAGGAAAATGACATAGTATCCTTAACCCATTTACCGGTTTTTAATTTGCCGTGTAGAACCAGAGCAGGCGCCCAATCTGGCATCAATTTGATAACTCTGGCAATCTCTGAATCAATTTTTACATCATACCCTCTGATAATGTGAACATTTGAGACTTTCCCTGCAGTATCTATCTTAAATTTTACATAAACTTTACCCTCAGTCAAAGTGTCATTTGAAACTATTTTTGAATTCAAATTTTTCGACAGAAAGCAAAATAATGAGGCTTCTCCTACAGGAAATGAGGCAAGTTGATACGGATCCCAGGAAACTTCCTCTTCATCAAATGTACTATTGGCACTGTGCTCCCTGGTAGTAATCTTCGAACTGGACTTACATCCAATTATTAAAAAAATCAATGCAATTTGAATTACTGTATGAGCTTTTATCATGGTTCCAGGCATTGCACTTAACGTTCGTGCGCAAATATTTCTTTTTTTAATTATTCTTACTTTTTAAAATAACAGGTTTTGTGAATATAAATTTCTGATGAATATTTATAGGAGCTGGTGGTGGTGTGTAAGTACCCCCTTTTTGAAATTTTCATTGAAGAATCAATATTGTATTCCAGGTATTCCCTGAAATCAAAGCGTGATGAGTCATATTGCCATTTCCACTGGGGGAAAGCGATAATTGAGATTAGAAATAAACTGAGGATAAAAGATAACTTTTTCATACGGTAAAAAGTTTGGTACTACATATTACACATCAGTTCCGACTTAAAATTACGAAATAAAACTCCACTGACCATATTATACTCTTTTCCCGGCTCAGGCATTAACGGTTCCGGCTAAACGCAGCAAAAAACGAACCGCTGGAGTGCACCCTACACGATGTTTTTGTTGCGATTTAGCGGCATGTTTCGCCCTGAAGTATTTTATAGAGTGTTTTGTTTTTATCCCCAATGCGAGTCAAGAGATTTAATTCTACCCCCTTTTTAAGGTCCCGGCTTGCTGTTGCACTGGAAAGATTTCTGAATACATTCATGTAATCCTTCCTGGAGAATTCCGATTTTCCTAATGAAATGAAATAATCGATTCTTTCAATATCAGTGACAAGTCTGTTGTTAAGACTTAACAGCTGCATCTAAACCCAGTGCGCCAGTCTTCGTGTCGCATATGCAATTCATTAAGACTACCGCATTGGTGGTAGTTTTATTTTTGTATAAAGGATTTCAATTTATCAAAAAAGGATTTGGTCTTAAGATGTCTTAAAATACCAGACCATTCTTTCTCCGATTTTATTTTTCTCTCACTTGCAGCTTTTTCTTTCTCTATAAGCACTAAAATTCTATCCTGCTCATTTGCATCTAAATAAAAACCACACGAATCAGGACAAACCTCAATTTCTAAGTCGTAAAACCTGTAATTTATTATTTTCATTAAACTGTCACATTTAGGACAATGGACCAATGAAGGTTTTGTCCCAAAAAACAGTGAGCCTTTGAGTTCATCGTGATCCCACAAAGTATCTTCCAGTTGATCGAGTTCATTATAATCAAGCCAGATAGCCTGACAAGATGAACATTGATCAATTTCTATTCCTTTAAAGTTTTTGGTCTCAAATTGACCACCACATTTTGTACATTTCATAATGACGTGTTTTATTTAATATAATTCTCAAGATAAGTTAATTTATTTATATCGATGGTGAATTAATGCTGTTATCAACGTCCTGTTTGCAGCCGCCGCATCGATTTTACTTTTTTAACCTCCAATTAGGAAGATTTGTTGGGTTGCAAACCTGTTATATGCCGATTCCCTTATTTTGTATATGTCGAACCAATTATTTCTCCTTTGTTCGCATCAATTTCAACTCTAAAACAACTAAAAGTATTTGCGAAAACCCTATTACCGTTTGAAGTAAATCCGACATAATTATCCATACTTGATTGATTTCCGTTTATATATGGCAGAAACCATTCAATTTTCATATTTTGATTCAGACAATAGAGATTTGATTTGTTACTGTTGTTATATTCAGAATAATCCTCTATTATTAACAATCTACCATCCTGAAGTACTTCGATTTCTACGAAGGATGTCGAAATTGGCTTATGTTCCATTTTCATCTCTTTATTGAAATGATAAATGCGATTGTTCTTAATGTCTATTGTCATCCTTTTAAATTTAACTTAGAACGCTCGTGTGCAGATGAAGTGCACTACTGGCATTAGATTATTGATTTAAGGTTCACGTTTTATTTGCAAAATCGTTAGGGGCTGTAACTATTTTCTATAATGAATTTCAAAATTATTTTTTTCAAGACTATCAAGAACTATTGGAATCGTTTTTATAATACAACTCTGACAAAGACCTGCTTTAAATGCTTTTACTTTCCTAATGCTATCTCTATTAAATATGACTACATAAAAATTATATTCTTTAATTACCCTTTTCCAATTATCTATTAATTGTACATCTCTAAATCCTAGAGGATTGATAAATTCTCTATTTTTTATATCGGATGGTTCATTTTTATAATTATGTATTGGTTTCGCATAATCATAAATCGCGGAATCCGTCAGTTTTGAGCAAAAACTTCTAAGTTCAATCGAATCCTTTGTATCATTATAAACTCTGTAGGCAATAACTACCTTTGGTTCACCATATCCAATACATCTTAACAGCGAAAAACCAGAAAGAAGAATTAACAAGAGGCTGTACACCTTAATATTTTTGAATATCATGTTATTAGTTATAGGCACTAAAGGTTTGCGGGTTTGCGCTGGCGGGGTTTATTACCTCTAAACTTCATTCGGAAGACTGAACTTCTACCTTGCACAAATGTGTCTGCGTAGCACGGAACCCCCGCTATTGCGAACCCCTTGTTGGCTGATGTATAATTATCAGACTATTTACATTTTCCTGTCCCCAAACATCTTGTACATTTTACATCCTCATATTCCCATCCAAAATTTGTTGCGGTACCAACATCTTTCCCATTTTCAATAACAGGAGTTTTCCAAATTTTTGCTGATTTGAACGTTGTCTTTCCGGTGCCACCGCATTTATCACAAACGCACCCTTTGCTTGGGTTCAATTCCCTTTCAAGTGCAGCATCCTTGTGCACCTGCTCATTTGCAGCCTTCACATATTCATTGTAAGCTCTAAGTTCTTTTTCGCCACCAATGAAGCTTAATTTTCCCTTTTCGTCATACCCCTTTCCATAAAACTTATCGTTGTTTTTCCATAGTCCTTCAAATCTGCCTCCACTGGTCCAGGTTATAGTTCCCTGTCCGTCTTTCATATCGTTTTTCCAGTTGCCTTCGTATCTCTCTTCACCTTTATGTAAAGAATTTTTCCATGTGTAAACACCGTATCCGTCTCTTCTTCCATTTTTCCAATTGCCTTTGTATGTCTTTACTTCCTTTGATTTGGGATAAGACCAGCATTTGTTTTCCCAAGTATAAACACCGTACTCATCTTCAAAGCCATCTTTCCAATTGCCTTCATACCATTCTTGCTCACTGGCGTATTTCATATCTTTAATCATTCTAAAATATTTCCCGTTTCCATTAGGCATACCATTTTCATATGCTCCTTCGTAAGTTGCTCCGTTTATGTATTTGGTTTTTCCTTTACCGGAAGCAATACTATCTTTAATTTCTCCCTCATAAACATTTCCATTTAAATAGGTAATCTTCGCTTTTCCAACAATCTGATCATTTTCCCATTTACCCTCAATTATACTGCCATCTGACAAATAAAGCTTTCCAATCCCTGATTTTTTATTTTCTTTCAACAGGCCGGTAAACTTTCCTGCGAATTGGATAAAATCATAGGTTGTATCAACCTTTAATAACTCATCGAAAACCCATTTTCCTTTTGTAACGATTCCTTCTTTTTGGCAAAAAGTACCTTGTCCGGACATTTGTCCATCTCTCCAATATCCGGAGTAGCTATTGCCATTAGCCCAAACATAGGTGCCAAATCCATTGTAACAGTCACCTGAAATGCATTTTGGATTAGTCTGTGC
>Ga0118677_10007771_pt1 | contig 17546 bp, 17 predicted proteins | sample AliMusrvi5mmetaG_FD_86154 | JGI IMG/M metagenome (GOLD analysis project Ga0118677, IMG submission 86154) | reverse complement strand
CGATGCCCTCCCCTTCGCCGAACATGATCTCTTTTCGGTCTTCAGCTTCAAAGAGTTCTTTTGCGTTTTCGCGCCATGCCCCGTAGTGGTATTCATCGAGAATGACACAATCCCAGTTGATAGCGTGTACCCATTCGTTTCTGACCTTTATGCCGCCGGTACTACTGTTTTTGCCGAGGAAATCCTGAAACGAACCAAAGCAGATAAATGGCCGCTGTGTATCGGCATCCTCATAGGATAATCCGTTTCGGGCAATGAATTGCCAACCCTCAAAATCGATATGACCATTGAGATCCTCTTCCCAAGCGCCCTGAACTCCCGGCTTGAAGGTCAACACAAGAACTCTCGACCAACCCATTCGTTTGGCAAGCTGATAGGATGCAAAGGTTTTGCCGAACCGCATTTTAGCATTCCAGAGAAAATGGGGCGCTTTGTTGGCGTTTTCTTGCCTGAAACTGGTAAAGTATGCTGCGGTTTTTTCTACTGCGGCCTCCTGCTCGGGACGCATGGCAAAATCAAGCGAACGGTTTTCTTCGTTTATCTCACGTGACCGCAAGGCAATAACTGCCGCCTTGACATCAGCAACTGAACATTCAAACCATTCACCGTTCGGGTTTTTGATGCTCCGACACCTCAAAAAACGATGTACATCATGGTCGGTGAAAACAGTGCCATCATTACGCATGGCGGCTTCTTCAAGATGAATACGATAAGGCAGTTCGCCGGGGCGTAACACAGGGTACTGCTGGGCAACTCGTGACTGCACATCGACTGTGGTATAGCCAATCTTGAGCAAGCCCTGATACTGGGGATGGGTATCCTCATAAGCATAGATCATCGGGCGTGCGTCAGGACGCGGAGGGAAGAACTCCTTACTCATTAACAACCTCCATTGGGCTTATCATCAAATCGATGTAATCAATGTCTTCTTTGGATAGGTCGTACTTTTGGTAAAGTTCCTCGTCGGACCAAAGAAGGTCCCAAGACTGCTGAGGGACCCATGTGTATGTCGAACGAGTTGCATCCTGAGTAATCTTACGTAGTGAAACAAGAAAACGGAAAAATTTTGTACGCAAGTAGCTTTCTATACTTGCAGCCTTTTTTGCCGATTCTACAAAAAAGAACAAGTAGGATTGCGTGCACACCGACGGAGAAGATGCCACAAATGGTTTACCAAGTACACGATCAGGGATTTTTTGTCCTCCGTCCGAGCCTGCTTTGGGCACCAATACCTTCCACGTATCAACAAAGTGTGAGCTCTTGTTAATCTCCGTGCGATTGATCCATCCAGTGCCCCGTTTAGTCTTTCTGATATAATGTATCGGTACATCTCCACTCCTTCGATCGTTATGGAATTCATCAAAGTTCGATGTCCATCCGAACTCCTTGTCAACTGATAGCAATTCAGTTATGGAGGACTCTCTCTTAAGCTGAACTTTGTGAAGGATTTTAAGTGCTCGGCTGTCACGGACGAACACATCATATTCTCCAAGGTTGCGATTTATCGGCCCAAACGTATTGTCACCTCTTATCGTTGTCACCTCGCAATCGCCTTCATTGTCACGATCCCACAGAAAATAACAGATACCACCCTTTACCTCGACACCCGTGAACACTTCACTTGCGACAGGATAGTCTACAAGCTTCCGGATCCGCCGATCTCCGAGCATTGTGCTTCGGAACTCAGATAGCCCCAAACCACTTGACATCCACCGAGAAGGAATGATCATCGATAAAAAACGCGGGTTTAGTTTCGTTGCCTGTGCTACAAACTTGTTGTAGATAGGGATATCTCGAGTTCCGCCGTCAGAGCCCAATTGATATGGCGGATTACCTATAATGACATCGAACTTCATATTGAATAACTCCTCTGGATTTTCGATGTGAATGAAGGAATATGCATGGCTTTCGAGACCGGGGCCTCGATCATAGGCTTCTCGGCTCGCTCCACAATACACGCAGCGCCCATTTTCCCATGTGTGCACGACACGATCTAAACGAATATTACCTGCCGAATTGTCAAAAGTTTCGCATACGGAATACTTACTATTTGCTGTTTTGGAACAGTACACTGAACGGCGTGAAAGCAGAGCGGTCAGTTCCGTAATGGCAAGTGCGAAAAGTTGATTATTAAAAATATGGTTGATTCGCTGCTGACAGTCAGGAATCTGATGTTCCAAGCCCTCATCCAAGCGCTTTGCAATTTCGCGAAGGAATACCCCCGACTTGCAACCGGGGTCAAGAAAAGTCGCGCTTTTGTCCTTCCAAAGATCATCAGGCAGAAGATCGAGCATACGGTTTGCCAGTTGCGGAGAGGTAAAAACCTCATCGTTACTTAAATTGGCAAGGCAGGTCAGAACATCCGGGTTATAGCTATTGCTGTTCAGCATCGGCAATCTTTAAATAGTGGGTCAGGGGATACTCTTTCACTGGTGTGGGCAGAAACACATCTTCACCGCCGTCTGAAAACAGTGGCGTCTCTTTATATGATTGATGATTGAGCAGCTCCTTAAACGCGAAGTCCCGGCGCTTGAGCATACTGCCATTGACTGGAGACCACTCGGAAAAAACAATTGGCTGGGGATTATTGCCAACAGTTTTCAGGGTAAGAGCGTCGCCTCGTATGATGTTGCGCTCAAGGATGTATTGAACAGCATTCAAGCACTCTTGTTGAACAGCATCTTTAAAAAGAGCGGTATAGCGTTTCTCAAAACTGTCAAAAAGCCGAGTTTGGCACGCATGGATATTGTCTGCCAGAATATCAATACCGTAGATAGATGATACTGCAAGGAGTGCGTACCGTTCGTATTCTATCTGATTTTTGCCGTATCGTGATTGCACGACGGTGAGTTTCCTGTCAAGGATTTCAGTCAAGAAGTTGCCGGTACCACATGCGGGCTCAAGAAAACGGGAGTCAATCCGCTCTGTTTCACTCTTTACGAGATCGAGCATTGCATTGACTTCACGCTTGCTGGTGTAAACTTCGCCGTGGTCGGCTACCCTTTTTTTGGAGACAACCTGATGCTCCGTCCGTAATGAGCCCATATGATTTTATACAATTTATTCTGAATCTAATTTCTTTAACTCATACCCATGAGACTTGGCAACTGGTTGACATCAATTAAGATAGGGCACTGGACTGATCGAATAGCAAGCTAAGGAATTGATTAATTATTCTTTTCTTCTCAAGAACTCAGCATCTACTTTTGAGGTGTTCGAAGTATCGTGTACACGGTTGCTCTGCCAATCTTCAATTGACGGGCAATCTCTGTGGCGCCCATTCCTTGGGCTCGTAAAGATAAAACCTTATCTCTGTCAATGGAGGGTTTGCGGCCAAATTTTACACCCTTAGCTTTTGCCTCGACTCTTCCTTCGTTGGTTCTTTCCAGAATGCGTTGTCTGTCTGCCTGAGCAACGGCAGACAAAATGGTAACGACCATCTTACCCATTGTTCCTTCGGTGCTGATACCATCATCCAAAAAACGGATGGCCACCCCCATTGCATCAAATTCTTTTATGAGCTGGATCATGTCAGCAGTATCACGACCAAGCCTATCGAGTTTTTTGACAAGGACAACATCACCCTGTTCAACTTTGACCCGTAGTAGTTGCAGACCGTCACGATGAACATGATTACCTGACTCTTTGTCGGTAAACAGTCGATTAGGTTCCACGCCCTCAGCTTTCAGTGCATTGACCTGAATATCGAGTGACTGCTGGCTGGTTGATACACGAGCATAACCGAAAAGTCTCATAAGGTGAGAGGTGTCTGATAAATCGATTATTGGAAAGGTTGTCTATAAAGTAGCAGAAATCCGATATAAAAGACAATTCTTTCATGCTACTTGATGGTGTCTCCTAACTTATAATATAGAAGACAATTGAGCACACCGGAGTATAGTGTGCCCGTGATTCCGGAACATTATGTACCACTCGAAGTCGCTTCAGAAAACGGATTTTAAAGTACAGTAAGGTATCTGTAACGATCTACGTAACCCTAAAAATAGGGTATATGTTCTTTTTCGGTTTCCCGTTACACAAACAATGCCATTACAATAAGGTACTTAGCTAATTCCTGTAGCATTTTCTCTGTTTGCGTTTACACAAGATTCTATGCCAAAAAAGACGGATAGGGAATCGCTTTAGAATTCGGAAAAAATAGCACGCTAAGCGGGTTTAGTAAAATCTAAAAGCCGGGGACGGGTCGGGAAAGGCGGGGTCGGTTGCCGTCCACATTTTAGGTTCCAGTATGCCCAGGAGCGTACATCAAAAACACCTGGTGGAGCATGCTCCAAAACCTCACAGAATTCGTCATTCCCCACGATACCTTGCAGTGCCTTTAAATCTTCAATCGTACCAAAAGTCATAACATGCGCAAGAAAATGCACTGGATCAGCAAGAGCTTCCTCTGGTGTCTTGAACCATACAACCCGGCGTGCCACATTTAATGTTTCCGGAGTAACTGGTAAAGGTTTCATGTTCTTTTTCCGTTTTCAGCCGTCCGCTTGGCGTAGCGTCAAGTTCCGGACAAAGTTGAAGCTACGGTAGAGGGAAAATGGAGAGATTAAGACTAAAAATAATGTCAAATTGACATCGTTTAAATTTCAAAAAGAAACCGAAATGATATCAAAATAATGTCATTTTAGAACTTCTTCTGCATAGCGCATCATGGCATAACGAAGGAAATTCTTTTCGCTTCTCCCTGCTTTTTGGCAGGCTTCCATCAGGTGCTGATACTCATGCTCATTTAACGGTAAGGATATGGTTTTAAACTTGCGTGAAGCATTCGGATTTAATGCCACTTCAACAGGTTTCTCTGGTTGCCGGATAAACTCATCAAGAGTAGGCACAATCGTATCCTGATTTCGTGAACGTGGTTTAGGCATTGAAAACCTCCTTAATCAGTAAGCGAATTGATTCAGCGGCTTTTTCATCTTTCCATTCCAAAGCGGTTTGTCCTTCAGCAATAGAATCTCGATAAGCCTTGCGATCAAAAATCAATGTTGTAGCCAATGCGAATTCAGAAAAATCCTTGAGATACTCCCTTGCTTCTTCCGCCTCTTTAATAACCGGATTGGTCGGACACAAATTCAGAACGAGATAGCCCTTCAGATTTTGATTAAAGTCCTTAGCCATAGAGTAAACTTCGGAAAGGTGCGGAACCGTATCCAGGTCGTACTGTGATGGCCGAAGGGGGCTCAGCAGGAGATCAGCTACTGAAAGGCCAGAACGTAATTCCACTGAATCCCTGCCAGCTACATCGACAACAAGATATTTATAGCGTTCAGCTAAATCTCTGAGGGTTATTCGAATATCACCGGAAATCTGCACGCAAGGAATATTTTTCAGTTCGGGGTGGCTCTGGCGATCTTGGACCCATCGAGACACAGAGCCCTGAGGATCAGCATCAACCAGCAATACGTCAGCATTGGCATCCAGTGCCAACGAGCAGGCAACGTTTACAGCTATGGTTGATTTGCCACATCCGCCTTTTTGACTACCTATAAGAATAATCATTATTCTGATTTCAGTTAAATATTGGTTAAGCATCATAATAAAACTATTTTGACACCAATACAATATCAAAATTAATAATAGGGCTTGCATCCTTTGCGCAAGAGTTCTTTTTTGGATTACATTGGCTTTTAGTCGGAAAAATAAGTTGAGTGATTATGAAAAAACAGCCAAGTAACACTGCACATCTTTTTCCATCGGAAGATTTATCCGCGATAAAAAAAAGACTAGTAAACTCCAGTCACGATATCGCGATGAACGAACAGGAAGGAATCACCTATCAGCATACTGTTTTTTGTCAGACCGGTCTGCCATACAGAAATCCAGGTGATGAATTGAGGCGTTGGGAGCGCAAGCAAGGGAATGCTGCACTGCTGATCAATGCCGGCGAAATCATTAATCCTATAACACAAGAATTTGTCGATGTTGGACTCCCTTTTGGTCCAAAACCTCGATTGATTCTTAGTCACCTTAACAGCCAAGCACTGAAAACGGGATCTTCCGTCATTGAGGTTGAATCGTCGCTGACTTCCTTTGTCAAACGCTTAGGTTTAGCCGCCCACGGACGAGACATTAACGCGATTAAAGATCAACTTTCCCGACTTTCTGTAGCAACAATTCGACTTGGATTTGTAGAGGATAATCATGCTGTACAAGTGAACACTCAAATCGTTAAAGCGTTTGATCTTTGGTTTAATAAAAACGAACGACAACGGGTGTTATGGCCGTCTACAATTCAGTTGAGTGAAGACTACTTTAACAGCCTTATTAAACATGCTGTCCCTCTTGACGAGAGAGCTGTAGCAGCACTTTCCCACTCAGCCCTGTGTCTTGACATTTACACATGGCTGGCACAACGGCTGCACCGAGTTCAAAAAGACAAACCACAATTCATAACATGGGTTGCACTAAAAGATCAGTTTGGATACCACTATTCTCACATGAATGACTTCAAAAAAGTCTTCCGAAAAACATTAGAGATGGTACATTCTCAGTATCATGACGCTCGCTTTCAACTCGATGGAAGAGGCATGACTTTGCTTCACAGTACCCCTCCAATCAAAAGCAAGCATCACCTGATTTCTTAACCCAGTACCCACTCAAGTTATCAACAAAACTTTGTGAATACAGTGAGTTATCCACGATCACTTTGTCCCAAAATTCACGATCACTTTGTCCCAAAAACAAGGTCAAAACCACGATCACTTTGTCTCACAATCCTATAGTTCTTTTTACCTATAGTTAAACCTATAGTTGAATGCCCTTTTTTTGTGGATAACCGAACACATTCAGAGCTGCAAAATTATTGGACCCGTTACAGTGAAATTTTAGCATTCATCAAACCATAAAATGCACCTGAATGACTGAGCCAATTCAAGAACACTTTGTCTCACAATCCCCTATTTGATCACTCAACACCTAGCCAAACATTTTCCAAAAGGAACCCCACACAAACAAAATTCAAAAAGCAGCAGGTGAAGCATTGAACAAAAACCTGGTTTCAACCCCAACCGATCAATCAAAAAAAAGCAATAACATAGTTTGACAGATAGAAAGCAAAAAATCGATAACAGAAACAGCAGAAAAAAAGTGGTTTAGGAAAAGAGGTATAATTCAAAATTATAGGCGCATAACAAGGCGTAGCCGCAAAAATACCACCAATACAGACACCGCTGTGTTTTTTAGGGGATCACCGCACCAGAGCCATTTATGACCACCTTTTTATAGAGGCAAACCGCATCAAAATTGATGGGAGCGAGAAGCCATCGACAAGGTGATTTATGAAGTTTCAGTTCGCAAAAAAATGAAAACGTGTCATGGCTGCAATCAGGAAAAATACACAGAGAAGAAGAGGGGAGGAAAGCGCAAGATAAAGTATATATAGCCATTCCTTAGAATGGCCTTATATTAAAGTGTTTGGCTGTGTAGCCAATTTATTTTTTGTTAACACATTCAATGTTTTATAGTCTTAATCTTTTGTTTTATAAACAGTTATTAGTACTTGGTCTATAAATAGTGATGTAATTTTATCATATATGGTGCGATACAAAAAGAGGCAGGATGTAAGCGAAAAAAAGGCTGTGGAGCTGGATGTTTCTGAACTGAAAAAGCAGAAGCCTAGCAGGCCGTATCGGAAAAGAGACGCCGTGCTGAATATCCGTATTTTCAGCTCTTCAATGGATGCATTGACGGCATTTTCAGCAATGCAACGTATGTCCAAAACAGCCGTGGTTGAGGCTGCTTTGGCGGAGTTTTTTGAAAATAATTTAGAGGCCCCTCATGATCGGCGTAACTACTATCTGTATAAACGAATCGATGAAATAGCTGACGTCGCCAATCTACAGGCGGAAGCATTTTTTACCTTTATGCAGTATTGGTTTGCTCATACACCACAAATTCCGGAGGAGCTTAAAAAGAATGCAAATATCATCGCAAAAGATCGGTTCTCTGTCTTCCTGGATTTTTTACAGGACAATATGATTGCGGGACGGCTGGTCACAAAAAAGTTTACCGAGCAGTCACAAGATGAGGAAGCTCCAGAGGAGTAGGATAGGGGAGATCTTATACACAAAAGAGCTATCTATGAGAAATTATTTTTACGGTCTTGAGCACTCTTTTCCTGATCAAACCAGCTATTTTATCATCAAGTTTTCCTTGATCAACTCAATATTTTCCCTTCACTGAAACGCTCTTATGATGCTATGAAGAAAAACAGAATCGACTTGGAACGGATTAAGCGCCTGATTATCATCGCGCTGGTGTCTGATGACTACCTGATGGAGACGCTGGTTCTGAAGGGCGGGAATGCGATTTCCGTGGCTTACGAACTCTCATCCAGGGCTTCTTTTGATCTCGACTTTTCAATTGGTGATGACTTCAGAAATATTCCAGAGGTACCATCACGCATGATAAAAGTACTTGAAGAAAAGTTCCGATCTGAAGGGTTTTATGTGTTTGATTTTTCATTTCAGGGAAAACCTCATGTGCTTAAAGAGGAGTTAAAAGATTTCTGGGGCGGGTATAAAGTGACGTTCAAGTTTATTGAATTTGAGCTGTTGCAGCAGCTTGGCGGTGAAACAAATTTTGACGCTATGCGCAGAAATGCGGTGCCGATTTATCCGGATCAATCGCCATCAATCGTGATTGAAATCAGTAAGTATGAGTTTATTGATGACCTACAGGAAGTAGAGTTGGATGGGTATACGGTGCAGGTGTATGCACCACGGTTATTGATTTTTGAAAAAGTTCGGGCCATCTGTCAGCAGTTACCGCAGTATAAAGAGGTTGTTCCATCGTTTTCGCCAAGAGTTCGGACGCGTGATTTTTATGACATTGCTACGCTGATGAGCCGATTTTCGGTTGATCTTTCCTCAGCGGAGAGTAGGAAGATTATGATGCAGGTTTTTGATGCCAAACGGGTTCCGTATGAGTATCTCCATAACATGATCAGCAGCAGGGAACTGCACCGAGAGGGTTTTGCTTCGTTAGTAGATACTGTGACTGCCGGTGAAAAGGAAAATCTTAAGGATTTTGATTTTTACTTTGACTACGTGATCGAGACGTTTTCATCCATGTTGGATGAGGATCTTCAGAAGCCTTTGGGATAGTAGAGTTGCCAGGTTTCAGAGTACTCGGTTTCCTGCATGGCATAGGCGAGGTAGAAATCATATTGAAACCCTCGTTTTTTTAGCAGATTGAGCAGGCTATCCCGATAACCGGTTTTTTCCATATAGAAACCAATAGCCTGATGGTAGGGATAGGTGAAGTCAAGCCTGCTAAGCATTGCATTCAGCTTGTTAATGGAAACGTTTTCACGGGCGTTTTCGTACGCTTTAAGCACCTCTCCAATGCCCCCTGAATATGCCGGTCTAACGGCAATATCGATAAGGGTTCTTTCCAGGCTCGTGACAGCAAGAGTTCCTTCTTTTGGGTGTTCCATTGTAATGACGCCTTCATTGCCCGTATGCTTACCGTTGAGCAAGTAGATAGTGGCGCCTTCATAGATGGCAACGTTATTTGATGATCGTTGTGGCTTGGAAAACGCCCGCTCGATATCTTCTTGCTCTAAAATCCCCCTTTCAATTTCTTTGGGGTATTGTTCAAAAGTGACATAAATGGTTTTGGGTATCTGCTCGGTCAATTGATGGAGATAAATAGCTGTATAGTGAGAAAGGTACCCTTTAGGTTTTAATCCTTGGGCGAGTTCATAGAGCGTGGCTGTTCCGTATACGTAACGTTTCAGTGTACTTTTTAAAAAAGGAAAGGTCAGAGCTTGCAGCTTAGTTTTTGTGATTAGCTCCTCAATGAATTTTTCTGTTGTCATGCTTTGAGCAAGTCGCCATTCACCACGATGTTTGTCGAGAATAGCCGCTATATCATGTATGCCGAAAACCTTGAGAGGATTATTCTCAAAAAGGGTGGCAATATCTTTTTTTGCGATGGAAAATCGGGAGATTCCTGCCATGAACGTTTTAGTTGGCATCGTGTAGTATTTATACTACACGATGTGAAGTTACTGGTTTATAAAGACAAAAACAAGAGTCCATGCAATAATAATTGATTTATGCTATACTGGTAAGTATTTATACTTACCAGTAAAGGTAAGGAAATAAAACATAAAAGTCAATAAATATTATTAACCAGTTGTTTTATAATAACTTAATACCTTGCAGGGGTGCTGATAATGTTAGTACATGTACTAACATTATCGGGGCCTCATAAGTTCCTGACAAAAGATGAATCCTTGCCTTCTTCATCAAGAAAAACGTCATACAGTCTCTAACCCTGATAGCATATTCTATGCACGCGTGTTATGATTTCTATGCACGCGTGCATAGAAATTGGGATGCAGCTTCAGGGACGGTTTATGGATTTGGTGCATCCATGACAGACGATGGTTTCAATTGAGCGTGAACGTACGATTTCCCCCTTTTTTGCAGATAATCAGAGTACTCTCTGCATGCGTAGAGTGGGGTAATGTGGTGTGTAAAAAAAGCCTGGTGTTTGTTGACGGGTCGTTATAGTTTATTAATTACTTTATTACTTTGTTTGTTTATTAGTTAATTTATTTGTTTATTAAATCAAGTGAGCCGCCGCGATTAAACCAAATATTTTTGCTATGCGTCCAGTTGAATTTACACCTGAAGAGATCATTCACGCCGGTCAGGAGCTACGATCCGCTAGCCGTAACATCACAGGTTTTGCCCTGCGCCAGAAAATAGGGGGCGGTAATCCTTCCCGGCTTAAGCAAGTTTGGGATGAGTACCTCAATAGTCAAGTTGAGGCCAAAGCCGATCCGGTTGCAGAGCTTCCCATTGAAGTGACCGAAGAGGTGGCCGCAGTGAACAAAGCGCTTGCTGAACGCCTGATGGCAATGGCTGTTGGGGTAAACAATAAGGCAGTTAAGGCTGCGGAGCGCCATGTGGCCGAAATCATCCGTAGTGCAGGTGAGCATCGTGAACAGGCAGAGCGAGAATTGGCAGATGCCTCTCAGACCGTAGAGGATCTGGAGACCAAGCTGGACGAAGCCAGGGCAAATGCTGAAGAAATGGGAAACCGGTTGACTGAAACTCAGACCGAACACCAGGCACAAGCCGTCAAGTTGGCTCAAGTGAGTGAACGTCTATTGATGATCGAGGAGGAACGCAACCGATACGAGCAACAGGCCGAGCAGATGCGTAACGAACGCGATACGGCCCGTGAGGATGCAGCAAAGTTGCGTGGTCTTGTGGAGGGATTACAAGCCCAGGTTAAGGATCTCATGCAAACTTTGGGGTCACGTCAGCATCCCGACGACGAGAACAAGCGCTCTAAGGCTTCTGACAAGAAGTGATAGGCAAAGATGGCGATGTTCAGGCTGTTGCGGCCTTTTATCATGCCAGCGGGCTGCGATTATTTACACAGTTTGCACCCGTATAACGATCCAGCGCCGAGTTTTTGAGGTTGATTCGATGTGAAGTATTATTTGAAATAAAATCGCAGTAGTTGTTACATTGCGAATACATTTCTATAGGGCTTAAATAATTAAATTTCAGAGGAAATAATATGGTTAAGCTTGATTATGCGGATTACAAATTTACAATCAAAGAAGGATCACCCAGTGTTTCTGGTGCAGATGATGCTCCTGTTTCATTATGCTGTGAGCCGATAACCTCAGAGCTAAGTATTGTTGGAAGCGGGTATCTTTCTATTCATTTAAAGAAAGGGATTTCTTGTGATGATGCTCAGGAAATCGCTAAAAATCTTGAACAATGGATTGAAAAAATTTGCTATGTGAAATAGCTAAAATAAGGCAATATGAATCAGGACTTTTTCCCATTAGGTGGATTATATATCAAGGAGCCAGATCAAAATATGGATGTCATTATTTTTGATAAGGCACCAAATTTAAAAACTGAAGATTTAAAAAATGGGATTTCTAGGTTTGGTGGTCGATGGAGATCCCCAAGTTATTTACATGCCTATTATCGTTCAACTTGTATCCTACTTAATGAAGGAAATCGTGAAAACTGTTTAGATGATATTGGGTTACCATTATTTTATTTGCAAAGACATACTACAGAGCTGCTACTTAAAAAACTACTATCTTGGTTTTGTGATATTGATGCATATAACAAACCGATCCAATTACAAGACCAAAAAAAAAGGTTGAATAATGAGCACCGTTTACCCAGGCTATATGAGGATATTCAGATTTCCGCTAACAAGTTAGGTTTTGAAAAACCACCTGATGAGCTAAATGAATTAGTTACTCTTCTCGTTAAATATGAGACAACTAATCCTACATGGTCAAGATACTCGAAAACAACAAAGGGAGATGACTCTCTTCCTGAAGAGGTTGCTATACCAATTCAACAAATACAAAGTATAATGGAAACGGTTATATCAAAGACTTTATATACAGATATGCCTGAAGTTACTTACGAAAATTTGTTATACGATGCATGGTTTTCCCTAGCAAAAAAAAACGGCGATGTTGGTTAAAAAAATCATGTCTCACGAAAAAAAGAGTCGTTTTACTGATATCTTTTTCTACCCCGTAGCAGACATAGACAAAATGTGTTCTTATGTCTAGTATTGACCCCTGAAAAGCCCGTAAACGGGGTCGCTTCAGAAAACGGATTTTAAAACCCGTTAAGGATTATTAGATGCAGGAATCCATCGGAAAAGCATCGTAACAGATCCCCCGAAATTATTTGTTAAACTGAAAAAATAGCAAGTTCACATTAAGCTTCTTCAATTCTGAAGCACCCCGGCTTTAAATTTTTGATGGGTTGGTACTAATCAGATATCTATAATCTCGGCTGACTCATATTTTCAAATATTGCCGGATAATCTTTAGGGCTGAGTACGGTATCGTAGAGGCCGATGTTCTCTCCTTCGTGTTTGTTTATGCCGGTGTAGGAGAGGCTGGCATCTTCGTAGCGTTTGAATTTGTAGATGGCGTCGTTCATGAGCGCGCTGTTGAATACTCCGAGGCTTACGAGTAGTTCAAAATCTTTGACCGATAAACCGGTTACTTTTTTGAAGAGCCCTGGCTCCAGTTGGGTGATAACGTCTTTGAGAGAGCGTTCACGGTAATCAGTCAGATACATGAAGACCGGAATGCGGGTAGCAAATTTGATAAGTTTTTCCTGAATCTGTTTTCGGAGGGTTTTGTACTCTTTTTCTTCTGCTGTGAGTTCTTTTTTCTCCCGTTCTGTCACCTCTTTGTCATTTGCCTCTTTCTTTGCTTTTTTGACGGCTTCGGATTTATTGATTATGGTTTCGATTTCCTGATTCAGATTACGGAAGCCTTCTATGTTCATGAGGGCAGCTAATGCTTCCTTGTTGCCCATCAATCGTTTCAGGGTGTTGTTATCGACATTGACGAGCAGGGCGCTTTCCCAGCGGCGTGCAAGCAGTGTGGCTGTTGTGCCACTCATTGCCATATCGAGAATTCCGGCGGCGTCAATCTGCTTCATGGAGCTGCCGTCGTAAGCGAGTACCGGCAGAAAGTTGATAAACTCCTCGATCTTTTTTTCCGGGTTTGCTTCATTGACGTTCAACCGGCAACTGTAATCGGCAATCTGGCGTAAGGCTCTGTTTGGGGCGAAATCAAAAACGTAGCACTCCTCTTTAATGACTTGCTCACGGTTCGGTGAAGCCCTGTCAGGGTTCTTGATGGTCCAGGGTGACTGCACGCGGAATGCGGCCTGAAAATAGGTCTCGGGGCTGGAGGCGTTGCGAAGCATGAAGATTCCAGTCCAAGGCTTTACGGTTACTCCGGTGGTCAGCTTGCCACATGAAAGGGTGATTGTTTTGGTTTTCAGTGGATTGTCCATGGCTTCTTTTACCGGCGGCAATGCCTCAACACCAATACCGGCGGTGGTTCCGGCAGCAACAACTACTTTATAATCGTGGTAAAAACGGTTTTGTTTCTGTTCAAGCAGGTTACGCATGGCATGGCATGATGCAACGCTTGGCATAAACCAGAAGGTATGGGAGAGAACATTGAGCAGGCGGACATCTGAAAACGGCATGGGCGGTTTTTTTGCTCCAAGTTTCAGATTGTCAACAGTGGTTTCCAGAAATGCACCCCGTATGAGATCAAGCCACTTCTGCACTTCATTTTGATACTTGAAGAGGGCATCACAGCCTGTGCCTGAAGCGGTAAAGAATTCGTTCAGGTCGAACTCGCTGAATTCTCCCTGCATGGCAATTTCATTAATGGAATCGGGAAGCTGATAGGTCATGAGAACCATACGGGGCAGCGATGCGTATGGATTGTTTTTTTCTTTCCACTCTTTTTTTGCCCGCTGCTCGTCGGAGTATGTCCAGTTAAAAATCTGCTCTTCGATGAACTCTCCTGAGGCAATAGCGCGGAATGGTGTGCCGGACAGATAGAGATAGGCTCCGGTGGTTATGGGCATGATCTCTTCGTCGAACAACTCGATACCCTCCCCTTCGCCGAAAATGATCTCTTTTCTGTCTTCAGCTTCAAAGAGTTCTTTCGCGTTTTCACGCCAAGCACCATAGTGGTATTCATCAAGGATGACACAATCCCAGTTGATGGCGTGTACCCATTCGTTTCTGACCTTTATGCCGCCAGTGCTGCTGTTTTTGCCAAGGAAATCCTGAAACGAACCGAAGCAAATAAATGGCCGCTGTTTATCTGCGTCCTCATAGGACAATCCGTTTCGGGCAATGAATTGCCATCCCTCAAAATCAATATGCCCTTTCAAATCATCCTCCCAAGCACCCTGAACACCTGGTTTGAAGGTCAACACCAGAACTCTTGACCAGCCCATGCTTTTAGCGAGCTGATAGGAGGCAAAGGTTTTGCCGAAACGCATTTTAGCATTCCAGAGAAAATGGGGGGCTTTGTTGACGTTTTCTTGCTTGAAACTGGTAAAGTATGCGGCGGTTTTTTCTACTGCGGCCACCTGCTCGGGGCGCATGGCAAAATCAAGCGAACGATTTTCTTCATTTATTTCACGTGACCGCAAGGCAATAACAGCGGCCTTGACATCAGCAACTGAACATTCAAACCATTCACCGTTCGGGTTTTTGATGCTCCGACACCTTAAAAAACGATGCACATCATGGTCAGTGAAAACAGTACCATCATTACGCATGGCAGCTTCTTCAAGATGAATACGATAAGGCAGTTCACCGGGGCGTAACACAGGGTACTGCTGAGCAACTCGTGACTTTACATCGACCGTGGTATAGCCAATTTTGAGCAATCCCTGATACTGAGGATGAGTATCCTCATAGGCATAGATCATCGGGCAGGCGTCAGGTCGCGGCGGAAAGAACTCCTTACTCATTAACAGCCTCCATGGGGCGAATTTTGGATTCAATGAAAGCCACCTCATCAACAGTTAGCCCATACCGTTTGTATAGCAATTCATCAGACCAGCAAGTGGTCATGTCTAAGATGGGAACAAAAAAGAACCTTTCTTTAGTAATATCTTGGGAGAAAGACAGTTGAGATACAAGGAATCTTACAAATTTTGTTGTTATGTATGCAGCAAGATTATCTGCATAAATCCTTTCCTTGTAACTTCCAGCAACGATGTAAGTCTCTGTGCAAATTGTGCCGGGAGGCAGAATATCAACAATAGACAATACTTTTCGCATACCGTTTTTGTCGGGTTGACCAGCGTGGTCATAAGAGACTTTTGATGTAATAACTTTCCATTCATCAATCATGTCTGCACCCGTGGTAACATCATCGCGGTTGTACGGCCCGTCACCCTTTTGCCAGCGCAGCGTAATATCCCCATGCTTATATGGTCTGGCATTTGTCGGTAAACCAAATGGTTTTCTACTTGTAACTTGTTCAGCCATGCTTTTTTCTTTTTTCGTCAAAACCTTTCTGATGATAGGCACTGCCTGACTATGACGAATAAATGTTTTGAACTCGTTGAGATTCCTGACTGAAACGGTTTCATTCCCATTATGGGCATTAACGATTTCGCACGGTCCGGTAGAATCACGTTCCCAAAGGAAGTAACATATTCCTCCCGCAATATCTACGCCGGGGAAACATTCAGAAGCATCTTCAAAGTCAACCATTTTCCTGATTCGATCATCGTTCAGCATTTCGGCACGAAAGTCGTTCAGACCTTTACCTCCCGCAAACCAACGAGAGGGTATGATCATGGTGAGAAATCGAGGGTTCAGTTTTTTTGCCTGATGGACAAAATTCTGATATAGAGGGGAAGCACTCTTGCCAAATCCTCCATCGCTCATCTGGTATGGCGGGTTACCTACAATGACATCGAATTTCATATTGAATAGTTCCTCGGGATTATCGGTATGGATGAACTGGTAGGCATGGGTTTCCAGCTCTTTATCTCTTTCATATTCCTGCCTGCTGGCTCCGCAATAGATGCAGCGGTTGTTGCTCCAGGTATGCTCAATATTTTCATGCAGAATGTTGCCTGCCGGATCTTCAAATATTTCCGTAACAGAGTATTTACCATTCGCCGATTTGGAGCAATAGAGCGACCTTCTGGAAAGCAGAGCGGTCAGTTCCGTAATGGCGATGCCAAAAATCTGTTTACTAAAGATGTGGTTGATTCTTTGTTGCTTGTCGGGTATCTCTTGTTCGAGCCCTTCCATGAGGCGCTTGGCAATCTCCCGAAGGAAGACCCCTGATTTACAGAAAGGATCGAGAAACCGGGCCTGCCGGTCATGCCAGATTGATTCAGGCAAGAGGTCGAGTATCTTGCTGGCGAGTTGTGGTGGTGTAAAGACCTCATCGCTGCTCAGATTGGCAAGGCAGGTGAGTACATCAGGATTGTAACTACCGCTGTTCAGCATCGGCAACCTTTAAATAGTGAGTCAAGGGATACTCTTTCACTGGTGTGGGGAGAAATACGTCTTCGCCACTGTCTGAGAAGAGAGGTGTTTCTTTGTATGATTGATGGTTGAGCAGCTCCTTGAAGGCGAAGTCGCGGCGTTTAAGCATGCTGCCGTTGACTGGAGACCACTCGGAAAAAACAATCGGCTGCGGATTATTGCCAATCGTCTTCAGTGTGAGGGCGTCGCCTTGTATGATGTTGCGTTCAAGGATGTATTGAACGGCATTCAAGCACTCTTCTTGAACAGTATCTTTAAAAAGTGCCGTATAACGTTGCTCAAAAAGGTTATAAAGCCGCATTTGGCACTCTTTGATATTGTCTTCCAGAATGTCAATACCGTAGAGAGAGGATACTGCAAGGACGGCGTACCGTTCGTATTCAAGCTGGTTTTTGCCGTATCGTGATTGCACGACAGTGAATTTCCGGTCAAGGATTTCAGCCAGGAAATTGCCCGTTCCACAGGCGGGTTCCAGAAACCGTGACTCAATCCGCTCTGTTTCATTTTTTACGAGATCGAGCATTGCATTGACTTCACGCTTGCTGGTGTAAACTTCGCCGTGGTCGGCTACCCTTTTTTTTGAGACAACCTGATGCTCCGTCCGTAATGAGCCCATATGATTTTATACAATTTATTCTGAATCTAATTTCTTTAACTCATACCCATGAGACTTGGCAACT
>Ga0118677_10007770_pt1 | contig 17546 bp, 16 predicted proteins | sample AliMusrvi5mmetaG_FD_86154 | JGI IMG/M metagenome (GOLD analysis project Ga0118677, IMG submission 86154) | reverse complement strand
CACCAATGACGCTCCAACAGCTATCCGCGAAATCCTGGCGTTTCTCAAGAAAAGCACCGGCTTTGAAGCCGTGGGCATTCGCCTGCGCAAAGGCGACGACTTTCCGTACTATGTCCAGGATGGTTTTTCCTATGATTTCCTGCGCACGGAAAATACGCTGACGCTTTGCGAAAAAGATGGAGGGTCATGCAGGAACGAGAATGGCACTATCTGCCTGGAATGCATATGCGGCCTGGTACTTTCCGGAAAGACCGATTTCACCAATCCGCTTTTTACGGCCGGCGGAAGCTTCTGGACGAATAACTCGCTTCCCCTGTTGGATATTCCTGTGAACCAGGATCCGCGACTGCACCCCCGCAACCGTTGCATCCATGAGGGCTTTCTTTCCCTGGCGCTGATTCCCCTGCGGTCGGGCAAAGAGATTGTCGGCCTGCTGCAGTTCAACGATCGCCGGCCTGATCAATTCACCCTGGAACTGATTCTCTTCTTTGAGGGATTGTGCGCCAGCATCGGCATGGTGCTTGCACGGCATCTGGCAGAACAGGCGCTACGGGAAAGCGAGAAACGCTATCGCTCGCTGTATACCGAGTCGCGGGATGCGATCATGATGTTGACACCCGAAAACAAATTCCTGACTGGAAATCCTGCAACGATAAGAATGTTTGCCTGCCACGACGAGAAAGAGTTTCTGACCCAAACACCGGCGTCGCTGTCACCCGAATACCAGCCGGACGGCATCCGGTCAGAGGACAAGGTCCGGGAAATGATGCGTCTGGCCTTGGACAATGGCTCGCATTTCTTCGAGTGGACGCACAAACGGCTGGATGGAACCGATTTTCCTGCAACAGTATTGCTGTCGCGGTTCGAAAGCGGAGAAACGGGTCTTCTGCAGGCCACCGTACGCGACATCAGCGAGTACAAGCGTGCGGAGGAGGAACTGAAATTCAAGAACGTGGTTCTGTCCACGCAACAGGAGACCTCGATGGACGGACTCCTTATAGTGGATGAGAACGGGAAAAATGTATTCTCCAACCGGCGGTTTTCCGCCATGTGGGGCATTCCTTCCGATATACTGGAATTCAAGGAAGATGAGCGTACGTTACAGTTGGTGCTGGCTCAATTGGAAAAGCCGGAAGAATTCATCGGCAGGGTTAAACACCTCTACGAGAGCCGGACTGAAACAAGCCAGGATGAGATCGCCCTGAAGGATGGCAGGACGTTCGACCGTTACTCGGCCCCCATGTTCGGCGCCGATGGAACATACTATGGCAGGGTATGGTACTTCCGCGACATCAGCGTGCGCAAGCAGGCTCAAAAGGCGCTGGAACTATCCAACAAGGCTTTGATCCGTCGCAACGTTGAGTTAGAGGATTTCTACCACATCGTATCACATGAATTGAAGACGCCTCTGACCTCGGCGCGGGAGTTTGCCTCCATACTGCTGGACGGCCTCGCCGGTCCGCTCACGACCGATCAGAAACAGTATCTGCAGTTGATCCGCGAAAGCTGTGACCAGCTTCATTTTTGTGTCAGCGACCTGCTGGAAGCCACCCGGATGGAAACAGGCAAACTGGAGCTGCATTCGGTTGATACGTCGATGGAAACGCTGGCAGCCAACGTCGTAAACGCCATGAAGCCGGCCATGCAGGCCAAAGGCATTGACCTTCGCAGCGAAATTGATAACACGCTGGCGGATGTGCCGCTGGACGCGCGGAGAATCAATCAAGTATGCATAAATTTATTGAGCAACGCGCTGAAGTTTACCCCGGCGGGAGGTGTCGTAACCATGCGGATCGGAAACGATCCTGACAATCCGGAATTGATCCGGTTCTCGGTCAGCGATACCGGGCGCGGCATCGCCCCGGAACATCTGGACCGGATTTTCGACAAACTTTACCAGGTAAAAGAGACAGACACGTCCATCGTCGGGGGTGTGGGACTGGGGCTCTACATTGCGAACGGGATCGTGCACCTGCACGGCGGTCGCATGTGGGTGGAAAGCACATTGGGCCACGGCAGTACTTTCTTTTTTACATTACCCCGGCACGTTCTTGCGCCGCTCCGGCAGACCCTCTGCACAGAAGATGCCCGGAAGCAGGAACATGATCTTACCAGTGTATCCGCAAAAGGAGAGAAGCATGAAAAAAATACTGATAGTTGAAGACAGCAAGACCCAGGCGCTCGGACTCCATAATCTGCTGGTTGAAAACGGTTATGAAGTCTCTGTTGCTTTTGACGGGATGGAAGCAAAAGCATATCTGGAAAACTTTTTACCCGATATTATTATCACTGATATCGTCATGCCGGATATTAACGGCTATGAATTATGCCGTATAATCCGCGACAACGAACGCACTAAGAACATTCCAATAATGCTGCTGACCTCCCTGGCTTCTCCAGACGATATTATTGAGGGGCTGAAAAGCGGCGCGGATAATTTCATCACCAAGCCTTTTGATAAAGCCGGATTACTGGCCAGAATCAGCTATATTTTATTGAACAAGCAGTTACGCTAAACCCAGCCGTCCTCTCTGGGCTTAAATCTTTATTTTGCGGCGCATCAACATTTAATCAACGCGGAACGTGCGCAGATTCTCGACCTGTTTTTTTCCTCTTACGATGCGGCAATCCAAAAGCACCGGCAACTTGAGGCAACCGTAAAAGAATTATCTGAGACTCAGGAATATTTGTACGATGCCAGGAAAGACGCTGAAAAAGCAATGCAGGAGGCGGAACAGGCCAAAGAGGCCAGAGGATTGTTCCTGGCCAATATCACCCATGATCTCCGCTCTCCGCTCAGCGCGATAATCGGGATTGCCGATCTGCTTTCCGAAACTCCCTTGCAGCCGGAACAGAAAGAATATGCGACGATTATTAAAAATGCAGGGGAAAGCCTGCTGGCTCAAATAAATAACATCCTCGATTTTTCCAAAATTGACGCCGGGATGCTGGAACTGGACCCGCTTGATTTCGATCTTTATGAACAAGTGAATATCGCGGCAAGCATATTTACCAAAGAAATTTCGGACAAAAAACTCCAGCTTGAGTTTAATATAGATCCTCAAGTTCCGCAATTTCTGATCGGGGATGAGTCGAAACTGCGCCAGATTTTCATAAACCTGCTCAGCAACGCGGTCAAGTATACTGCCAAAGGCGGAGTATCTTTTAATATTTCCTGTGTCAGCCGTTCCGGCAATGAAACCGTCAAGCTGCGTTTTGAAGTCGTTGACACCGGGGTCGGGATTCCCAAAGACAAACAGCAGACATTATTTCAGGCATTTGTTCAGGGGCACCAGTCTGCGGCACGGATTTACGGCGGTACCGGTCTTGGTCTGGCAATCGTCAAACAGCTTGTTTCCAAGATGGGCGGGGAGATTGCTTTAACCAGCGAGCCCGGTTTCGGCAGTACTTTTGCTTTTGAGATAGAATTCCCGGTTTCCAGTGAAGCTGCGGTAAAAACTGTCAAAGCGCAAAAAGAAGACTGTGTCATGCAGACACAGCGCATTTCCTTGATGCCGGAAAAAGAAACCCCCGCTCTGTTCAAAGATACAAAAAAGATTCTGGTTGTCGAAGACAGCAAAGTCTATCAGCGGCTTGAGCGTGAGATGCTGGAATCATGGGGTTTTAAATTTGAAATGGCGGAAAACGGCCAGGAGGCATGCCGGATTTTTCTTGAGCGCGGCAATGAATTCAGTCTGATCCTCATGGACTGCCAGATGCCGGTTCTGGACGGTTATCAGGCTAGGGAGGCAATCAGAGAATTTGAAAAATCGCAGAATACCGCCAGCCCCGTTCCAATCATCGCCCTGACTGCGGGCGGTGATGATAAAACTGATATGAAAATGTATGCAAACGCCGGAATGAATGATTATATAGAAAAGCCTTTGAAAAAGAAACAACTGGAAGAATGCCTCGCCAAGTGGCTTTGACGGTGGAGCGCCCGGGATAAGCGCTTAAGATCTTTTCTTGAATAAATCCCGCCGATCAGCGCTTGAATTCCAGATAAAAAGATGCAAATTATCTAATTGGTTTCTTCCGGAATACTGGTAGTGGTTTTTTTGCATTGGCCGGGAAGTACAATAGCGGTAATTGCAAAATTAGTCAGAATTCAGGAGTCAGAATAAATCCGGTTTTTAGTTCGAATTTCATTCTGAATTCTAGATTCTAAATTCTGAATTTATGCAAAACTTAAGTTTTGCAATTGGTACAATATATATAAACAACTTTAATTTGTTAAAATAAGGAATACTATGAACAGGTTTCGTCTGATCCTCATGCTGTGCGCGTTCGCGTTTGCCTCGGTTTTTGTCTGCCCCGCTGCCGATGCGGCCAATAAACATCACAAAGCAAAATCATCTCATTCCGTCAAGAAGCACCACAAGAAATCCGTGAAAAGCCACTCCGCCAAAAAAGCGAAGCATGCTTCCAAGGCTGCTCCTGCTGTTGTCCCGGCATAATATAACGGCGATGCGGAAATAGATGAAAACGCCCGGATTTTAAATCCCGGGCGTTTCTCATTAAACCTTCTCTTTTACTTTCTAAATACCGTAATTCCTTGATTTTTGCACACATAAGGTATATCTTGTCAGTCAGCTTTTAATTTTAAGCTGATAAACAATATATTTTAAGGAAGTGTATCTTGATTGAATTTTTAAAGAAAAGAATCAAAAGTCTGTTTTCAGGTAGAAGCAAGCAAGTTGAAGCTGTAGAATCTCCGATTAGAGCTAATCATCACTATAAGCATAAGCACATTGAAGAGAAGCAGAAACAGAAAAGCCATCCCCGCCAGTTTGAAAAACCGCCGGTTTCCGGCATAAAAAATATCAAAGCAGGGCAGAATATAAAGCAGAAGCCGCCGACCTTTGACATTAAACCGAAACGTGTTCAGCAGAAACCGGAAAAGCTGGAGGAAATTCCGCCGGAAGAAGGTAAAACGCGCTTTATTGAGCTGCCCATCCATCAGGATATTTTGTTCGGCATCCAGAAGCTGGAATTCAAATATTGCACTCCGATTCAGGCTAAAACACTGCCTTTGCTGCTTGCGGGCAAAGACCTTACCGGCAAAGCCCAGACCGGCACCGGCAAGACCGCCGCATTCCTGATTGCCGCTTTTACCCAGTTGCTGAACAACCCGCATCGCGAACGTCTGCCCGGCACCTGCCGCGTGCTGGTGATGGCGCCAACCCGTGAACTGGCAATCCAGATACACAAAGACGCGGAAGCTCTTTCGGTGTTTGCCGGAATGAACAATCTGGTGGTGTTCGGCGGCATGGACCACCACAAACAGCGCGACTTGCTCGGAAAGCCGATTGATATTCTGATCGGCACCCCCGGCCGGATAATCGACTATTCCCGCAGCAGTCACCTGAATCTGTCCAAGACCGAAATCCTGATCATTGACGAAGCCGACCGCATGCTGGACATGGGGTTCATTCCGGACGTCAGCCGGATTGTCCGTCAGCTGCCGCCCGCTGGCAAGCGCCAGACCATGTTTTTCAGCGCAACCCTGGAGCCGAATATCCTGCGCCTGGTTGACAGCTGGCTTAAAGACCCGGTAACGGTTGAAAGCGAATCGCAGCAGCTTATCACCGACCTGATTGAACAGGTCTTTTACACCGTTTCAAGGGATGAGAAATTCGCCCTGCTGATGTGGCTGATTAAAAATGAGCCGTTTGAGCGGATGCTGATCTTCGGTAACCGTAAAGATTCCAATTTCAACCTGGCGAAAAAGCTGGTGCGCAATCATATCAAATGCTGCATGCTGTCCGGTGATGTTCCGCAGGTGAAGCGCATGAGAATTCTCGAAGACTTCCGCGCCGGCAGGGAGAAAATCCTGATCGCCACCGACGTTGCCGCCCGCGGTATTCACGTTGATGACGTTTCCATCGTGGTTAACTATGATATTCCGGAACGCGCCGAAGATTACGTTCACCGCATCGGCCGTACCGGCCGCGCCGGCCAGAAAGGCAAGTCCATCGGCTTTGTCTGCGAATACGGCGCCTATTCGCTGGAGGAAATCGAAAAACTGACCGGTCAGCAGATAAAATGCACCAACCCCGGCGATGAAATGTTCAATTTCAAAGATGCCGGTCGCTGAGCATAATCCAAGCAAGCCGCTCATCACAGAGGCTGGCAATTGTTTTGCCAGCTCGTGCAATTATCCTCGATGACATTGTAAGACGTTTTATTGTTAAAAAAATTAGTGTTTCTCATATTTATTCCAGTTGCTTGTTGAATTATAAAAATCAGATGTATTTGAAAATCCCCCAGCATCGTCAACAGGCAAATAGATACATCCACAAATATGATGATAACTTACATATATATTCTTTTGGCTATCGATCGCAATAGTAACATCGCCTATTTGATTTTTCCCTCTAGTGTCATGTGTACCATGACTCGAACGTAGCGAAATGTATGCCCAATTCCCATCCTTGAACTTGATAGCGCAGTTTTCTCTTAAAACATAACAATATTTGCCATCTTCCTGTTTTACTGCCGTTAAAAAATCATTCGGCTGAATTTTACTTATTTCTTCAATAGTGTTTCTAATATATTCATCTCTTTTAGGATTGGGATCTTCGAAATTTAAGTAAATAAATAATGGAAGCATTATTGTCTGTCGCCGCTGATTTGATTTGTCCAGATTTCGCTGATTTCGATTGTCCCTGAATTTTCTTGTGAATCTTCTTCTTTTGGCGCGAAGCGCTATTTTTCTTCATTTTCTTTGAAAAAGTTCAAAAATAAATTATTTTCTTCGTTCATTTTCCTCTTCTTCGACCTGTCTATTCTTAGTTTTTGAAAAATTTGGAATATAGGCAGATTATGAAGAAGCGATCCCATCCCCGCGTACGCAAGTGTCTTTGTTGCAAAACGAAATTTTCGCCCGGTCCGCACAATAAACATCATCAACGCTATTGCGGCAAGCAGGAATGTCAGGCGGCGAGTCACCGCGCCAGCTCAAGACGTTATCGGCGTCAACAGCGCAAAGACCCGACTTACCAGAAGAACGAAAAAGAACGGGTAAAAATCTGGCGGCGTAAGCATCCCGGTTTCTGGAAAAAGAAAAATGTTGAAAAAACTCCGGGAAAAAATGAGGTGTTACGTGATTTCGGTCAGCTCGAAAAGCCCTCTGAAGCCAAAGTGCTACGTGATTTCTTATTGTTTCAAAGCCATTGTCTTCAAGGGCTTGTGTCGCAATTAACCGGAGTGTTACGTGATGACATTGGCAGTCTGATGAACCACTATTATGATAAAGGCAAAGAGCTCTGTCCAGAGCTTGAAAAACAATTTTATCATGGAGTTTTTAGTTATGATGCAAAAGGAAATCATCAGTCCGGGACAGCGGCGACGGCTGCCGGAGGGGTTCGGGTGGGTCGATCACCGCCTGGTGCGTGAAAATGTGATAGAAAACTTTAGCGCGGAATCATTGGCGCTGTATTTGTTTCTGATTACGGTCGGGGACGAGGACGGCGTGTCCTGGTATGCCGACGAATCGGTATGCCGGCGGCTGAATTTTACTGCTGACAGATTAAAAGCGGCGCGGCGCGAGCTGGCCGGCGGCAAACTTATCGCGTACCGGAAACCGCATTATCAGGTGCTGGAGCTTCCTAATCCTCAAGTTTCGAATTATTTCCGCAAAGCGCTGAGTACTGCTATCAGCAGCGATATACCGCCGGAACAGCGGCAGCCGCAGGGTACGGAAGGTATGGGGATCAGCCTGCACCCGCCAGGCGGAACCTATCGGCGTGACGCTGAAGTTTGCGATACCCTGCCAATTGCAGCGATAATCAATGCCATGGCCGGAGGCGCTGAATGAACTCTTACAATAAACACCGCTTAACTCATGAATTTGCTAAAAATGAAGGGTTGAATGCAGCACAGATTGCAGAGCGTTTGAACATCAGCGCCAGGACTGTGAGGCGATATTTGCAATCTGCCCGGTATTCGCCGCCGCCGGGGCGCGTCATTACCAGAAAACTTGACCTTTACAAAAAGCGGATCAAGCAGCTTCTGGAACGGGAGGACTATACTGCGGCACAGATTTTCCGGATGCTCAAAGACGAAGGGTATTCCGGTTGTGAAAGCGTGTTGCGCGATTATGTTGCTCAAGTTCGTCCCCGTCGGCAAACCCCATACCTGACGCTCAACTTTGAACCCGGACAAACCGCGCAGGTGGACTTTGCCGAATGCGGGTTGCTCAATGTCGGCAAGGACCGGCGCAAGCTGTATGCTTTTGTGATGAGCCTGGCTTACAGCCGCATGGTCTTCGTCAAGTTCATCATGCGGCAGAGCATGGAGCATTTTCTCCAATGCCATCGCGAAGCCTTTGAATATTTTAAAGGCGTGGTAAAGGAAGTAATGGTTGACAACTGTAAAGTGGCGGTAATAAGTTCCTCTTCTTTCGGGATGCCGCAAATTAACGAACGCTATGCCGACTGCGCGGCGCATTACGGGTTCAAAGTCGTTCCCTGCGGCGTAAGAAAACCTTATGAAAAAGGTCGTGTGGAAAGGAATGTCGGTTATCTGCGGACCAGTTTCCTGAACGGCCTGCCGCTTGATGGACTGGCGCTTGCGGCGCTGAATCACGGAGTCAGGCAATGGATGGAGAACGTCGCCAATGTCCGTATTCACGGTACAACTCATAAAGCGCCGCTGGAAATGTTCAAAGAAGAGAAAATGGCGCTGCAAACCCTGCCGCTGTTTCCCTATGACTGCGGCGTGATAAGCAGCGCCCGCGCCAGCAGCCAGTACCGGGTGGTATTCGAGTCGAACAAATATTCCGTTCCGCCTGAGTTTGCTGGAAGACGCATTGAACTTGGCATTTATCCTGACAGAGTTCTAATCCGCCATGAAGGCAAATTAATTGCGGAACACGCCAGAAGTTATGAACATAATCAGGACTGCGGCCTGCCGGAACACGATCAAGTTCTGATTGAACAGCGCCGCAAGGCAAAGCACGGCATAATCATGAAACAGTTCATGGCTCTGGGAGCAATTGCCGGGACCTATTATCAGGGCATGCAGGCAAGACGTCTGAATCCCGGAACTCATGTCAGAAAAATCATGGCGCTGTCCGGCATTTATGGCCGCGACGACACCATTCGCGCACTGGAGGACGGCGCGGAAGCCGGAGCTTTCGGCAGCGATTATGTTGCCAACATTCTCGAAATGCGCCGCCGCGTCATGCCGCAGCCCGGCCCGCTTCACCTGAGCAGAAAATCTGATTATCTCGACCTCGAGCTTGATGCGCCGGACATGAACACTTACGACATTGAATAGGAGCAGACCATGAGCAAACTTAAAAAGACGCTGGAGAAAAACCTTACCGAACTCAAGTTGAAATATTTCTATGAAAATCATCAGGCCGCCGCGCAGCTTGCGGCAGAAACCCAGATGCCGCACCTTGAGTTCCTGTCAGAACTCGTTGACGGCGAAGTGGCGGAACAAAACATCAGAGCTTTTGAACGCCGCCTGAGTAACGCCAGGCTGCCGTTTGAAAAATCCATGGACCAGTTTCAGTGGTCGCATCCGGAAAAAATCAACCGGCTGCAAATAGAAAATCTTATGCGGCTTGATTTCATCAATAAGCAGGTCAATGTCCTTTTAATTGGAGGATCCGGTTTGGGAAAGTCGCATATAGCCATATCACTGACCAGGCAGGCGTGTATAAACGGTTATAGCGCCCTGTTTACATCCGCCATTGAAATTGTAAATTACCTGACGGCGGCAAGAGCCGCAAATTGCCTTGACAAGGCGCTTAAACGCTATTTGAAACCTCAACTTCTGTGCTGCGACGAAATTGGTTACCTGCCGATAGACAAACTCGGATGTGACCTGCTTTTTCAGGTGATCAGCCAGCGGTATGAGCGGGGTTCAATGATTATAACATCCAACAAACCATTCAAAAACTGGACGGAGATTTTTCACAATGACACGGCGGTTACCTCAGCCATTCTTGACAGGCTTCTGCACCACAGCGAAGTTGTTATCATTGAAGGGAAAAGTTATCGGATGAAAAACCGTAACAGCGAAGACTGAAAATATTCTAAACGCTAAACTTGCGGGGGCGGCAAAAGCTGTAACATTATTTTGCCACCCTGCATTTTTGCGCCTTAAACCACAACCGAAATACTGTCCTGCGATCCTTGCTTATCTGAAACTGCGACAAACCATTGCCGGTCGATAAACAGCGCACCCGCTAGGAATCAAACCAGTTATCAGAACAGTTCCGGCGCCGACAGAATTTCATAACCGGAGTAATCAACGCCGAATTCAAAGTAACCGAAAAACGCTTAACTCCCTGCTTGATTTGTCCGCCGGGAGCTCGCAATTTTATTGTCTGTCGGCGAAATCGGGACATTCGAGATCAGCGAAATTGGGACATTTTAAGTCGGCGCTGACATCGGCAGTATTTTGCTCTGATAGCGTTGTGGACAAGGTTGATTGGATGGTTTCATACATTCTGCGATACCGCGCACCGGCTTGAATGAACCGTCTTGTTGCAGAGTTAAATCATCTACCATGGAGAACAAGATGGAATTATTCTTTGCCATAAACTGTTGAATTTCAGGTGTTGCGTTCTTGGTTGTCGGCACCATCAGGATGAATGGCTTATAATGATGCTACAACTTCCGATCGCCGCCGACAAATACGCTTACCGGTTTGAAATTGGCATCGAGGATGACGATATCTGCATAATAACCCGGCTCGATTTTGGCAAATTTCTCAAGTCCCAGTTCGCCCGCCTGATTATAGCCGGTCGTTTTGATCAATTCTTTCAACGGAAGCCCGGTCAGTTCAATAATGTTTTTCAGAGCACGGCAATACGGAATCGTTCCGCCTGCCAGCGCCCCGTTGGACTTCAGCCGGACAATGTTGTCTTTCAGTACCACTTCGAGCCCGCCAAGATTGAATTCGCCGTCAGGCAGACCTGATGCCAGCATCGAATCGGAGATTACGGCGATGCGGTCAATCGGTTTGATCTTAAATATCAGCCTGATCATGTCCGGACACAGATGGACTTTGTCACAAATAGCTTCGACCATTACTTCATCATCCATCAGACCTGCACCCACCAGCCCGATTTCCCGGTGATGCAGCGGCGACATCTGGTTGCAGAAATGAGTAAGGTGTTTTAGCCCCTTCAGCCTTGCCTGCCGGAATTGCTCATGAGTTGCCTCGCTATGGGCGCAAGACGGAACTATGCCGCAGGATAAAAGTTTCGAAGTGAAGTCCAGATCATTATCCATTTCAATCGCATATGACACAAGCATGATCCGGGCGATTGTGTTCAGTCGAGAAATTTCATCAATATCAGGTTTTCTGACGAATCCTGGATTCTGAGCACCGATGAACTTTGGATTAATAAAGGGACCCTCAAGATGAATACCGGGAATCCTGGCAGTTTGCTTACTGGGGTTTTGCTGATAACGGGCAATGGCGGCAAAGGTCTTCGTCAGGCATTGTTCCGAAGTGGTAAGCGTTGTGGCAAGAAAAGAGGTTACGCCTTCCTTAATCTTGGCGGCGGCAATTGTTTCAATCGCCTCATCGGTGCCGTCCACAATATCGAAACCCATAGCACCGTGAGTATGGATGTCGATAAAACCCGGTACCGCCATCCGTCCCCCGGCATCATAGACTTCCTCTGTCTCAGGAAGTACGGATGTCTGAAGATAAATTTTCTTGATAAAATTACCATCTATTTCGATCGAAGCCCCGCTCTCATCGAGCTCAGGAGAAACAATCCGGCAGTTTTTAATTAGCATGCTCATTTTTCATCCAGTCAATTATGCCGTTTCCGGCGATTCTTCAGTTACTTTATCGTCTTCCGAAACTGATAATTTGACATCAATACTAGTGGAATACCCGCGCTCAATTCTGCACATCAGGTACAATGTTCCGATCAGCAGGAAGTTCGTAATTCCATTGGCAATACCGAATACGATCGCGCCGCTTTCCATATTTAGCGTGACCGTCACTAACACCTGACATACCCAGACGCCGACCGCAAGCAGGAACTTACTGCCGAGGATAATCAGCATGCCGTGGTGCGGAATACCGTTGCGCAGCGGGGAGCCGTCTTTCGCCGCCGCCGCGTCACGGCGGATCTTCTGCTTCAACACCATCCAGCACAGCCAGCCGCCGATACACAGCGGCAATACCGCCAGTCCGTACCATTTGAAGGCGAACATTTGATGTTTTACGTACATCCACCACATCAGCACCGGGATGCTCAGTACCGATAATCCCATTATCCCGTCAAACAGCAGGAATGAGATATTCAACCATTTGGTCTGGGGCCCGACAATCGGCACTACGGGCATTTCCTCAATCCCGCTCGAACTCCATGGCGCGGGCGGATGAAAATGCTTGTCGCCGCCCAGCCGGTACCATTCGATATACACCTTTACCAGAAATATTGCGCTGATTGCAGAGAAAACGGTTATCCATAAAAAAATGAACCGGTAGGAATAGTCTGAACCGTTGCACAGATATCTGACGACGTCAATAAAAAGTCCGGCCAATACTCCAAAAATCACGGTGAAAGTTGAACGGAGCATCGCCTGCGCCGAACAGAACTGACCGAATCTTGATTGCGGGAAAATCCGCATTTCGGCCGGCAATCCGGCAACGCCCATTAATGCGCCCAGGAAGGTGCCGATCAGGACATTGCCCAGATTCAGCCAGAAAAAATAATCAGCGGGAATGGTGACGAAAATCCACACCATGGACATAAGACTTCCGAGGACGCCGAACACAGTGCCGTAAACCGTAATGCGCAGCGGATGCCAGCGGTCCACAAAGATCGCCATGAAGTACATCGCCGCCATCATCGCAATTAAACTGATGGCGTTGATCTTGCCGATCTGGTCCAGCGAAAGCCCCATTTCCCGGTTGAAGAAAATACCGAACGTGCCGATGGCATAAGCAGCGGCGCCGAATGCTGTCGAAAGAAATCTATACCAGTAAAATTTATGTGAAAAGGATTCTTTGAAAAAAGTCCGGATACCTTTCAGGCCCCGGCCTGCATTGTCATTTTCGCCCTCCGGCGGCGGGTACTCGCCTTCCTTGATCATCAGGCAGGCCATCCCGAATCCGACCAAGTACAGAACTGCGGCGCCGATAAAGATTTCCCGCATGTGCGATTCTGCAAATTTAAAAATAAAGAAGTTATACAGCGCTCCGGCGCCAGTGCCGACAATCCTGAGCAATCCAACAAAGCGAGCCAGAAACTGCGGAGGAACCACATCGTTAAACAGATACCAGAATACCGAGCCCACAAACATGTTGAAAAATTGGAACATGATTAGAAAAACAGCGATAAGAACAATCGTAATAGTGGCTGGAGTAAATTGCCGCAAAAACTCAGAATTTCTTTGCAGCGCACCGCAAATATCATCGCCGAGCCCCATCAACGCCAGACTGGCGCAAAGAAACGGCATGGTCCAGATGATGAACGGGATGCGTCTGCCCCATTTGCTGCGGTAACGGTCGCTTTTAAAACTGACATACGGGCATACCGTCATATTCAGAACGCCAGGGGCGGTAGTCAGGATCAGTCCCATAAGCCAGTTTGAACACCCCAGGTCTTTCAACTTCAGCGGTAATATGCTCGGTACTACCGCTTCCATCATGGTGAAGCAGAAATCACCCCATAACAGCCAGGCGAAAAGCACGAACAATCCCATTTTGGTATAAGTCAAAGTTCCGCAGTGATAAGTTTTGCCGCCTGGCGGAACTGTGATAGTATTTGGGGAAATATGCATTTGTCATAATTCTTTCGCATTTAATCGTTATGTCGTTTACAACGGGTTACGTGCTATATGTTACGTTGTTAATTAAAAATTCTGTTATCCCTGTTAAATTACAAATTCATACACTTAACCTGCTCCGCGCCGAAACTTTACGACCTGTGCGGGTTAATTTCCAGTTCCGCCATCCATGCGCTGATGATGAACCGTTTGCCGGGTTGAGCAGCGCGAGTTTCAATTCACCCATTTTTTTAACCCCGGAGTGAATCCGGTGGCGTCCGGGAGCATGGTCCAAACTGTATTTTACTCACACAAGTCGTTTTTTTCGCATATTTCCTTTAATAGTTTTCGCCATATAGGGGTGATTAATATTATCAAAATCAGCCAGTATAATCACGATGCCGGGAACCGATAAATTCCTCTTCTTCAGCTTAGATTCTTTTATTTCTTTGCGTAAATCACTTACTATCGTTCCTTTGCCTTGTACGGTATAGACGATTCCTTCGTGAACCAGATCAGCAATAGCTTTAACCGAAGTATTGCGGCTGGTTGAAAAGTCTTTGGCTAACTGATTGGCAGAAGGAATAGTGTTACCGGCTTTATACTTTCCCTGCCTAATCTCTTCTCTTAAAATATCTTTTATCTGCTGATATACAGGAATACTCATCTTATCTCTTTTTTCACATAAGGCCTATGTTACTATGTAATTTGTATTTCAAGTTTTACCAATAATACCGCTTAAGCTGTAGTTTTCGTTCTCAAATGTATTCCGTCAACAAACCCGTATTCAGATAATTTCATGCTCTTTCAGGTAGTCGTGCCCATTTGCAGCAAGAGACATTGCGAGTGATGCGGTTGGTGCAACGGGCTGGTGATGGCGACCCCCAAAATGATAATGCCCAAGATAAACCACTGGCCCCCGGTCTTTACATATGGCATCGGGATTAGCGTCTTTGAATGCCGACTGCCAACCATACATAATTGGAAAAACTATATGATCATAAGACTCATAATCCTCGACGCTGGCAAAACTGGTTTCAGCGCCAGGATTCCAAAGATAGTACGATCCGGAAAATAAACTCATCAGTTTTTCGTCTATATTATTCCAACACCAGAATGTGATATTAATACCATCTATATTCGGGCTGTTTTCAGTATTCTTAGCCCAAAATCTTGTGGCATGATAGGCCCCTCTGTACTGTGCTCCGCTAACACCTGCGCCAGCCATCCACGGTTGTTTATTTTCCCCTGAGTATAGTTCAATATCTTTCAGCATTTTCGCTTGAAGGGAATTCCAGTAGCACCATGGCTCAATGATTATTTCACTTTTTATTTCTTCAGGAATTGGACGTCCTGCGTGGTCAGCCCATATGCGTAATGTCAAATCCTTTCCCAATTGGACGCCGACTTCTTTTATGATATCGTAATAACGTTGAACCATGTCAGACGGAGTGAATTTGGCTGGCATATTCTTGCCCAGATACCATTTTGCCTCATCCAGGCCGAGATGGATCGTCGCTTTATTCGGCATGCATTCTGCAATTTGAAGAATCATTTTTTTAAACAATTCGAATGTTTCCTCGCAGATAATTAAAGAACTTCCATCATCATACATCCCCCGCCCTCCATTAAGCTCAGGACGATGATAAACGATTGACCCTGCATGCCCCCACGCCTCCAGCTCTGGAACAATTTCCACATAATATTCAGAAGCATATTCCACTAGCTCTTTGAGCTCTTCAAGAGTTAAGGCATATGGATTTTCCGAGCCAAAAGGCAAATCATTAAACTTTATAGAACACAGTTCATCGTCATACAAATGCAGATGCAACTGATTCATTTTCAGCCGGTGAAGTATGCGAATCATGCGCTTTAACAGAGGCAATCGCCAAACAGAACGACCCATATCAACCATAAAACAGCGTTTGTTGAAAGCCGGATAATCGTTTATATCAATTTCAGGCATATTCGCCGGAAAATAGACAAACAGTTGTTCAAGTGTGCGTATTGCATAGCTTAAACCAGCCGCATCTGCTGCCATAACATGACAGGCGCTTGCTTTCAATGATAATTGATACTCGCCGCTTTTCGTTAAATTATTAGAAAGTTCAAGATTTACTTTATATGCGTTTAGACTGTCTGTTACTTGGATTTCATGAATTTCCCTGAAGTCATTTATCATCCATACTGGAATTTTTTCTCCGGTAAAGCGAATCTCTTTAGGAGTATGAAATTTCCCCCCAGTTTTAATTTGTTTAGGTCTGGGCCATAACCGTTCAAAAGGGTCCATTTTCATAATGATATTTTTTTTGGGTTAAGAGTATCTTGAAATTGCCAATTAATAATTCTTTATAAAATCTAAAGCTTGCTGATTATTTTAGCGGCGGTTTCTTCATAAAGCTGCTGCCACTCCGGCGCCAGTAAACATTCCGTAACCTCATACCCGCCTTTGTCGTAGTAATCAGCGGGCGCGCCGTAATGCAGATAGCCGTTGGAATAAGCCGCCATGAAAGTATGCTTGCAAGGCGACGCTTTTTTTACATTCAAACCAACCTCAACCAGCATTTCCGCCGGCGAACTGATTATAACGCAGTCTCCAATTTTAATTCCCATCACTTCCGCATCAACGGTATCTTCGCCGGACTCTTCGTTTATTTCCAGATGCTTCTCAAGCGTGGCGATATCATCCTGAATCCTGGTTAAAGTCTCCATCGCTTGAATATTGCTCAGATATTTATCAATATTCCGCCGGTTATATGAATCCATGTCGGCAAATTTAGAGTTTCCTGTCTGCTGAGCTTGCAGATAACTGTAAGAATAATCTGCGGGATAATCCGGATTCAGCTTATGTTTCATGTACAATGGCAGAAAACTCTTGAAATTAAGACTGGTGAAATGCAGAGATTCAAGCAGTATGCTCTGCTCCTGACACAACGCTTTAATCCGTTCCGGAATGTCAGTTCGCCTTGGCAGTTTTATCGTCTCGGCGATGACCTTTATTTCTGCATTCTTTGTTTCAATCAAATTTAATGCTTTTAATGTGCTGAGACCAAGCATGGCGCCGAGCCATTCGACATCGCGTGGATGCTCAAAAACTTTGAATGTTATGTCGCAAACATCCCCGGCAGCGCCTTGCAGGAACAGCGCCACCGCGCCATTGCACTATACCAGAAAACAAACGCTAGCCAATGCCGAGCGCTATATTACTCAAGAGCTCAAGGATTTTGAATCAAAAATTCTTGGAGCGCATGAGCGAATTGTAAATATTGAGTTTCATATATTCAGTCAAATTTGTGAAACTATCGACAAACAGCTCTGCGAAATTCAAGACAGCGCCCGGCGAATCGCCGAAATTGACACGCTCTATTCTTTGGCAGAAGCGGCTAGTCGCAACAACTACATTCGTCCGGACATCACTACCGGAAATGAAATCCGCATCACCGATGGCCGCCACCCGGTAATTGAACAGTTGTGCATTAATGAACGCTATGTGCCCAATGACATTTTATTGAATAATAATGATTGTGAAATTTTAATTATAACCGGTCCAAACATGGCCGGAAAATCAACATATATGCGGCAAACTGCGTTGTTGGTTCTGCTTGCGCATACCGGTAGTTTCATACCGGCGACCGCTGCAACTATCGGAATTGTGGATAAAATATTCACGCGGATCGGCGCAAACGACGATTTATCTACCGGACAGAGCACCTTTATGATGGAGATGAACGAAGTGGCGCATATAACGAGAAACCACTGCAGGATTCGAGACGGATGAAAGGACGTTCTGAG
>Ga0118677_10007768_pt1 | contig 17548 bp, 20 predicted proteins | sample AliMusrvi5mmetaG_FD_86154 | JGI IMG/M metagenome (GOLD analysis project Ga0118677, IMG submission 86154) | reverse complement strand
CCATAATGGGGCCCATAATGGGGTCCATGATGGGGTCCATGATGGGGTCCATGACGGGGTCCATGATGGGGTCCATGATGGGGTCCACGCACCCTTCAGTTGGACGGAGCGACGAATCATGGAAGCCTGCCGCATGACGCCTCAAAGTACGCCGGAACTCCTGGCGGCACTGGGTTACGCCGTACGGACCAGGAACTTCAGAAGCGGGTTGAAACATCTCTTATCCCTTCGTCTCCTGAAGTTTGGTATACCGGGAAAGCCACGCAGTAAGAACCAGAAATACCGCCTCACCGACAAGGGCCGCGCTTGGTTCGCGAAGGGCAATCTATGACTGCGGGCGGCCTCAGTCCTTCCGAGCCACCGTTCTGGACAGTCTTCATTGAACATTGGACTGTGCATTTCTTTGGGGCGGGAGCCGAATTCACCCATGTGACGGTTTTGTGGCACTCATGAAGTTCGGCCTGCGAATTCCATCGCTCAGCAAAAGGATTGCCGCACGCACCTCATGGAAGCGGGTTGTCCGGCACAATCTTGGTCTCAAGGCACCGAGAGGCTGGGGCTGGCTGACCAATCCCCGCAAAGCTGCGTATAATCGGATCTACAACCGGACAACGTTCAGCATTGGTGACCTGCTTGGGCGCAAGCGAAGTTCGTCTTCCAGCTCAGGGTGTGGGTGTCTTGTGATCGCTGTAATGTCCGTCCTTGGTGCCATTGGCATTGGCACATGTGACAATCACCCGGTATCACAATCCAGAACTACCAACGCCAAGCCGAAAGTGTAGCTGGGTTGGCGGGATGAACATGCGCGGCCGTGGGTGTTCTTCGGTTGATTTTCTTTGGCTGCCTGATTCACAATAGAACATCTTCTTCGCCTGTTGATTGGCCTTTCGGGCTGATTGGGGTGGCGTTCTGCGAGGGGGCCCGGATGATGGCCAGATGAGCCGTCCAGTTCCGCATAAGTGCCTTCACTGCAAGAAGTTCTTCCTGCCTGACTTTCGGAATGTTTTTCATCTGGGTGTTCGCCACCAGAAGTACTGTTCCGAGAAGACCTGCCAGGTGGCGAGTCACAGAGCGGCCCAGAAGAAATTGCGGGCGTCACCCAAAGGACCCCAGCCGGAAGACGAAGTGGAACGGGTCCAGAAATGGCGAGCGAAACGCCGGGAGCAGGCCCAGGCGCAGGTGGCTGTGTTACGTGATGACTGCCCATCGGAAGTTGTTGATAGACAGGAGGATAGCAGGGGCATGGTTGTGTTACGTGATGACTGCCTGGACCGCAATCCCTTGATTATTGGCCTGATTTCGCAACTTTCGGGGGTGTTACGTGATGACATTGAGCCGGTTCTGAAATCGCTTCACAGTCGAGGGCAAATGATTCTGGGGAAAGGCCCAGGGATCGTGAACCAAAACTGAAAGGAGCGGAGAAGATGACGGTCGAGAAGCGGGTGTTATGGGCGGAGCGGGTGAGGCGGGTGCCGGAGCATTTCAGTTGGGTGGATCACCGGTTGGTGCGCGAGGGCTACATGCGCCAGTGTCAGGCCGAGGCCTGGGCGTTGTACCTGTTCCTCGTGACGGTGGGCGATGCGGAAGGGCTGTCGTACTACTCGGACCGGAGTCTGTGCCGGGAGTTGACGCTGAGGGAGGGGGAACTGGCGCGCCACCGGAATCGGCTGGTGGGCGCGGATCTGGTGGCGTGGCAGGCGCCGCTGTACCAGGTGTTGTCGGTGCCGGAGAGGAGGCCGGCATGATCGACTACACGATTTACCGGCAGATCCACGAACTGCACATGCGTGACCACCTGACGCCGGCCCAGATCGCGACGGCGTTGACGTTGGACGAGCGGACGGTCCGGTTCTGGTTGGACGAGGCGAGTTACCGGCCCCGGCGAGGGAATCGGCGGGCAAGCAAGCTGGACGGCTTCAAGCCGGACATTGCCCGGTGGCTGGAACAGCACGCCTACACAGCGAGCCAACTGCTGCGGCGGTTGCGGGAGAGCGGCTACACGGGCGGCTACAGCATCCTCAAGGACTATGTCCGGCAGGTACGGCCGACCCACGTGACGCCGCACCTGACGCTGGGCTTCTCGCCGGGCGAATGTGCCCAGGTGGATTGGGGCAATGCGGGCAACCTGGCGGTGGGCAACACACACCGGCGGCTGAGCTTCTTCGTGATGGTGTTGTGCTACAGCCGGCGGCTGTACGTGGAGTTTACGCTCGCCGAGACCTTGGAGCAGTTCCTCTCGTGTCACCAGAATGCGTTCCGGTTCTTTCAAGGCGTTCCGGGCAAGGTCATGCTCGACAACCTGAAGACCGCGGTGCTCTCGCATCCGTGCGGCCAGCCGGCGGCCTATCACCCGCGCTACGTCGACTTCGCCCGCTACTACGGCTTCGAGCCGCGGGCGTGTGGCGTGCGCAAGCCCAACGAGAAGGGGCGCGTGGAGACGGCGGTGGGCTACGTGAAAAAGAACTTCCTGGCGGGGCTGGAACTGCACAACCTCAGCGCCGTACAAGCCGCGGCGGACCGCTGGCGCGACGAGGTGGCCAACCGTCGGGTCCATGCCACCACGCGCCAAACGCCGGACGAACGGTTCCAGGAGGAAACGTTGCGGCCCTTGCCGGCGGCTGGCGTCTACGACGTGGGCGTGGTGCGCGAAACCATGGCGAACAGCCAGTTCCGCGTGGTCTTTGACACCAACCGCTATTCGGTGCCCTCGAAATATGCGGGCTGCCGCATCAGCCTGCGGGTGTATCCAGACCGGTTGGCCCTGTATCACAACGGCATCCTGATCGCCGCGCCGCTGCGCTCCTACGAGCGATACCGTGACGTGCTCGATCCTGAGCACGAACGCGAACTGGTGACCCAGCGGCGGGCCGCCCGTGACCAAGCCGCCTGGCAGCGTTATCTTCAACTCGGTCCTCAGGCCGAGCCCTTCTTCCGCCAGATGCAAGAACGCCGGCCCAATGCCGGACTCCACCTGCGCAAGATCGTCGGCCTGGCGGACATCTACGGCGAAGAGGCGGTTCGCTTGGCCCTTCTGGATGCCTTCGAGTTGCAGGTCTTCGGCAGCGATTACATCGCCAACATCCTGGAACAGCGCCGCCGCTTCAAACCTCACGACCCGGGGGTTCTGCACGTGCCCCGTGCCGGCGATCTGCTCAACCTCGACCTGCCGCCCGCCGACCTGTCCATCTATGAAGGAGGTGCCGCGTGAAACTGCCCGATCTGCTGACCGACTTGCGACTGACCTGGAGCCTGGAAAACCATGAGGCGGTGGCCGCCGAAGCCGCTCGCAAGCAATGGTCCCACCACCAGTTCCTTCAGCACCTCGCCGAAGGCGAATGGAATCGGCTCCATGGGTTGCGCGTGCAGCGCCGGCTTCAGCAAGCCCGCTTCCCCGTCCTCAAAACCCTCGACCAGTTCAACTGGGAGTGGCCCAAGAGGCTCAATCGCCTTCAGGTCCAGGACCTCTTCCGCCTGGCCTTCGTAAAGGCCAAAGGCAATGTCCTCTTCCTCGGCCCATGCGGCATGGGCAAGACCCATCTGGCCACGGCGTTGGGCTACGAAGCCTGCCAGCAAGGGCATTCGGTGCTCTTCACCACAGCCGTCGATGTCGTCAACACCCTCGCGGCCGCGCAAGCCACTGACCGGCTCAAAGCCGAACTCAAACGCTACACCCGCCCCGAGTTACTCATCGTCGACGAACTGGGCTACCTGCCCATCGACAAACTCGGCGCCGACCTGCTCTTCCAGGTCTTCAGCCTGCGCTACGAACGCGGCGCCATGATCGTCACCACCAACAAACCCTTCAAGCACTGGCCCGACATCTTCAACGGCGACGTCACCATGACCGCCGCCGTCCTCGATCGTGTCCTCCACCATGCCGATACCGTCGTCCTTGAAGGCACCTCCTACCGCATGCGCGAAAGAAAACCCGACTGAAATACAAACACGGCGGGGCTGATCACCCGCCCCGCCGCCTTCGCAACTTCATCCCGCCACCCCAGCTACATGTTCACGCCGCCGCTGGTAAGAACCACCCATCCGGCGCCACCCCCGGGTATCGGTGGAGGAAATAGAATCTCCTCTCATGGCAACGAAAGCCCCCCTATCGCGGCGACGAAGACGGTTCCTCGGATTGACGACTCCATGATGTACGAGGACGCGGCAGAGGCTAATCGGGTGAAGGCCCCGCCGATGGCGGTTTCTCCTGCTCCGGCATTCTCCCTTCTGGGAATATCGAAGCTAGGCGACGACCCTCGGCAATGGTTTTTCCAGATCCAAACGAGCGAAGGGCGGAACAGCCTGATGCGCCTGGGGCAGGTGATCAACGGCTGGACTTTGGAGAGAGTGGACGGCGCGTGCCTTGTTATGCGGAAGGGCCAGGAAGAGCAGACTTTGAGCAGGCCATAACTGCGCCTGCCGGCGCATTACGGAGACATTTCAAGCGCTTCCTTGGCAGTCTTGATCGAACTCTTGATCTTAGCCTTCAGATTGGCGTCATCGGTTCCCGTCAGGCTGTCTGCCTGCTCGAAACTCGCAAGGGCTTGAGCGAAATCGCCATTTTTGTACTTCGCAAGTCCGAGGGCGTGGTGGTATCGCGCATTGCCTGCATCCAGTCTGGTCGCTGCGAGAAACTTGGCGGCGGCATCCTTGTACTTGTCACCACGGTATAGCTTGACCCCCTGTAGATAAAGGTCACGAGCCGTCCAAATCGCATTTGTGGGGGTGACGTCAGTGGGATTCTCCAAGAGTGGGCGTTGGGGCGTAGTGCTGTTAGTGGAGGTCATCCATCGAGATGGGGGCGTCATGCGGATGGTCTGGGCAGAATTCCCTGAGTTGCCAATCGAACCGCCATCTGTAGCTGTCTGCGATGATGGCGGGGTCACATAAGTCGTCCGGGGTGTATCGTAGCTTGCAGGAGGCGTGTAACCGCCAGCGGACCCGGAACTGTGCGACGCGTGCGAACTGTGCGAAGAGTGCCCCGCCAGGAGCATGTGGACATCCTTGAATTTGTGCCCCCGATATTGTTTCAGGACGAGCGGATCACTATCCTTGCCGTCACCGTCGCCGAACGTGGTTTGGGGCGGCATGCTAGATGGCATGTCCTGACTGGCGGCCTTAGCCCAAACAGACGTACATAGGTAAAGCCAACACCCAAGCACTGCATTGACGATTCGCTTCATTCGGCACCTCCTACTCGAATGGGCCTCACCAATCGGCTGTAGTGACTCACTTGCGATTCAAAGAAACCGCCACACGTCGCCACTAAACCACACGACGTGCACACTGGCAAGAAACTGTTCTTCCAGTCAGAAATTGCGCGTCGAGAGTATTGCCAGAGCCGTTCCGGCAGGACGCAGAACTGATAGCCATAGATCGATGACGCGATGCCCGCCCTTCGCAGCACGTGAAGCGCACTTGACAGCGATTCCAAGGTTTCACCCGGCTCGATCCATACCCGCGATATATTGTCCATCGCCCTCCCAATCGGTTCGAGCCCCATGAAAGCCACGTGGCTGGTGAACGGGAGGTTGCGGGCGATGAAATAGGCAAGTTGTGGAAGCCGCTCGTAGTTCAGGGCGGTGACAACCGTCCGAATCTCGATATCCTGATCGCATCGGGCAAGGTTGAGAAGCCCGTTGAGTGTCCGGTAGAAGCTGCGCGTGCCTGTAATTGTATCGTGCAGGCTGGACGAGTCGGAGTAAAGCGGAACATGGAAGCTCAGACCATCATGCCCGACAGCGGCGATATTCCGCACGATTCGGTTGTCTTCCAGGGCCGCGCCATTTGTCAGTATCTCAACTCGGCAATCGGGTAGGCGGCACTTGCATAACGCAAGGACCTCGATCAGTTCCTCAGGGACTGTGGTGGGCTCGCCACCTGTAATCACTATCGTCTCTGTAGAGGGGGCGACAAAATCCAGGATCGCTCTGTTCAGTGCTAGCCGACTCTCCGTTGCGTGGGGCGGCACCTGTGGGCAGATGATGCAGTTGCAGTTGCAGCGGTCGGTAAGGAGGATGCGGTTGTCGTTGCTCCGACTGGAAAGGAGAATGATCACATGTCCACTGGGATGCACCTCAACCACATCGCGTTCTCGCAGCAGTTCAAGATGCTCGATATTGTCTATCGTCCGTCGCGCTTCACTCTGCGGCGTACAGCCGACTGCGCGAAGCTCGGTATCAGCATGGGTTTCCCCGTGGGCAATAACGAACGCACGAGCCGGCCTACCAGCCGAATGGTCAAGCCGTTCGACCCGGCCCACGAATGGGTGATCGACGTGCGAGGCGATTCCCACCAGAGTTCTCACATCATGATGTCCTGCAGCGGCCGGCCTGTTACCCAAGACCAAAAGACATCCGTCCGCCAATCGTCTTGCCGGAGCACCCGGAAAAGATGCTGAAATATGGGCCTCATGAGCCGGCAGCCCGATGGATTCACGTCCTTACCACCCAGAGAGTGGACCTCGACATAGTCGCGGACAGGATCTGAGCCGCAATATGGAAGGTAGGGACAGCATCGGCACTGCGGGTAGGATTCGAGTACCGTGTCTGTTGCCATTCGCGCCACAAGGGGGTTACCAAATATCCCCTGGAAGTTGTCGCGCTTCACATTGCCGAGCAGGAACGCTGGGTCGCCCATCTCGGCCAACATTCGTCCTTCGTCCGACGCGTAGACGTTCCCGTCGTAGTTATAGAGCGCGCACATTCGGCCCGCACCTGCAGGCGATTGGAGGTCGACATAGGCATCGCCGAACGGCGTCAATATCCGTCCAAGCAGTGTCCGGACGAACTCATCGGCCAAACGGTATCCATTTCGGTTTATTTCGAGAATATAGTCGAGTGCCGCCAGGTAACGGGCCGTGAATTCATCCGCCGGGTAGTGGGCTACGTCGCAGGTCACGGCGCGACCGAAAGGGTTGATTGGCCGAATGAAGATCGAATGAAATCCCCGGGCCACGTATTCGTCTATCACCGTTGTCAGCAACGGCGAATTGGCCTTCGTCACCGTAAGCAATGCTGAGACGCTATCCTCACCGATCAGGGATCTTGCACGTAGGAGGTTGGCGCAAAAGGTGCCGTAGCTGCTTGAGCCGTCCAACGACGGCCGCTGGCGGTCGTGTATGTTGCGGGGGCCGTCGAGCGAAGTCGATATGGCAACCTTGTGCCGTTTTAGGAATCGCAAGGACCGGTCGGGCAACTCGGTCAAGTTCGTGCAGATGACGTATTCGATCTGTTTTCCTGTCTTGGCTGCACAAATGGCGCTGTAGGTGACAAGAAATGCTACGGTCTCGAAAGCCAGTAATGGTTCTCCGCCTTGGAATTCGATTTTCAGATTTCGCTCTGGACTCTGATGGATAACATCCACGACGCGTTTTGCTGTTCTGAGCGACATATCCGTTCGGCGGGACGCCCGTCCGCTCGGGTGACTGCCGACCTGGCAATACACGCATCCGCAATTGCACCTGATCGTCGGGACAACCATGTGAAGGCATACGGAGGTATCAAGGAAAGCCTTCTTGGTCCGGTACTTGACCGCCTGGAACCTGGCGGCTGAATCAAGTTCGGTGTCGGCGGCAATGAACTTGCCCTTCAGGTCCTGTAGAAGGGGGTTGTCGGCAGCGAGTCGGGCGTGGGTGAAGTCGTCGAATTCCTGCGGGGATAGGAAGTGGTACTCACCCACGTCAGTCACAACCAAGACACCGTCGTCGAGTCGTCCAAATCTGAATGGCAGGAGTGTGTACATCCTATTTGTCGGAGATGGCTGCCAGTGGGGCTCGGGCGTCCCTCACAATCAGGTTGCGGATCGGCAGCACCTGTTTTATCGCTTCCGATGGTGGCAGGGCTTGCCGAGTCTTTGGCGTCATGCGTTGCCGCCTGGGAGATTTACTGCGACCTTTCCGTACTTCGGCCGGCCCTCTCGCACCATGCGGATCTCCTCGCCGGGCTCCAGGGGAAAGGCAAACACGGAGCGTAGGGCGACCGCGAGACCGCGGAATGTCGGACTCCGCAGCGTGTCGTCCTTGCTGTAGGATCGTTGGAGCCGGTAGGACTTGCCGCCGAGTACAAACACTTCGACCAGCCAAGGGTAGGGCGTGACCAGCCAGAACTCCTTGACGCCGAACGCGGCACAGAGGCGCGTCTTTCGGATGCGGTCATGCAGTTCGGTCGAAGGCGATACCACCTCGATCACCAAAGTCGGCGCTCCATCGATATGCGTCGGCTTGATCTTCTTGCGCTCGCACACCACGAATAGGTCGGGCTGCACCACATCCTGATCGGAGAGTTTCACGTCAAGCGGGGCCAGGAACAACCGGCACCGTTTCCCGGCGAAATACGGGCGCAACGCCGCGTAGAGTTCCCCGACAATGGCTTGGTGCCGCGGCGTGGGTGTCGGCGACATGTCAAACGCCTCGCCTGCAATGATCTCCCAGCGTTGTTCGTCGGGCCAGCGCTGGTAATCGTCCCATCCGAAACGCGGGTGCTGTTTGACGGATTGCGTCATCGCTTTGTTTCAATCCTTCTCGCCCGACTTTCCTTCGCTCGTTCCGCGGCAGTGGCGGGGCCTCGGCTGACCAAAGTAAGAACTTAATGCGGGAGAATTTCAAGAAGAACTGCCTCTTCCTTGGCGTGTAAACGATATATGATGCGACCGACATGGAGGTGGTGCGATGAGAACCCGAATTTCATTCGTACGAGGTGGAGTAGCATGGGAGATCCACGGACATGAACACAGACAAACACATTTCAGCCGCCGTCGCTGAGACCCTTTCCGCGAACCCCTTTGCGGGCTTGAGCAGCGAAGGATTGGCGCCGGGACCGCGGGAAGCGCCGAAGGTGTCGTCGATACCGAAGAGCCGGGGGCGGGTGGACGTTATCCGTCAGACGGCGCATCGCGGCGGGAAGACCGTGACGGTGGTCACCAATTTCACCGGCATCGGACTGCAGGAAAAGCAGGCGTTGGCCAAGGCCATGCAGAAAGCCTGCGGCACGGGCGGCACGGTGAAGGATGGGCGGATCGAGATTCAGGGCGACAAGCGCGAGGAGGTTGCCCTCATCCTGACCGAAGCCGGCTTCAGAACCGTTTTTGCTGGCGGGTAGCGCCGCGGCCTCCAACCCTCCACCTTCCACCCTTGCGCTTCACCGTGCCCAGGCGAAGATGGCAAGGACCGTGCCGGCGTAGAGGACCAGGTCGATGATCAGGGGGACATCGGAGAGCAGGATTTTCTCGGGGCGACCGCCGCCTTCACGTCGATAGACGAGGTCGAGGTAACGGAAGATGCCGAACATCACGAACGGAATCGTGACCGCGAGAAGCGACGTGCCGAACTTGCGGACCGTGTCGGGCCAGAGCGTGTAGAGCGAATAGCACACGATCGCGCAGGCGGCGACGATGACGATGAGTTGATCCAGCAACTGGCGGTCATATTGTTCCAGGCTCGGGCGGTGGGCATCGGCGGCGCCTTCCAGAAGAATCTTCTCGTGGCGGCGTTTGCACAGGACCAGGAACAGAGCCAGCAGGAAGGCGCACAACAGGAGCCACGGCGACAGGTAGACGTGCAGGGCCAGGCCGCCGGCCGCGGCGCGCAGGACGAAACCGAACGCAATGATGAACACATCGAGCAAGGCGACCCGTTTGAGGACGAGCGTGTAGGCGACCTGGATCACGACATACAGGCCGATCACCGCGGCAAACCCGTGCGTAAGCCGTACGGCCATGACGCCGCCCGTTGCGAGTAGCAGGCCGGCCGTGAGCAGGGCCGCGGGCACGGATACTCGGCCGGCCGCGATCGGGCGCAGCCGCTTGATCGGGTGGACGCGATCGGCCTTGATATCGCAGACGTCGTTGATCAGGTAGATGGCGCTGGAGACCAGGCAGAAAACGGCGGCGGCGATCAGGGCCACGGGGATCGAGGACCACGTTACCGACTGGCCGCGATCGCCGAGGGCAAAGAAGAAGGCAGCCAACACGACCGCGTTCTTGGTCCACTGGTTAGGTCGCAAGGCGCGAAGCAGATCGATGGCCGACGGCGCGGTCTGGCGGGCCCCGGACATCAGCGAGCCAACTCCACGGGCGGAGTCTTGAGCCGGGGCGAGCGTCGCAAACCGTTACGTAGCGCGAGCCGCCAGACCATCCACAGCGCTTCGCGGAAGATGCGCGAGTTCATCTTGGAATAACCGGCCCGCCGGTCCTCGAACGTGATCGGGATTTCCGCGATGCGAAACCCGTTCATCCAGGCGGTGTGCGTCATTTCAATTTGGAACGAGTAACCGTTGGACTTGATCGTGTCGAGGTCGATGGCGGCCAGGACGCTCCGGCGGAAGCACTTGAACCCGCCCGTGGGGTCGGTGATGGGCAGGCCCGTGATCCAGCGCACATAGACCGCGCCACCCATGCTGAGCATTAGTCGGCGCAGCGGCCAGTTGGTGATGCGGATGCCGCCCACGTAGCGCGAGCCGAGAATCAGGTCGGCCTTTCCGGCGGCCTTGAGAAAATTGGGGATCTCCGCGGGGTTGTGCGAGAAATCCGCGTCCATCTCAAACATGAAGTCATAGCCGTTCGCGAGCGCCCATTTGAATCCCTCGATATAGGCACGGCCCAGTCCCTGCTTGGACGCCTGATGGATGACATGCACGCGGGGATCGGCGGCCGCCATGCCGTCGACGATGCGGCCCGTGCCGTCCGGCGAATTGGCGTCGACGAAGAGGATATGGAGATCCGGCTTGACCCCGAAGACCGCTTGCGCGATGGGGCCGACGTTTTCCTTTTCGTCGTAAGTCGGGATGATGATCAGGGCGCCGCTCATTCGGTTTACTATAGGCAGGGGCGGTTTTCCGAGACAAGGAAAAAGGGGCGGACATTCGGATCGAAACATTCGCCCTCGCCATCCCGTGCCTTTGCGATAGGATGTTGCTGGCGCGATGGTCAAGCCCGAGGTTAGTCCCCATTGAGTCAGAGGTTAGGACCGATGAAGAGGCAACGCAGGACGACGGCACCCTCAGCCGGCGCCGAGCAGGCGCTTCGCGACAGCGAATCCCGCTACCGGCTTCTGTTCGAAGCCAACCCCTGCCCGATGTGCATTTTTGACGAAAACACGTTAAACATGGTCGACGTTAACGCGGCGGCCCTGCATCTATACGGGCACTCGCGCGAGGCGTTCCTCGAGATGACCATCAAGGATATCCGTCCGCCCGAAGAGGGTCCGTCTGTTGTGGCGGCGATCGGAGCGCAGCGTCGCTTGCTGCGCCCTGGCCCTGCGAAAGGGCGGCGTGTTGGCGGACGCGGGAGAGGCAGTGCGGCGCCTCTGGCTGCGGGCGAGTGGCGCCATCTGAAGCGGGACGGCACGGTGTTCGACGCGTGCGTCACCCTCAGTGCCGTCCAGTATGCCGGCCGTGAAGCGTGGTTGTGCGTGGTCGACGACGTGACCGCGCGCAAACACGCGGAGAGAGAATTGCAGCGTCGGTTGGCTCTCGAACAGTTGCTGGCGATGGCCTCAAGCCGTCTTGTAAATGCGTCCAATGCGACACTGGAAGCCGTCATCAAAGGAGTTTTGGCGGATGTCGGGTGCCTCATGGGGGCGGATCGATGCTACTTGTTCCATGTCGCGGACGACCTTGCCATGGTCGAGAACACGCACGAATGGTGTGCGCCGGGCATCCGTTCCCAGCTTGCGGACCTGCGGAAGCTGCCCACAGCGGCGTTTGAATGGATGTTCGAACAGATGCGCGATGGCGATCCGCTGTCTATTTCGCGCGTTTCGGAACTAGGCACTGAGGCCGCTGCCGAACGGCAGCTTATGGAATCCGGGCACGTCCAATCGGCCATGCTCGTGCCCATCCGCCACGGCGGCACGCTGACCGGGCTCATCGGGTGCGACGCCGTGCGGAGCGAACACCATTGGTCCGATGCCGACATCAGGCTGCTCCGGATCGTCGGCGAAACCATAGCCGACGCACAAGTTCGCTGCCGAAACGACGAGGCCGTGCGTAACGCGGCGCTGGAGTTGGAACGCCGGGTGGAAGAGCGAACGGCGGCGTTGCGCGAAAACGCCGAGAAGTTGAGGACGACCCTGGCTGCGGCGCACGCCATCGCCTGGGAGTTGGAACTGGCCGGCGGTACGCTCACCGAAACCGGCGATGTGGCCACGTTGCTCGACCAGGCCGCCGGCTTTCGACACCGGACCTCTGCCGCGTTTCTTGAGAGCGTTCATCCCGAGGACCGGGCGGCGGTCAGCGCTCAGATCGAACGCGCCATTCAAAACCCGGCCACTGATCACAAGGTGGAGTTCCGTTTTCTGCATCCTGACGGGAGCATTCATTGGCTCGCGTCGATCGGCAGCGTCGAGTGCGATGCCGCCGGTCGCCCCCTGCGACTTCGGGGTATCACCCACGAGATCACGGCGCAAAAGCAGGCCGAGTCCGTGCTGGCGCGAACGCATCGCGCGTTGCGCGTGTTGACCGAGTGCGGCCACGCCCTGTTGCGGGAATCCAACGAACAGGACTTGCTGCGGGACGCGTGTCGGATCGTCACAGAGGTGGGCGGCTACCGGATGGCGTGGGTGGGTTACGCAGTGGGTGACGCGCAGAAATCTGTCCAACCGATGGAGTTGGTCGGGCTCGCGAAGAACTATCTGTCCCGGGTGAGCGTGACGTGGGCCGATGACAAACTGGGCCGCGGCCCCACAGGGGCGGCTATTCGCACCGGTGAGGTGTGCCTGTGCCGAGACGCGTCGCGTGACCCGGCATTTGCGCCGTGGCGCAAGGAGGCCCTGAAGCGCGGCTGCGCATCCGTTCTGGCTCTGCCGTTGCTGGCGGAGCACGGATGCCTGGGCGCCCTGACGATTTATGCCGAACAGTCCGATGCGTTTGATGAGCCGGAAATCCTGCTGTTGCAGCAATTGGCGAGCGATCTTTCGTTTGGCATCATGGCCATTCGCGGTCGCCTGGAGCGCGCGAAACTGGAACGTCAGGTGCTCGACATCAGTGAGCGTGAGCAACGGCGGATCGGCCAGGATCTGCACGATGGTGTGGGCCAGTCCATCATCGGCATCGGCTATCTGATCAGCGCGGTGCAGCAGTCGCTCATCAATCGATCGGCCCCGGAGGCCGCCGAACTGGAGCGTATCATTGTTTTGATCTCGAAGACTGTGCATGAAGTTCGCGACATGGCCGGCGGCCTGTTCCCTGAAGAACTGCGGCAGGGACGGATCACGGACGCCTTGCAGGATTTGGCCCGGCAAACCCAGAACGTGTACGGCATGGCCTGCCGTTTTTCCGGCAAGAGTACCGTCAAGCTGGCCGATGCCAACCGGGCCAGTCAGGTCTACCGGATCGCCCAGGAAGCGGTGAATAATGCCGCCAAACACAGCCGGGCAAAGGCGATCGGAATTAGTTTGCAGCAAAGACGCCGGAACATCATCCTGACCGTACGGGACACGGGTACCGGAATTCCGAAAGCGGCCGGAAAGCCAACCGGTATGGGGCAGCGTATCATGAAGTATCGAGCCGACATGATTGGCGCCACGTTGAAGATCGATAGTAACCCCGGCAAGGGCACGACGGTGACGTGCGTTATTGCTCCTTGGCCAGCCGCAACCAGCGAGACAACTCCGTGAAAACAAGCAAGCCATCACACGATCCGCGTCGAAGAGTCCTGATTGTGGATGACCACCCCCTGCTGCGCGAGGGGCTGGGCCGAGTGATCAACCAGCAGGACGATCTCGTCGTTTGCGGCGAAGCCGGCGACGCGCCGGGCGGGTTGAGTGCGGTCGCGAAGTGCCGCCCCGATGTCGTGATCGTGGACATCTCGCTGGAGGAGGGCAGCGGATTGGACCTGATCAAGGACCTCCACGCGCGTCAACCCAAACTGCCTCTCCTGGCGTTGTCCATGCACCACGAGGATTTGTACGCCGAACGAGCCCTGCGCGCGGGTGCGAGCGGGTACGTCATGAAGCGGGAATCAGCCGGCACGGTCATGGCGGCTCTGCGCAAAGTGTTGAGCGGTCAGACAGCCTTCAGCGATGCGGTTGTCAGCCGGCTCGTGGGCCGGCATGGCCGGGGCGAGCCGCCGGCTCTCCGGTCGCCGACAGAATTGCTCAGCGACCGCGAACTCGACATCTACCGGCTTCTCGGCGAAGGTCACGGCACGCGCGAAATCGCCGCGAAATTACGCATTGCCGTGAGCACAGTCGAGTCCTACCGCGCAGGCATCAAGCAGAAGCTGAACCTCAAGAACGCCACCGAACTGGTTTCGCGCGCCGCCCAGTTCGTGGCCGAAAAGGACAAGGAGTGAGCGGGTCTGCCCCCGTCCCTTTGCCTTCATCATCCCGCCCCTGAATCCCCCTGTTTTCCGCTACCCCAGAAACATGTTTCCCGCGGTACCGGCCGAATAGCCGTTCGGGTAAAGACTGGGTTATGAACGGTACGTCATCACGAGCGCGGACACGTGGGAAAATCCTCCTCAGGACTCCAGCGACCTGCACCACCATTCTTATCGTCCAGGACGCGTTGGGTCTGCATGCCCGGTCCGCGGCGATGCTGGCCAAAATGGCGCGGGAGTACGATTCGGAAATCGTCTTGAAATGCGGTCGCCATTCGGTCAATGCCAAGAGCATGTTGGGACTCTTGACGCTCGGGGCTGTGCAAGGAGCGAGAGTCGGGGTGACAGCCGAGGGGCGCGACGCGCGCAAGGCAGTACGCGCGATCGAGGATTTGTTTGGTTGTGCCTTTCATGAGGGCGGGGCTGCGGCGCATGGAACGGTCACCCCCATTGTGGGCGTCGGCCCAACAGGTTTCATGAGTGCCCAGGCGCTGGCGTCGTAACGCTTCGCGGTGAACCCGTTACAAAAAGCACTCATGAGGCGGCGTTCCCGTGGGGCGTCACGGAGGTTGCGATCCTGTTGCCCGTGAGCTGACAGCAAAAAGGTCGCTTGCCGGTGTTGACAGGGTGGGGCGTGTTCTGGTATCCATGCACCCGCTTTTCGAGGTCTTTTATCGGGCACCCGTGGTGGAATTGGCAGACACGTAAGATTCAGGTTCTTATGCCGAAAGGTGTGGGGGTTCAAATCCCTCCGGGTGCACCACACTTCGTCAACTCATCATCCCATGAAACTGCTGATCGCGACGCGCAATCGGCACAAGTTTGACGAAATCCGCGCCATTCTTGCCCCTTACGGCGTTCAGGCCACCGACCTGCGGGAACACCCGGAGGCGCCCGAGGTCGTCGAAGACGGCGCTACGTTCGAAGCTAATGCCATTCTGAAGGCCGTGACCCTGGCCCGGGCGACCGGATTCTGGACTCTGGCCGACGACTCGGGCCTTGAGGTTGACGCGTTGAATGGCGAACCCGGCGTGCGCTCAGCTCGTTACGCCGGCGAACCGAGCGATGATGCCGCCAACAACTGCAAACTGCTGGCCACGCTCGGTGCCCGCCCGGACCGCCGTGCGCGGTTCCGGTGTGCGCTCGCGTTGGCCGATCCGGCCGGCCCGGTCCGGACCGTCAGTGGCGCCTGCCCGGGCGTCATACTCCTCGCGCCCCGCGGTCAGCACGGGTTCGGTTATGATCCGCTCTTCGTGCCGGACGGCTTCGAACTGACCTTCGCCGAATTGGACGCCGCGACCAAGAACCGCATTTCGCACCGCGCCCAGGCGCTTCAGCGCGCCGTGAGCGAATGGCGCGAGGTTCTGGCATTGCATTGAAGAACCTGCTTGCGTAGCATCAGCCCGTATATGCCCCTCGAACTGATTACCTATGGCGATCCTGTATTGCGAGTGCGGGCCACGCCGGTTGCCCGGATCACGCCCGATTTCAAGCGTCTCGTCGACGGCATGATGGAAACCATGTACGCCAACAGCGGCGTGGGACTGGCCGCCCAGCAGGTGGGCCAGACGGTGTCCGTCTGCGTCATCGACATCCCGCCGGACATGGACGTGGCGGGCGAGGGCGGGCCGCGGCTGCATCCTGACCTGACCATGCCGCTCGTGATGTTCAATCCGCAGATCATCCGGCGCGCCAAGGCCCTGGAACGGTGCGACGAGGGGTGCCTGAGTTTCCCGGGGATTCACACCGGCGTGCAGCGGGCCACGGAGTTAACCGTGGGCTTTGTCGACTGGAGAGGCGAATCCCGTACGCTCGATTGCCGGGGGCTCCTCGCCCGGGCGGTCCAGCACGAGTTGGATCACCTGAGCGGTGTCCTGCTGGTTGACCGCATGTCGCCGGTAAAGAAGATCAGCCTGGCGGGAGTGCTGAAGCGGCTTCGGGAAGAGACGGAAGCGAAGCGGGCGGCACCGAGGCAGGTGTGACCGGCTCAGGCGCCGGGACGGCGACGGCAGCAGCCGGCAGCGCGTCGGGCACGGACACTTTCGGCGGCGCGAGCGGTTCGGCAACCGCGGGAACAGTCGCAACAACCACGCGCGGATGGCGCCGCTTCAGGAATTCCTTGGCCAGCGCGCGGTAGGCCTCGGCCCCGGTCGAGCGGCTGTCATACATCGCCACAGGCACGCCGTGGCTCGGCGCCTCGCTGATGCGGATGTTTCTTGGAATCAGTGTCTGGTACACCTTGTCTGGGAAGTGCGCCTTGACCTCGTCCAGCACCTGCTGCGAAAGGTTGGCCCGGCCGTCGAACATCGTCATCACGATGCCCTCAATCTCAAGCGCGGGGTTGGCGCCCGAGTTCCGGACTTGTTCGACCAGACGCACGATCATGCTCAGGCCTTCGAGCGCGTAATACTCGCATTGCAGCGGGATCACGACCGTGTCCACGGCCGCCAGCGCGTTCATGGTCAGGATGCCCAGAGAGGGCGGGCAGTCGACGAAGATGTAGTCGTAGTGATCCAGCGCGCGCAGAGGCTGCAGGGCTTCCTGGAAGCGGTGCAGGTAGCGGTCCACGCGGGCGATGTCGATCTCGGCGCCGGCCAGGTCCACCTCGGAGGGGATCACGAAGAGTCGTTCCATGGCGGTGGGCTGCACCTTTTCGATCAGGCGACCGTGGCCGAGCAGCACTTCGTAGACGCTGCTGCCCGGCGCGGCGGTCACGCCGAGGCCGCTCGTGGCGTTGGCCTGTGGATCAAGGTCGATCAGCAGGACGCGCTGGCGGCGTTCCGCAAGACAGGCTGCGAGGTTAATCGCGGTGGTCGTCTTGCCGACGCCGCCCTTCTGATTCGCGAGCGCTATGACATTGCCATGCATGACGTTACTTGATCATGCCGGCGCGGCGCGCATACGCGAACAATCCGCCGGCTTCCACCACGGGCGCCACGGCCCCGAGCGGCTTCATGGCGTACGTTTTGCCGGCGGTGATGTTGACGATCGTCCCGGCGGTCGGGTCGATCTCAGCCTCGTCGCCGGTCGTGAAGCGGTCGCAGAGTCGCTCGCCGACCTCGAAGGGGTAGAACTCGCCCGTCGCCACCACATTGCGGAAGAAAATGCGCGCGTAACTCTCGGCCACCATGGCACGGATGCCGGCGGCTCCAAGCGCGATCGTCGCGTGAACACGCGCCGATCGCGCTTGGAGCCGCCGGCATCCGTGCCCTGGTGGCCGAGAGTTACGCGCGCA
>Ga0118677_10007767_pt1 | contig 17549 bp, 13 predicted proteins | sample AliMusrvi5mmetaG_FD_86154 | JGI IMG/M metagenome (GOLD analysis project Ga0118677, IMG submission 86154) | reverse complement strand
CTATTAGAGAAAATTCATCATATAAAGAATTAGCAGTAAAATATATTCATAGTAAATGGGGTAATGAAGAGAATTATTCACTATATGAAGATAGTATTTTAGGGTGTGTGAATACAGAAAAATTATTGCCTTGTTGGTACCTGTTAGAGGATAGTGGTATAATCATTGGTTGTATTGGCTTAATAGACCATGATTTTATTAGTAGAACAAACTTATCCCCATGGCTTTGTTCACTTTTTATTGAAAATGAATATAGGGGTAGAGCACTTGGTTCATTGTTAATGGAGAAAGTAAAGGTTGATTCAAAGAAGGCAGGGTTTTCAACAATTTATTTGTGTACAGAACTTATAGGATATTACGAAAAACATGGGTTTAGTTATTTGGGCGTCGGTTATTATCCAGATGGTGAGCCTGCAAGAATATACGAAGCTATACTTTAGATAAGTAAAAAAAGAGCAGCTTATAAATTAAGCTGCTCTTTTTTATCTTTATACGCCTTTTTTGCTTATCTTCAGCTTATGCTGGGTGTTAAAGCTCTGCGCTGAGGTGTGCCCTGGAAGGGGCATTATTTTTTCGTGGATGGCGTCTAGTATCCAGGAAGGTTGTGGGAAGAAGGCATCCTCTAGCTCGTAGGCGGGAGTAATCCAGTTCTTTGCGCCTACTACTACTGGAGGAGCGTCTAAATAATCAAACGCCATTTCTGTAATGTTCTCGGCCATTTCCTTCATGATGGAGCCTCTTTCGCATGCGTCGCCAACTATTACCAGCTTGCCGGTCTTTTTAACAGACTCTAACACTAATTCATAGTTAAAGGGCACGAGGGAACGAGTATCAATAACCTCTGCAGAGAGACCAAACTTTTCTTCAAGGAGTTTTGCGGCATCCAAGGCACGGTATAGTACTGCGCCAATGGTTAAAATAGTAACATCCTTGCCGGCTCTCTTAATATCAGGCTCGCCAAATGGTATTTCATAATAGCCTTCCGGAACGCCACCCTCGTGGAACTGCTCGCCAATATCATATATTCTTTGGCTCTCTAGGAATACGACAGGGTCGGTGCCTGTTAAGGCCGTATTCATTAAGCCCTTTGCATCATATGGGGTGGATGGGAAGCAAACCTTTAAGCCAGGTATATGTGCTAAAAGTGCTGACCAATCCTGTGAGTGCTGTGCGCCATACTTGGAGCCAACGGAAACACGGAGCACGACAGGCATTTTCAGAACGCCGGCGGTCATAGACTGCCATTTTGCCAGCTGATTAAAGACTTCGTCTCCTGCTCTGCCTAAGAAATCGCAATACATTAATTCTACCAGTGCGCGTCCGCCGCAAAGTCCATAGCCCACTGCAGAGCCAACAATAGCGGCCTCTGAAATAGGGCTGTTGAATAGACGATGGTAAGGAAGTGCTTCCGTTAAACCGGAGTAAACTGCAAAGGCGCCGCCCCAATCTCTATTTTCTTCGCCATAGGCAACCAGTGTAGCATCCTCATAGAAGCGGTCAATGATGGCCTCGAAAATGCCGTCACGGTATTGATAAAGCTTATTCTTGGGAACAGGCTTGCCATCCTTAAAGGCAAAACGCTCTTTTGTAGCAATCTTTTGCACTCTTGGATTTTCGCTCTTTTCCATTAATACTTCAGGCTTTCTTGAGGGCTCCATAGAAAGCACCTTTTGATTAGAGAACATAATGTCAGCAATTTGGTCTGGGAAGGCTACCATATCCATCTTGGGGGATATTTTATCGTCAACGGAAAGCTTAACGGTGTGCGTTATTTCTGCCTTCACCTGTGCTAAGATAGCATCAAACTCTGCATCCTTTGCTATGCCTGCATCCACAAGGCTCTTGCGATAGGTAATTAGGGAGTCCACCTCTTGCCAAGCTGCTATTTCTTCCTTTGTGCGGTAGCTGGAGGAATCGCTTGGTGAATGACCGGAATATCTGTAAGTAAGCACATCCAGCAGCACTGGTCCCTTGCGCTCTTCGATAATAGCCTTTTTGCGTTTATAAGCGTCTATTACAGCCAATGGATTATAGCCATCCACGCGTTCTGAATGCATTTGCTCTGGGTTTACGCCTGCGCCTACACGAGCGAGCATATCATACGCCATTGTTTCGCCTCTGGTCTGTCCGCCCATACCATATTGATTATTAAAGAAGTTAAATATAATTGGCAAGCCGCCCTTGTGCGCCTCGTCCCAAAGCTGTGTATATTGATCCATTCCTGCCATATTGAGTGCTTCCCAAACAGGGCCGCAGCCCATGGAAGCATCGCCAATATTTGCAATAACTAAGCCGTTCTTTTGATTTACTCTCTTATAAAGTGCAGCACCCATAGCCACTGTACCGCTTCCGCCAACTATAGCGTTATTTGGGAAAATGCCAAGCGGTGTAAAGAAGGCATGCATTGAGCCGCCTAAGCCCTTTGAGAAGCCGGTTTCGCGGGCAAACATTTCAGCTAAAAAGCCATAGAGTATATAAGCTCGTGCAAGGTCTTTTACTGTGTCATATTTGCCATTGCTCTCTACTACCTTTAAAGTTACGCCGCCAAAGTATTCCTTCATTATCTGCATAAGCTCGTCATCGCTTAATTTTTCAATAGCTGAAAGAGCCTTTGCAATAATTTCGCCATGACTGCGGTGAGAGCCAAACACAAAGTCGTTTTTGTCTAAAATATAAGCCTGACCAACAGCGGAAGCCTCCTGCCCCATAGAAAGATGCGCAGGGCCCGGATGGTTATAGCTGATGCCATTGTATTCATTGGTGGTTTTGATCAGGTTAAGCATATTTTCAAACTCACGGATGATAGCCATATCCCGGAATATGCGCATAAAATCCTCTTTGGTAAAAAATTTGCTTTCCTGCTTTATTGTCTTGTTGTATTGGTTTACCGGAATGTCTGTAAAGGTAATTTTACCGGGCGCTCTCATCACCGTTGGGTCAATGTATTCACTTTTTGGCATTTTTGTTTCCTCCTTAAATATTTAAGTAATTTTAGTTATGATATTCAAATAAACCTTCCCGTATTATTTCGCAAACGGTAGGATGCGGGAAGATAATTTCTTTTATGTCCTCAATGCGCATTTCTGTTTCTATCATCATAGCTGCGCCATAGATGATTTCTGAGCTGTAATTGCCTATCATATGCACGCCCACGAGCTTGTTGTATTTTTTATCTATAATCAGTTTGCAAATGCCGTCGCCGCCTTCATTTTCTGCCACATAGCGGCCTGAAAATTTCATAGTAAGAGATACGCAAGCCACGTCCATGCCCTTTGCCTTTGCGGTTTCCTCTGTCTCACCTACGCAGCCTACCTCTGGGTTTGTGTAGATAACGCTGGGCACTGCATTGTAGCGAATGCGGTCTTTTTTACCTGTAATGGTGTTGATGCAAACCTCGCTCTCGCGGTATGCCATATGCGCCAACATATAGTCGCCATTGATGTCGCCGGCGGCAAAAACGCCTGCTACGCTGGTGCGACCCTGCTCATCAGTTTTGATGGCGCCGCGCACGGTCTCTAAGCCAATGTTCTCTAAGCCCAGCCCCGCACTTGAAGGACGGCGGCCTATAGAAAGGAGTACCTTATCAGCCTCTAATGTGGTCTTTTGACCATTCAATTCATAAACTACACCAGTTTTTGTGATTTCTACTACCTTGGCATCCAAATTAAATATGATGCCTTTTTTCTCATAATTCTTTTGAAGAATTTTTGAAATTTCTGCGTCGGTGGGACCTGCAATTTTATTGAGCATTTCAATGATGGTTACCTTGCTGCCTGCGGTATTAAAATAGCTTGCCATTTCTAGCCCTATGACACCGCCGCCTATTACGGCAAGACGGGCAGGTACTTCTGTTAAATCTAATATTTCTCTGTTTGTCAGCACAAATCCAGCTGCCAAGCCTTCCTTTAAGCCTGGAATAGGCGGAACTGCCGCTTCGCTTCCGGCAGCTATTAACAGCTTTGCGCCTGTATAGACGGCACCGTTTGCAGAGACGTTAAAACCTTCTGCCGAGCGATGCTCTATGTGAGCCACGCCGTCAATGATAGTGACCTTATTTTTTTTGAGCTTATATTTTATGCCATCTACAAGTGTATTTACTACCTTTTGCTTGCGGGCAACGACGGCGGCATGGTTTAGCTTAATGCCTTCCACTGTAACACCATATTTTTCGCCGTGAGCCGCACCATCATAAAGCTTTGCGGAATACAGCAATGCCTTGGAAGGTACGCAGCCTTCGTTAAGGCAAACACCGCCAATAAAACGCTTTTCAAAAAGCAATACAGACAGGCCTGCCTCGCCTGCTCTTTCTGCGGCAAGATAGCCTGCCGGGCCTCCGCCGATGACTAATAAATCATATATCATAATATTCTTCCTTCTTATTTTTATCAAAGTGTCTTGCAATAGTGTTTTTTTGCTGAAGGTAGGTGAAGATTGGATAATATGGCTGAATATTGTATTAATAAGCAATCTTCAGCAATCTTCGTCTATCTTTCTCCATTTTCAGCAGAGCAAAATTATTTTGCTAAAAAGATTGTGAAATTCTCCAGTGCGGTGCAAAGGTCTTTTAGGAAGCGGGAAGCAGGCGCACCGTCGAGTGCTCTGTGGTCGTAGGTGAGCGATAAGCCCATAGCCTGATACGCCTTTAGCTCGCCATTGACTTCACGTACGCGTGTTTGAAGATTATTTACGCCTAAAATACCCGTCTGTGGGGGATTGATAACGGGTGTAAAATGCTCAATACCAAGTGAGCCAAGATTGCTGATGGTAAAGGTGCCGCCCTTTAATAGCTCTGGATTAATGGAGCCAGCCTGTGCATCCTTCGCAAGGGCTTTTGCGGCTATGGAAATCTCAGTCAATGACATTTTATCGGCATTAAATAGTGTAGGCACGAGCAATCCTCTCGGTGTATCGACTGCCAAGCCCATATTCACGCTGTTGAAATATCTCATGGTTTCGCCATTTAATAAATGTGCATTTAAATCCTTGTGATTCTTTAGCACGCGAGAAACAGCATAAATAATAATATCGTTTAATGTAATATTGCCCATTCCAAGTGCTTCGCCATTTGCCTTTAAATCCTGACGGAATTTTAGAATATTGGTGGCATCAAAGGAAGAGGTATGTGTAAGCTGTGCCATAGAGGAAAGGGATTCCACCATCGCCTTGGCTATAAATTTGCGGATATTCGGCAGTTTTTCGTCGGTATAAGCTGCTGTGGGAACTTGTACGGGCGCATTTTGCACCTCTGCCTGTGCGGCCTTTGGTGCACTTAAATCAGCGGTGGAAACTCTGCCGCCAATGCCTGTGCCCTCCAGCTTTTCGCCCTTGGCGATATAATCTGCGCCAGCGGCTTTATTTATCATCACGCCGGCATCTCTCAGTGCAAAAATATCCCTTTCGATTATTCTGCCCTCAGCACCTGTTGGCGTAGCATAGCGAGAATCCACACCCAGCTTTGCAGCGGTGTTTCTTGCTCTTGGGGAAATTTTTTCTGTGCCAATTTGTGAATTTGCTGATACAGGCGTTTCGACCGCTGTTGCTGTTTTTTCAACCGCAATAGCAGGAGCAGCTTCAGTAGCAGCAAATTCTCCATTAACACTATAGCCAGACACATCTGTGCCGGCAGGGCCGACAAGACAGACCTCCTGCAAGCAGGGTATGTCGTCACCCTCGTTGCCAAGTATTTTTAAAAGTATGCCTTCAACCTCGCTTTCGCAGTCAAAGGATGCCTTGTCGGTCTCATAAGAAAAAAGCAAATCGCCAACCTTTACAGTATCGCCAACCTGCTTATTCCATTTGGTTATGATGCAGCTCTCTACAGATTGCCCTTGACGAGGCATTATAACAGCCTGTACGGAGGCAGGGAGAGAGGCTTTGGAAGCAGGAGCAAGGGCTGAAGATAGAGCAAGGGCTGAAGATTGTGTGAGGGCAGGTGCAGCTACAGGTGCAGACACATTTGCTTCTACTTTTTCGCCGGCTGCGCCAATAATACAAACATTTTCTAAACAAGGCACATCGTCACCCTCTTGGTGAAGAATAGCCAGCATGGTGCCTTCTACTTCGCTTTCGCAGTCAAAGGAAGCCTTGTCAGTTTCATAGGAAAAGAGTAAATCGCCGATGGCTACTTTATCGCCAACCTGCTTATTCCATTTAGTAATAATACAGCTTTCTACAGATTGCCCTTGACGGGGCATTATAACAGGTGTTGCCATTATATAACCTCCTTGTTTTTCGTTTAAATTAACCACAATTTTTAATATAAATGTTCATTTCTAACATTTGAATGAACATTATTAACATTATGCTTATAAATATTATCATTATTCTTGAAAAGTGTCAAATGAAAACTCATATTTTTTGGTTTTTTGCTTATTTATTGGGGTAAGAGAGTATTTTCAAAATTATTGTGCAAAAGTGTCACATCCAATGCGGTATTTGAAAAAGCAATGATACAATATGCCTGTAATTGATTTTAGGAGGTGCGAAATGCCTGAAAATAAATTTGAGACAAGGGTGCGCCCCCACTTAGAGCAGGTGGCTATGTTTTCGCGTCAGGGAATGTCGGAAAATGCCATTGCAAAGCAGCTGGAAATTTCGCCGACCACTTTTCGTAAATACAAGCAGCAATATATTGAATTGGCAAATGCGCTGGGGAGCAGAGAAAGGGCGAATATTGAAATATTAAATGCCTTTTTTAAACGGGCATGCGGCTATATTTCTGAAGAAGAGGTCAAGGAGCTAAAGGAAATAAAAGAAGATGATGGTACCTCCCGCAAGGAGATGATTACCACAAAGATTGTGCGCAAGGATGTGCCGCCTGACTTAGCGGCGGTAAAGTGGTGGCTGGAGAATATGGGACAAAGCACGGCGGAAAGCGAGCAGGGACAGGCTGAAATAAATGATGTTTCACAGGCGAGAGAGCTATTGCAGGAGCGGGCGAGAATAATGACGCAGCTGGCAGAGGGAGAGGATGAGTATGAGCAGAGCGCAGAGACTATGGGAGATTGAGCGGCAAATTTCTAAAAATGCATCTCTTTTTAAGCTGGCAGGCTATAATTGCGGAGCCATTATTCATAAAAAACAGCTGGCGTTTCACAAAAGTGCATTTAGAAACCGATGGGTCTTTGGCGGCAACAGAACAGGGAAAACCGAGTGCGGTGCGGTAGAGGCGGTTTGGTTTGCAAGGGGCATTCATCCTTTTCGAGAAATACGCAAGCCCACCAGCGGCTGGGTGGTCAGCCTAACGCACGAGGTGCAAAGAGATGTGGCGCAAAGCAAGCTTTTATCCTATCTGCCCAAGGAATGGATAGAACAAATCGTGATGCGCAAGGGCAGAGGGGACAGCCCGGAAAATGGCATTATCGATTTTATCACGGTGAAGAGCGTTTGGGGCGGTACTTCAACCATTGGCTTTAAAAGCTGTGACCAGGGCAGAGCGCGCTTTCAGGGCACCAGTCAGGATTATATTTGGTTTGACGAGGAGCCGCCCAAGGATATTTTTGACGAATGCCGCATGCGCTTGTTGGACACCAAGGGCGAGGTATGGGGCACCATGACCCCTTTAATGGGCTTGACTTGGGTGCATGACGATATTTATTTAAATTTAAATAATGACCCGGAGGTATGGTACACCACCATGGCGTGGAGCGATAATCCTTTTTTAGATAAGGCAGAGGTGGCGATGCTGGAGGGGCTTTTGCCGGAAAGCGAGCGAGAAAGCCGCCAATACGGCAAATTTATGAGCCATTCAGGGCTGGTTTATAAGGAGTTTGAAGAAAATATTCACACCATAGAGCCCTTTGATGTGCCGGCGTATTGGTTTGATAAGCTCTCTATAGACCCAGGGCTTGCCAATCCGCTCTCCTGCCATTGGTATGCAGTGGATGGCGATGGAAATGTTTTTGTCATTGCAGAGCATTATGCAGCGGGGCAGGATGCAGCCTGGCATTGCGAAAAGATATTGCAAAAATGCGCTGCCCTTGGGTGGAAGCCCAACAGAGGCGGAAAAGTGGAAGCGCTTATGGATAGTGCGGCACTGGCGCATACGCTGGCATCAGATAAGAGTGTGGCGCAGCTTTTTTATGACTTTGGCATAGCGGTGAACACAAAGGTCAATAAAAACCTTTGGACGGGCGTGCAAAGGGTAAAGCAATTTTTATGCGGGAAGTCAGGGCGTCCTGCTTTATATATATTCAAAACCTGTCCTGAGCTTATTAGAGAAATAAAGTCTTACCGATACAGCGAGGGGGAAACGCCTGTAAAAAAGGATGACCATGCCATGGACGAGCTGCGGTATTATATTATGTCACGCCCTGAGTCACACATCATGTCGACGGAAAAATCTCTAATAACGAGGGATATGGAAAGATTGTCTAAAAGGCTGAGATATAAAAAGTAAATATGGATGCTAAAAGTTGATGAAGGTAGCTGAAGATGGCTGAAAATTGTAGGGGCGTATGGCTATACGCTCGAAACAACAAATATTGTAGGGGCAGGTTTCAATGCCTGCCCGCGAAAGGGAAAATATGAAGTTGGTAACACAAAAAGTAAATTACAAAATCCGCTGCGAAATAGACGGCTGCTGCAATATGGCTGCCATGGGCATATCGGGCAGAGATGACCGTCCATCGGCAAGGCTGCATTTGTGCGCAGGTTGTCTGGCACAAATTGCTGCGCTTGGAGAGCTTGCGAACAAGCCGCCTATAAGCCCCATTAATATTTTTAAAAAAGCATTATATAAAAAAGGAGGTAAAACATTTTGAATTTAAATAATGAAATGCAAATACAGGCAGAAGAAAAGAATAAGCAGCTCTGTGCATTTGTGGGAGAGCAGTTTGAAAAAAGAAGAAAGGAAAGAGTTCAGTTTGAACTGCAATGGCAATTGAATATGAATTTTCTTTTAGGCAATCAATATTGTGATATATTGCCCGATACCAATGAAATAATCGACCAGGATAAAAATTTCTTTTGGCAGGAAAGAGAAACCTATAACCATATTGCGCCTATTATTGAAAGCCGCCTTGCTAAGCTATATAAGGTGCGCCCGCAAATGCTGGTGCGTCCTGCCACCGGGGACGAGTGCGATATTGAAAGTGCCAGAGTGAGCACTTCTATTTTGCGCTCTGCCTATAGCCGATTGCGTATGACTGAGGTGCTGAATGAAGGCACTGTCTGGGCAGAAGTTTGCGGAAGCGTGTTTTATAAGCAAAGCTGGAACGCAAAGGCAGGGAAAATCATTGGCGTGGAAGAGAATAATAATCAGGTTTGCGAGGGCGATTTGGAAATAACCGTTTGCCCGCCCTATGAAATTTATCCTGATACCGCCTATACAAATTCCATTAACAAATGCCAATCGGTCATTCATGCCAGAGTGTATAGCTGTGAGCGCATCGAGGAGATTTGGGGCAAAAAGGTAAATCCGGAAGAGGTAGAGGTTTTCAGCATTCAAAGCAATGCGACGGTTGCAGGCGGGCTTGGCTATGCGTCTTGCGTGCCTAAAATAAATAGCGATAGTGCAAAAAATAGTGCGCTAATATTGGAATATTACGAAATGTCATCCGCTGCCTATCCCAATGGACGACTCATAATATGCACAGGCAGCAACCTTATTTATGAGGGTGAGCTGCCATATTTAAATGGAGAAAGCGAAAAAAGGGTATTGCCCTTTGCCGGACAAGTGTCTTTAAGCCGCCCTGGCTGCCTGTGGGGAATTTCTGTCATAGAGCGTTGTATTCCCATACAAAGAGCCTATAATGCTGTAAAAAACCGAAAGCATGAGTTTTTAAACCGTGCGGCTATCGGTATTTTGGCAGTTGAAGAGGGGGCGGTGGATACTGAAAATTTAGAAGAAGAGGGGCTTTCGCCAGGCAAGGTACTAATATACCGTCAAGGCGCAAACCCACCGCAAATGCTGGCAACAGGCAGCTTGCCAAACGAATTTATGCAGGAGGAAGCGTCGCTGCTTCAGGAATTTGTACTTATATCCGGCGTTTCAGATATGATGCGCCAATCTGCCGCCGCCTCAAACCTTACCAGCGGCGTTGCCTTGGGAATTATTATAGAGCAGGACGATGCACGTTTGGCAATTACAGCAGAACGCATTCGCGAGGCAACACTGGAAATCTCCCGCCAATGGCTGAGATTATTTCGCCAGTTTGCAGGCAATATGCGCCTTGAGCGAATTGTTGGTGAAAATGGCAGTGTCTCCAGGCTGTATTGGAGTGCCAATCAGTTGACCAGTGATGACATAGTACACGAAACTGAAAATGAGCTTTCGCAATCAGTCAGCCAGCGCAGGCAAATGGTATATGATTTGCTTGCACGGGGTATTTTCACAGATGCACAGGGCAATATGGACGAACGTACAAAGAGCCGCCTTTTGCGCAGCTTAGGGCTTGGCGACTGGGAAAATGTAAGTGATATTTCTGATTTGCAAATTCAAAGAGCGCAAAGGGAAAATCTTGCGCTGCTTAGCGGTCACGATATTACTGTTGAAGCGTTTGATGACCATACTCTGCACATTGCAGAGCATTCAAAGTATATGCTCAGCGAGGACTTTGAAAGAGAAAAGCTTATCAATAAGCCGCTTGCAAGAGCCTTTAACAGACATTTGCAGGAGCATAAACAGCTAGAAAACACATTAATAAATAAGGAGTAGCATTTATGGAAAACTTTTTAGAGGAAAATACAGAAGCATTAGAGAGAACGGAACAACCTGAGGAAACAGGCTCCGTTTTAAAGGCTGGCAAGTTTAAAACTGGCGAACAACTAGAGCAGGCGTACAATGAATTAGAGGCGGAGTTTACTCGCCGCAGTCAGCGCCTGAATCAGCTCGCTAAGGAGAACGAGCAGTTACAAGGTCAGCTTGAAAATGGAGAAGACCCAGAGGGCGATAACGCTCAAGCGCCGCAGGATGAGTTCTCTCTTGTAGTTAGCAGCTTTTTAAACAGCTATCCTGTCGCTGTGGACTTTGCTGCTGAAATTGCAGAAATTATTCAGGCTGACCCAGAACTTCAGAGCGAGCAAGGCTTAATAAAGGCTTATGCGCAGGTGCTATCCAGCTCTTACAAAACACCCGTGCAGCTATTGCAGGATGATAATTTTGTAAAAGAGCATATTTTAAAAAATGAAAAAATACGCACCGCAATTTTGCAGGATTACCTTGCCGCTCTAAGCAATGGCACTTTACCCGCAGTTATTAGCGGTCAGCACAGCGGACAATTGCCACTCTCTCCCAAATCCACTCCTGCCACATTAGAGGAAGCGGGAGAGCTGGCAAAAACATTATTTAAATAAAGGAGTGAAAAATTATGTCTTCAATAAGCTTAGCATCAGCAGATAAAGCCTTAAAGAGCTTTTATTTGGATGTATTAACACAACAGCTAAACACAAATACCAATCCACTCTATACAAAGATAAAAGCCACAAGTAACTTTGTATATGGAAAGGATGTTCGCAAGCCAATTTGCTTTGGCATTAACGGAGGCATTTCCGCAGGCACAGAAACAGGCAATTTGCCTACAGCTGCCGGAAATCAATATTTACAGCTTACCGCTTCTCTTAAAAACCTATATGGTGCTATTGAGATAACCGATAAGGCAATAAGAGCATCAGAAAATAGCAAGGGTGCAGTTGTCAATCTTTTAAATGCAGAAATGGAAGGGCTCCTTTCAGCTGCAAAGTATAATTTTTCCCGTATGCTTTATGGCGACGGTTCTGGCGTATTGGCAAAAATCACCATTGCTGCAGCCAACGATAGCGTTGTAACTGTAGCCTCTGCGGCAAACCTAGTAGAGGGAATGGTTGTAAACATAATGGATGCAACCGCCACTACTGTAAAAGCGACACAGAGAATAGTATATATTTTAGAAGATGAAACGGGCTTTAAGGTAGGGCTGGATTATTTGGTAAATGCAGACATAGACGACGTGATTGTTATTCAGGATAGTGCAGGGAACGAGCTAACAGGGCTTAAAGCAGCTTTCCGTCTTTGATTCGCCGCAGGAGAAAAGCTTTGGCATTGGCACCTTTTATGGCGGTTTAAATATGGACACAGATGAGCAAATACTATCGCAGTCAGAGAGCCCCAATGCCTACAATGTAGAAACCATAAGCGGCAGCCTTTGCAGAAGCGGCGGCTACAGCATAGCAAAATGGCAAAATACGCTCTCGCCGGGTGCCATTATGTACACCACCCCCGCTTATGCGCCCCTTGAAAAGCTTTTTGTGTTTAGAAATCAACAGCAGAACTCTGCAAGCGATAATTTAATAGCACAAGTGAATGACTTTCAATTAATAAAATATTATTCCATGCCAGAGTTTGGAATAGTGCCTTATAACACTATGAGCTTTGAAGAGCCGTGGCTAATGAAAAAGTTCACCTATCTTTTAAATTACAGGCTGAACAATGAGGATTGTGCAATATTAGGCGGTCCAGAGGCGGGCACCTATACCTATAAGCAGGATGAAGCGTTAAAGAGCGTTTCCGACCATACGCCCTGGCTCACCAAAGCGGTGATGCATTATGAAAGGCTATTTGGCGTGGGCGATTATGCAAACCCTAAACGTATTTGGTTTTCTGCACAGGGTGACCCCACCAACTTTACCGTTTCGCTGGATGCGGCAGGCTATATTGATTTGATGGGCGATAAGGGCAACGCTAAAAACATTGTTGTTTTTGCAGACAGCGTTTTTATATTTTGGCAATATGGCATTACAAAGGTAAGTGCCTATAATTTGCAAAGTGAATTTACTGTTACAGATATTTATACCTCAGAGAGTGAAATACTGCCTGATAGTGTGGTGGTTTGCGGCAGACAAATTATTTTTGCAACACGGGATGGTATTTTTAGCTACAACGGCTCCAGCGTGAGCTGCATCAGCAATAAAATTCGCAAGCTTTTTGATAACAACAGCGTAAGCATTGGCGGCGAATGTTCTATTTTTTACAGAAGCAAATACTATCTATCCCTGCGTTTGCCGCTAAATGACGAGAGCACAAGCGGAAATAATGCCATGCTGGAGTATGATACGGAAAGAAACAGGTGGCGGCTTTTCAAGGGCTGTACTATAAAGAGTATGTGCATTACACACGATTTTGCAGACGAAAAGCTGATTTTGGTTTGTGAAAATGATGCCAGAGTGCATTGCTGGGATGGGAGTGATGGCTTTGCAGGAGCAGAAATAAATGCTTGCTGGGATAGCCCAAGCACGGATTTGGGGGCACCAAATGCTATAAAAGAGCTGCGCGAGCTGCACGTTACTGTTTCCGGAAGCGGCATACTTAGCTTTACAATGCGTGCAGATGGCAAGGAACAGACCAAAAAAGTGACACTAAAGGAGCAACGAAGAATAGTAAAGCTTAAATATTCGCTTAGGGGAAAGCTGGTAGCTCTTTCTATTACAAATGAGCAAGGGAATGCCTTTGTGGTGGCTTGCCCTTTAATCATCTATACGCAGGAAAGAGATTAGAAAGGAGCAACTATGAGCAACGATAATTCAAATTATGAAAACACCATCTATTCCTTGCAGGAAAATATAAACGAGCTTTGGAGCGGCATACAGGCTATTCGCAAGGGTAATTATGCGGTCTCTGCGGCGGCAGTGAATTTTTCTCCGCCAGGCAGTTTTAGCGGTTTGCCAATAAATATTTACTCATCCGCTGAAAATGGCGGAGCATATGGCTTTGTGGCAATGACAGCCAGAGCAAGTGCAAGCAATACAGTATTTCGAGTGCGGGTGATTTCCAACAAAGGACAGCAAACTATGCTCTATCCCTTTAATTTGGACACGAGCGATGAAACCATTGCTTTGCCATTTTTTCTGCCTCTTTCCAAGGGCTGGAATGAATTAAAGGTGGAGCTTTATGCAACGGCAGCTATTACAATAAGTGCAAATAGTTTGAGTATTTTAGCGTCAGTAATTACTATATAATAATGAGGTGAAAACAATGGCACAGGATTCTAAAATGACCGTTATGGATAAAAATAATTATGTAAAAGCAGATGGCACAACCGAGCTGCCCAAGGCATACAGGGCTTCCAGCGGAGAAACTCTGGAGAGCATTGCCAAGCTAATTGGCGTTTCGTCCGGAAGCCTTGCACAGGCAAATCCATTTTACGTGGGCAAAAAATTAAATGGCAATGAGACAATAGTTATAAAAAGTCAGCCAACAAAAGCCTATGCGGATTCTGCAAAAGCACTTTACGAAAACGTGCAAACACAAAAAGCAACTACAGCCAATGTGCCCGCTGCCACGCCAACTAGTAAAGCCAATACAACTGCACCATTGGCTTTAGAAAATGCAAATGCTGCTATAAACGCTGATTATGCAAAGAAAAAGCAGCAAAAAAATGAGGATTACTTTGCAAAGCAGCAGGCAATTATCAGCTCTGTAAATGACAAGCAGGATAAATTTCAGCAGGCAAGCGCCAAATTGCAGAATGCCCTAGTAACCCAGCGCAGAACCACAGAAAACAAAAGCATTAAGCAGGGCATAAACAGCTCCAGCATTGCAGACGAGTTAAAGCAGCAGGTGAAACAAGCCGGAGCGGCAAGTATGCAGCAATTGTCGCAAACGCATACGCAGGAAGTGCAGGCACTTCAAACCAAGCTAGATAGCCTGCAAAAGGAAAAAGACAGCGTGCTGCAGCAATTGGATGCTGCCAGGCAAAAGGCGTTGAAGAAAAATGGGTGAGGATTGCTGAATATAGGTGAAAATTGCTCAAGGTTGTTTAGAATAGGTGCGTTGGCAAGGAACGGTTCTAAACCGTTCCCTTTCTTTGTTTTTTATATATTATGTTGTAGGGAACGACGCCCTCGTCGTTCCGCTGTTGGGCGATTCGTGAATCGCCTCTACGATATTATAAATGATTGCGGGCGTATAGCCATACGCCCCCTACAAAACAAAAATGTACTGTAATATCATTCTGCTGAACGCAACGTTCTGCTGAACGAGCGTGGCAATCTCTTAGCAATCATGGGCGGGGAAACCCCGCCCCTACAATATTCAGCTATTTTTTTTTAATCTTCCCCCATCTTCAGCCGCCCAATATCCCCTTTGTGTCCTTCGTGTTCTTTGTGGTTTTCTATCCCAATTGCGGAAGGGTTTAGACCCCTTCCCAACTAATATTTCTTTCGTGGTTTTTCAATCAGCTTCCTGCCAGCCACTCCTCCAGTTTTTCTTCCAGCTTTAATTTAATGCTTTCGTAATCCTCTTGGGCGGTGCGCAGCTTGTTAATATCCAAATAAATTTCGCTGCCGGAAAAAAGCTCTTCCAGGGCTGCTTTTTGTTGTTCAAGGTTTTCTATTTCGCTCTCCAGCTGCTTTTGCAGCTTTTTTTGCATTTTGGTGTTTTCTTTTTCTTGCTTTTCCAGACGGCTGAGCTTGCCGCTTTGGGTTTTTGTAATGCTTGGCTGTGCTGGCGTCTGTTCTTCTGTTTGCGCTTTTGCGGCTATGTATTGGTCATAATTGCCCTCAAAAACCTCAAAGGTGCCCTCTTCAATGAGCCACAGGCGGGTAGCCAGCTTATTAATAAAATATCGGTCATGTGAAACGGTTATTATTGTGCCATCATAGCGCAATAATGCCTCTTCTAAAATTTCACGCGAGGCCATATCCAAATGGTTGGTCGGCTCGTCCAGCAGCAAAATATTACTGCCGCTGACGGAAAGCTTGCAAAGCGAAACCCTTGCTCTTTCTCCACCGCTAAGTGCAGCAGCAGTTTTAAAAACCTCTTCACCGCTAAAAAGCATGGCGGCAAGCGCACTGCGCACCTCTGTTTGGGTGAGCGCTCTATTGCCCTGCCACACCATATCCAGCATAGTTCCATCCTCTGTACTTGCAGGCTGGTGCTGGTCATAGTAGCCCTTGTCGGCATTCACTCCCCAGGTCACAGCGCCTTTATCGGCGTTGACCTTGCCCAGCAATATTTTTAGAAGCGTGGTTTTGCCTGCGCCGTTGCTGCCAAGCAAGGCTATTCTATCGCCTGAAAAAACCTTTGTATTTACATTTTCAAATAATTTCTGCTCGCCAAAGCTTTTAGCCAGCCCATCAATACGTAAAATCTCTCTGCCGCTAGTCCTAAAGCAATGAAAGTGCAGGCGCATATTGCGTTTATCCTCTGGCTTTTCAACTAATTCCATACGCTCAAGTGCCTTTTCTCTGCTCTCTGCCGCGCGGATGGATTTTTCTCTGTTGTAGGAGCGGTAGCGCTTGATGATTTCCTTTTGCCGCTCTATTTCCAGCTGTTGCTCATCATATAGCTTTTGCTGATTGCGCACGGCCTCGGCTCTTTTGATGCAATATTGCGAATAATTTCCGCTGTAGCGGTACAAGTGCCCATTTTCCAGCTGCGCAATGCTGCCGCAAAGCCTGTCCAGCATATAACGGTCGTGAGAAATCAGCAAAATGGTGCCTTGATAGCGTGCCAAAAAGCCTGTCAGCCATTCGGCAGCACTTAAATCCAAATGATTGGTAGGCTCGTCAAGCAATAGAACATCGTAATTATTCAGCAGCATTCTTGCCAGTGCCAAACGCGTACGCTCGCCGCCGCTAAGTGCAGAAATGCTGCGCTCCCAGTATTCCTCCGCCAGCCCAAGCCCCTTTAATACGCCTGCTGTGCGGCTGCGCCAAGCATAGCCTTCGGCTCGCTCGAAAATTTCCGTCAGCCGCGCATATTGCCGCCCAAGCTCCTCCAGCTTTTCCTCAGAATTTACATTTGCCATTTGTGCTTCCAGCTCGTGCATTTTCTTCTCAGTAGCAAAAAGTGCATCAAAGGCACCCTCCGCCTCCTGCCAAACTGTATGCGCACCCTCAATAGTGTGTTGTTGAGCAAGATACCCAGCGGTATAGCCCCGTGCCAAAGAAACGGTGCCATTTGAAGGAGTAAGCTCTCCCAAAATAGCGCGCATAAGTGAGGTCTTTCCGGCGCCATTTGCGCCAGCCCATGCGCCACCTGGCGCACCATTTCCATAACCTGCTTCAGACCGAAGTTGGCGCCGACAATCTCCTCACCGGCCTGCTGGAGGAAACCAACGAGCCGTACGCCATAGCGAAGATCGCCGGCATCAAGATGTGCGAATCCTACAACCGGCAGTACGGCACCAAGTTCATCGCCGTCATGCCGACCAATCTCTATGGACCGGGGGACAACTTCCACCCCGAGAACAGCCATGTACTGCCGGCCCTGATCCGGCGCTTTCACGAGGCGAAGCTACAGAATGCCCCGGAGGTCGTGGTCTGGGGAACCGGCACGCCCCGACGCGAGCTCCTGCATGTAGATGACATGGCGCACGGCTGCCTGCACCTCATGGAACTCCCTGACGCCAAGATCGCGCCGGAACTGTTGAATTACCCCAAGCCGTGCTTCGTCAACCTGGGTACCGGGGAGGACGTCACCATCCGTGAGCTGGCGGAGACCGTCAGCAAGGTGGTCGGTTTCCGGGGCAAGCTGCAATTCGATCCGGCCAAGCCGGACGGAACCCCCCGCAAACTGCAGGACGTCAGCCGGATACATGCCTTAGGCTGGAGGCATTCGATCAGTCTGGAAC
>Ga0118677_10007766_pt1 | contig 17549 bp, 20 predicted proteins | sample AliMusrvi5mmetaG_FD_86154 | JGI IMG/M metagenome (GOLD analysis project Ga0118677, IMG submission 86154) | reverse complement strand
GTCTTAAGCGACAAGACTCACACTCACCACAAGCTTCCCCCAAATCATTCGCTTGATAACAAGAAACGGTTTGAGAGTAATCGACACTGAGCGTATTGCCAAGCTTAATAATTTCAGACTTGCTCATGCTAATAATGGGGGCATGTACCCTAAAGCGATTGTCACTATTAATAGCCTCTACTCCCGCTTTCGTAGCGAGATTAGCCATGGTTTCAAATGAGGCAACATACTCAGGTCGGCAATCTGGATAGCCAGAGTAGTCGACGGCATTTGCACCGTAGAACACATCTAAGCCCCCAAGAGATTCAGCCCAGCCAAGGGCTAGTGATAGCAGTATCGTATTGCGTGCGGGCACATACGTTACTGGGATCTCATGTTCTTTCCCAGGTGTTGTTGGCACATCAATTGAAGAATCAGTAAGAGCAGAACCCCCAAAACGGGTGAGGTCTAAATTAACGACTTCATGGCGAATCACACCTATCTTCTTGGCAATATGTTTTGCGGCAGACAATTCAGAGGAGTGACGCTGACCGTAACCAACAGACAAAGCATAAGGTGCGTAACCCAAATCTTTTGCTAAAGCTAAAATAGTAGTGGAATCTAGGCCGCCAGAAAATAAGATTACCGCAGGAGCATTGGCTTTGCGTGGTGCAAATTGCTGAAAGGCAGCAGATAATTCAGACATAACTTTGAGTGCTTTAAGTAATTAATTTATCGAGTATTACTTAGTGGCAGCGATGAGTTGTTGTGCATCTTTAGCCGTATCGGTGTCAGGATACTTGCTCACGATTTCAGTGAAAGTTTTCTTCGCCGCTACTTTGTTCCCACTTTCTAATTGGGCATTACCCAGAGTCAACATAGCTGCAGGAATACGAGGATGACTTGGAAAACGTTTAACAAGACTTTGCAGTTGAGCAATTGCGCCGGCATAGTCTTTGGTAGCATATTTACTGTTGCCGCTCCAGAAAAGCGCAAGTGGCAAATAAGGGCTCTTAGGGTAGCGACTGGCAAAAGCGGTAAAGCCTTCATCTGCCTTCTTAAGATTGCCAGTTTGAAAGGCTTTTAGCGCCTCATCGTAAGCTTTTTTCTCGCCAGGTTGAACCACGCCACTAACACCTTCAATGGTGATGGTATGGGGTTCGAAATTACCTAAGCGGGTATCTAAATCCTGATAGTAAGTCTTTTGGCTAGTGTTGATATCTTCGCCTTGTTTCTCGAGATCTTCAACCTTACCGCGTAGTTCTGCATTTTCTGATTTAAGCTTTTCAATTTGATTTTGCAAATCGAGTTGAGTAGTAGCCAAGGATTTACGTAAATCCAAAATTGCCTTACGGGCCTCATCATCGGAGAAGAGAGCCCAGGCACTACTAGAGACGCCTAAGCAAATGATGGCGGCACTTAAACAAAACGCTCGTGAGAGCGTTTGTTTAAAAGAATGAGAATGCTGACTCATTAGTTCGTGATGTAAACGATATCAGCGCGGCGATTTTCTGCCCAGGCTGCTTCGTTATCGCCCTCAGCTTTTGGCTTTTCTTTGCCAAAACTGACAGCTTCCATTTGGTCATCAGAAACACCCATTAAGCTTAATGACTTGCGTACCGCATCTGAGCGGCGCTGTCCCAAGGCTAAGTTGTACTCAGCAGTACCGCGTTCATCAGTATTACCTTGGATGATAATTTTCTGCTTAGCATTGGCTTTAAGGTAGCTTGCGTGAGCGGACAGCTGTTTTTGGTATTTAGTTTGTACGGTGTATTCGTTTAAATCAAAATACACACTACGTTGGAATAGTGGGCTGCTTGGATCAGTCCATGGCTGCGAACCAAAATTACCATTACCGCTATTACCGCTACCATCTACATCGTCCAATTTAACGCTAGAGCAGGCTGCTAATACAAGCGCTGTTGCTCCGATGAGGGCCAAAGTGGCGGCACGACGTGCGATAGAAATCTTCATGATCTTTCCTTTTTCCTGCAAACTAAGTAACTAAATAAGCTAATAGCCAATATTATGCCCCCAAGAGGGTTAAAAGCGCTGTCAGGCCAAAAAGCAAGGCGGATGAATGCCCCGCTTTCAGTCCATAAATGGACCCCAAGAAGGTTGACGCACATCAGATCCTGGAATGCTCAATACCTGTTTGGAGTTACCGTCTACTGAAACCGCTGCCAATACCCGTTTTCCGCCTACCTTAGTTGAGTAAAGGACGTATTTGCCGTTTGCGGCAAAAGAAGGGGATTCATCGCTACCACTGTCAGTCAGGGCTTGTGACTCACCAGTAGCAAGATTGAGAATATAGAGGCGAAATGCGCCGCCAACATTGGCAATGTAGGCTAAATGTTTGCCATCTGGAGAAATGCGGGGCGATGTCACAAAACCTTGTTTGTAAGTCACTCGCTTGGCAGCTTCAACTTGTTCGCCATCAGCACTGATCCGGTAGATCTGGGGATTGCCACCGCGATCGCTAGTGAAATATAAGTAACGACCATCTGGTGAGTACTGTGGTTCGGTGTCAATCGTGTAACCACGGGTCAGGCGATGAAGACCGGTTCCATCTGCATTAATACCGTAGATCTGGGTATTGCCATCTTTTGAAAGGGAAATAGCCAGTTTTTTGCCATCAGGCGACCATGCTGGTGCGCTGTTATTTCCCTTCTGGTTTGAGAGAGGGATACGGCGACCTGTGGCTAATTCATGAACATAAATTACGGGCTTGCGGTCTTCAAACGAGACATAGGCCACTTTTTTGCCATCAGGCGACCAGGATGGAGAAATAATGGGCTCTCCACTGCTCATGGCATTGCGAATATTTTGACCATCTGCATCGGAGATCACTAAGCGATAGCGCTTACCTTCTTTAATGACGTAGGAAAGACGGGTTGAGAAAATGCCACGCTCGCCTAATAACTTAAAAATAATGTCATCTGAAATTTTATGAGCAACTGCCCGTAAATTATCCGCACTAGAGGTGAGGTTTAGCCCACCCATGCCTTGTGATTTGCGAATATCAAATAGTTTGTAATGAATATCAAATTGTCCAGAGCCGGTTTGCACAACCGAGCCAAGCACCAAAGCATCCGCACCACGAGCTGTCCAGGATTTAAAGTTTGGGGTACCTTCATCGCTTTCGCTGGCATTCCCATTCTCGGTATTTTTAAAGTAGCCACTGCGCGCTAAGTCTTGCCTAATAATGTCAGTGATGTTGACGGGGAGCTTGTTTTCATCTTTAAAGCGCATGACTGCAATGGGATATAGCGATTGACCCACACCAGTAATTTCAATACTCATTTGAGCAAAGCCTGAGTTACTTGTAAGACCCAGCACTAGAGCGCTAACAAGAAGAGCAGTCTTAAAGAAAGAACGCGTCAGTTGATTAATCATGTTTAGTAATTTACTTAGGTTTTAATTTAAGTTCAGGAGTTAATGTGGGGAATTGGCCATTATCGTCTTTAGGCAGACTTTGTGTGGCATCAATGGCGCTTAGGACCGCTTGGTCCCATACAGCATCACCACTACTCGATGTCATGACTCTAGTTAGAATGGCGCCATCGGGAGCGAGCTTTACTTGAACAATGGTTTGCTTATTTCCTTTAAAGGAGTCGGCATTAAAGGTGATATTAGCGCGCACTTTTTTGATGACTTTGTCGCTCCAGCCTGGAGGAGCATTTCCACCACCGCCAACACCGCTGCCGACTGAGCCACCAGTGCCTCCATCTTTTGCGGCTAAGCCGCGTAAGCTAGCAATATTAGCTTCGCGTCTTTTATCTGCTTCGGCATTGGCTTTAATCTGTGCTGGGGTTAGTGCCGCTGCTACTGGTTTTGGTGCATCTTTAACTACCTCCTTTTTAGGAGGTTCTACCTTTTTGGGTGCTTCTTTGGGTGGGGTGATCTTCACTGGCCGAATCGGTTTTGGGGCTTCCTTGACCACCTCTTTTTTTGGTGGCTCTTTTTCAAGCTTCTTCTTTTTAACGGCGATATCTGCAGCCTCTTCCTTTACTTCTGTTTTGAGTTCGGGAACTGGGGGTGCTTCAATTTGAGGCGTGGAATCCCAGAGCTCTACTTCAATCCCTGCTGGCGTGCTGGTTTTCCAGTTAATACCGATCATTAAAAAAGCCAGTAAGCCTAAATGAATCACTAGTGAAAAACTAAAAGCGCGCTTAGTGCTTTCGTTTTTGGTAGGGCGTCCTCGTGTAAATGAGGAGTGAAACATTTGCGCGCTATTCATGGGTAGGTAATGTCGATCGCTTATTGACTCTTGACTGCCAGACCAACGCGCTTGACCCCGTTCTCTTTTAGCTTTGACATCACTTCCATCACGACTTCGTATTTAATGGATTTGTCTGCAGCCAGAACCACAGGTTGTTCGGCGGATGTTTCTGCTTGGGAGCGGGCAAAAGCCCCTAGCTCAAATTTATTTAAAGTTTGTACCGGCTCACCGTCTTTACGAACGATGACATTTTCATTGGCATCAATGGTTAAGAAGACCGGTGGCAATGATTGCACTTTTGCGCCACCTACTGTGGGCAGATTGACAACGCCAGGATTGACCATGGGCGCAGTGACCATGAAGATCACGAGGAGCACTAACATGACATCAATGTAAGGCACCACGTTGATGTCAGACATCGCCCGACGTTTAGAGGATTTTCTCAAAGAGCCAGCCATCTTTATTTGCCTGCAGTTTGACGCTGCAAAATATTGGTAAATTCTTCTATGAAGGTTTCAAAACGAATCGCGAGTCGATCTACGCCCGTCGCTGAGCTGTTGTAGGCAACTACTGCGGGAATTGCGGCAAAGAGGCCAATCGCTGTGGCAACTAGCGCCTCAGCAATTCCAGGGGCTACTGCAGATAAAGTTGCATTTTGTACATTGGCCAAGCCTCGGAAGGCATGCATGATGCCCCAAACAGTGCCAAAGAGACCGATATAAGGGGAGACTGAGCCAACGGATGCTAAAAAGGGCAGATTGGCTTCTAGCATGTCCATTTCGCGTTGGTAAGTGGCTTTCATGGCGCGGCGGGCGGCATCGATTTCACGAACTTTCATGAACTCTTGCATCCCAGCTTCAAAAATATGCTCCAAAACAGCGTCACTACGGCTATTGCGTTGCGCAGCCTCCAAAAGGGTGTTGAGATCGCCACCCGACCAGAAATCACGCTCAAAGCGCTCTGTATCACGCCTGACGCCCCGCAAAATAGCCGTTTTCTTAAAAATGATGGTCCATGAGGCTACGGACATTCCCATTAATAACAACATTACCAGCTGGACTAATAGGCTGGCATTAAGGATGAGAGAGAGAAAAGAGAGGTCTTGAGTAGGGTTCATTGGGGGATTTTGTATGATAGAGGTAGATTTTACTTAAGCCAGCTAACTACATCAGGATTATCACCATGTTTGACCGCCAAAACACTTTAGCTAAAACTGACCCAGAAGTATGGGCAGCGATTCAGAATGAGAATCAACGTCAAGAAGACCATATTGAACTCATTGCTTCTGAAAATTACACTTCGCCCGCAGTCATGGAGGCTCAGGGCTCCCAGTTAACCAATAAGTACGCTGAAGGTTATCCAGGCAAGCGTTATTACGGCGGTTGCGAGTTTGTGGATATTGCCGAGCAATTGGCGATTGATCGTGTAAAGGTTTTATTTGGCGCTGAAGCAGCAAACGTACAACCCCATTGCGGCGCATCAGCAAACCAAGCAGTCTTTTTGGCATTTCTTAAGCCTGGCGATACTTTCATGGGCATGAGTTTGGCTGAGGGCGGTCACTTGACCCATGGCATGGCCTTAAATATGAGTGGTAAATGGTTCAACCCAATTGCCTATGGTTTAGATGAGAACGAGGTCATTGATTACGAGCAGATGGAGCGTTTGGCTCGCGAGCACAAACCCAAGCTAATTATTGCTGGAGCATCTGCTTATTCATTAAAGATTGATTTTGAGCGGATTGGTAAGTTGGCTAAAGAAGTAGGGGCAATCTTTATGGTGGATATGGCTCACTATGCCGGCCTAATAGCCGCAGGCGTTTATCCAAATCCAGTACCTCACGCTGACATCGTCACCTCTACAACGCACAAAAGTTTGCGTGGTCCTCGCGGCGGCATCATTTTGATGAAAGCTGAGCACGAAAAAGCGATTAACTCGGCGGTATTCCCAGGCTTGCAAGGTGGGCCATTAATGCATGTTATTGCTGCTAAGGCGGCTGCTTTTAAAGAAGCGCAAGAACCGGGATTTAAGGATTACCAAAAGCAAGTCATTGCTAATGCCAAAGCTTTGGCCGAGACATTGATTGCACGTGGGTTACGGATTGTTTCAGGTGGTACGGATTCGCACGTGATGTTGGTAGATCTCCGCGCTAAGAAGATGACTGGTAAGGAAGCCGAGCGTGTTTTAGGCGAAGCACACATTACCTGCAATAAAAACGGCATTCCAAATGACCCAGAAAAACCAATGGTGACCAGTGGTATTCGGTTGGGCTCTCCAGCAATGACTACACGTGGTTTTAAAGAGGCCGAAGCAAGGCAAGTCGGCAATTTCATTGCAGATGTTTTGGATAATCCGAATGATGTTGAAAATATCGCCCAAGTACGCGCACAAGTATCTGCGTTAACTAAGCGCTTTCCGGTTTACGGCTAAAAACTCCTTTAAAGAGAATTGACGAAAGGCTCTGATTGCGCTGCCCCTTCTGCCATAACGACGACACCCAGGTACTCGATACTCGGGTATCGGATGAGGGTGATACGATTCGCCGCCGCCGCCGTTGTGTGAAATGCGATAAGCGCTTCACGACCTATGAGCGAGTGGAACTGGTTTTGCCTGCGATTGTTAAAAAGAATGGTAGCCGCGTTGAGTACAGCCACACAAAGTTAGCCGATTCACTAAAGTTGGCCTTACGTAAACGTCCCGTGTCATCCGACTCAGTTGATGAAGCCATAGGACGGATTGAAGAAAAACTTTTGAGTCTAGGCGAAAAAGAAATTCCGAGCGAACGGGTTGGTGAGCTTGTGATGCGCGAGCTCAAGCGTTTAGATAAGGTGGCTTATATCCGTTTTGCTTCTGTTTATAGAAGCTTTGCAGATATTGAATCTTTTGAGACTGCGCTCAAAGAATTAAAGTAAAAATTCCACGCAGTGAACTAAAGGAAAATGGACTGCTGCGCAGTCCATTTTTTTGCATTCATGGAGGCAATGTCGTAAATTACTGCAATGCTTCAAAGATTGAAGTAGTAATACCCTCAACACTTCCAGTACCGCTAACCTTTCGGTAAGCGGGCGCTTTGACTGTGTCGGCAGGATGACTTTGTGTTGCCCATGTCGAGTAGTACTCAACTAATGGGCGAGTTTGATCGTTATAGACTTGCAGGCGTTTGCGCACAGTCTCTTCTTTATCATCATCACGCTGAATCAATGGCTCGCCAGTGACATCATCTTTGCCTTCAATCTTTGGCGGGTTGAATGTCACATGGTAGGTGCGGCCTGATGCTGGGTGAACGCGACGACCACTCATGCGGTCAATAATGGCATCAAACGGTACATCGATTTCAAGCACGTAATCGATCGGTACCCCAGCATCTTTCATTGCTTGCGCCTGAGGAATGGTTCTGGGGAAACCGTCAAAAAGGTAACCTTTACTGCAGTCAGGTTGGGTTAAGCGGTCTTTTACTAGGCCAATAATAATTTCGTCAGAAACAAGTCCGCCTGCATCCATAATCTTTTTTGCAGCAACGCCTAATTCAGTTCCGTCCTTAACGGCAGCGCGCAACATATCACCTGTAGAGATTTGTGGAATAGCAAATTTCGCGCAAATAAACTGAGCTTGTGTGCCTTTGCCAGCACCTGGTGCACCGAGCAGAATTAACCGCATTGTTTTCCCCTTAGAAGACTTTAGATTGTCCCGTATTTTTTCGGGATCTTAGCAAGCTGTTGCCTAGGATTATCCCCGAGAAGGGTTTAGGCGCCTGATTACTTATAAATTAGCCAAAATTTGCCGAACCCGCTCTAAATCTTCAGCGGTATCCACTCCCGCGGGTGGGGCTTCAGAGGTGGTATGCACTGCAATTCGGTAACCATTCCAGAGGGCGCGAAGCTGCTCAAGAGCTTCTGCTTGCTCTAGTGGAGCAGGCTCAAGACGGCTATAAGCTTTAAGAAAATCAGCCCGATAGGCATAAATGCCTAGGTGACGAAGGTACGTAATGGCGGTTGCTGAGCTAGGATCCCGAACAAAGGGGATAGCAGATCTGGAAAAGTAAAGCGCCTCACCAGAGCGACTCAGGACTACTTTGACTACATTGGGGTTGTTAATCTCGAGGTGCTCAGTAATAGGTGCTGCTACTGTCGAAATAGCACATGCTGGACTGTTTGCCAAAGTTTGTGCAACCTGATTAATTAATTCTGGCGCTATTAAAGGTTCGTCACCCTGGACATTCACAATCAAGGTGTGTTCAGGTAGTTCCAAGAGTTGGGCAACTTCAGCAATGCGATCGGTTCCCGTTGGGTGATCAGCCCTTGTGAGTAAGCACTCAATACGGTATTCATCACACACCGTCTGGATTTCAGCAGAATCAGTAGCAACCACCACACTTTGCGCAAGAGACAGTTTGGCTCGCTCTGCTACATGGATAATCATGGGTTTACCGGCAATATCAGCTAAAGGTTTGCGTGGCAAACGTGTAGACCCTAGTCTTGCAGGGATCACAACCAAAAAATCAGGTGTATTAGTGCTCATTTAGAGGGTAATGACAATCATGACGATCGCAGTACTAATAAATCTCTTCAGCAGAGAGGCTACGAGCCTCATCAATGAGCATCACAGGAATGTCGTTGCGAATGGGGTAGGCTAAGCGATCCAATTTGCAAATCAGTTCTTGTTTTTGCGTTTCTAAGTGCAAAGATCCCTTGCATAAAGGGCAGACTAAAATATCGAGTAGGCGCTTATCCATAGTGTTCCGTAGTAAATGGCGTGTAGTAAATCGCTTACAAAGTGTAGCGGTTTGGGTCGGGCCGCTGCAAAATTGATTGCAACCACTCGTTTAATGTATCAGGAACAGCTAGATTCATGGGCACCACCCAAATTCGTTCGTCAGTAATGGCGGAGCATTTGACGGCGTCTTTTTCGGTGATGAGGATACATTGCGCATTTAATGCGCTAAAAAATTCAGGGCTAAAGGTGCTGTGATCTGCAAGTGCAATCCCTTTGGCAACAATCCCACGAGATCGTAAATCATCAAAGAAGCGTTGTGGATTGCCGATCCCCGCTACAGCAGTAATTTTAGTAGGTAGATAAATATCAGCTAAGTCTTCTAAAGAATGGATATTGCTTGGATGAGCGAGTTGATAGGCATTGCCCAATTTTCCACTGAGGGTAAATGCGCGACGTCCTAAAAAATACTCGTCTACTAGTGGCGTGGATGGCTTGCTAGCGGTCATGAGGGTAGCATCACGTTCACGAGTTGCTGGCTCACGCAAAGGGCCAGCCGGCAATAAAAAGCCATTACCTTCACCGCGTTGATCGCGGACAACCAATTCAATATCACGCCCACCTTCACGCGCGGGCCAACGGGTAAGGCCGATGTGCTGCAACCCATCATCGCTAATGATGACATTGACTGACGGATCATTTTTAAGTAGGGCAGCAATGCTGTCTTTGCGCTTAGCGTAAACCCAAATCGGAAATTGATTGTGGGTGCGTTTAGCCATAAGCACAGGCTCATCGCCAACCAATGCAGAGTCAGAATCACTGCGCACAAGAGTTGGGACTGTTTGTGTATTCGAGCCATAGCCTCTGCTAATAATCCCAGGCTTCCACCCTAACTGAGATAAAGACTCTGCGATGGCAATGACGATAGGCGTCTTACCAGTGCCACCAACGCGAATATTGCCCACGATAATAATAGGCACTCTCGCAGGCTTGCCCTTCCAAAGACCTAAGTCATAAATGAGTTTTCGAATACGCACTACCCATCCATAAATCCAAGATATGGGCCAAAGTAAAAGGCTGGTTGGGCCTCGCCTTTCCCAAAATTTCGGGGCCTTACAAAGCATAGTTGACCAGTATTTGGAATTTGGTGGAGGACATTATTTTTTAGTTTGGCTGCTAAAGACAATATTGGAAAGGTTGGCATCACGCGCCGCTTCAAGGGCGGTCATCACTGCTTGATGGGGTGCGCGTGCATCAGCGTCAATATTAACTAGCATGCTGCTGGCGCTATCCCCATTTGAATAATTTTGATTTAGTTGGCTTAGGACATTAGCTAATTGCATGCGGTCAGTGATTTTGCCATTAATGGCAAAGCGACCATCACGACTAACGGCAATATGAATTTGCTTTACTTCAGCCTGATTGTCAGAGCCGTTGGCTGTGGGTAAGGTGATGGCTAATTCTTGATAGCGAGTAAAAGTAGTGGAGATCATTAAGAAGATCAGCACCACTAAAAGCACGTCAATAAAAGGAATGAGATTAATTTCAGGCTCAATAGGGCTGGAGATTGAGCCTAAGGAAAACCTTGCGCCTTGACCAGGGCGGTTATCTAACCAACTCATTTTTCATTCACAGGTTTTGGGTAGAGCTTTTTGAATAACTGCCTTGTAAACTCTTCACACTCCTGACGGCGTTGATTTGCCATGGCGCGAAGACCGCGCCATGCAGCCAATGCCGGGATAGCAATCAAGAGTCCAAAGGCGGTGTTGTACAGGGCTACAGAAATCCCATGCGCCAACTGCTGCGGGCTTCCACCAGCACCATTAATGGCGCCCTGGCTGCCAAAAATTTCAATCATGCCTACCACCGTGCCAAAAAGACCTAATAAGGGGGCAACGGTAGCAATGGTGGCTAAAGCGCCTAAATACCGATCTAGTTTTAGCCAGGTAGTTTGGGCGACAGCTTGTAGTTCTTCTAGGGCAGTATCAGCCGAAGTTCCGAGCATCTTTTCATGCAAAACACAGGCAAACAGGGGGGTTATGGGCGAAAGTTGGCCGATTACTGTAATTTGGGCTTCAGAGACGATTTTTTGCTGGGAAATGAGGTTGGCCAGACTAAAAGTAGTCTCAAGGCTATTCTTGGGAAATAAATGAACTTGCTGCAAATACCAGGCACGCTCGAGCACAATGGCAAGGCCAATAATGGAGATAATGAGTAAAGGCCAAATAGGCCAGCCTGCTGACAGTAAGATTGTGTACATAAGCTCAGTACTTTAGCTGATTACAAACCAGTTTTTGAAAGTGGCCCTGTGGATAACTCTGTGCAAAACTTTTCAAGAGTGGGACTTTAAGCCTACGATATCCAATACTAGGAGTGCGGGTTGGTTAAATCACCTAAAGTTTAAGCTGGAATAATCTGTATATAAATCAAACAGTTAAAATGCATATGTAGGATTTATAGGGGCTCACAGGTCAGTAATTACTTACTTATTATCATAAATTTCAGGGTTGATAAGCTTTTGTGGATATGTTTAACGCTCTAGCCCAAGTAAATACATAGTTAAAGAGAAAAAATGTCAGAGATATCAAGAGAAATCCTCAGTGTTGGAGATTTGAACCGCGCCATTGCAGCGTCTTTAGAGGAGCGCTTTGATAGCGTTTGGGTTAGCGGGGAGATTTCGAACTTCAAAGCTTATGACAGCGGGCATTGGTACTTTTCCCTAAAGGATGAGGAGGGGCAAATTCGGTGCGTGATGTTCCGTGGTCGTAATGGACAGGTAGGATTTATGCCTCAATCGGGAGATTTGGTTGAGGTGAGTGCCAATTTGGGACTGTATGTCCCTAGAGGCGATATACAACTGACGATTCAAACCTTACGTCGGGCAGGCATGGGTGGTTTGTATGAAGCTTTTCTCAAGTTGAAGGCGAAGCTAGCCAAAGAAGGTTTATTTGATGCTGAGCGTAAACGTGAGATTCCAACTCACCCTCAATCTATCGGCATCATTACCTCGCCTCAAGCTGCTGCCTTAAAAGATGTCTTATGTACTTTAGCTAGAAGAGCCCCCCATATTCCGATAGTCATTTATCCCACATTAGTGCAGGGCCCCGACGCCCCAGCGGGGATTATTTCAGCACTAAAGGCTGCGGAGAAAGAAAAGGCGGTTGACGTCATTTTGTTGGTAAGGGGTGGCGGAAGCATTGAAGACCTATGGGCCTTTAATGACGAGAAGCTTGCTTACGCCATTGCTGAGTCTTCTATTCCCATCGTCAGCGGGGTAGGGCATGAAACCGATGTGACGATTGCTGACTTTGTAGCTGACTTGCGGGCGCCTACTCCAACAGGCGCCGCTGAATTGGCCGCGCCGCGCAGAGATCAAATGTTGCAAGAATTGGGCGCCATCATGCAAGCCCTCTCACAGCGAGTGAATCAGCGCATAGAACGTGAAGCCCAAACTTTAGATCAACTAGCCCTGCGTTTAAGTCATGCACTACCCAATCCCGATCGGATGCGCGAACAAATTTATGGCTGGCAGCAGCGTTTGAACCAAGCGTGGACCGTGAGAGTTCAGAGCTGGCAGCGCAATCAAACACACTACCAGGCGCAGCTCGAGATGCTCAATCCCCAAAGGACTTTAGAGCGTGGGTATGCAGTGATTCTGAGTAAAGATGAGCAAAAAATGCTGGCGGTTCGAGAGTCCGCACAACTTAATACAGAAGCTATTTATCAAGTGCGATTGGCAAAAGGTCAGGCGGAAGTGCAGCTTGCTAAGGTAATTCTTGAGCCGAAATTTTAATAATACGGCTCATATTTTGATTGCTATATGATAAAAAACGGCTCATGAACAGCTTCCATCCTATTAAAAAAGATAAAAAAGTTATATGGCAAGCAAAGCAGTGGCCACACTTTACCGCTACTAACCCCAAGGTTAGGGAGGTGCTTCTACGCGCACGTAAAAAGCAGGGCGAAGTGATTGGTAAAGCAACCGCCATTGGGTTAAAGGGGGTTGAAGAACTTGTTCAGGCAATATACGTTCAAGAGGTCATGGCTACCTCAGCTATAGAAGGGCAACCCCTAAATCCAGAATCAGTAAGGTCTTCTGTATTGCGCAAGCTTGGCATCAATACTGAGACCGAGGGAGGAATGCAGAGTAAAGATGTGGATGGTTTAGTTGACGTCATACAAGACGCACTTGAAAATTTCTCGAGCCCATTAACAGCGGAAAGACTATTTGAATGGCATGGTGCACAGTTTCCACGGAGGCTGCGAAACAGCAGAAAAATCATCGTAGCCGCTTACAGAGATCATGAAGATCCTATGCAAATTGTGAGTGCAAGACTGGGGAAGGAAGTGGTGCATTACACGGCGCCACCATCAATTCAGGTCGAAAAAGAAATGCAATATTTTTTAAGATGGTTTAGTGACACCACTCCATCTATTAACGAGATGGCTGGTACATCTGTGCTGCTCGATGGGATCGAGCGAGCAGCCATTGCCCACCTCTGGTTTGAGAGTATTCATCCATTTGAAGATGGTAATGGACGAATTGGCAGAGCTATTGTTGAGATGGAGATGGCACAAGACGCGCAATCAGCTGTTAAGTTATTGAGCCTGTCTAATCAAATGATGGTGAACCGCGACAGCTATTACGATGCATTAAATGCAGCTCAGCATAGGAATATGGATGTTTCTGAGTGGATTATTTGGTTTGCGGATATTTACGCTTTAGCATGCCAAACTTCATGTGAATTCATGGATGCAGCAATTGAGAAATCACACTTTTGGAATAAGTATTCGGGAGTCCAGTTGAATCAGAGGCAGAGAAAATTAATACAAAGGCTTTTAGACGACGGGGATGGCGGGTTTCTCGGGGGCTTAAATGCCGAGAAATACATCAAAATTACAGGCACATCAAAAGCAACCGCTACAAGAGACCTGGGGAATTTGCTAAATCTCGAAATGCTATTTGGTGTTGGACAGGGTAAAGCCTTGCGTTATTACGTCAATATGCCTAGTTGGAGTCATGGGGTTAGGTAATAATAGATTCTCTAAGAATTACAAAATATTAGGCTCAATTAACAGGGGTACACCAAAAGTTTGATGTACTTTATTCTGGATGAGCTGGGCTAAATCTAAAATATCTTTGGCTGTGCCATTTCCGTGGTTGACCAACACCAGTGCTTGATTTTTATATACCCCTACAGGTCCGACAGTTGCCCCTTTGAGCCCGCATTGATCAATGAGCCAGCCTGCTGCTAACTTGCGTTTTTGGGGTTCATCTGGATAAGACACTAGCTGCGGAAATTGCTCGATGAGGATTTCATACTGCGCATAAGAAACAATAGGATTTTGAAAAAAACTACCGGCGTTGCCGATAACTTTTGGATCAGGTAATTTACTAGTACGAATTTTGCATACCGATACAAAAATTTCTTCAGCACTAGGCGGTATCCCATCGATATCTTCAAACTGCTTAGCTAAATCTCCATACTGAAGTCGTGGTACCCAAACTTTTGGGATTTCAAAAAAAACTCTTGTTACGATAAATCGGTTGGGATTGTGTTTGAAATAGCTATCTCGATAAGCAAACTGGCATGCTTCTTGAGAGAGAGTGACAAATCCATGGGCAATAGAATCAAAAACCTCAATACTGTGAATATATTCGCCAATCTCTACGCCATAGGCTCCGATATTTTGAATCGGCGCTGCACCAACGGTCCCCGGAATTAAGGCAAGATTTTCCAGCCCGGGTAAATTTTTCTCTAAAGTCCAACTCACAAATTCATGCCAATTAACACCAGCACCAACGCTGATAAAGACAGCCTGATCATCTGAATCTATTAGTTCCTGCCCTTGGATATTCATGAGTAAAGTCACGCCAGGCAAACGCTCAGGAAGAATGACATTACTGCCTCCACCTAAAACTCGCCAGGGAAGGTTTTGATCATGAATCGTTTGAAATAATTCACGCAATTGATCCGCAGCGGTAATTTCATATGCGAGTTCCGCGCAAGATTCCAGCCCAAAGGTATTTTTATCCTTTAAGCCCATTTCGGGAATCAATTTTGCTTGGTTAGGCGCATTTTTTGCGGAGTTCATGCCACAATCTTATTCGTGTTCAGGTTTTAGATTGAAAATCCCATCAAAACCTGAAATGCAGCAAATTAAATGTAATACGTGCCGATTTTATTTAAGGAGTTTCGAATGCCCTCATTTGACGTAGTTTGTGAGCCCGATATGATCGAGTTGAAGAATGCCGTTGAGCAGTCTAATAAGGAAATCACCAATCGTTTTGATTTCAAGGGCTCCGATAGCCGCGTTGAGCAAAAAGATGAAACATTGATTTTATTTGGTGACGATGACTTTAAATTAGGTCAAGTGCGTGATGTTTTGTATGGAAAAATGGCTAAGCGCAACGTGGATGTGCGCTACCTTAAGGATGAAAAAAAAGAAACCATTGGTAGCGATAAGCGCAAGCAGACCATGAAGATTCAAAAAGGAATCACAACTGAGTTGGCTAAAAAGGTGGTGCGCATCATTAAAGACAGCAAAATGAAAGTACAAGCTAGCATCCAAGGCGATGCGGTACGTGTTACTGGCGCCAAGCGAGATGATTTGCAAGAAGTGATGACATTTTTGAAAAAAGAAGTGACAGAAGCCCCTTTGGGATTTAATAACTTCCGTGACTAAGACAGTAGCCTCATCGCCAAAGGCTGAGGCTACTGCAATTGCGCCAGCTAGCGTAGAAGCCATCGAGCAGTTTTGTGATGCTTGTTGGCTAGAGGATGGGCTAGCGAAAAATAGCTTATCCGCTTATCGCCGAGATCTTCTGCTGTTGGCGCAATGGCTATATAAAGAATCGGGCTCTGATTTATACGGGGCTGTCGAAAAAGATCTCACTGCTTATATTGCCTATCGACGGGCTGACAAGGCTACTACTGCCAACCGGCGTCTGACGGTCTTTAAGCGCTTTTATCGTCATGCACTTCGCATGAACTTGGTAAAAAGAGATCCTTGCATTGGTTTGCGTGCTGCAAAACAAGCAATGCGCTTTCCTAAAACTTTAAGTGAAGAGCAAATCACGACATTGCTCAATGCACCAGATGTAGAAACCCCTTTGGGTCTGAGGGATCGCACGATGTTAGAGCTCATGTATGCCAGTGGCTTGCGCGTATCGGAGATTGTTTCATTAAAGACGGTAGCGCTAGGTTTAAATGAAGGTATTGTGCGAATAGTGAATGGCAAGGGTGGCAAAGAGCGCTTGGTCCCTTTTGGCGGCGAGGCTGCTCAGTGGATTAGGCGATATTTGGCGGATGCAAGAACTCCCTTGCTGGAGGGTAAAACTACTGATGCGGTATTTGTAGGGCGACATACGGGCACTGGTTTAACCCGCCAAGCATTCTGGTCGCTCATTAAACGGTATGCCACGATGGCTAATATCCCTGTCGCTTTGTCCCCCCATACCTTGCGTCATGCATTTGCGACGCATCTGCTCAATCATGGGGCAGATTTAAGGGTAGTGCAACTTCTTTTGGGGCATGCGGACATCTCTACTACGCAGATTTATACCCATGTAGCTAGAGAGCGCCTGAAATCTATTCATCAACAGCATCACCCGCGGGGCTCCTAGAGTCTTTAAATCAATAATGAGATTAGTGTTTAAGATAGCGCCATGGACTTCAATATAGATTTGCTATTAATCCCCATTGCCTACCTGATCGGCTCAATTTCATTTGCGGTGGTGGTCAGTAAATGTATGCGCTTGCCAGATCCTCACTCCTATGGCTCTGGGAATCCAGGGGCTACCAATGTGCTGAGAACAGGTAACAAGACGGCAGCAGTTTTAACCCTGATTGGCGATGCTTTAAAGGGGTATTTTGCGGTGATGTTAGCGAGAGTGATACTGGGTGATGAGTCACTTACTTCTACTTTAAGCTCATGGGTTCTATGTGGGGTAGTGATTGCAGTATTTTTGGGCCATGTTTTCCCTATCTTTCATGGTCTGAAAGGGGGCAAAGGAGTTGCTACTGCCTGTGGCATTTTGTTTGGGATTAACTGGATTTTAGGACTTGCCACTCTAGGCACTTGGATTATTGTGGCCACGTTCATGCGTTACTCTTCTTTAGCGGCACTAGCAGCTGCAGTATTTGGCCCAATCTACTTTGTGTTTTTGTTTGGGTTTCAACCCATGGGTATTGCACTAGTCATCGTTTGCTCCTTGCTGATATGGCGGCATCGCAGCAATATTTGTAATCTCATACACGGTAATGAGAGCCGTATTGGCTCTAAAAAGAAGGCGTCATAATGACCATTGCTTATGCTTGCATACTCTTTATGGGGTTATTGCCTTACGTTGCGGCTGGCATCGCTAAAAAAGATTTTGTAGCTTATGACAATAGCCTTCCTAGGCAATGGCTTGCCAAACAAACGGGATTTAGGGCAAGAGCGAATGCTGCACAAGCTAACCTCTTTGAATCCTTACCCCTCTTTTTTGCTGCAGTCATCATTGCTCAGATTGCCAATGCCCCGCAGTTCAGAATTGATATCCTAGCAGTGGGTTTTGTGATTGCCCGAATCGCTTATCTAGTTTGCTATGTGGCTAACTGGCCAACGACACGATCGATTGTGTGGCTTGCTGGAATGG
>Ga0118677_10007765_pt1 | contig 17549 bp, 10 predicted proteins | sample AliMusrvi5mmetaG_FD_86154 | JGI IMG/M metagenome (GOLD analysis project Ga0118677, IMG submission 86154) | reverse complement strand
CGCGCGACAACCGGCACGGTGAAACTGATGCGCGTCGCGGAGCAGGAGGCAACCGCGCGACTTCATGCCATGTTCGCGGAGGTCGCGGCTACGGCGGGCGTCTCGCTGGGGCAGATCACTCGAACATGCTTTGGACTGGCCGGGATCAGCAGCCCCGCAGTGCATGCGTGGGCTGAAACGACGATTGCGGAGCTGGTTTCGGGAGAGCTGCTGCTATGCGGAGATGAGGAGATCGCACTGGATGCGGCCTTCGCGGGAGGGCCGGGAATATTGGTGGTCGCGGGCACAGGGTCGAATGCAATTGGCCGCTCGCATACGGGTCAGAGCTTTGGCGCGGGCGGCTGGGGACCTGTGCTGGGCGACGAGGGATCGGGTACCTGGATCGGCCTGGAAGCGATTCGCGCGACCCTACGCGCGCAGGACGGTAACGACATCGGGGGAAATCCCACTTTGCTGCTGCGCGATATCGAGCGGCACTGGAAGCTGAACTCCCTTGGCGAATTGGCTGCGTATGCCAACCAACGCAGCGATTCCAGCCACCCCGCGCCGGATTTTGCCTCGCTCGCCCCGGTGGTTGCGCGCTGCGCAGATCAGGGAGACGCATTGGCTGCCGATGTCCTCACCCGTGCGGGGGTTGAGCTGGCCGAGCTGGTCGCGCTGGTGAACTGCAAGATGACAGCGACCAACCCGGCAAGGGAAAAGGAAACGGCCGCGATCGGCATTGCCTTCACCGGCGGAGTGCTTACCCACATCACCCTGGTGCGCGCCGCGATGACTGCGAGACTGGCCGTCTTGTTGCCCGCGGCCAGTGTGCGCCAGACTGCCGTCGATCCGCTGGATGGCGCCCTATGGCGTGCGCGCCAAGGTTGACCAAGCAGACAACCATGAAGCTGCACTATCGGCATGAATATGGCCACTCTTTAATTCTGATGCGTCCTCGCGCCTCAGCGCGCCTTGACGACCTTCACCAGGCTCGCCTCGCTGGGACTGGAGAGAGCTGCGCCGGTGTGGGTCAGTTTCTGAGCGGCCTGCGACCAGTGCAGGTGGGTGATCTCCATCGCGCCCTTCTCGTACGCGTAGGTTGTGCCATCGTCGTTGTATAGATCGAAGCTGGCGTCGGCACCGGGATAGACGCGCAGTTCCTGCAAGGGCTGCTTCTCGTTGGTGCTCTCGACTGGCGCACCCATGGGCAGGATGGAACCGGCACGCACGAAGAGCGGTAGCGTGTCGATGGGCGCGGCGACCGTTACTGTCTGTCCGCCCTGGAGCTTCTGGTTGGTCCAGAAGTTATACCAGTCCGTACCGGCGGGGAGATAGACCTGCCGGCTGGTGCGACCCTGTTCGACCACGGGCGCCACCAACAGCGCTGGGCCGAACATATACTCATCGCCGATATTGGCAACTTTGGGATCGTTGCCGAAGTCCATGAAGAGTCCACGCATGAAGGGCGCGCCCGTCTGGTGCGTGCGGTAGGCGAGCGAATAGATGTAGGGCATCAGCGTGTAACGTAAGCGCAGATATTTTTCCAGAATGGGCTCGGCCTGCTTGCCGTACGACCATACCTCGTTTTGCGGACGGCTTCCGTGCGCGCGGAAGTTGGGCTGGAAGGCCCCATACTCGAACCAGCGAACGTAAAGCTCGGGGTAATCGTCGTAGTTGCCGACCTCGTCGCGCGCATCGGATGGGGCGAGCAGCGGCGGACGGTCCGGCTTGTGGGTGTACGGGAGATACTGCCATCCGCCGATGTCGGTACTCCAGTAAGGCATGCCACTGGCGACGAAGTTGATGCCAGTGGGAACCTGCCGCTTTAGGGTGTCCCAGGTGGGGTAGATGTCGGACGACCAGAAGATTGCGCCGTTATGCTGCGCGCCGAGATAGGCGTCGCGCGCAAGGATTAACGCGCGACTGCTGAGGTCGCGGCGGAAGCCGTCGTACAGCGCGGCGGTGTGGAAGAGCGGATAGACGTTGAAGAACTCCGTCCCCGGCCCGACGTGGAAGTAGCTTCCGTTGGGCGGCAGATCGGGCTCGGTCTCATCGGCCCAGAAGGCGTCGAATCCTTTGGAGATGTAGTTGTCGCGCACCACGTTCCAGTACCAGCGCGCGGCGTCGGGATTGGTGGTGTCGATGTCGGAGCCGGCGCGGTCGTAGGGCAGACCGTTGATGGGCGAGCCGTCGGCCAGGTGTAGGAACCATCCGTTGTCGAGGACGGTCTTGTAGTAACGGTCCTCGGGGATGAAGCGCGGCCAGACGCTGATCATGGTGTGGAAGTTCATGGCGTGCAGCTCGCGATTCATGGCGACGGGGTCCGGCCACTTCGCGGGGTCCATGTCCATCTCGCCCATTTTGGTGTAGTGGAACCAGTCGATGACCAACACATCGGCGGGCAGATGGCGGTCGCGATAGCCCTTGGCCACGGCCATCAGCTCGGCCTGACTGGTGTATCGCTGCTTGCACTGGATATATCCATAGGCCGACTTGGGAAGCATGGGAACATCGCCGGTGAGCAGGTTGTAGCCCTGGTATATTTCGTCATACGTCTTGCCCGTAATAACAAAAAACGACACGCGTTGGCCCACGTCGGAGGTCCATCGGGTAACCTCGTTGAAACCAAACTGTGCGGTGGTCTTACCGGGGTTGTCCCACAGCAGGCCGTAGCCTTTGTTAGTGACGATGAACGGAACGCAGACGCTGGGGCCGGCCGGAGCGTTGTAGTCGTGCGCGCAACGCACTGCATGGCCGCGACGGTCGAGATAGCCCTCATGGTTCTGCCCCAGACCATAGTAGTGCTCGTCTTTAGGCGATGCGAAGGTTGCGCCCACCTGATAGAAGGGATCGTCGGTGGGACGACGATCATTGAGGCTCTGCGAAGTACCGTCCTTGTAGTTGGGGACGGACATCTGCCAGTCGTTCATCCCCAGCAGCGGCGCGCCTTCCGCGGTTTTAATGGAGATGTTAACCGGCGGCGTCGATCCGTTGAAGAACTTCGCGATGTCTGCCTCGGTGCCCGTGAGCGTGACGTTTTGCTGCGGGGCCACGGTGACGGAGATGCGCGACGAGCGCAACACATCGCCGTTAGCACCCGATGCAATGGTCCATCCGCTGGCCAGCGGCTTGGCGGTAATGCCATAGCCCGGAGCAGCGGTTGCATTCTGCTTCAACAGGCTGATGCTGACGCGCACGATATTCTCCGCATACGGCTCGACCATCACCGTGGCCCCGCCGCGCGAGACAATCATCTGCTGCGCATGCAGCATTGGAGCCATCGATAAAGCAAGCGCCAACGCGCCTGCCGCCCATCCCGCAGGTTGCTTCATTAGTTATGCCCTCAATCTACTCACCGACTTTAATCTGTTTACGCAGAGCAATCGCGTCAGACGAGCCGCCTACGCGAAGCTCCACGCTGTCGTTCTCCACCGACATTGCATTGCCGTCCCAATAGGCCAGCACACTCGCGGGCAATGGAATTGCGACAGTCTTCGTCTCGCCCGCACGAATCATCACTCTGCGGAAGCCCTTCAGCTCCTGCAGAGGACGCGCTACTTTAGACCCGATGTGTGCCGCGTAGAGCTGGACCACCTCGTCGCCATTGCGCGCGCCGGTGTTCTTAACATCCACACTAACGGTGACTGTGCTGTCCTTGGCCAGATGCGGGCTGCTGACGCGCAGGTTGGAGTACGCGAACTTGGTATAGCTCAGCCCGTATCCGAAAGCATAGAGCGGCTTGCTGCTGAGATACATGTAGGTGCGTCCGTTACGGATGTCGTAGTCCATCATCGGCGGAAGCTGGTCCATGGACGCGACCCAGGTCTGGCTCAGGCGGCCCGCAGGGTTGTAGTCGCCTAAGAGAACGTCGGCCAGGCCATCGCCCTGCTCCTCGCTGTTGTGGGTCATCATCAGGATGGCGGGAACATTGTCCTGGGTCCATGTGGTGGTGAAGGGGAAGCTCGCCTGCAACACTACGACGGTCTTGGGATTAGCCGCAAGTACCGCTTTGGCCAGGTCCTCCTGCGCGAGCGTCAACGTCTTGCGGTCGATGGCCTCCTTGCCATCACTAGGCAGCGGACACTTGGCCCAACCGGCATCGCAGGTGGGATGATTGCCGATGATGACGATGGCGACGTCGGCCTTGCGCGCCAGATCGGCGGCAGCCGCGGAGTCCGTACCATCGGAGGTCGTGACCGTAACAATCTTGCCGACGCGCGCGCGAATTCCTTCCAGCGGAGTGACCGCGAAGGGCGGCGTTCCGCTATACCAGTCCAGCGCAACCTTGTCGGCCAGCGGGCCGATGACTGCGATGCTCTTGATCGACGCAGCCTTCAGCGGCAGCACCCCGCCTTCGTTCTTCAGCAGTACGATGGACTCGTCAGTCACCTTACGCGCCAGCGCCTTGTTCTTCGCCCACAGCCACGGATCGTCCGTGCTGCCGTTGGCCTGCGCCTCGGTGCCGATGCGCGAGTAGGGATCACTCGCTGCCGGCTCCAGCATTCCCAACTTGATCATCACGCGGAAGACGCCGCGCAGGTTGGCGTCGATGTCAGCCTCGGTGATGAGGTTCTGCTTCAGCGCGTCCTGCACGGAAGAGGTTGCGTTCTCCAGGTACTGGTTGATGCCCGCATGAATGGTGGCAGAGGCGGATTCAGCCATCGTGTCGTAGGTATGGCTGGCATGCATCATGTTGCCCAGCGCGCCCGCGTCGGTGCAGATGATGCCGTCGAAGCCCCACTGCTTCATCACCACAGAGTGCAGCACGGGATTGGCGCCCATCGGCACCTTGTTCCAAGAGTTGTAGGCGGTCATCATGGCGTTGGCGTGGCCCTGCTCGATAGCCATGCGGAACGGCACCGCGTAGTACTCGTGGAAGAGGCGATCGTCGAAGTTGGAGCTGGAGCCGGCGCGGCCATCCTCGTTGCTGTTGGCCAGGAAATGCTTGAGCAGCGACGCGGTCATCCATGTCTTCGGGTCGTTGCCCTGCAAGCCCTCGGTGTAGGCCGTGGCCAGCGTTCCTACCAGGAACGGGTCCTCGCCGTATGACTCTTCCGTGCGGCCCCAGCGCGGGTCGCGGCTCAGGTCGGCGTTGGGCGCGCGCACTACTAGGCCGCCCTTGTGGAACTTGTTGTAGGCCCAGCGCGTCTCGTAGGCCTCTTCCTCCGCCGCCTGCTTCAGAAGCTCGGGGTCCCACGTCTGGCCCAGCCCGTGCGACTGGGGGAACTGCGTGGTGGGCGTCACCAGCCCGCGTCCGCCCCATCCACCGGGCCCGCCCAGCACCAGGCCGTGCAGTCCCTCCACATGGTTGGTGCCGACGATGCCGAGGCGCGGAACGGTGGGATCGGTGCCCAGCATCGCCAGCTTCTCTTCCAGCGTCATGCGCTTGATGAGGTCGGTGATGCGCTGCTCCGCGGGAAGCCGCGAGTCCTGATAGGGCAGCAGCTTGCTCTGTGTCTGTGACGGAGCCGTCGGCTGTGTGGATGAAGCCGCGTGAGGCGCGGGCGAGGCGGGCTTACTTTGGGCATAGGCTATGCCACACAGCAGAACGAGGGTTGCTGCAACGGATGCGATCAGTTTCATGAAGGGGGTCCTTTTTGAGTCGTGGCCAATATACCAGCAATCGCAGGGATTATGGGTTACAAACTCCACACGCCAGCGACCGCACCCTCTTTCTAACCCCCGAAGCCCCCGCCACCGGCCTCATGCGCCTCCTCAGCCGCAACCAGTAGCCAAACACCCCACCTACCCCGTCATTCTGGCGAAGCCAGAATCTCTGTATTTGTACTACCGGCGGGTGGTCTACTCACGAGGCATCTTCGGTGCCTCCTTCGATGAGATCACGCTTGATCCAGTCCGTAGAGACCACGCAGGCTGGACTGGACCTTGTAGCCAATAGCACGCGCGATGAATTTGTCTACAGCATCCAAACGCTGCATGGACCCGGTTCTGTCCTGAGGATCGAGACCGAAGCCGGCCAGAAGCCGCTCTTGTTCTGCGGGCGGCCAGTTGAGGCGGTCCTTCCACGCTTCGATACTGCCCGTCCTGATTCCGTCGTTGCCGCCATTTGCGCTCTCTCCTAACTGCAGCCAACGCTTGGTGAGCGCCTGGGCCGCCTCGCCTGCGGGGTCGAGATCGAGCGCGGCTTCGATTTCAGTAAAGAGCTGCTGCGAGGCTTGCCTCCATCTCTCTCGCGTCTCTGTAGTCGCGTGGTTCCAATCTTCCCTGAGCTGTGCCCTCTCATTCCAGGCTTGTTCGGTATAGTACTTCCGCATGGAGTTCTCTTGTGGCTGCATGTCGATCACCTCGATTATTTTTCGAAGAATGGATGCGTCGGTTGTTTGCCCTGAACGAATGGCCTTTTCCGCTGCTTCAATTGCAATGATGGCGCGATCGATCAACTTGCGCTTATCGGTCAGAGCTTCCCGTTGCATATGCAGCGAGTCGATGAGCTTCAACGGTCCGTGCTTCAGCAGCAGCTTGATCTCCCGCAGCGGAATGCCCAGGAACTTCAGTGCCGCAATTTGTTCCAGACGTTCCAGGTCTGCCAAGCTATACAGCCGAGTGCCGGAGTTGCCGCGCTGGGGCTTGAGCAGACCGATGCGGTCGTAGTGGTGCAACGCCCGGACGGTGACGCCCGCCAGTTCCGCGAATTCGCCGATGCGATAAGTGCCGCTCATTGCTCTAAAGACAATAGTCCGCCCTGACGCAGCGTCAAGGTCAAGCAAAGAATTCGCCGGATGTCAGTCCGCACGACATTAGAACCTGTCTAATAAGTCTTGTACGAGGACTTATCCCTGACCTCAGCGGCTAAAGCACAGTTCAAATGCAGTATTTACGGCACGGCTAAAGCCATGCCCTTAAGCAAGACAAATGAGCGTATGCGGGTTGAATCGAATTATTAAACAGGCTCTTAGAACTGGGGTCGAGGGCCTCCCGGTGCTCCCGGACCACCTGGGCCTGCGGGGCCACCTGGACCTCCCGGACCGCCGGGGCCTCCCCGGCCTCCACCACCACGGGCTGGTGCCGCCGGAGCGGGTTTGCCTTGCGCGAGCGGAGTGGGCTGGTCGTCGGAGCGCTTGACCCATTTATAGATCTTCGACGAGTTCTGCCAGAAGTACTTCTCCTGCTGCGCGCGCGTCTTGGTGGAGTAGAACTGCTGCATCAGGCCGACCTCTTCGGAGATGGTGGCCACGCCGTAGCTGTTGGGGTAGTCGGTGCCGAACATGACGCGGTCCTCGCCGAAGGCCTGGAAGAGATACTCCAGCCGCGCGCGCAGGAACTCATAGTTCTTGACGATGATGCCGTTGTCTCCGGGCGTGGGATGGTAGACCTCGGTGAGCTTGACGAAGATGTTGGGGCGCGCCGCCATATCCTTGATGACCGCCTCGTAGGCCGCCTGCCCGTTGGGGCCGGAATCGCTGGTGGGATCGTAGGAGGGCAGGTGGTCCATGATGATGCGCAGGTCGGGAACGGCGTCGGCCAGCAGCACGTTGGCGTTCATCAGGTCCATGCTTGGGTTGGCGGTGTCCAGCGCGAGGTCGGCCTGCGCCAGCAGCTTGAGATTGGCGACCTGGGCAGGATTGAGGGCAACCTTGCCGGTCGCGTCCTTGGCATAGAACCGGCTGGAGCGGATGGCGCGAAAGAGCGGGTCGCGGTGAAAGTGGCCCAGATATTTGGTGAAATCAGCAGAGCCTGGATCGATGTTTCCAGAGACTCCAACCATGATGGGATTGTCGCGGGAGACCTCCAGATACCAGAGGTTGTCGTCGATGAATTGGGCGGCGGATTCAACCACGATGGCGCCGACAATTCCTGCCGGGCGCGCCAGCGCGGCGTATGTCGCGGGCGTCGACGGCTTGTTCACCTGCCGGTAGAACAACCCACCCGTGTAGCCGCTGAAGACGGGACGGGTTTGGTCGAAGAGGTGAATATGGCTGTCGATGATGGGAATGGCACCCGGCGCGAGGGGGCGGGCCTGCGGCGCATCCGGCGCGGCAGGAGCGGCGCCGTTCTTCTCATCCCAATCCGCAGCGCCCTTGGGGGTCTGCGCGGCTGCAAGTGCGTTACTCATGCCTGAAAGCGCGGCTCCCGTCATGGCGGCGGTGCCGATGAATTGACGGCGTGACATTTTGTTGCCCATCGTAGGTTCCCTTCCCTCACTGGTTGTTGTGGCAGATTGCAAGACGACGCATCGGACTGGGTTTCGCATGGAAGCAAACAGAAGTGCTCTTCGGCGTATCAATCTTTCGGGAGGAGTGTAAATGGCGGCGGCTACGACCGTCCAGATGCACCTGCACCGTTATCCGTGAACCACCAGAACATCGCGTTTCGGGTCGATGACGAGCCATGCCAGCGCGCCAATGGCCATGATGACGGCGGCAGTTGAGAAGGAGGCGTTCCAACCGAAGTGGGCTGCAATGACAGGCGTGAATGCGGCCGTACACGCGCCTCCGACCTGTCCTCCCATATTCATGATTCCCGACACTACACCGACGTACTCTCCGCTGATGTCGGCGGTGACCGCCCAGTAGATGCTCTGCGAAATAAAGAGGACCCCCGCTCCAAAGGCCAGCATAAATGCAGCCGCCGCAGCGCTCTCGATATGCGAACCTAGCACCAGGAGGAAGGCGGTAATGGCGAGTGCCAGAGCGGGCAGCAGGCAACGGCCCTGGCGCGCACCGAAACGCGTCGCAATCCAATCGCTGAGCACGCCTCCCAGAAGGCACCCTGCAGTCATGGCAAGAAACGGCAACATGGAGTAGAGTGCGCTGGTCTTCAGATTTAGGCCGCGTACCTGCGCCATATAGATGTAAAACCATGTGTAAAACATCCATGCCACATAGCCGAATGCGAAATAGCTAAGTGTGATGGCAAGAACTGCCTTACTGCTGAATATCTGTAGCCAGGGAATCTTATGCTTGCCATAGTGAGCAACATCGTCCTCCTTGACGACAGTGGAGGCACGGCGCTGGCTGACGATGAGTTCCCGTTCCGCATCACTCACCCACTTATGCTGCTCAGGGGTATCGCGGGCGGCCAGGAACCACACCAGTCCTACCAGCGCGCCAACAGACGCGCCGAAGCAAAAGGAAGCTCGCCATCCGTAGCGCAGGATAATCGCAGTCATCAGCGGCGGAGTCAGGCCAGCGAGTCCTATACCGGCGAAGATAAGGCCATTCGCCTTGCCACGCTCGCTGACAGGAAACCAGCGCTCGACAAACTGGCTGGTGGCGGGAAACATGGTGGCTTCGCCCACACCGAGGAAGAAGCGCAGCAAAATAAGGAGGATTAGAGGGCTTCCTATGCCATGAGGAATAAGGGCTATCAATACAATAAAAATCGGATTCCATACACCCAACAATCCCAGCGTGATGCGCGGACCTAGCCGTCTTGCGAGCACTCCGGCTGGTATCTGCAGGCCTGCGTAACCGATTAGGAATGCGGTGAAAACCCAGCCCATCTGGACTTTGTCTATGGAGAATTCCTTGCCAATCCCAATTGCGGCAATCGAGATATTGATGCGGTCGAGGTAGACCGCCGCACTGATGACCATGAGCCAGAGCACAAGAAAATAGCGGACCGGAAACCCAGTGCTGCTGGACTTAGTGGAGCCTGAATTTGTCATTGACACACATTCTCCCACTTCCTGGCACTGCAACACTCGCTCGGAGCGGACCTAACGAAGTCAGGGCGAATTGAGTTCCCATTGCCGCGATGCTGCATCATGGCTGTGATGCGACAGGCGGGGTGGATCCTCTCAGGTGAACCTGCCAAACCTTAGCCAGACGGGAAGTACCTTTGGGCCCGGTGACTTCAAGAGTGACTGAATAGTCCCCTTCCCTTCCTGGCCTGTCCGCATATTGATGGATGGGGTTCTGCTCCGTCGATTTCGATCCATCGCCAAAATCCCAATTCCACGAGGTGACCTGGCCTACGGACTGGTCCTTGAAGGCTACGAGCCTGCGGTCCATATCGACGATGTTGTAGGTCCATTGCGAGTCGATGGGCTTTTGGAACTGGGGCTCCAGAGGCATGAGGCGGAAGCCGACCAAGTCGGACGCATTGCCAAAGAAAGTCTGCTTGTGGGAGAGGTTCCAGAACTGGCGAGCGTTGGAGTTGGGATCGTGGTAGGCGATGACGGCCCAGGAGAGGCCGATCAGCTTGTTTTCCGAGAGGACCGACTCGACCGCGCGGTCCGGGCTTTCGCATCCTGCGTAGTCAAAGGGCGTGACGTAAAACTCCAGGACCAGCTTGCCCGGCTCACCCGGCTTGAAGTTGTACTTGAGGGCATGGTTGGCGTAGGGCAGCTCCTTGGTGTACTGCGCGCAGCCCCAGTCCATGGTCCAGTCCTTGTTCAGCGCCGGGGTGAAGATGTGGTAGTTCTGGGCGTGAGCGCCCTGCTGGGCGAAGTATGCGTCCGAACTTGTGATGCGTGGATCGATGTTGGCTAGGTCGCCGACCGTCTTCGTGTTCCAAACATCTTTGTGATACTCATCGATCAGCGGCCCGCCGGAGAGATCGCCGTCGACGACAATTTCGAAGATATCGTTATGCAGGTCGGCTCGCGAGAAGTCCCAGTAGTCCTTGTTCGCCTCATAGAGGAAGTACAGCCGGTTGAGGCCTTTTACCCAGCCCACTTTGACCTTGACGTCGAGCTTCTTGGGATCACGCGGCGTCACCGTTCCTGCAGGAGCCTCGGTGTTTTCCAACTGGTCCATGCCGATGGCGTAGCTGTCCGGAACCATGGCCCAGTCGTCGTCGTTGCCGTCGATGCGCGGGATCATGTTGGGGGGGAATTGAAATACCTTGAATGTTATCTCCGGCCTCTCCAGCGCTCTTGCGGGAAAGATCGCCAATAGCATGGCGCACAGAAGTATTCTGGTTCGCAACATTGCAACTCCTCCTTATCACTTGCGCGACTACAGTCGCGGTCAGCGATCGATACGCGTAGTGACCTTGTCCAGAGCGGCGCGGTCGATGGGATAGCCCAGCCCCGGCTCAGTAGGCGCCGGAACGTAGCCATCTTTATCGATCCGGAACTGATACTTGAAGTAGGCGCGGTCGGTGTACTCCGAGGGGAACGGCATCTCGAACCAGTAGACGTTGGGAAGCGCCAGTTCCACATGGAAGTGCACTGCGAGGTCGAGCGGGCCCCAGTTGTGGGGCGCGCACTCCAACCCATGAGCATCGGCCAGCAGGCCAACGCGCATCGATCCGGAGATTCCACCCACGTTGTCTCCAATCAGACGGACAACGCCCATAGCGTCTTTCTTGATGTATTCGGCGAAGTCCGCGATGGAGAAGAGGAACTCACCGACATGGAGGGGAATGCTCAACTGCCGGGCCAGCTCGATGAGGCCTTCCATATCGACGGTACGGATCGGGTCCTCGAACCAGGCGTAGTTCAGCTCTTCGAGCAGGCGGCCGACAGCCAGAGCTTCGTAACGGTTATAGCCCTGCACGGGATCGTGCATCAGGACAAACTCATCACCCACAGCCTTGCGGACCTCGCGAATCTCTTCCATATGCCCAATGTAGGTAGGGATGGCCGGACCGGTTGCGTGCTGCCCTCCGCCGGGATGGATCTTGTATCCCCTGAATCCCTGGGCCTTGGCCTTCAGGACGTCCGGAATGTAATCTTCCACGGTGGCCAGATGCTGCGAACTGGCATAGGCCATGACGCGGTTCTTGGTCGGCGTGCCGCCGGAGAGAATCTTGTAGACCGGTTGGTTGACGGCTTTGCCGAGGATGTCCCACATACAGACATCGGCGGCGGCTGTATAGTAGTTGGGCCAAGTGCCGCCGCTTCGCGCTAGCAGACCAGTATCTGCACGGCCCGGCGTCGAGTTGGCACCATTGAAGAATGCCGGCGATCCGGCTGGCCTGGCCGCAGCAGCCGCTGTAGCAGCGGCAGCAGTTCCTGCCGCTCCACCGACAGGCGGCGCTGGACGCCGGACAGGGGTCCCCGCACCTCCATTGAAGCCTCCGGAGGCTTTCATACCGGTGGTGGATGTGTATGTAGGCAGCAGGTTCATCACATTCTTACCCACCAGCTCCGACTTGGCCCATGCGAGCCATCCCGGCGTAGTGCTGCGATCGCCGATGGTGTAGTTGCCCTCGATGCCGCTGTTGGTGACCACGGAGATCAACTCGCCGGTCTCGGTGCCATTCAGTTTATGGACACCGTCCAGGCTGGTGACGTAGATTTTGACCTCTTTGATGGTGAGATCGGGTAGGTCGCCCGACTTGACTCCCACCGTCTGCGCGGCGGCACCGGCGGGATCGGCAAGTACGGCTAAGCCGGTTGCAGCGCCCGCCGCGCCCAATGCTGCGGAGATGCTCAGAAAATCGCGTCGCGATGTATTGGCTTTCATTGGTGTGTCCTCCATTTGCCGGCGATACTCGCCGGTGCAGCATTGAATGGGCGCGGTCAGCGATCGATTCGCGTGGTGACTTTGTCCAGTGCGGCGCGGTCGATGGGATAGCCCAGCCCCGGCTCAGTGGGTGCCGGAACGTAGCCATCTTTATCGATACGGAACTGATACTTGAAGTAGGAGCGGTCGGTGTACTCAGAGGGGAACGGCATCTCGAACCAGTAGACATTGGGAAGCGCCAGTTCCACATGGAAGTGCACGGCCAGGTCGAGCGGGTTACCCCAGTTGTGGGGTGCGCACTCCAGCCCGTGAGCATCGGCCAGCAGGCCAACGCGCATCGATCCGGAGATTCCACCTACGTTGTCTCCGATCAGACGGACGACACCGATAGCGTCTTTCTTGATGTAGTCGGCAAAGTCCGCGATGGAGAAGAGGAACTCACCGACATGGAGAGGAATGCTCAACTGCCTGGCCAGTTCGATCAGGCCTTCCTGATCGACGGTGCGGATCGGGTCCTCGAACCAGGCGTAGTTCAGTTCTTCAAGCAGGCGGCCAACGGCCAGAGCTTCGTAACGGTTGTACTGCTGCACGGGATCGTGCATCAGGACAAACTCATCGCCCGCGGCTGCGCGCACAGTACGAATCTCCTCCATGTGCCCGATATAGCTGGGGATGGCCGGACCGGTTGCGTGCTGTCCTCCGCCGGGATGAATCTTGTATCCCCTGAAGCCCTGGGCCTTCGCCTTCAGGACATCGGGAACGTAGTCTTCGACCGTTGCCAAATGCTGCGAGCTGGCATATGCCATGACGCGGTTCTTGGTCGGCGTGCCGCCGGAGAGGATTTTGTAGATTGGCTGATTGACGGCCTTGCCGAGAATGTCCCACATGCAGACATCTGCGGCAGCAGTGTAGTAGTTGGGCCATGTGCCGCCGCCACGGGCGAGCAGACCGGTTTCCTGTGCACCGGGTGCAGAACCGCCGCCGCCGCCTCTTCCACCACCACCGCCTCTACCTCCGCCAGCGGCTGCGGCCGCACCAGCGCCAGCACCAGCGGCACCAGTCCCCCTACCCGCGCCAGCTGCTCTGCCTGCACCAGCAGCACCGGCTGCACCGGCACCTGGGGCTGCGCCAGCACCTGCAGCCGCACCGCCTCCTCTACCTCCGCCGCCTCCTCTGCCTCCTCCACCGAAGCCTCCGGAGCCTTTCATGCCCGAGGTGGAAGTGTATGTGGGCAGCAGATCCATGACGTTCTTGCCGACCAGCGCCGTCTTGGCCCATGCGAGCCAACCAGGTGTGGTGCTGCGATCGCCGATGGTGTAGTTGCCTTCAATGCCGCTGTTGGTGACCACGGAGATCAGTTCGCCGGTCTCGGTGCTATTGAGCTTATGGACATTGCCCAGGTCGGTGACATAGATTTTGACCTCTTTGATGGTGAGGTCGGGAAGATCGCCCGGCTTGACTCCCACCGTCTGAGCGGCGGCACCAATGGGATCGGAGACAGCGGCGGCAAGGCCGGCTGCTGCGAATCCAGCTGAAGACCCAAGAAAGTTGCGGCGCGAAATATTCTGTGTCACTTGATTCATCTCCCAGTACTACTTTGAAAACTTGTGATCTATCCTGCTGCCGAGGCGCTGCCCTGTCCGGTGCAACGAAGCTACGCTGCTTGCCAGCAGTACAAAGGCAGCGTGGGTCCTTATGGGGCGGCTGGCAGAGCGAAGGACAATATGTTTGACCCCGATGCGATTGCGACATACTGTTTCCCGTCTATTGCGTAGGTCATCGGGGAGGCCTTGAACACATGGTTGGTTTCGAAGTGCCAAAGGTACTTGCCTGTTGCGGCATCGACCGCGGCAAAACCTCCGCTGCTTTCGCCGAAAAAGAGCAGGCCGCCCGCTGTGGTAAGCACGCCCGAATAGTTCGATTGCACCGGCCCGGACAGGTCAATCTGCCACACCACTTTACCGGTTTCTATGTTGAATGCGCGAAGAATTTTTTTCGCCGGATTTGCCGGGTCCACATACCTGCCATAACCGCCATCCGCCGCCTTGCGATAGGTGGTGCAGTCCTCCACCGTCATGACGTAATAAAGACGCGTAGCCGGATTGAAGGCGGTGGAGTACCAGTTGGTGGCTCCGCGGACCGCGGGACAGGCCACCGCTCCCTGTAGTGTGGTTTCGTTGGCTGGAAGCAGACTGGGGAGCCCGGTGACCTGGTCGATTCCGCTGGCCCACGTCATCTTGTCCACCATTCTGGAGGCCAGCAGCAGCTTGCCGTTGGTGCGATCCAGAACATAGAGGAAGCCATTGCGATTGGCGTGCAGCAACAGCTTGCGCGGCTGCCCCTGCCAGGTAGTATCCACAAGGGCGATGGGTTCGTTGGCGTCCCAGTCGTGCAGGTCGTGCGGGGTGAACTGGAAGTACCATCGAAGCTTACCGGTTTTGGTGTCGATGGCCAGATCGCTATTGGAATAGAGATTGCTTCCCGCGCGCTCATCGCCGTCGGTGTCTGGATGGGGATTGCCCACCGGCCAGTAGACGACGCTGCCATCCATCTCCGCGCTGCCTGTTGTCCAGGTAGCGCCACCACCCAACGCCAGGGCAGTTCCCTTCCATGTATCGGCGATGGGCCCAGTGTCGTCGGGCTTGGGAATGGTCATAAACTTCCAGGCTTCCTGGCCGGTCGTCGCTTTATAGGCAGCCAGAAAACCGCGAATTCCGTTGTCGCCGCCGCTGACGCCGGTAAGGACGAGATCGCCCACTACCAGCGGTGCAGCAGTCCCTCCATATTGCCCGGATGCGCCCTCATGGGTGTTGACGTCCCAAAGCAGGGAGCCATTCAGGCGGTCGAGAGCGATCAAGTGTGCATCATCGGTGAGGTAGAAGACCCTATCCCCGAGCACCGCGACACCGCGATTAACACCGATGGCTGCGTCTCCCGAGATTTGTGCCGACAGGCTCTTAGGGCGCTGATAGTGCCATATCTCCCGTCCCGTCTTACCGCTGACGGCGTAGACTTGGTTGTTGCCGGTGACAAACATGACTCCGTCGACCACAACCGGGGTCGTCTCCAGGCCATTGAACTGGATGGAATAGACCCATTGCAGTTGCAGCTTGGCAACATTGTCGAGAGTGATTTGATTGAGGCTGCTGTCGCGGGCGCCATCCACGGTCCCGTTGTAGTTGGGCCAATCGCCCAGTCTGGGATGGAGGCTGTTATCGATCTGGGCCGGAGTGACTGGCGTAGGCGATCCGGCCACCGGTCCAACGGGCACGCCCTTTAATGTTTCGAGGAAGGCAATGAGGTTGCGCTGCTGCTCCGGAGTTCCCTTATAGGCAGGCATAACGGGCGTACTGTCGGGAGTCACCGAGCGATAGTCCCCATCCTGTAGTAGGTGCAATTTGCCATCCCTGGTCTGCAATACCAGGTCGTGGCTGCCTTGGGCGCGGTTGAGGCCCTGCAGCTTGCTGCCATCGTTCAGGACCACGGTGACACTGTCGTAGGTGGCGGGAGCGGCTCCAAAGCCTCCGCCGCCGCCTCTGCCGCCTCCTCCGCCCGAACCGGCGCTGGAGCCCGGTTTGGCAAGTTCCTGCTGCATTGCTGCAATGCTCAGCCGGCTGGCGATGCTGGAGAGGTCCGGGCCGTAGGAGCTTCCCCGTCCCGCCGCAGTGTGACAGGAGGAGCACTGCCCTTCGCCAAAGAAGATACTCTCGCCGGCCTTGACATCGCCGGTAACCGCGGTTACCACAGGAGCTGCGTTGAGGCTGCGGATGTAGCGAACCATCGGGTCGACGTCTGACTGCGGCAGAGCGAAGGCAGGCATCTTGTTCTTGCCCTTTACGATAATGGCAGCGATATCGCTGTCCGAAAGTCCGCGCAGAAGAGCGGAGTTGGCCAGGGTGGGCGCGCGATCCGTGCCCATGGAATCTCCGCCATGGCAGAGCGTGCAGGTGGCTACATAGAGCGTAGGCGGCTGCATGGCCTGCGGCAACGGCGCCTGACGGGCCGGCGGTTCCTGGATGGTATACGCGCCTTGCGACCATGCTAAATAACCTATGCAGCCAGGAATGACTACACCGCAGACGATGAGTGCCAGAACGCGCGGACGGAAGAAGGACCGCCTCGCAGAAGAAGAAGCTCTACTCACTTGCAGATCCTCGTTTGGTTGATCCATTAAGCAGGGCCGCCTGGGCGAACGAGCGGGTTGAAGAGCTTACCACGCTCAACCTGCCCGCAGGTACGGCTTCAGATATGTATTGAGCGCGTTGATTACATTCTTTTTGTCGGCATCGGATAACGGTCCTGTGGAAGCAGCCCCACCACCGCCGCGTCCTCCGCCAGCCTGAAGGCGCACAGTACCGTATCGAACAATTCCTGATTGTCGGCACAGTAGAACTGGATCAAGCCCTGGTCACGCAGCAGCAGGGAATCGCCGTGGTCGGCCCAGATATTCCATGGCGGCCCGAGGGTGCGGTTGGCCACCGCCAGCACCACCGGCAAACGTAAAAGTGCCGCCGCAATGCAGTTTTCAGCCATGTAGGCGAGACCGTTGGACGAGGTCGCGGTGAACGTGCGCGCGCCAGCCGCGGCAGCACCGATGCAGACCCCCATGGCGCTATGTTCGCTCTCTACCTTCAGCACCCGGCCTTTCTCGATCTCCTGCAGGCAGAGATATTCCATGCACTCGGTCGACGGCGTAATCGGATAGACACCGCCGCAAAATCCACGTCCCGTGCGATTGGCTCGTGCCGCCAGGGTCGCGGCAAGCGCGGCGCCATGATTGGCGCTCAGTAATTTCAGCGGCATGAACTCACCTCTTGCTTGTTCTTTTCGTGCATCTCCATGGCGCTGCGCGGGCATTCCGCAACGCACATGCCGCAACCCTTGCAGTAGTCGGCGTCAATCCGATAGCCGTTTTCGCTGCGGAAGATCACCCCGTCCGGACAGTAGATCAGGCAGGTGTCGCACTGCGTGCACTTCCCGCAGGAGAAACACCGCCCGGCATCCTCCGGCCCGGCAAGGCCCAGATTGGTTTCTTCGAAACCGCCCCGGCGTGCGGAGGGCGACAGTTCCTTGTCGCGATGCGGCGGCACCACCTCGAAATGGGAAAAACGAATCTGCCCCGCAGCCACCGGTCTCTCGGCTTCCCGTAACAGTTCTCCCGATGCGCCGTTGAGTCTGGCGAGTACCGCC
>Ga0118677_10002785_pt2 | contig 17550 bp, 6 predicted proteins | sample AliMusrvi5mmetaG_FD_86154 | JGI IMG/M metagenome (GOLD analysis project Ga0118677, IMG submission 86154) | reverse complement strand
TGTGGGTCCGGGGGCGACGGCTGAGGAAAAAAATGAGGCGGAGGACGGTTTCTTTTCCAGGAAATTCCGCAGGGAATCCATCGCGGGATTCTCGGGGGCGTCCGGTGGTGGATCGCTGCCGGCAATTTCCGAACTGGCAGCGGGATCCTGTTGGTTCGTCGCCTCGAGCGGCTCCTCCTCTGCTTTCGCTTCGGGTTGGGGCAGGAGATAGCCATAGGCATCCATGCTTCCCCGCAAGATGTCGGCAAGGGTTCCGGCTGAGGGCACCTCGGGTTTTTCGATCAGTTTCTCAATCAGCTTGTCCGAGATCAGCGCAGGATCAGCTTCGCTTTCGATTTGAATCTTTCCCATGCGGTAGCGCGGGCCTTCCTGGATGCGCACGACGATGCGGCCGCCCTCCGACTTGACATCGAACTCGGCCGCCACCTTGGCCTCGGGAAAGCCGCAGTTGCGGTAACCGCTCACCAATTGCTTGGAGATGACGGTTAGGAATTCGGCGAGGTCCGCTGCAGGGTGGGAGGCGAGCACCACCTCCATGTCCGTGGCAAGCGACCGGCGCAGGGCCTTTTCGGAAATCACCGTGTTGCCCTCCAGCACCAGCTTGCTGATGAAGCCCAACCCGCCGACGTGGCGTCTGCCAATCGCCTCAGCGCGCTTGGCGGAGACGTTCTCCAACATCTCGCTCACATCGACCAATTCCGGATGGTCGATAGCCTCGGCTGCCGAGGGTTGGGGCGCTGGCGTATCCTGGGCCGGACTGGCGGCCCACAGGGTCGCCAGCAGGCTGCATGACAGGTTCAATAACGGCCGGAGATGGTGAGTTGTTTTCATGGTTTCACAGGAGTTGATGGAGTTGGAATCGTTGCCATGGCCATGGGGACCGGCGGTTGCGCCTGTCCGTTTCATTCATCCGGAAACAGTCGGCAAGGTTGCGCGAAAAGCCCGGATCACGGGCTTTCCTGCTGCAGGCGGAGTGTTGGACTCACGCAACCCTGCCGCTTGGTTCCGGATGATGTGGGGTGAAGGGTTCGCCCGCGCGAGGTTCCGCGCCCGCCCTAACAACCACCGCGCCATGAAATCCACAGCCACCCCCTTTCCTCCGGTCTCCCAAGTCAGCTCCGGCTTTCTCATGCACTCTCAACCAAGTGGCAATCTCATGGCATTTACCGGCATTGCACTGCTGGCCGCCGGACTCGCTGGCGGGTGGATTCTGCGCGGCACTGTGAGTGCGCCCGAGTCGGCCGCGACGCCATCCCGGCCGGTTGCTGTGACCGCACGGTCCACGCCGGTGTCCGCACCCATCGGCCATCTCGCGTATGCCTGGAGCACTACTAGCAGCGGCAAACCCGCCGCGGATACCCTGCCGCAACCGTTCCATTCCCTGGAGGAAATTTCCAACGTGCTGGGTGAGTGCGACATCTTTTCTCCCGAACTGTGCATCGCGGAAATGATGACGGCGCTGCCACGCCTGCTCATGACGGATTTGCCGGCGACGCACCGGATCCTGGACGAGTTGAACAACGCTGCCGCACCACGGGACAGCGCGCGAGTGATGATCGCTGGCGTGCTGCTGGGCCGCTGGATGATTCAGGAGCCGGAGACGGCGTTGCGCTATCTGCAAGCCAACCCGGAACTGACCGGATCCGGCCACAATTCCGATGATTTCCTCAAGGGCATGAGTGCGTTCGGCACCGTTATGGTGGCCCGGCGCGATCCGGCGGCGGCGCACAAGCTGCTGGCGGAATTGCTGCCGGAGGATCAACGCAAGGATCCGCAGCAACTGCTCGACATGTTTGACTCGCTGTCGGATCCTGCGAGGGCGCTGACCTCGATGCCGCCCGACAAGCTGGACCAAGCTGGCGAACTCGCCGGCGTGTGGGCTCGGCGTGATCCGGCGGCGGCGGCGCGATGGGTGGATTCGCTCGTCGAAGTGAACGATTCCATCGTTTCGAGAGTGGCCGGGGCATGGGCAGACAAAGACCAAACTGCGGCGGTCGCGTGGGCCGCCAGTCTATCATCCGATTCCGCCCGCGCAGCCGCCTTCAGCGCCATCGCGACGACCCTTACCGACGACAAGGAATTCCCGCAGGCTGTGGAGGCTCTCAAGGCCATGCCGCCGGCGGCGGCAGACAGCGCCATCCTCCGGTATGTCGCGAATGCGTCCGGCAAGGACCGAGCTGTGGAACTCCAGATCGTCGGCGAAATCCTTGGCCGTCACTCCGCAGACCAAGCCATTCAAGAGGCCGGCAGTTGTGCTGCCCGGAATCTCGCGCAATGTCTCGCCGAGAGCAACGGCATGACGGCCGCAGTCACCTGGATGATGACGCTGCCAGACGGCGCCGCCAGGAATGCCGCCGCCGGGACCCTGAGTTCGGAATGGACGAGTAAAGACGCGGCGGCGGCTTCCGAATGGGTGGCTTCCCTGCCGCAGGGTGACCTCCGTTCCCACGCCATCGTCGGGTTGTTAAACACAATCTCCGAGGCCGACCCCGAGCGTGCGCTGGCATGGGCGCAAGTCCTGCCCCCCGGCAAGGGGCGGACTGAACGGATCGCCCAAGTCGTGCGCGGGTGGCTGCCGAGAAACCCGTATGCCGCCATGCAAGCCGTCGACTCACTGCCGGAGGAATTGCGTGCGGAGATATGGAAGGATGCTGAATAGCCGCACGTATGTGAGATCACATACTTGATAGGAATCAATAGGTGAGGAATTTGACGATTTTCAGAAACCATGTCTCGCCAATCCTGATTGCGTAAAATGGAAAGTGCCACGGGCGGTCATGAGCCACGCAGGCCTGCAACGCCTCACCCTCAACGACAAACACCAAACCACAAGCCATGAAACGAATCAAACGAATCACGGAAGATAATTGCCGACAGGGGACGCGCTGCGGCAGATTGGCCGCTTGGGTGGCGACGTCATTGCGGCAAACCGTATTTCTAACAACTTTCATCATCGCCATGGGATGCCTGGTTGCCACCGCGCAGGCGACATTGCCCGTGTATGAGCCGTTTGACTACACCGCGACGGCGACTGTCAACCCGCAGCCAGAGACCCGCACCAGCACCTTCAATCTTGGGGCCAGCGGCAAAGGCACGTTCTTTGAAGGTGGCTCGTACCACGCCTGGATTGCGCAGGGAGTTCTGCCCGTCGGTTCGTTTCTGAAATCGGTCGCGATTGATGCAACGCTCGAGAGCACCGACAATTCCAATTGGGCGGCCGAACTGATGGTGTTGTGCGATCCAACGCCGGGCACTCCCGGCGGCGACGGCTTGCTGGAAATCGGGCCGGATTATCTCAATCTGGGCTCGGCCCAACGCGCGTTCTGGACCAACGGCTTTGCTGATCCTGTCAGCACGGTCACTGGCACCAAGACCGCCGGTGTGGATTTCTCCACCAGCATCGACCTGGGCACTGTGGGGCTGTTCCTGGTGAATGGCTATGGTGGTCCTGTTACGGGTGGCACTTGGTCGGGAACCGTCTCCGTCACCTATGAGGTTGCAAGCCCTTCATCGATCCTGACCTTCGGCCTGCCGGGCAACCCGGGCATCATCGACCGGGGCACGAAAACCATCACCTTGCCGGTGCCGGCGGGATCAGACGTGACGGCGCTTGCGCCCACCTACACGGTTTTCCCATTCGCCACAGGCAATCCCGCTTCAGGAACTAACCGAAACTTCACCACTCCTCAAACCTATGTCATCACGGCCCAGGATGGAACCACCACGGTCTATACCGTGAGGGTTTCTGTGAAACCGAACTTGACTGTCATGAACGGTCTCGCCTTGTGGCTGGATGCGTCGCAGCTTGACGGATTGACGGACGGGCAGCAGGTGGACATGTGGACGGACATGTCCGGACAGGACAACCACGCCATTCGGCAGGGTGCTTCCAGCCTGGGCTATCCCAAATACGTGACCAGCGGGATCAACGGCAAACCGGTGGTGCGCTTCAATTCCCAGAATGGCTATAACGGTGACTACCTCAAGTTCGACCGGATCTCAACGATCCGGACCGTGTTCTGGGTGGTGAAAGAGAACGCCAACCTCAACATGGATCCGTTCCTGCTGGGCGACGACAGCAGCTACGACTTCCACCGCGCATGGGCCAACGGCCCCCTGTGGAACAGCAGTTGGGGCAACCCCGCTATTCTGAATGGAACGACCAAGCTCATGGGGACGGTGGTGGATGGAACAACAACCTCGCTGCCAGCAGATGCGTTTCAGATGATTTCCCTCGTCACGTCCGGCAACGTGCAGGCAAACCAAGTCACCCAGGACCGCATCTTCCACGGGAGTTGGGTGGGCGACATCGCCGAGATTCTGATCTATGACCGGGCCTTGACGAACTCTGAGGAAGTGGCAGTCGGCAACTACCTGACGGACAAATACGCGCTGGCCACAGCGTATCAGTCGTTGCCGTCTGAAGCGAAGCTCCGCAGCTTCGGTCTGCCGGGCAACCCGGCCGTCATCGACCACGCGGCAAAGACCATCGCCTGGACCGTGCCGTATGGGACGAATTTGTCGGCCCTCGCGCCTACTTTCACGCTGTCCACCGGCGCGACCTGCGATCATCTTTCCGGTGCCTCGTATGGCTTTTCCAGCCCGGTGACTTACGCGGTCCGGTCTTCGGACGCGCTCACCACCAACATTTATACCGTGACCGTGACGGTCGCCCCAGCGGGCAAGGACATTCTGACGTTCGGACCCGGCGCTGTCATCAGCGGCAACAGCATCGCTTGGGCCGTGCCGTCTGGAACGAACGTAACGGCCCTTGCGCCCACCTATACGGTTTCGCCATTGGCCACGGGCAATCCCGCTTCCGGCCTTGCCAGGAACTTCATGACTCCGCAGACCTATACCATCACCGCCGGGGACGGAACGACCAAGATCTATACCGTGACGGTCATCGTGGGTGGCGGTCTGCTGGTGAAGACCTTCGACACCACCTACGGCCCATCCTACCTGAATCCCATCGCCAACCTCATGGCGGTTACCCCGAGTGGCACCGGCACTCAAGTTGGCAACATTGACTACAGTGACTTTGCCGCGGCCTTTCCGGGGCTGACGAACAACGAAACCATCTCGATCCTGTGGGAGGGGTGGTTCGACGTGTCGAAAGACGGCCCGGGTGCCTACACCTTTGGCACCAATAGCGATGATGGCAGCGTGATTTACCTCGACCTGAACGGCGATGGGGATTTTGCCGACCCGGGTGAAATGATTGTGGACACCAACTTCAATCATACGATCTGGGCCCGCACTGGCACGGTGATGCTGAACATGGATTCGGTGCGCATCGCCATCGGCTATTATCAATATGACTATGGCTCGGCAATGACTGCCAGGTTCAAGAAGGGCGGTGGGCTTGACTACGGAGCGCTGGATCCCATCAATGGCACCTCGGGCCACTTTTTCACCGCTCAACCTCCTGTCAGTCCGGCAGCGACGAGTGTTTGGAACTTCGGTCTTCCTGGCTATCCAGCGGTCATTGACGGCACCAATATCGCCTGGTCGTTGCCGCCCGGGACGAATGTGTCAGCACTCGCTCCGACCTTCACGATTTCCTCCGGAGCCAGCGCGGTGCCGGTCTCCGGTACGGTCAGGGACTTCACAGCCCCGCAGACTTACGCCGTTACTGCCCAGGGCGGTGCCGTGAAGACCTATACCGTGACCGCCACGGTCTCGGTGTCGGACGGCTTGACGGTGAAGACCTTCGACAACACTTACGGTGCATATTACCTGGATCCCATCGCGAATCTGAAGGCGGTCACGCCCAGCGGGACATTCAAGCAATTCGGCAACGTCGAAGTCATTCCCGGCAATCCCGTCGCGTCCTTTCCGGGGCTGACGGGTAATGATACCTTTTCGATCCTGTGGGAGGGCTGGTTCGACGTGTCCAAAGATGGCACGGGCACCTACACCTTTGGCACCGAAAGCGATGATGGCAGCGTGGTTTATCTCGACCTCAACGGCGATGGGGATTTTGCCGACCCGGGCGAACTGATCGTGAACAACAACTCCGATCATGTGGCCCAGGTCATCACGAATTCAGTCACGCTCGACAGGGATGCGGTGCGCATCGCCATCGGATTCTATGAAAACAGCCTCGTTCAGACCATGAGCGCCCGGTTCAAGAAGGGCACCGGGCTTGCCTTCGGCGCGCTTGACCCCATCAATGGCTCCTCGGGCCATTTCTTCTCCGCCGTCCCTCCGGCGAACCCGGCGGCGGCCAACCTTTGGGACTTCGGCCTGGCGGGCAATCCGGCCGTCATGTCTGGAACCGATATCGTCCTGACCGCGCCGTACGGGACGAATGTGATGGCGCTCGCGCCAACCTTCACGATTTCGTCCGGTGCCAGCGCAATACCGCCATCCGGCACTGTTAGAAACTTCGCCACCCCGCAAACTTATGCCGTCACCTCCGGGGATTCGCTCACCACCAAGGTCTATACCGTGACGGTGCTTGTCACTCCCACCTGGATTCGTGATGGCAGCGGCCTGTGGAGCACATCCACCAACTGGGGCGGCGGCAACGTGGCCAATGGCTCCGGCGCCACTGCCGACTTCAACACCATCGATATCACGGCCGACCGGACCGTGAGCCTCGATTCCCCGCGCACCATCGGGAAATTGGTCTTCGGTGATACCGTGCCTGCCAGCGCTGCCGGCTGGATTCTGTCTAACAATGCAAGCGTTGCCAATATCCTGACCTTGGCCGGGGGCACGCCCACCATCACGGTCAACGCCCTTGGCACTGCCAAAGGCGCCACCATCAGCGCACAACTCGCAGGCACGGCAGGTTTAACCAAGACCGGCGCGGGTACACTGACCCTCACCAACACAAATACTTACAGCGGTGGAACCTTGATCGAGGGCGGCGTGCTACAGGTCGGCAATGGCGGGCTCACCGGCTCTCTTGGCACCGGGACGGTCACCGACAATGCCACACTGGCAATCAACCGCTCAGGCACCATCTTGCTTGCCGACACGATCACCGGCACCGGCGAGATCGTCAAGCTTGGTGCCGGCACACTTTCGTTGGATTCGGCCAACACGTTTGCCGGCGGCATGCGCATCGACCAAGGCACCGTGCTGCTCAAGGGTGGCGGGTGGTACGCCGGCAATGCCACCGGCAGCGGCCCCGTCACGGTCAAGGCCGGGGCCAAGCTGGTGAATTGGAATGTGCATTCGTATGGGGGCGGCAATGCCCCAAGCACTGATCTTCTGTTAGATCAGGGGACATTCCAGTTGAATGCCGAAACCTACTTCGGCGACCTCACCATGACCGGGGGAATTGTCGAACTGTACCCGGGTGCGCTCACGGGAGTCGATCTGCGCACGACGCAGGCTGCAGGCGGGTCGGTCGTTGCCACGTTGTCAGCTTCAACTCCTTCGGAAATCCGCTGCATGTGGTCATTGTATGCCTCGGCTGCCGCCAACATCGCCGACGGGCCGGCCGATCCCGATCTCCTGGTTTCCGGCATAGTCGCATACTCCGGCAGTCTAACAAAACTTGGGCCGGGCACCCTGCACCTCGCCGCATCCAACACCTACACCGGTATGACCACGGTTTCCGCCGGCACCCTCGCCCTCTCCGGAAATAACTCGGCGGCTACGGGCGGAGTCACCATCTCCGGTGGTGTCGTCCAATTCAACTCGCCGGTTTCCATCAACGGCAGCGGGCGCAATATCCTGGTCAATTCGGGTGGAGCGGTGGTCTTCGGTCCGTCCTTTGGGGCCGCCAATATCCCCGCGGCATTGACCCGGATTGTGAGTTCCTCCGCAGGCGCGATCGCCGCGGACAACTATGCCGCCGCCAACTTCAACTTCAGCACGGCCGGTCTAACCACCGCATCGCTCGGAGCCCTTGGCAACGTGAGCTACACCGGCACCGTGACTCCTAACGGGACGACCTATCGGCTCGGCGGCGGCAGCGGCACCCTAACCGTGACCAGTCCGCTCAGCGGTTCGGGCAAATCCCTGATCATCAATGGCAACGTGATCCTGCCGCTTGCCAGCGTCTTCACCGGCACCACCACGATCAACAGTGGCAAGACATTGCAGTTGGGCACGGGATTCACCGGCCAGAACGGATCGGTGGGAAATGCCGGGATCGTCAACAATGGCACCTTGGTTTGGAATAACTTCGACAACCAAGTCCATGCGGGTGTGATAAGTGGCAGTGGCGCCTTGATCAAGTCCGGTTCCGGCCAGTTGACCCTGTCCGTGCCGCAGGCATACACCGGTCCAACCACCGTATCCGGCGGGACTCTTGTGCTTGGGGGCGGTAACCATACCTTGGCGGTTAACCGCAGTTTGCTGGTCAACGGCGGCACGCTCGATCTGGCCGCCTCCAACCAGTATGTCGGCTCCTTCAGCGGCAGCGGTGGCACCGTTACCGGCACCAGCGGCAGGTTTACACTCAACCCGACCACGGCGGTCACCTTCGCCGGCTCGATCCAGGGATCGGTCGATCTCGTCAAGATCGGCGTTGGCAACACGACCCTGACTCTAACAGCCGACAACACCACCACGGGTTCCATCTGGTTGCTCGGTGGCGACACCCCCCAAACCTTGCCCGCCAGCTTCAACGGCCTGAAACTGATAGACGGCGGACGGCTGTCCGGCGCGACCGCGCTCACCCTCAACAACGGCAGCCTGTTCATCGACAACAGCGGCACGGCAAACGATGGCAACCGCATCAACGACGCGGCCCCGGTCACCCTCAATGGCGGACGAATCATCCACACCGGCCGGCCCTCGACCAGTTCGGTTGAGGTGTTGGGAAACGTGACCCTCAACTCCGGCCACTCGACCATCACCGCCACGGCAGGCTCCTCGGGTAGCGCCGAGGTGACCCTCGCCAATCTCACCCGCATCACCGGCGCCACCCTCAGGATCGACGGAACGAATCTCGGGACCCCCGGCAATAGCGGCAGGATCGTCGTTGCCACCCCGCTCGGTGGCAATCTCGCCATGGTCAATGGCATCGTCCCGGGCGTGACCTCCGGGGCCTTGGGCGGATCCAACCAATATGTGGTAACCTGCGACGCCAGCCATGGCTTCCAAGCGCTAGCCACTTATTCCACGCAGAGCGAATTGGCCGCCGTGGGGGCCGCTGAAAACGTCGATTGGGGCACCACCACAACCCGCCAGGTCAGGTCCGGCGGCCAGACGATCAATTCAATCTCCGCATATACCGGCAGCGGCGGCAGCATCACGTTCGACCCGGTCACCGGCGCGGATGACACACTGGTTCTTGGCGGCGGCATGCTGGTGCAGGGGCCTAACAGCAAGTTCGGGATCGGCACTCCCGCCCTTCGCGGGAAGCTGACCTCCGGCCTCGCCAGCGGTGAGTTGTTCCTCATCAAATGCAATGAGGGAAGTAGCGGCGGGGCGATCACCGGGAACATTCACTCGATCATCACCGATCACGGCGCGACTCGCGTCAAACTCATTCTGGCGGGTTATAACCGGACGGATCTGGGCGATCAGGATGCCGTCCTAACTGCTAGCAACACCCACACCGGCGGCACGGTTGTGTCTGGAGGAAACCGGGTCTATCTGGCCGCGACCAACGCCGGCGGCATCCCGATCCCCGCCGCCAACGATCCGACCCAGGGCCTGGTCATCAACAACAGCGACGTCACCATGCTGGCCTACCCGCAGCAAATCGCCGCCAGCAACATCGTGACTCTCAACGGCGGTTCGACTTTGACCCTGACCGGTTCTAACAACATCTTGGCTGGTCTGGTTATCAACAGCAACGGCGGCAAAACCACACCCACTGTTTCCGGCGGCAGCAAATTGACCATCACGGGCAACATCGCCTGTACGCCGATCGATCCGTCGGTGGTTCCACTCATCAGTGTCGCCCTCGACCTCAACGGCACAACGGCGCACGATTTCACGGTGACTGCCCTGCCCGAAGGCAATTTCGTGAATCCCCTGACTCCGCTGCGGGGTCTGACCATCAGTTCCGTGATTCAAAACGGCGGATTCACCAAGAAGGGCGCCGGAATGCTTAATCTAACCGGCCCAAACAGCTATGCCGGTCAGTTGGCCGTTGAGGAGGGCGTGCTGAATGTCGCGTCGGTAAACGACTCCGGTACCAATGGCGTGCTGGGCAACAGCGCCAACCCCGTAATCCTCGGCAAGTCCGGCGGCAGCACCGGCACTCTGGAATACACCGGAACCAGCGCCGCCAGCACCAAACGCTTCACGTTGGCCAACGGCGGCAGCGGCGCGTTTCAAGTGGATGCGGCCGCGACCAACCTGACCCTCAGCGGTTTGATAGACGGCGGCGGCGACCTGACCAAGACCGGCAGCGGCGCGCTCACCCTCAGCGCCGCCAACACGTACACCGGCAACACCACGGTCGCTGACGGCAGGCTGATCCTTGCCGCCAATTCCGCTCTCCGGTTCGTCGTTACAAACGCTGCAAGCAACCGGCTGACAGGTCCCGGCATCGTAACCCTGAATGGCGGCTTTGTCATCGACACCTCCGCCGTGACCGCCAAGGCCGGATCATGGACCTTGGTCGATGTCGCGACTCTAACAGAAGCATTCGGGGCCGCCTTCACGATCACCGGTGCCGGCTGGTCGGAAAGCGCCAACGTCTGGACCATGACCGAAGGCACCAATATTTGGACCTTCACCGAGTCAACCGGCGTCCTCGGCCTCACCCAAGTGCCGATGCCGGAAATCACCGTCGAGGAACCAACTGGAACGGAATTGGCAAGCGGTGAGGAACGGCACTTCATCAGCGCGCTGGTGGGAGTGACAAGCGAAGCGAAAACCTTCGCCATCCGTAACACCGGCAGCGCGCAAATGAGCGGGATCGGGGTGACAATTGCCGGGACCGATGCCACGGACTTCGCGCTCACCACCGCACCGGCACCCAGCGTGGCGGCAGGCGGCAGCACTTCGTTTGTCGTGACCTTCACTCCCTCGGCACTGGGTACCCGGCTGGCGACCTTGCACATCGCCAGCAACTCACCTAACAACAATCCCTTCGACATTGTTCTAACCGGCGAGGGCAAACCCATGCCGGACTTGTCCGATGGTTACACCTGGGATGAATGGCAATTGCTGCATCCGCTTCTTGGGAAGAACCGGCCCGGCGACAACCCTGATGGCGACCGGCACGACAATCTAATCGAATACGCGTTCAGTTTGCCGCCGGGCTGCGGGGAAGGGACACCGTTCTGTCTCAAGCCGTCGGCCTCGCCGACTAGCCGGGTGGAGTTCACGTTCAAGCGCCCCATCGGAGCGACGGCCAGCGTAAACTACTATCTCGAATACGGCCGTGTGCCCGGGGATGCGGCGTCTTGGATCTCGATCCCCTTGAACACCATCCTTCCCAGGAACCTCGTCATCACCCCCACGGAATCCCCCTACGTGGAATGCGTCACCATCAGGAACTTCGAGGCGCGCGAGGGCTTTGTGCGCTTGCGTGCCGAACTCGACTCGGATGGCGACCACATTATCGACCACATTTCCCGCACCGGGATGCAAGGCTGGACGGAAAGCGCCATGAAACCTGGCAGCCGCACCTATAACAATCCCTATCAGAACGGTGCCGTATTCAGCGGAACGGTGGACGCCAGCGGTGGGGTCACAGGGCAAACGCTTCACTTCACCACCAGCGCTGGCACCACGGACCTTGCCACCCTCTTGACGTCCGGAGTTGCTTATTACCTCGAGGTAACCGCGGGCGACAACGAAGGGCACCGCTTCGACGTGACCTTCGCCACCGGCAGCTCGGTGTACCTGGCCATTGACAACGACTTGTTCGCAGCCACGCCGCCGTTCAACACGCTCGCCGGCACCCTGCCTGCCAGCCTCGCCGGCGACTGCGTGGCGATCCGCCGCCACTGGACGCTGGGCGAGTTGTTCCCGGTCACCCGCTTCCTTGCGGCGGGCAATCCCGCGGCAGCCGATCAGGTGCAAACATTCGCTGGCAACACATGGACGACTTGCTGGCTCTATCATAATGGTGGTTCACCCAAATGGGTCATGGCCGGTGATGCTTCAATGGCCGACCAAGCGGCCATGGTGATGCCCCCCGGACAAGGAATGTTTGTTAACAAGCGCGGCAATGCGGCCCCGGTCATGGCTTATGGTGAAGTGCGCGAAAACAAGTTCATCCGTCCGCTCAGCGCCGGCTCGAACCTGGTGGGCGGCGGCTATCCGCTCGCCCAATGCGCCACAGGTGCCGGCGGCCGGCAGATGGACTTGGCACATGGTTTCCTCTGCGGTCCGGATCCCGCAGGCTCCGATATGTTTTCGCTCTTCAAGGGCGATGCGAGCGCCGGGGCCACCGGCTACGACGACTATTACCTGCTGAATTCCGGGACAGGCGTCAAGTGGGTGAAGGCGGGAGACTCCACCCAGACGTGCCGGGACGCGGAGAAGCTCTTCTTTGGAGACCGCAGCGTGTTCATCACCGTGAAAAATGACCTGCACACCCACACCATTCCATGTCCGTGGGCAGCCGCATCCACGCTCATCGCACAATCCGCAGGGTCCACCACCTGGACGCAATGGCAGGCGGTCGAACTCGCCGGGGAAACGCTCAACGGGCCGAATGACGACCCGGATGGCGACGGCACGCCGAATCTGATAGAATATATCTTCGGCACGCCGCCACGGCAGGCCGGAGCGCCGACCGTCATGCCTGTGGAAATTGTCACGGTTGCGGGCCAGCAGTTCCTGCAAATCACCATCCCGCGCCGGACCGATCGTCCGGCAACGCTGACCGTACAGGTGTCCTCCGATCTAACAAAATGGGAGGAGGGGCCGGCGTTCACCGAGGTGATATCGAACACTTCCGCGGCACTTGTGGTGCGGGATCTCACACCGCTGGGTGCCGGAACGCCGCGACGCTTCATGCGGCTGCGTGCTGAATTGCCCGCACCTTGAGCCGCGGCGGCATGGCTTATCCTCGATCCGCTCCTTGATTCGCACTTGCGCGACACTCCGAAAGACAACACGCTAACAAGCATGAATGATTCGTCGCATGATTCTCCTGACAAGCACGCAGAGGAGGCCCTGCTGGACCACTCTGTAAGGCGAGATCTGGTCCGCAAGTGGAGGTCGCCCCGATTCGGGCGTGCGAATCCCGAGCGGATGAACAATCCGGTCTGGGAATGGCTGATTCGCTCGCAACTCGAGGGGAAGTGGCTGGTCCGCTCGGAAATCGAAACGTACTGGTCGAAGCACTTGCTCGGGCCGGCAGCGTGCACGGATAGTCCACGCTGGATGTTCCAGCGCAACTGGCAATCATCCACGACGCTGGCCGACGGGCGCGTGGTTTTGATCGGCGGCGAACACGAAGACTCCTATGACCCCGATTTCTACATATACAACGACGTGGTGGTGCACCATCCGGATGATCGCTTGGATATCTTCGGCTATCCCGAAGAGGTGTTTGCCCCGACGGATTTGCATACCGCCACCCTCGTCGGGGAGATGATCATCATCATCGGGTGCCTTGGCTATCCCGAGCAGCGAAGGCCGGGGACGACACCGGTTCACGTCCTCGACCTGAACACATTTGCCATCTCGGCGGTCGCAGTCTCGGGCAGTGCGCCCGGATGGATTCACGGGCACACGGCCGACCTTGCTGAAGATGGTGGTTCCATCCTGGTGCGCGGCGGCAGGACGATGGGCGGGAGCGATGGAGAGTCGCAGCTGCGGAACAGCGATGACTGGCGCCTTGATCTGGCAAGCTGGCGATGGGAAATGCTGACGGATCGCCAGTGGCAGCAATGGGAAGTGCGGCGTGAGGACGGGGAACCGACTCATCTAGTGCAAATACAGAGCGCGCTGTTAATGCGAGACATGCCGTCTTTGCAGATGGATCTGGAGCGCCGGATGAAGGATGAATTCGGCGTCCCTACGTTGGAGGAAAAACTTGGCATGCGGCCCGACTTGGACGTGGCCGCACGCCTGTACCGGCCTGAGTTGGAGCATGAAGCCATGCCGGATGGGACAGGCGAAATATGGGAGCACCGGATCAAGATCGCAGGAGTGGTGGTCCTCTATGACCAAGGCATGTGGGGAGTCCAGGTAACGATCGAAGGCGAATTGCCGCAGCCGACGATTGAAGCGCTGATAGGCGACTTGCGGAAGAAGCTTTCTTTGTTAGAAAACGCCCCGTGCGTGGCCATGCGCCTGTAGGCCGCGGCCATGTTTGGCAACGTCAGAGTTCTTGTGTGAGCCAAGATGGATAATCCACCGGTTATGAAATGCACTGTGATGAAATTCCTGGGGATCTTGTCGCCGCTGCTGTTGCTGCTTGTTCACGGATTCCTCTACAATGTGATCGGCGGGATTGCGGGGTCGCGCGGTGTGAACTACGGGCCGCAAGTTTGGATTCCGCTTGATGCCAAGGTTCCTTTTGTGCCGCTGTTCGTGTTACCCTATCTGTTTGTCTGGATCTTCCCGGTTTTCCTGATCGGATACCTCGTTTACAAACGCGGCTTCGATCCGGCCCCCTGCCTGCGGATCGCCACTGCCCTGCTCATATTGATGCTGGGTTGTTATGTGCTGTGGATCCTCTTTCCGGTCCGCGTCGATCTGCGGGTTGATGAATCCGTTCTTGCCCGGCACGGCTTTCTCGGCACCTTGGTGCGTCTCAATTACGAAGGGGCTTCGCAATGGAACGCCTGTCCGTCGTTTCACGTCGCCGGTCCGTGGTTCCTCTATCGGGCCGTGCGGGATGCGGTTCCGAAGATGCCGCGGGTGTTTCTTTGCATCGTGGTGGCCATTGCAGCGTCCACGGTCCTGATCCGCATTCATTTTCTTCTCGACATCGTGTTCGGCGTTCTGGCCGCCGAACTTGCCTATTCGTCACTGTTTCGGCGGAGAGGACAACGCGTCCTCGATCATGGAGAGTAACGGATAGGCGGCATTGTAGTGCTTGTGGAGGAAGTGCGGATCGCGCTTGCGGTAAAGCTCGCGCCCGAGGCGGTCGGCAATCGGCATCAGCATCTGCTCATGGCGGCAGAGTGTGGGGGAGATCGCGTTGAGACTGCCGGTCGTCTGCCAATTCAGGCAGCCGCAGGAGTTGTTGCAGCGCGGCCGCAGGGCGCATTGGCGGCATGCCGGCTTGTCCTGCTCCGATTCCGCGTGGATCCGCTGTCGGACTGCCTCATTCACGCCTGTCTCCACATGCCCGATGCACCAACGGCTGTCAGGGCCGCCTTTCACGAACTGCACACAGGGGTAAAGCCAGCCATCCGGATCCACGGACAACTGCCGCCGCCCCAACTCGCAGCGTTCTTTCTGATAGCAGTGGCGGTTGATGTGCGACGAGAGCTTCACCTCGAACGGGCTGAGGTAGAACTTGCGCCCGGCCCGCGTCCACGCGACGTAGCGCTTGGCCAGCTTCTCATATTCCGTGCGCAGCGTTTCCATGGTCTCTTCCGTCCAAGCCCCGGCGTGGTTCATGGATAGAATCAGATAGCGCGCGCCTTCGTCCAGCAGGAACTCCACCGACTCGGTTAGATGCGCCACCGTGTCCGGATTCACCACCATCATCACCGACGAGTATGGCCGCGCCGCCAGCAGCAGGCGCAGGCGGGGCAACAGCAGTTCGAAGGTGCCGGCCCCGCCCGCCGTGCGCCGGTGGGCGTCGTGGGCCGCCTGCGTGCCGTCGAAACTCATGGCCACAAACACATCCTCGCGCATGGCGAACTCGATGAATTCCGGATCTAACAAAGTGCCGTTGGTGGTGACCTTGAAGTGGAAGCGACCGGCCTGAGAGCGTTCCAGATCGCGTCCGCATGCGACCAACTCGCGCATCAGTTCCTTGCAGAGCAGCGGTTCGCCGCCGAAAAAGACAATACCGCATGAACCGGTGTTGAGCCGCGAGGCCAGTTCCAGCGCCTGCCGGCCGGTGGCGAAGCTCATCGGCTGGCTGTCCTGCGGCGGCGCGTAGCAGTAATCGCAGCGCAGGTTGCAGGCTCGTGTGAGATGAAGTGTCAGGTGCATGGTTCCGGCGAACTGGACTTGACGGCTCAGATCACACCCTGTGCTTTCAACCACTCGAGGAAGTCCTGCACTTGCAGCCGCAGGAGTTTCCGCGACTCGACCCTGGCGGCTTCCACTGCCTCGTCATACTCATCCTTGAATGTTTTCCCTCCGGGCGGAGGCTCTTCGGCAGCCAACTTCCGCATGTCCAGCTTTCCGGCCAAGGGGTCATAGAACGTGCCAAAGTAAAGCTTGTCGGTGGCCTGTCGCTTCACCCGTGCGGCCAGATACTCAGCCGTTATCGGCAGATCGTAAGACCCGACCCTGTTCAGTCCGGTCTTGCCCTCATCCTTTTCGCGCGCCCAATCCCACCACGGTGCATCCATCTGGCTGACGAACTCGACGACCACGTGCTTTTTCGGATCCGCAGCGTCGGCCGTAAATAACCGCGGCACGCCTGCATCCCGACGTTTCCTGGGGTTCGATTCAGTGACGCCTGCCAGCGGCGCTGTGTCGGCGAGAAGCTGCACGCCTTTGGCCGCCATTTCCTCCCGGATTATCTTCAGCGCCTCTTCTTCCGACAGGAAAACGGGCGGAGCCATGACGATACAACCCGTTGCGCCGCGTCCTTCCCCGTGCTGGAAAATCGGCGCGACGATGGCCACGGCTGCGGCTTGCACCGGGGTCTGGTCGTCCTTGGGCGGGTTGTCTGCCGCCGCGAGTCGGGTCGCATCAGCGAGCAGGAACAAACCGACCGCTCCGGTGAGTTCAGGCCACTGGAGCCAGGCCGGCGGTTGATGCCGTTGGAGCAGGCCCGGGCACGCGGCAATCTCCAGGCGGGTCGGGTACTTGGGGCCGGCATATTTTCTAACAGACCTTGTGTTCATGCGGGAATCCTTTCGGGGCTGGTGGACGAGTTCTCAAATCAGAGATTGCAAGGGGCCATCCTCATCATACAGAAACAAGCGGCAAGGTTGCGCGGATTCGTCTGATTGCCGGCAATCATTTTGTTAGCAGGCACGACTTGACGGGAGTCGGACAACCGACCCAGAAGCCGGCGTGTCCGCTGCACCGGTGTTGGATGGCACCCGCGTAACCCGCCTCGCCGCTTCCTGATGATGGAGATGATGGCGCGAATCTCGACCCAAACGATGATGGAAAAGAAACCACTCTGCATGCTCAGATCACTTGCATTTCCGCTTATGAAACCACAACCCCTGATCCGGATCGCCTGGCTCCTGCTCGCGATCCTTGGCGCCAGCCACCGACTTGTCGCCGCCGATGCCGCGGTAGCGGCCACGGCTACCAATCAACTCGGCATCGAAATTCTGGGCCGGACCAGCCCGGCCGACCGCAATGCGTTGATTTCCCCCTATTCGATCCAGTCGGCCCTGGCGATGACTTATGCGGGCAGCGCGGGCGCGACCAAGGCCGAGATGGCCAAAGTGCTGCACTTCCCCGCGGATGAAGCCAACCTGCACTCGTCGTTCAAAGCCCTGTGTAACGAGTTCGACACCGCAATTCGCAGCGCGGCCAAGTCCAAGGCCGACAGTGGGGGACGCCCGCCCACGC
>Ga0118677_10007329_pt1 | contig 17552 bp, 16 predicted proteins | sample AliMusrvi5mmetaG_FD_86154 | JGI IMG/M metagenome (GOLD analysis project Ga0118677, IMG submission 86154) | reverse complement strand
ATTAAAATCTTTGGAAAAGGAAGATTCGAAGGATGAAGAAAAAAAGGAAGAAAAAACTATCGATGAAAATTCACCAATTATTGTTGATGTGCGCACTCCAAATGAATTTCAATCGGGTGCTTATCCGGGTGCTGTAAACATTGAACTTGATAGATTAATGGAACGGTACGGTGAACTAGGAAATAATAAATCACGTGATATCGTTGTCTATTGTGCTTCTGGAGCTCGCTCTGCCTATGCCCAGCGAATGTTGGCCCAGATAGGTTACACCAAAGTTAGAAATGGTGGTGGAGTAGCGACTATGATGGCAAAGCGCAGCACTCAGACTTCCACAGCAACTCTCTCATCAGAACCACTGATTGTGGATGTCCGTTCGAAGGAAGAGTTTTCAGGAGGCGCTTATCCCGGGGCAGTCAACATTCCGGTGGATGAGCTGCAGCATAGAATCGATGAATTAGGGAGTAAGTCCAGAGAAATCACCCTATACTGCGCTTCCGGAGCTCGTTCGGCTTATGGACAAAGAGTGTTGCAACAACTGGGATTTGCAAATACAAAGAACGGCGGAGGGATCATGCAGATGATGATGAAGCGATAAAAAATATAAGGACGTCAGAATTTAACAACTTTGAAATTTAAATCAAATTAATTATGTTAGCAACAATAAAAAAAATCCTGGGTATGGGTCCCAAAATAGATCTTTCAGAATTAGTGAAAGACGGTGCAATTATTTTAGATGTTCGTACAAAAGGTGAATATGTATCAGGACATATAAGGGGATCAGTCAATATTCCGGTTGAGCAACTACACAAGAATCTTCACAAGTTAAAAGACAAAAAACGTACCGTAATTACTTGCTGTGAATCAGGAATGAGAAGTTCTTCAGCAAAGGGAATTTTGACTACTAATGGTTTTACAAATGTCCATAATGGTGGCAGATGGCAAAGTCTGAATAATAAATTGAGATAAATATTTCAATGAAAAAGATTCGGTAAAAAGATTAAAGAGTTCGAAATTGACGGGGTTGTATTTGAAGATGATTCAAAATTAGCGTCTGATTTTACGATGTTTATTGCTGCCGGAGCTGGCCCCGCATTACTTAAAGAATCGGATCTTCCATTATCCGAAGGTGGTTTTATTAAAATTGATAATTATTGCCAGGTAAACGGCTACCCGAATATTTATGCTGTTGGAGATATTGCTGCCTTTGAGGGCCCGGAATGGATTGCCAAACAGGGGCATATTGCCGAGTTAATGGGGCGGAATGCCACCTATAATATTAGAGGTATTGAAAATGGCACCCCGAAAAGAAAAGGTTACCAGGAGCACCTGAATATCTTATGCATAATGGATACAGGCGATGGGGCAGCCTTTGTTTTCAGGAATGGTCAAAAGGCCTTGATGATCCCAATGCCAATTGTAGGCCATTGGCTTAAAAAAGGTTGGGGGATTTATTCAAAACTGACCAAAGTAGGAAAATTTCCAAGGTTGCCCGGTTTATAATAATCATATAATGAGAAATATACTTAATTTCATGATCAACAGCCGGATGATTATTCTTTAGGTTTTTGGGTGTAGCACTCAATCTGGCTATTTCAAATTATCATATTTCGCTGTGGTATACTCTGGTGGCAGGGGTACTCCTCTGGGTGATCTTTGGAAAGGTATTTTGCCGATGGGTCTGCCCTATGGGATTAATTATGGATATGTGACAAGAAGTATTCTAATTCAATTAATATTGTAACTTTAAATTTAAAAAGCATGAAAACAAAAATTTTGACTTTTTTACTCTTTGCGTTTACAACTTCGTTGCTATTAACTAATCCGCTATATTCTCAGGGACAGAGCGACCCCTGGACACAGCAGCAGTTGTTGGCTCCGGCTGATCTTGCCAAAGCCCTGAATAATCCTAAATCTCCACAGCCAATAGTATTTAGCATCGGAATGCAGGCAATTATAAAAGGTTCAGTGGATATCGGGCCTACCTTGCGACCAGATAATCTTAACACACTAAAGCAAAAACTAAATAAATTGCCAAAAAATTCACAAATAGTGGTTTACTGTGGGTGTTGTCCATTTTCGAGGTGTCCAAATATCAGGCCTGCTATGGAACTTCTAAAAAGCATGCAGTTCACTAATTATAAACTACTAAATCTTCCGCAAAACGTTAAGGTTGACTGGATTGACAAGGGTTATCCGATGTCGGAATAATTTTTAAATCATTTATCTATGAGAATCCTTATAATGGCTGTCGCGCTATTGCTTTTTGGCGGTGCCGGTTCAACAGTAACTGCCCAATTGTGCGGACTTGAAAAAGGGAATAAGGCTCCGGAGATCAGACTTCCCTCGATTAAAGGCGATACAGTTTCTTTATATTCATTAAAAGGTAAGTTAGTTTTGATTGACTTTTGGGGTACCTGGTGTGCTCCGTGTGTTGAGGAACAATCTGAATTAGCCAGGTTATACCAGCAATATAAACCAGCCCATTTTGTTAATGAAAAAGGTTTTGAAATCTATGGAGTTGCATTGGAAGCCAAAAAACCCAATTGGGAAAATTTCATATCCAAAAATAAAATTAGCTGGATACAGGTGAGCGATCTTAAATTCTGGAGATCGCCGGTGGCTAAAACCTATAATATTCAGGGATTACCATTCAATGTTTTGATCGATGGTAAAGGTGTCATTCTGGCAAAAAACCTGCACGGCACAGACCTGGAGAAAGCGATTGGAAAGAACTTGAGTAAATAGAATCACCTTTGGTGTCTTTTTGGTGTTTTGGTATTTTGGTGGCAAAAAGAATTTTTATCGACTTAAGGATTTAATACTTAATGCGGAAACTTTTTATTCTCATTTGAAACGATGACCGAAAATAAAAATCCTGATGATAATTGCCCAGCAACAAAAATATTACAACCAATTAAAGTTTATCTTTCGCAAATTTCCTGAGGATTTCAGCGTGATCGAAGGCCATTTCAGGCAACGATGTTATCGGGAACCAATCAGCCTGAGCCGCATCATCGCCACCTTGGACTGGAATTATTTGCTTCACCAAACCGTAAAAAACTGTTGAAACTGTTCGGTGACGTGGATCGCGGTTTACGGCATCAAAAGTATAAAACTGGTTCAGAACTATCCCACTGAGTCCGGTCTCTTCCTTAAGCTCACGTTGACAGGCTTCCAGCAAAGTCTCCTCCATTCCGACAAAACCTCCCGGCAATGCCCAGAACCCCTTATATGGATCAAATTTTCGCTGGATCAGCAAAACCTTTTGTTCACCGGAAATGCCGGCTATTATGATAGCATCAATTGTCATTGCCAGGCGAGGATATTGGTAATGATATTTAAACTCTTCATTCATAGTCATTTGGGTATTTAAGTTCCGGACTACAATATATACCACAATGATTATGGCAGCCAGATAACCAATTATTTCAAGATGTAACATAGTATTCCAATTTTGAAATTAAAACCTTTAAAGTCAGAGGTTGATAAGTTGTCGCATCAACCTCATCTGATGGGTATATCTCCCGGTATCGATATTGTATATGCCAAAATGATCCACATTATCGATGCGGACTTTTCCAGATGAATGGATGATTTTATTCTTTTCCCAAATAATTCCTACGTGAATTATTGCACCATCTTCATTATCAAAGAATGCAAGATCCCCTGGCAGCGCTTCCTCAACAAAGGTAAGGTTATTGCCCAGCATAGCCTGTTGAATGGCATCACGGGGAATTGTCATCCCTGCCATTTTATACAACACCTGTGAAAAACCGGAACTATCAACTCCAAAAGGGGACCTTCCTCCCCATAAATAGGGAGAATTAAAGTATTTGAGGGCATTTTCAATAATTATATCCCTCCGGCTCCGTCCTTCGGGCGCAATGCTATTACCCTGAATATTATACAAAACATTTGCTACCTTAAAAGTCCGCGCATCCCGGTCAAAATGGGTTAATGAACTACCCGCAACGATTAAAAAATTATTATAGCCATCGGCAGGTTGGACGATATTGAACACGTCAGTAGTCACAATCCGCGGGATTACCTCTAATTGTAAAAACTCCACTTCATCAATTTCAATGACCATTTTGCGGTCAATCCACCCCTCACAACCATCAAAAGCGAGCTTTATCAGGCACCATTTTAAATTTTCATCCAATATTGTATAATGCTCACCAAAAAGTATTTGAGTACTCATTTCGCTCTTCTCGCGCGGCTCTGACCGCACCGGAATAATACTGAGGTTGGAGATCCCGTATCTCATTAAAAATTTATTACTTTTGATTATTCCCAAATATACGAATTAATTGGTTTCTCCTTTAACTGTGATTAATGAGAAAAATATGAATCACGAGAAGAATAAATGGTTTGAATCTGAAAGCTGGCACACAATTTATTTGAGTTCAATATTTATCCTTACAGGTATTGCACTTTATTTCGCATTACCTCAGGAGGGGCGTTTCCCTTATGAATTTCAGAAAGGGCGACCATGGATGCATGCCACATTAATTGCTCCGTTTGATTTCGCTATTATGAAATCAGACCAGGCCATCAGCGCTGAACGTGATTCCATGCTCAAAGCATTAACTCCTTATTTCGAAGTCCAGGATTCTGTTGAAAAACATGCGATTATGTCTCTTTCATCTAAAATTGATGAGATAACGATGAAAGAAAACACAGAGATCCTATATCCCAGGGTTGTTAAAAATAAAGTACTGAGCATTTTTGAAAAAATATACAATTCCGGAATTCTGGAACAGGGAGCTGGTTTATCACCCCTTCTTGCAGGCAGGAGTGAAGTGTTTATGATCAGAAACAATGTAGCCGAAAAAATTTCTGCCGGACAGATCTACTCACTGAAAACAGCTTACTCTGAAGCCAACGGGGCACTTGAAGTGTTAAAGAACAGTGATCAGGATTTAAAACAGATCATTGAAAAATTACATACCGAAGATTTTCTGGCAGTTAACCTAATTTACGATCAGGGCAAGACTGAGGTTGAGAAGCGTAAGATTCTTGAGAATCTTTCCACAACAAATGGGGTTATTCAGGAGGGGGAACGCATCGTTTCTCAGGGTGATGTGATCTCACCACGCACCTTTCTGATCCTCGAATCGCTCAAATCAGCTTTCGAGAAGAGTCGGGGTGATCTGACGAAATACTACCTGATTATCATTGGGAAAGCAATATTTATAACCATGTTGTTACTCACACTCTTCCTATTTATCTACAATATCAGGAGGAAATTACTCAGTTCAAAACGGGATATTACCTTTACTCTGATGATGATGATGCTGATGATCTTTTTTTGCCGGCTTATCGTATCATCAAACACTATACCAATTTACATAGTTCCTTTCACTGCATTGGCGCTGATTATCCGTACGTTTCTCGATGCCCGTCTTGCCATTTTCGTAAATACTATTACAGCCATTATCGTTGGATTTATGGTTCCCAATGGTTATGAATTTGTCCTTCTCACTATACCAGCCGGAAGCATAGCTGTAATCAGCCAGAACAATTTACAGCGACGTGACCAGCTTATTCTGACAACCTTGATTATATTTTTCGTCTATGCTTTTACTTATATAGGTATCTCGTTGATTCAGGAAGCAAGCCTAAAGGGAATAGATTGGGAAGTAATGAAATGGTTTTTAATAAATGCAGCGCTCACCCTAATCACCTATTTGCTGGTTTTTGTGATCGAAAAATCATTTGGATTCGTCTCTGATGTGACCTTAATCGAGCTATCCTATTCGAATCAAAAACTGCTCCGTAAACTTGCAGAGGAGGCGCCGGGAACTTTTCAGCATTCCTTACAGGTAGCCAACCTGGCTGAAGAGGCAATTTTAAGATTGGGTGGAAATCCTTTACTCGTGCGAGCCGGTTCACTCTACCATGATATTGGAAAACTAACTGACGCACAATATTTTACCGAAAATCAGGCTTTCGGAATTAATCCACATGACAGACATTCATTGGAAGAAAGTGCAGCAATCATCATGGACCATGTCAGTCGTGGAGTAGAACTTGCCAGGAAGCATAAAATTCCGGAACAAATCATTGACTTTATCAGGACACACCACGGTACCACTAAAACAGGCTATTTTTTCTTGCAATCGAATAAAAAACCAGGTAAAGAGACAGATGAAAGTCGTTTTACTTATCCAGGTCCGGTCCCTTCAACGCGTGAAACCGTCGTCGTTATGCTGGCTGACAGTATTGAAGCGGCATCAAGAAGTCTGGATAAAAAAGACAATGTAAGTCTAAAAAAGCTGATTGATACTATTTTTCGTCAAAAGACAGAAGCAGGACAACTTGACTACGCCCCCCTGACATTTAAAGATATTACCTTACTCAAAGAAATTTTTCTGGAAAAGCTTCTCAATATCTACCACGTACGAATTACCTACCCTCAAAAAGATTAATAAAATAATAATTTAGATCTTAAATGAACAGAAATATATATTCCATCCTGATGGTTTTCTTCCTGATTTTCATTGGGTGTAAAAAAAACTCTCAGCAAGATACCATTAATCCTTCTGTGCAATTTACAGCAAATGCATTTAATGATATTTATCTTTGGTATGAGTCATTACCTACAGTTGATCTTTCTTCAATTGCAACACCAGATGATTACATTGCAAAAGTTAAATACAGCAAAGACCGCTGGAGTTTCACGATGACCTACACCGATATGGTCGACCTGCTCCAAAATGGGGTGACCACAGGTTGGGGTGTCGGACTCGCTTACGATACTCAGAATGTTCTTCGTATTTTGTTTGTTTATGATGACAGTGCTATGGGCAGGGCCGGGGTTAAAAGAGGGTGGCAGATCAAGTCAATAAACGGAAAAGCAATATCGGCAATGACCGATAGCGAAGTTAATACAGCTCTTGGGAATACAAATAATGCCTTCCTGTTTGGTAAAAACGATGGAACAGAATCTGCAATTCAAATGACCAGAGGTAAAATAGGGATCAATTCGGTACTCTATTCCAATATTTTTCAAAAGGGCACACAAAAGATAGGCTACCTGGTTTTCAGCGAGTTTCTTGGAACTTCCGTTAAAGAGTTAAGCACTGCTTTTGACAAATTTGCAGCAGGAGGCGTTACCGATTTGATTCTTGATATCCGTTACAACGGAGGTGGTACGCTCGATTGTGCTGACTCACTCGTGGCAATGCTGGCAGGAAAGCCATTCAAGGGGAATATTTATAATACTCTAATATACAACAACAAACACGTCAGAGATGGATATCAGAGTGTCATCGGTCTTAAGGGGAACAGTATTCAGTTGAATAAACTGGTCGTTATTACGACCTCATCAACAGCTTCAGCAAGTGAGTTGGTTATTTCGGGGCTTAAACCCTATCTTAACATGAAACTCATTGGTTCTAAAACACATGGTAAACCGGTAGGAATGAATATCGAAAGTGATTCAAAACTGAATATCGCCGTAGCGCCAATCAGTTTTCGTAATGTGAATTCGCAGGGATATACCGATTATTTCGATGGTATACCCGTCGATTTCGCCGCATTAGATAACGTAAATCAGGAATGGGGTAATTTATCGGATCAATGCCTCACTGCAGCAATCAATTATATCACTACCGGGGCTATTGGATATTTACCTTCTGTCAAGGCAGCAATAATCTCTGGAAGAATAATTTATAATGGATCGGACACCCCTGTGGAAAATCTTTTTAAAGGTGCAGTTAAGGTACAACAATAATATGAGCCAACAGACAATTTAAATTTATTCTATACTCAAATTTGTGCTGAAATTCAAACTGTTTTACTACTTTTCTGCCCGAAATCATTTCTATCAATTTATTATGCATCCAATCAAAAAAGGACTCCTTCTGACGCTAATGCTCTTTATTTGTTCTACCGTTATCTATGCCGGAAATAAAGATGAAGAAGGCTACAAGTTTGAAATAATCAAAGAGCTTGCACACACCACAGTAAAAAACCAATTCCGGTCGGGAACCTGCTGGTCATTTGCCGGTATGTCCTTTTTCGAAGCCGAGATGCTTAGGATGGGTAAACCCGAAGTCGATTTATCTGAAATGTTTGAAGTAAGCCATTGTTACCGTGATAAAGCGGTAAAATATGTCAGGATGCAGGGAAATATCAGCTTTGGTCCCGGCGGAGAGCTCTTTGACGATCTGTATGTTTTAAGCAATTATGGACTTGTTCCCGAAAACGCATTCCCGGGAATTCAATATGACGAGGAGAAACATGTTCATGGTGAAATGGATGAAGTATTAAAAAAAATGGTTGACGCTGTTGTTGAAAACAAAAATAAAAAGCTAACATCTGTATGGGACAAAGCATTCAATAGCACACTTGACGCATACCTGGGAGATCTCCCGGCAGAATTTACTTATGAAGGTAAATCCTATACACCTAAAAAATTTGCTTCCGATTATTGCGGGATTAATCCAAATGATTATGTCCAGATAACCTCTTTTACACATCATCCGTTTTATCAACCGTTCATTCTGGAAGTTTCTGATAACTGGCTCTGGAGTCAGTTTTACAATGTCCCACTCGATGAACTTCAGGAAATAGTTGACAATTCAATTCAAAAAGGGTTCTCCGTGCTTTGGGCAGCCGATGTAAGTGATAAAGGCTTTGCAACTACTTTGAAAAATATAGCGGTCGTTCCCGAAAAAATTCCGGCAAATATGACTGGTGCAGAAATTGCCAAATGGGACAGTCTTTCTGAAAAAGACAAGGAAGCGTCGATCTATAAATTTGAAAAACCGGGAAAAGAGAGGGTCATCACACAGGATATCAGGCAAATTGCATTTGACAATCTCGAAACAACCGACGATCATGCCATGCATCTGATTGGACTTGCAAAAGATCAAAACGGAACAATCTACTACAAAGTGAAGAACTCCTGGGGCAATTACAATAAATTAAAGGGTTACTTTTATGCCTCACAACCTTATTTAAGGTACAAAACCACAGCCGTAATGGTAAATAAAGCAGCTATACCTGAGGTAATCAGGAAAAAACTTAAATTATAGCATTTTTTTAACAGAAAATTTATCTACTTTTGCGGCCAATTCCGTATGCAATCTCTGACAGCAAACAAATAGACACTGTGAATATTGCGTTCGTTAAAAATATCGTTAAAATCAATCATGATGGATCTGATTAAAATTGCAGAAAATGCGTTCCTGGGTGAACAAAAAGTATTACCTGTATTTCACGCTGGCGACACGATAACAGTAAGTTACAAGATCGTCGAAGGTGTAAAGGAAAGAATTCAGAATTACAAGGGTACCGTTATTCAGATTAAAGGTACTGGTACAACAAAAACATTCACTGTTCGCAAAATGTCAGGAAATATTGGCGTTGAAAGGATTTTCCCCTTCTTCTCCCCTTTTATCGATGGCATTGAAGTAAATCGTATGGGGCGTGTACGTCGTGCACGTTTGTTCTATCTTCGCGAATTGACCGGTAAAAAAGCCCGGATCAAAGAAAAAAGATTCTAAGAACAACAACTTTAAAAAGGGTTCCTCAAAAAGGAACCCTTTTTTTTTCTACTTTTAGAAAAAAAATCACGATTCATTATCGCAAAATATATACCTAAGGTCATGCCTTTTCTTGCCAGGGAAAAACTTTTTACAAAACGTCAGTTTGTCGATTATGGTTTAATTACCGTTGGATCCTTTATCATGGCGGTAGGTTATGTATTCTTTATCACTCCACATAAGATCGTTCCGGGAGGCATCTATGGCCTGGGAATTATAGTCTACTATTTAACAAAAGGGATGTCGTTATGGCCGGGCGGATTTCCGATTGGTCTATTCAACATATTGGTTAATATTCCATTAACCTACTTTGGGATAAAACTTCTTGGCCCCAGATTTGGCACAAAAACGATTTACGGATTTGTTTCCTCTTCCATATTTATGGATGGTATCACCTGGATGCGCGAAATAGGAGATGCCCCTCTGGTAAATGATGTCTTGCTCTCGTGTATCTTCGGAGGTGTTTTAACAGGAATTGGTCTTGGAATGATTTTTAAGGCTAGGGCCACATCCGGAGGCAGCGATATCATCGCAATGGTAATTACCAGGTATACACGTATCCCGATTGGTCAAATGCTGATTTGGGTTGATTCTGCGATTGTTCTGATTGCCCTTGCAGCGTTTAAGGACTGGCAAATACCGCTTTACAGCATGATCGTGATCTATATCACAGGCCGGGCAATCGACCTGATTCTTGAAGGGGCAAATTATAATAAAGCTCTGATTATAATTTCGGATAAACATGAGGATATCAGGGACAAAATCATTAATGATCTTGAACGCGGCGGCACCTATCTTTCAGGTACTGGGATGTATACCAATACCGAGAAAAAAATAATATTTACTGTTGTTAACCGCAGGGAGGTGGCAGTTTTGGAAGAGCATATCAATAATGTTGATCCCCAGGCCTTTATTACGATTATGGATGCCAGCGAAATTCTTGGAGAAGGATTCCAATCCTTAAAACACAAAATTGAAGATCACTAATGTTTTAAATAATAGGGATTTATGCCATGAAAAAGGCCATAAACATCATTATAATTTGTATTTGCATCTTACCGCTACAGGGAATAGCTCAGAAAGTGGGACTCGTTCTGAGTGGAGGTGGAGCCAAAGGGCTTGCCCATATTGGCGTTATAAAGGCGCTTGAGGAGAATAATATTCCTATCGACTATATTACAGGAACCTCCATGGGGGCTATCATAGGTGGTCTTTATGCAGCTGGATACTCACCGGATGAGATGGAGATTCTCTTTAAATCCGAAGATTTCAAACGTTGGTCTTCGGGATCTATCTCTCCCAAATACACCTACTACTTTAAGCAACTTGAGGAAACGCCATCATTCATTGATCTCGACTTTGCCAAAAAGGAGGATAAAATGAAGCTTACCCTTCCCACAAATATTATCCCTTCAGGACAAATAGATTTTGCATTTATGGAACTCTTCTGTCCTGCGGGTGCAGTCGCTGAAAGCAATTTTAATAAGCTTTTTGTCCCTTTCAGATGCGTTGCTACCGATATTTACCGTAATGAACCGGTCGTTTTTCACCAGGGAGATCTTGGATTAGCCATCAGAGCATCAATGACCTTCCCATTTTATTTTAAACCTATCGAAATTGACAGTGTTTTACTTTTTGATGGAGGGTTGGTCAACAACTTTCCTTATGATGTGATGAAGGATGAATTTAATCCAGGTATTATGATTGGTAGCCTGGTCAGTTCTTTAAATAACAAACCAGACAAGGATGACCTTATACGCCAGGTAGAGAATATGATGGTTCGTAAAACAAACACCTCAATGCCAGACAGTCTGGGAATTACAATCAAATCACCGGTTCAGCACATCGCCCTGCTTGACTTTGAAAGACTTGAAGAAATCGAAAAAGCGGGTTACGAATCGGCGATGGCACAAATGGATAAAATTAAATCCGAAATTTCAAGAAGATCAGATCTACAGGATCTTACGCGGAAACGCGAAGAGTACAGAAGCAAAAGCCCCACAATGAAATTTACCAATATACAGGTTTCGGGAGTAGACAGATCTCAAAGATATTATATCATCCAATCGATCCGCCATAAATCCAAAACATTCGATCTGGAAGAACTCCGAAGGGAATATTTTAAAATCCTGGGAGACGACAAAATTAAAACGCTCTTGCCCACAGCCAGTTACAATAAGGATACAGGTCTTTTCGATCTTGAGCTTAAAGCAGAGCAACAAAAGCCTCTTGCTGTTGGCGTTGGAGGCTATTTTTCGCTTTCGGATGTTAATCAGGGATACATTGGTCTCGATTACCGTTTATTTAATAATTTACCCATTACAATTCAGTCAAATATCCATATAGGCAAATTCTATAGCTCATTTTTAGTTGGATCACGCTTCAATTTTACGACCAAACACCCTCTTTCACTTGAACTTTATTTCATTAAAAACAGAACAGACTATTTTTCCGGATCTACACAACTTCTTTTCGAGAACAATCTTCCCCATTACGTCATTCGGAATGATGATAATATTCAGCTGGACATAAGTTTTCCAGCAAAAACACAATCAAAATGGGAAGCAGGTATCGATTTTCTCAATCAATCGGATAGTTACTACCAGTCGACAACCTATTCAAAGAATGACTCGCCCGATAATACTAAATTCACTGCTGGAGATTTACACGCCCGATTTGAAATGAAAGCCGTCAATAAAAAACAATACCCCACAGAAGGTAAAATGTTGAGATTCGAGGCAAAATACTTTTTTGGAACAGAAAAAGAGTATCCGGGAACCACCACTATACCCAATCTCCCTTTCCGCGAAAAACAGGAGTATTTCCAGCTTGAATTTTCGTATGAAAGATATTTTAAAACTTCGGATTGGTTAACGTTAGGAGTAACCGCAAACTCAAATTTTTCGAACAAAAAGCTTTACCACAATTTTACTTCATCGCTGATTTCAGCTCAGGACTACTCTCCTACCGTAAACAGTACAATAAGATATATCCCCTACCTTCGGTCTGACAATTTTATTTCCGGAGGAATAAAAGCTATCTTTCCAATATCTACATCAGCACATCTGCGTTTTGAAGGATATTATTTTCAGCCATTTAAGGAGTTATTAAGCAGAATCGACAATACTCCTTATTATAGCGAGAAACTATTTACATCCAATCAGTTTATTGGAAGTGGTGGATTGGTTTTTCACACCCGTTTTGGTCCCGCAAGCTTACTTTTGAATTATTTCAGTAGTAGCGATCCAAAATTTTACCTGCAGGCAAGTTTTGGATATTTGTTATTTAATCACCGTGGAAAATGAGTAATATTGCAAATAGATAATACAAATAAAGTAATAAGGACGATAATTTTTAAAATAATTGCAATGATTAATCTCGACGAATTAAATAATAAGTTTTGTATTGAAGGAGGATTGACTTTTACCAAAGGGGAAAATGATTTGATTTTTCTCAATATTTCGAACCAATTTGCTACAACCAGGATTTGCCTGTATGGAGCTCATATTATGAATTTCACCCCTACTGATTCAAAGGATATTCTATGGACAAGTCCCGAGAGCCTTTTTCAGGTTGGAAAGCCCATCCGTGGGGGAATTCCCGTTTGCTTTCCATGGTTTGGCCCGCATAAAACGGACCAATCTAAGCCTCAGCATGGCTTTGGCCGTCTAATGTACTGGGATGTGATTGAAACTGCTGTCACACCTGACAGTGAAACACTTGTCAGGCTAAAGCTGTGTTCTTCCGATGAGACAAGATTTTACTGGCCTTATGATTTTTGTGCTGAAATAATTATTGTAGTAGGTAAATCATTGAGCGTAGCACTAAAAGTGACAAATACCTCCTCCACTCCCCTTAATTATTCCTGCGCGCTACACACTTATTATAATATATCTGATATAGAGAATATTAACATATACGGACTAAAGGGCGCCCGGTATCATAATCATCTTGAACAAGGCGATCATATTCAGGAATCTCCGAATCTCGAAATTCATAAGGCTGAAACGCGACATTATCATGATACGGAAGCTACCTGTATTATTGATGATCCTGGGTTTGGAAGAAAAATTCTGGCGGCCAAATCAGGAAGCAGGATTACCACAGTCTGGAATCCTTGGGCTGAGGCGTGCGCTCAAATCGGTGACTTACCAGATGATGGCTATAAAACATTTATATGCATTGAGTCTGTAAATTCATTTGATGATCTTATTATTCTTAATCCCGGAGAGTCGCACGAAACATCGGCAATTATATCACTGGAAAAATAAGCCACCTTTTTAATTTCGTTACTTCCCCCTTCCCTTTTGTTAGCGAGGGGGGAATAAGCCGGAGATTAGGTGTATTTCATCTGCCCGGAGAAATGTCGGGTATTATGGTTCAGGTGCTGACAAATGAAAATTAACTTATTTACCAACACTAATAACCACTGAAGGCCATGAGTTATATCCATCACTCAAATCATTATCATTTTCTATCTGCACATTACCTTCTGTATCGGTTGCGCGCACCTTCACAAAATAATTTCCAGTAGCCGCAGGTGTAAAATTGTATCTCCAAAATACCCATACATAGTCTTCTGTGCTTTTTTTTATGATATCAGCACTATTCCAGCTAATTCCATTGTCCATTGTTAACTGAACTTCCGAAATCCGTCTGGATCCATAAGCTGCACCTGCAATTTGTATCGTTTTACCAAGTTGAATTATAGTTTGTTCCATGGGGTAGAATAATTTACTGGTAACTCCGATGGGAGATTTCGCCTTCCAAAACGAACCACTCCAGTAATCGGCAGGCTCAGTATAAAGAACTTCAATATCGGTGACCCAGCCGGGTTGACGAACACCATGATATCCGGGATAAATTATTTTCAATGGGAAACCATATTTTACAGGTAAAGTTTCCATGTTCATGTATAAGGCTCCAATAATATTACTATTTGAAAGTTCTGAAATCGTATTGGTCATGAAATATCCATCCTGACAAGTATATTTAACGGCATATGCTCCGGACTTTAAACCTAATTCGCTTATAAGATCGTAAATGCTAAAGCCAGTCCACATAGCATTCCCGTACAATTTGCCAATTGGATTATTACCAATACACTCAAACGTAACAGTTTTATTTATCATTTTCCGGTCACGAAGTTCTTTTAAAGTAAAACTCTTCTCCAGGTTTAGAGCTCCATGTACTTTGAGTTGATAATTATTCTCGTTTATTTCAGGGATGCCGTTATTGGTAAGGAGATAGAAAGAAACTGTTGGTGTAATAAATTCAGGAAATGAACCTGTAATGACTGTATCCTTTAAAAATCCGGTGCCATCGATAATGTTTTCATTAAGAGTACTGGTTTTTTGACGACAGGCCGTAACTAAAACAACCATCAGGAAGTAAATCCACAATTCTTTGAAAATCTTGTTCTTCATTTCAGGACGAATAATTGGATGCATTATACTTCCCGAACGAATAGCATACTGATTTTGTTCAAAATTTGTTAATATACATCAGAAACTGACCAGGGTATCTGTTTTGAATGATAGTAATTAATCTGAAGTGCTTCAAAACGTCGACTTTGTTTACCAAGCCTGATCCTATACTCATTCCAGTCACGTGCTGCCGGGGCAGACCACCCGATTTCAGCGTATCCTGGTAATCGCGGGAAAACCAAATATTCCAGCTCATCCATATTTGTCACGGTTTCGGTCCAAAGCGCAGCTTCAATACCAAGAATATTTTCCTTTCCGATACCTGTAACAAGTGTTGCCGGATCCCAATTGTACCCTTTGTTTATTTCAATATAACCGGCCCAGTTTAGTCCGAGTTTGGTCGATTTATCGTATTTCATATCCAGATAAGCATTTGCAGCAGGCGACATAATAACTTTTGCCCCCTGTTTAACACCCTTAACAGCGTTTTCGGATTTGGCCCAATATTGAATAAAAGAGTTGGGTTTAAGTGCTGTAAGAGCAATCTCATCCCATCCGATCACCTGTTTTCCAAGGGATTTGACAATTCCCTGAATCCGGTTCACAAAGGGGATATAGTCTTCAATTTTAGTCACATGCGATTCGTCACCACCAATATGGAGATACGGACCTGGAGTTAATGCAGCAATCTCACCAAGTACATCTGCAATAAATTGATAAGTAATCTCCTTTCCTGTACATAGCGTACTAAAACCTACGTCAGTTCCTGTATACAATTCTTTTGCTTTATCATCACAATTTAGTTCAGGATATGAAGCAAGCGCAGCATTGGTATGCCCCGGCATATCAATTTCCGGAATGATCATAATGTACCTTTCTGCAGCATACTTCACAATATCAGCATATTGTTCCTGCGTATAGAAACCACCTTTGCCACCATCAACCTGGGTTTTCCCTCCCATTTCGGTGAGTTTCGGCCATTTTTTAATTTCAATCCGCCATCCCTGATCATCAGAAAGGTGGAGATGAAGAACATTCATTTTGTAAAGGGCAATCAGATCGATATAATGTTTTACATCCTCAGCCTGAAAAAAATGGCGGGCAACGTCGAGCATGACTCCACGATAGGAATACTCCGGATAATCCGAAATAGTTACTGCAGGTAAGGTCCAGGGTCCCGATTGCAAAGTTGTCTGCTCAATTTTCGCCGGAAATAATTGACGGATAGTTTGAATGCCATTGTAAATGCCAGCTGGTTTATTCGCATTCAGCTTTATACCATCCGATTTAATTGATAAAAGATAACCTTCATCACCCAATCCTGGATCATCTAAAGCAAGAGAAAGACAAATACTACCAGTTGCAGGCTTTCCCTCCAAAACTTTAACTGCCAGACCAAATCCTGTAGCAAGTTGTAGCTTATTGGCCAGAAATTGACCAATCGTTTTGAGTTCCGCCGATTCGCCAGTAATTAAAATGGCGCATTTCTCAGTTAGCTTAAACATTCCTTTACCAGGGATGACAGATACAGGCTTTGGAATAATACCAAAATCCGGGGATTGAGCCGGAGACAACGCCATTGTTGTCATTTGCAGAGCAATCAAACCAGACAGAGAGATTGACCTTAGCTTAATTTTTAAAGAGAGGAATTTCATAGGTATGATATCAAAAAATCAGTATTGCTTATAAAACGTTTTCAAAAATGAGGTAACCTGATTGTAAATCGGCTTAGTAAATTCAATGAATAAATCCTGCGGTTGGGGAGGCAGCACAGGTTTATGCCTGCATATCGCCAGCTCTTTTTCAGTTAATGCACGTTCATCCCCCTTATAAGAACCCCATTCAACGGACCACACAAACTGACCGGGAAATTTTCGTTCTGAAATGACTGTGTTTAGCGAAAGGTCCAGAATAGAGACATCCAGAATACCTTTGGATATCAGCTCCCTGCGATTCACCATCAGCCAGGCTTTCACCGTCTTATAAGATTTTACTCTCCTACCATCCGGCGTAGTAACCAATCCCACGTTAACGCTGTCGCGTACAACCTCCCGTACCGACTCTTTATCATATACCTGTCCTACCACAAAATCATCAAAATCCATTTTCACCACCTGATCCTGGACTTTAATGTCCGATTGATTCGCGGAAGCGGGGGTATAAAACTCAACAAATTCATTGGGATCTTTCAACTTTAAATGCTCAACAATCTGGTTATAAAAGAAATCGGATGTAAGCTGATACTTCCGGGGGACCAAAATAGGTTCAACAACCACTCTTAAAGTAGCATTATATTTTGCCGTTTCAAGGTGGTGAAGGACATCCTTGTAGCCGGAAGAGAACTGGTTAGCCCGTTGGTAATTGAGATAGGCATCTTTCCACGAGAGACGCGTATTTAATTTTTCATTCATCAACCCTGCATTATACTGTTCTTCAGCTGCAAGTTTTCGAACCTGAATAAGTTCGCTGTTATAATATTTCAGTTTGGAAAATTGGTTTAATGCTGCCGGACACAGGCCTATTTCATCTGATAAATGGTTCACTTTTTCGTAATAGTCTGCAACCTCAGTAT
>Ga0118677_10007763_pt1 | contig 17553 bp, 16 predicted proteins | sample AliMusrvi5mmetaG_FD_86154 | JGI IMG/M metagenome (GOLD analysis project Ga0118677, IMG submission 86154) | reverse complement strand
GTTATTAGAATCATTAATCATAAACCAAGAAAATCATTAAATTATTTATGTGCGCACGAAGCATTTTACGGTGTTAAACTCAACTTATAACAATTTGTTGCACTTTGGACTGGAAATCAGGTTTTGTTTCTCATTGTATATATATTTTCTATTAGAAAGTCAATCTATATTATAGTTTATCATCTATAATCCAAAAAATGTAAAAACTGATTTCAGTGCTATCATAGATGCTACGAAGAAGTTTTTTCAGTAAAAAAAAGAACCTCAATATGAGGTCCTGGTAATATGTAGATGGACTATAGAGAAACTGCTAAAATTCTTTTTTCTTTGCTTATTTCATAGTGTAGTGCTCCATCGCCATCGCACAAGAGGACAATGATACGGCCATCATTAAACACGCTGAAAGATATCTCCCATAATAGCTTTTTGGATTTAGGCTCCTGTATCTCGAGTCGGTAATGTGGCTTGCCTTCCTTCATTTCTATCGTTGTATAGCTGCCAATGTCTCGATGTTTTTTTTTGAGTGGCTTCACGATTTGTACTCGCACACTTGGATTTTCTTTGCTTTGTACCTGTATGCATGCACTTTCTGTACTGCCAGGAAGTACTATAACTGTGCGAAGCTCTAAGACATCTACTCCTTGATCTTGTAAGAAAGAAAAGATGGCGTTGCATGCAGCGACTAGTACGCTGTAATTTGATGTGTGGTCTCGGTGGTTCATATGTGTAGTATATTTGGTTTATATGTAGTATTTTTATTTTTTAGTTTATATTTGTTTGACATAAAATGTCAATCGGTATTATTCAACGTATCAAACTCATTTGTTTCAGTCTCTACCTACTATATCAACTCCACCGTCTCAAATAAATTCAATAACACCTGATCTTCCGTCAATCCTGACAATTTCGCCTGATAATTCAAAATCACTCTATGTCTCAATACGGGCAATGCGACTCTCTGGACATCTTCATGCGTGACATAGGTCCTTCCTTCTGCTAGAGCGACTGCCTTGCTAGCTGACATCAGACCTATCGAACCTCTTGGCGATGTGCCGTACAAAATATACTCATGCTCTTTTCTCGTGATGCTTGTTAACTTCGTTATATAATGTTTAATCTCATCTGATATTGCGATACTATCTATTTCTTTTTTGAGTGCGGTTAATTGCACGTGAGAGAGGACACTTTTGATATGGGAGATATCTTCTTTTTCTAAAATATCTAAAATCTGTTTTTCCTCTGCGAGACTTGGATAGCTCACCAAGACTTTGAATAAGAATCTATCGATCTGTGCTTCAGGGAGAGGGTAGGTTCATTCTTGTTCTATCGGATTCTGTGTCGCGAGAACAAAGAAAGGAGAGGGGAGCTTGTGGGTGATTCATCAGATAGTTACTTGTTGTTCTTGCATGGCTTCGAGCAATGCGGACTGGACCTTCGGGGTTGCTCTATTGATTTCATCTGCGAGAATGATATTCGCCATAATTGGTCACATCTTGGTATCAAACTCTTGTGACTTACTATTATAAATTTCTCCGCCAAGGATATCTGATGGCAAAAGATCAGGGGTGAACTGAATTCTCTTGAAATCTAATCCAAGCAATTGTGCAAAGATATGGATGGTTTTTGTCTTTGCTAATCCTGGCACTCCTTCTACAAGTACATGTCCGCCACAGAGAATATTGATGATGATAGTGTTAATCAATGAGTTCATTCCTATGATGTGAGTATGGAGTGTTGTTTTGAGATGTTTGAGATCTTGATTGTGAAATGCGAGCGTTTCGAGTCATTCTTGGAAATATCTGGTATCTATCCTATGACGAAGGTCAGGAGATTTCTGTTGTTGTTTGAAAATATGGAAGATATTTTTGCTATCATCCTTGAAAAAGAAGAAAAGGACAATAAGTACGATACCGATGACAAGAGCTAATAAGATGATAAGTGTCCGCATACTTTAAATGCTAATGAGTAAACAAAGCTATACTATAAATCTAGTGGCGAGTATCAAGAGGTAAGTAGGAAGTATCAAGTATTGAGTATCAAGACATAAGTATCAAAGGTAAATTTGTTTATATATCTCCCAAGATTTGCATTTTTAGCAATTCCGGCTATAATTGAGGTGACTAAAAACCATCGTTTTAGCGTTTTAGCATTATAGTATGAATACTTTAGGCGCAGCAGCATCAACCGTCAAAGAAACATTTCGAGATTTTATTACAAAAATGTATGAAAATCCTTTTGTCTCGAAAATTATTTCTATCGTTTTGGCGATCATCCTAAGTTTCATCTTACTTGCATTATCCAAAATCCTTGCAAGCTATATCAAAAATAAAATCACCAAAAATTTTATCATCAAGGGGAATAAGGAAGTGGAAAATGTTTCAGCATTGATAGGCGATATCATCTTTTATACGCTTGCAATGTTTTCTCTCTTTATCGCATTCAGTATTGTAGGCATTCAAGTAGGGCTTATCCTCTGAGGTATCTCTATCGGAGTAGGATTCGCATTTAGAACGACATTGACCAACCTTATTTCGTGAATCATGATTTACACCACCAAAGAATATCAACCAGGAAGTATCGTTTCCGTCAAGCTTCCAGGAGGAGAAGTGACAGGAAAAATAGAACAGATTGATATGAAAAATATCATCCTCAGATCTTTCGATTTCAAGAGGGTTGTCATCCCAAATTCCAAATTTGTAAGAGCAGTCATCAGAACATATAGTTTAGAAGCGGTTTTGAAACTCGATGTAGAAATTATTATAGACATTAATCTAGACATAGAAAAGGTTATCGACGTAACCCTTGCCAAGACCAATTCCTTCGACTTCGTTATGTACAAGGAATATACCCAGGTATTGATCGAGTCGTTTGATCAGAAAGTTTGTAATATGAAAGTGAGTTTCTGTTTTAATCCCAATGCAGGACTACCAACTGACCTTATGAAGTCTAAAGTACAAGCTGGGCTGATACAAGAATACAAGAAATTAGTTAAGAGTTAAGAGTGCAGAATTCAGAGTGCAGAGTTTTAAGTTTAGAAATTGAAAATTGAGAATTGAAAATTGAGGATCTCCGTAAAGTTGCGGGGATTTTTTCGTAAGTATAAAAAATTGCAATTCATCCCTTGTTGACTATAAAACAAATATTTATTCGTTAGTAATATACATGGTCGCATTCTCTATAGGTTCATTTTCTGTCCATCGATACGGGATATTCTATTTCATCGCATTCGTTGTATGATATCTTTTCTTTCTTCGAATCACCAAAAAAAATATATTCTGAGCATCTTTTCCTCGTTTGCAGACTTTTCTTCAGAAACACCTTGATGACTTTATTCTTTGCATATTCCTATGAGTAATTCTTGGAGGTAGATTGGGGCACGTGGTAATCTATGATTTTCAGTATTATTGGTCGCACCCGGGTGAAATACTCCAAGTACGAAAGGGATGAATGTCCTTCATCGGTTGAATATTCGGCGTGACGATAGCGTTGGCGCTTCTCGCACGAAAAAAACGTTTCAGTGTAAAAGAACGATTCTTGCTTGGCGATCTTATCTTCGCTATCTTGCCCTTCGGCATCATGCTCGGCAGGATAGGTAACTTCCTCAATCAAGAGCTCTATGGTATTGTTGTCTCAAATCGACTTCCTCGTCTAGGATATCCAGTATTCTCATTGCTTCACGATCTTCAAATATTTCATGTCTATTCACAAGTAGATAATGTTTTGAGAGTAAACACAAACTTCCTTTCCAGCTTCTTTGAGTGACTAGTATTGCTCCTTATTACCTTATCAATCATCCGGAGACGAGTCAAAACAAAAACACCGCAACCGTGAAAGATAGTCGCCGTGTTTTTTATGTATTATAGTTTCATTAGATTCTTTCTCGAATATCTCAGAGCTGATTCCCAGCTGGAATTCCATGGTCGATTTAGTACTTCGCAACGATTCTTTCTAGGATTCTTTATAGTCGGAGTAGGAATATTTATGTTCAGAAAGAAAATAAAATAGCTGTATGACCCCGCTAGTAATAATGCAGCGGGAAAAGTAGGCCGAGCAGCGTATCATATAAGAAAAAGAGATAAGGCGTCCAATTTCGATATGTTCGTAGAAGCAATAAGACCAAACCAAGAGTGATAGGAAGGGATATGCGATATTGCCTTACTAGCGGAAAAAAAGGATTTTTTTGTCCAGTATTTTTGCATCCTAGCAAAAATATTGGTCGTGGGTTTGGGGCGCGAAAAGCCCCAATAAAAAAAGACGTCTAAAATGACATTTATATGGAATAAAAAAAGAGACGCCATGAACTTGCCTACCGGCAGGCAGGTGGACGTCTCTACGAAAATGACTTATTTTTTTAAATTCAAAAATTCGTTAATCCGCAATTCGTTAACTAGTTATTTAATCTCATATACTACATTCACATTGATGGTCACTTCAGTCTCTCATGGTGAAAGTGCATTGCTTGCTGTTGCGGTATCTGCAGCTACTCATGCTCAGAGATTTTTTGCGTACATGATAGGACCTGGAGAATAGGAAACATTATTGTCTGTAATCATAACTGGTTTACCAAGACTGACACCACCGGCTTTTGCTAACTGTTCTGCCTTTGTTTTAGCGTCAGCGAATGCTTTGTCACGAGCTCATTGGTAAGCAGTGATTTTGTCTTTGAGATCGAAGTAGGTATTATCCACATTTACTCATCCGATCTTGGAAATCTGCGTCACAATATTGCCTCATTTTTCTCAGAAACCTTCTCCGCTGACATTGATACTCACGCTTTGCTGTGCTCTATATCATAATAATTTTCTTCCATTAGCATTACTCCAGTCGTATTCTGGATATGCGTTTACATTTGTTGTTTTGATGTCTTTGTCTGCGATATCAGCAGCTTTGAGGATCTCTTTCAACTTATTCACTTTATCATTGGCCTGTGTTTGAGCTAGTTCAGTACTTGCTGCAAGCTCAGAGATAGAAACATTAATCACCAGCATATCAGGAGCTACGGAAGCTTTTCATTCTCCCACAACAGAGATGGTGTTCGTAATTCATTGTGATGTCTGTTGGTTGTCTTTATTCGATCTGATCATAGCATTTCCGACGAAGAACATTGTCAGTGCCAAAATCAATGCTGCACCGAGGAGGAAGAATCAGTTAGTAGTTTGTTTTTCCATGATAGTAGAAGGTAGAAAGTAAAAAGTAGAAAGTACGAGATTCAAGATACAAGATCCAAGATCCAAGATTCAAGAACTGTTTAGTTAAATGGCTCATGCATCATACATCATGTGTCATGTGTCATGCATCATTGTTATCTAAGAGAATGAGTTAATCAAGTTGAAGTTTTTCGAACATAAAATGCATAACGTTCGCGAAGTCCTTGCTGTCGATTTTGATGCCGAAGGGAATCTCTTTGAATATGATGAGATAGACCGTCCCACCTACGATAAACATGTTGATGGTCGAGTTTCCCGCAGGAAGTTGGTTCAGATTCTGGATGTTTGTAGTTTTGGAAATCTGCTCCATGATGAGAATCCCATTGCCGAGATAGGCATCGACGATGACCTTCTTTTTTTGGAGCTTTACAAAAATATCTTCGTAATAATCTTTCAGTGTTTTATTTACCGAAATCTGCGATTCGAACGTATTCGTCGCAAAAAACTTAATCACCAAATAGCGGTTGTTGATAGTTGTTTCATAGATATCGTTGTACATATTCTTTATCCCATCGATACCATCAAACAAAGAGATCTTTGGGATATAACTATATTTATTCTGATTATACTGAGAAAGCTCGGTCTCGATCATCGAAAAATTATCTTCCAATTTCTGGAGCTGATCTTTTTTCGCGTTCATATATTTTTTGAGGATAGAGATATCGGGCACAAAAAAATGAGTGATACCCCTGATCTTCGTCTCCGAAACGATGCCTTCATCACGCATCTTGAGTAATGTTTTGTATACATTCGTCCTCTCGATATTCAAATGTTTCGCTATCGTAGACGCTGGCTTGCTCCCAAGTTTATACAAGGTCAGAAAAATTTCCGCCTCTTTCGCGGTGAAGCCGAGTTGAGTAAAAAAGCTTAAAAAGTCCATGACTATAAAACAGAGTATAAAGTAGTAAGTATAAAGTATAAAGTATCAAGTATAAAGTATAAAGTATCAAGTATAAAGTATCAAGTATAAAGTATCAAGTATAAAGTATAAAGTATCAAGTATAAAGTATAAAGTATCAAGTATCAAGTATTGAGATTTAAGTTTAGTGTGTAATCTTGATACTTATGTCTTAATACTTAAATCTAATAATGTTGTGAAATAATCAGCACACTTAATGATAACGATTCGATTGAAAAAGTCAAGTAAATACTTAGTATGCTGATATTTAGCTGTATAGAGTACTTTCACATTTATATCATATCTGGCTTTCATGACCGAAAAAATCGTAGAAACAAAGGCTTGCAAACAATGCTGACTATCCTTTGATATCACTGATAAGGATATGGCATTTTATGATAAAGTTTCACCAGTATTCGGGTGAAAAAAGTTTCAAATTCCAACACCTACACTCTGTCCCGACTGTCGCCAGCAGAGGAGACTATGCTTCCGTAATGAAAGGAAGCTCTATCGTAGGACTTGTGATGCAACGGGGAAACAAATCATCTCGACCTATTCTCCTGATAAACCATATAAGGTATATGATCAGAAAGTATGGTGGGGCGATGGTCGGGATGCTGGTGACTATGCACAGGAATATGATTTTTCCAAAACGTTTTTCCAACAGTTCAATGATCTCTATCATAAGGTCCCAAAGATATCGCTTTCAAATACAGGAAGCGAAAACAGCGAATATGTGAATTATTCTAGGTCATTGAAAAACTGTTATCTTTGTTTCTGACTTGGGACATCGGAAGATTGCTACAATATACAGACAGGGCAAAACTTGAAAAATTGTGTTGATTGCTCGTATATCACGGTATGTGAGCATTGCTACGAATTGCTTGATTCCAATATGTGTTTCAATGTCTTCTTTTCGCAGTGCTGTAATAATTCCAGTAATTTATCGCATTGTTATGATATGGAGAATTGTAATTTTTGCTCGTACTGCGTTGGGTTAGTGAATGCTTCATACTACATATTAAATGAATCATATCAAAAAGAAGCGTATTTCAAGAAATTGGAAGAGATTTCGAAAGACAAGGGGAAATACGAAACTCAGTTTAGAAGCCTTTATTTGAAGATACCTAGAAAATATGGTCAGTTCATACAGACGACTGACTGTACATGAAATGTTCTCCTCTGGTCCAAAAATTCGCACTATTGTTTTGATAGTATCAAATTGGAAGATTGCAAATATGTGACTTCGGCATGATGATGCAAAAATGTACAAGATGGGACTAGTGTGAATGTCGGAAGCGAATTCACCTATCGGACGCAAGCGACGCTATGATTCAATTCTCTCTATATAAATGATTCGATTGGATTGACGGACTGTATGTATTGCGATCAATGTTTTGATTCAACTCATTTGTTCGGATGTATAGGTGTCCGTAATAAGCAATACTGCATCTTCAATAAACAATATACAAAAGAGGAATATGAAGCATTAGCTCCCAAGATCATCGAGCATATGCAAAAAAATAGCGAACGATGAGAATTCTTTCCCGTAATTACATCGGTGTTCTGATATAATGAGACGGTAGCCCAGGAATATTACCCTCTTACTAAACAGGAAGCATTATCGAAATGATACAAACGGATGGACGAGGATTGTCTTATAAACATACCTGGGAATGCGCAAACGGTCAATGCACAGGATTTGCCTAAAGATATAAAGGATGTGGAAGACGATATCCTCAATAAAGTGATCCTATGCGAAGTGACGGGAAGGCCTTTCCGTATCATCAAGCCAGAACTAGAGTTCTATCGTAAGCACAATTTACCAATTCCTCATAGACATCCTGACCAGAGATATTTGGACCGCATACATCTCAGGAATCCGAGAAAATTGCGAGACAGAAAATGTGCAAAATGCTGAGTGGATATCAAGACGACCTATGCACCAGAAAGGCCAGAGATAGTATATTGCGAAGCCTGCTATAACAAAGAGATTTACTGATAAACTTTAGACCTTAGAACCGAGCCATAGGCGAGCCCTGCAAGGCAGGGTTAGACCTTAGAACTTAGATGCTAATAAATTATCGTTTCATCGTTTATGTGTTTTATCGTTTCATCATTCATTATGCTTGAAAAAATCGTAGAAACAAAGTCTTGCAAGCAATGCGGAATATCCTTCGATATCACTGATAAGGATATGGCATTTTACGATAAAATAACTCCAGTATTCAATGGGACTAAATTTCAAATCCCAACTCCCACACTCTGTCCTGACTGCCGTCAACAGAGGAGATTATCATTTCGTAATGAGAGGAAATTGTATCGCAGAAATTGTGATGCTACCGGGAAGGATATCATTTCCATTTATAGTCCAGACGCGAAATATGTGGTCTATGATCAGTGATTTCGAGCTGGTGATCAATGGGATCCTATGCAGTATGGCCAAACATATGACACAAAAAGATCGTTCTTCACCCAACGGGATGACCTCAATCATAAGGTGCCGAAGAAGGCGATGATTACTAAATGAAGCGAGAATTCGCAATATACAAATGATGCAAACTACGATAAGAACTGTTATCTCTGCTTTGGATTAGATCATTCAGAAGATTGTTATTATGTCTCTCTATGAGTAATGAATAAGTTCTGTATGGATTCTTTTTGGTTGACAGAATCACAACAGAGTTATGAGTGTTTAGAGTCATGCAGGATGTTCGATTGTCAGTATTGTTCCTATTCCATTGATTGTTCAAACTGTTTTGGCTGCCATACTTGTACAAATTGTTCAAACTGTTTCGGTTGTGCTTCCTTGGACAATAAATCGTATTGTATATTCAATGAACAATATACCGCTGAGGAATATACTTCTCGCCTACAGAAAAAATTTGCCAATAAAAAAATATCAGAATTGATTCAAGAGATTCAAGCATTTTATCTCACCAAACCTCGTCAAGCATTGTCTATTACTATGAGTGAATCTTGTTTGGGGGTAGATATAAAAAATTGTAAAAACGCTAATCGATGCTTTCATATAGGGAAATCAAACGATGTGAAATATTGCTATGATGTCTTCGATATCCATAATTGCTACGATGTCACCATAAGCAATGAGGCGTCAGAACGAATATATGAATGTCAGACTGCTGTATGACCCGTCTATCGTTCTGCGTTCTGCTCTTTTGTGACTGAACATATCCGTGACTGTTATTACTGTGCTGATTGCTCTATTTGTAGCCATTGTTTTGGTTGTGTATGACTGCAGAACAAAGAATATTGTATACTAAACAAACAATATACCAGAGAAGAATACGAAATTGAGATCTGAAAAATTATTTGAAAAATGATGTCAGATTGAGAACGATGAGAATTTTTCCCCTCTTCGATAAGTCCTTTCGGGTACAACGAAACAACGGCACAAGAATATTTCTTTCTGACCAAGAACGATGCATTGGCTAGATGATATAAACGACAGGATAATGAATACCCTATCAACATCCCTGGAAATGCTCAGACCATCAAAGCACAAGACCTTCCACCAAATGTTCAAGACATTACCGATGAAATACTCAACAAAGTAATTGTCTGTGAAATGACTTGAAGGCCATTCAGAATCATCAAACCCGAATTAGAGTTCTACCGTAAACACAATTTACCATTACCAAGAAAACATCCAGATCAACGCCACTTGGAACGTATGCAATTGAGAAACTCAAGAAAACTGCGAGACAGGAACTGCGCAAAATGCTGAGCAGATATCAAGACAACCTATGCGCCTTCCAGGCCGGAAATTGTATATTGCGAAACATGTTATAATACAGTAACTTACTGATAAAACAATCACACAATAAATTCGTAATCCGTTAATTCGTAATCCGTTAATCATTTAATTTATTTTGTTTTTTAGTATGTCTCACTTGATAAAAGTCTATCATTCATTCGAGAAAGGAAAGAAAAGTTTCCAGGCTTTTTTGGACGATATTTGTAAAACGCTCTCGAGAAGTACTGTGACGATGGGGATACATTATGCCAAAGGAGAGATTTATTATTCATTAGATACGGATAAGTCTACCTACTCTTCTTTTGAGTCACAATTTTATACGCACTTCAATGACTTTCAGATTGTTCCAGATACCAAAAATGTTCGAGAGTATGATAAGTCCAAGACAGTCATCGGAGCACTTACATTGGCGAATAGATGATTCTACCCTTTTTCTCTAGATGAGAACGATGATAGTGATTTCATCGCCAATCTTTTGAGGACTTTTGAAAATTTCGATGTCATCAACGACAAGATAAGTTTGTTTGTAGAACTGAGACCTATAGAAAACGAAAAGTTCCGATTCTTCGTCAAGTCAAAGTTCAATCATCGAAAGCTTAAGCAAAAATTATTTTTTCATTTTTATAAATATCTATTTTCTCATAAGACCCAGAAAAATCGGAAAGGGGAATGAGATACCTACTTCAAATCGAAACTGCATGATAACCTCTTTGAGAGCAAGGTATACGTCGTCGCACAATCCCAAAATAAAGCGATGGCTGAATGAAGAATAAGGTCAGTCTTCAATAATTTTTCTGTCTTCAAAAATTATCCGCTCAACCAATTCACACTAAAAATCCATAGCAACGTAGCTTCATTACTCACTTCCCTCAAAGAGCGTACATGATGACTTACCAACGAAATGCTCAACACCAAAGAGATATCGTCCTTCTTTCATTTTCCCAAAGACCCGAAAACAGAGACTGCATTATTTACCGTGAAGTCGAGAAAACTAGCTCTGCCTGTAGGGGTCCCTTCATTCGATTATACGTTAGACAAAAACAGTGAAGTCTTCGCAAAAGAGTTTCCTCAAGATATTAATATCATCTGAATCTCCGACTACAGATCTATCACCGTCCCCATCTGAATCTACGACGAAGACAGACTCAAACATATGTATGTCGTCGGCAAAACAGGAACAGGAAAATCAAAATTCCTTCTCAATCTCATGATCAATGATGTCAAACAATGAAAGGGTATCGGAGTCATTGACCCGCATGGCGATGCTATAGAAGAAATCATGACGCATATCCCGATGTCGCGTAAAGACGATGTCATTATTTTCGACCCAACGGATGATCAATTCCCATTTTGCATGAATCCGCTTGACGTCTGACCTGAAGAATCGAAACAGATATTAGCAAAATGATTTATCGATATCTTCAAAAAGTTTTTCTGAGTAAATTGGAATCCGAAACTTGAACATGTATTGAGGATGATCTTCCTTGCATTGCTTGATAAGCCCAAATCCACACTCTTCGATATCATCAGAGCACTAACGGACAAGGACTTTAGATACGAGATGATCAGTGAGATCCAGGACGATGTCGTGAGAAACTTCCGGACCAATGAATTTGCCTGACGGTCGCAACAGTTCAATACTGAAGCTATCATGCCGATTTTAAACAAAGTTTGACAACTGCTCTCTACCGATATCCTAAAAAATATTTTCGCTTCACCGGAAAACAAACTTGATCTCAGAAAGGTCATGGACGAAAAGAAAATATTGCTCATCAAACTTCCCAAGGGAAAACTTCAAGAAGAGATTATGGGCTTCCTCTGAGCGATGTTTGTCACAAAACTATTCCAAGCTGCGGTGGGCAGACAAAATATGGACAAGAATGAAAGGACTCCCTTCTTCCTCTACGTAGATGAGTTTCAAAATTTTGCCACAGATACTTTCACAGAAATCCTCTCCGAAGCTAGAAAATACTGACTATCACTTTCCGTTGCTCATCAATTTATCAAACAGATTCCTCAAAATATCTCTGATGCACTATTTGGAAATGTCTGAACGTTAGTTAGCTTTAGAATATCATCAGAAGATGCAGAACATATGAAACAGCACTTTCAGCCATTTCTCGATGGTTATGATCTCTCTAATCTTAACATGAGAGAATTTTACTGTAAATTGCTTGTCCAGGGACAAGTCAAAGATCCGTTCAGCCTCAAAGCATGCCGGACACCAGATGTTACCATTAATAAATCTCACATAGCCAATCTCTACGAGATCTCTAGAGCGAAGTACGCAAGATCACTCGCAGAAGCCAAGAAGGTCGTTGAAGAGAAACAAGCAGACGTCATCAAGACGATCGAAGAATTCGCTGAACCGATTATTTAGCCGATGGTCGATGGCTGATAGTCGATAGCATCAAGGAGTAAGAGATATTGAAGTTATGGAGCAAATCAATAATCATATATCATTGCTTCTTATTTCTTAATACATTATATTCATGACTACCCGAGCCGATATCGCAGACCTCATCTTTCCAGATGTAACAAACACTATCCAAGACCTAGAAAAAAAATATCCGCCAAGACCCAATCCCATTTGTTCTCGTTTTGCACCGAGTCCTACGGGATTTTTGCATATTTGAGGGATTTTTGCATCATTCGTCGAGCGAAAATTTGCTAAACAAAACGATGGAACATTTTTCATTAGGATAGAAGATACAGACCAAAAGAGGGAAGTAGAGTGAACGATTGATTTGATCATCAACTATATGAAAATGTTTGGCATTCAAATAGACGAATGACCTATAGGAGAAAATAAAGCCGACGTGGGCAATTACGGTCCCTATACGCAGTCTCAGAGAAAAGAAATTTACAAGGTATTCGCAAAATATCTCATTGAAAAGGGATTAGCATATCCGTGTCGGATGACAGAGGAGGAATTGAATACCATCCGTGAGCAACAGACAAAAAGTAAGATAACTCCTGGCATTTACGGTAATTATTCGCTTCGAAGAAATAAAACGCCTGATGAGATTTTAGCGAAGATTCAAGATGATAAGCATTTTGTAATCAGATTCCGTTCTCCTAGTGAAATGGGCAAGAGAATTGTCTTTGAAGATGTAATCAAGGGAAAGATAGAAACGATGGATAATTGCAACGATATTGTCCTGATCAAATCCGACGGATTGCCGACCTATCATCTCGCACATATTGCAGATGATCATCTCATGAGAGTCTCTCACGTCATCAGAGGAGAGGAATGGTTGGCTTCAGTACCATTACATCTCCAACTTTTCGCTGCGTTCGAATTACCGGCTCCGAAGTACTGCCATCCGGCATCATTATTGAAAATAGATAACGGAAACAAAAGAAAGCTTTCCAAAAGACATGACCCAGAGGCAGATATCTGATATTTTTTCGAGAACGGTTATGCTACCCAATGAATTATAGAATATCTTCTCACTATCATCGACCCATGATTTGAAGAGCGGCAAAAAGCTAATCCCGAAAAGAGTTATCTCGACTTCGAAATCTATCTCGAAAAGATGCCGAAGTCAGGAGCGTTATTCGACTTGGTGAAATTGCAAAGCGTAAATAATAATTACCTGTCCAGAATTTCAACGGATGAACTATATGATCAGAGTTTGATGCGAGCACAGAAATATAGACTAGAACTAGCTAAACTTATGAAGTCAGATATCGCTTACACAAAAGCTGCATTAAACATTGAAAGACATTCTGAAAAAGATCCAAAAAGATTTACCACCTACGCAGACATCGAAACTCAATTACGCTTTTTCTACGATAGCGAACGAGAAAAACTTAAGAACACAGACCTCCCACCTTCTACCTCCCACCTCCCACCTGAAATTTTGAAAAAATTCATCGATGAGTATATTCAAGTAATGAATTTAGATATGAGCGTAGAAGAGTGGTTCAATCAGTTGAAAGAAATCTGAAAAAAATATGGTTTTGCAGGAAATAATGCAGAGTTTAAAGAGTGATGATATGTTGGGAAAATAGGTGATTTAGCTATGTTTCTTAGAATTCAACTTTGCTGTGCGACAAAAACGCCTGATTTGTATTCTGTCATGCAAGTTATGGGAAAAGAGAGAGTAGTCAAAAGGTTGTTAGTAGCGTAAAAAAGACTAGCAAAAAATAGAGCAAAAATGGCGTCTTTAATGAGATGTCATTTTTTTGCTAAAAATTTGCTTGTGAATTTATCTTTGAATGGTTCAATTAAGGATTTTTTCCTTAAAATTTGTTCAAAGAAAAATTTGCAAAAAGAGTGCTTTTGGAGTATAATTAAATATATTTTATACTGTATATATAAGAATTATGGATTAAACCTTACTTATTACACTTCAGAACTATGGACTTTCCGACAAAGAAGCGAGAGTATATCTCACGGTTTTGAAATTGGGAACATCTGTTGCTAGCACTATAGCGAGACGTCTTGGAGAAAATAGGGTGACAGTGTATTCTATCCTCAAAAACCTAGTAAAGAGAGGGATTGCAAGCGAGACACCCAGACAAAACTCCACCTATTATACGGTTATTTTACCGGAAAAATTGATGCAAAGATTACAAGATAAATATCAGGCGCTCAAGGATGCCTTGCCGCAATTTCTCGCTATCGCTAATAAATACGACACTAAACCGCAAGTGCAATTCTTCGATGGAATAGAGGGACTCAAAAATCTCTATGAAGATCATCTGACGTCGCAAGAAGACTTGTTGTCGTTTTTGTGAATAGCTGAAGTCAATGAAAGTTTCAAAAAATATCTCTATGAAGATTTTCTGCCAAGAAGAGTGAAAGCAAAAGTATTTGCAAAGGTCATAGTCTCTAGTGAGGCAGCCAACAAAACGTATGCGAGTATCAACAAAAAAAATATGAAAGCAACCTTAGTCATCCCTGATCCCTTATTTACGTTGGAAAATGAAATCGTGATCTATGGCTGATCCAAAGTATCTATTTCACTGTTTTCTCCTGATGAAATGTCAGGACTCATCATCCATAGCAAAACATTGCATGATACGCTTGCCAACCTTTTTAATTTGACGCGGAAAAATTATACGCATGAAAAAAGGAAAAAATAGATTCACTAGAGAAAAAATACTGCCATGAATATTGGATACAGGAGATGGAACATTTTTTCGTATGCATGATAAAATACAGTCATTATCATACAAAACACAAGAGTATGTCAAAAAAATATTTATGTGAAAATATAAACGGTATAGCGAATATCTAGAGAAAATGCTAGGAAAAGAGCTGCCGATTAGTGTAGATGATGTTCATATCAGCGATTTCAAAAAATTCGATAGAGCGCATTATTATGGGGTAACTGAACGTGAAACACCATTGCAGAAAAAAATCTCAGTATTTGAATATACTTGAGAAATAGAGGTATCAGCTGGTGGTAAACCACTTACACAGAAGTTTACCTACAGCATCTCGATGCCATTGGAAGATTGCGGACTGCAGAGACATGAACGCAGCATGCATCGGATTACATGTGATAATGGACTGACGATTCCCCTATCGCAGGCAGAAGCATTTGGATCAGAATCGAAAGATCGTGTGATACAAATATGCCAGCATATAGTGAAAACTATAGAGGAAAATTACGGCTATGATAAGGAGTTATTGAAAGATGAGTTTCGAAGAGGAAATGCACAGGTAAAAAATCTTCCGACATTGCGTGAAAAAAAACAATATGAAGAAAGATTGTACGAAGAATTAGTATCCAATAATGAAATAGATCTGAGTTTTTTCTATCAGGATGAATGAGCAAAGATCTATCGTGATATGACTAAAACAGGAGAATATACGTCATTTATAGATAATGAACAGGTGATTATCGATGAGAATATCCAAGATTTCATAGATAGCATTATCAGTCAGAATAAGAAATTAGTAGATCTATGATGCGGAGAAGGAGAAAAGATCATCACTCTGACGAAAAGATGAGAGATCAAAGATTGTGAATATATAGGTACGGATATGAGTGTCTCTAATCTCTTCTGGCTGGCGAATACCAAAAACAATATCCATAGCAATTTTTTCTGAATATTCTCTTTTCTTGCACAGGATTTCGATGATCTCTCGATATTGCGTGAACAAAGAGATAAGACGATTTTCGTATTGTGATGATCGCTTGGAAATATAGCCAAAGAAAATGATAAACAGCTCAAATTTCTACAGAATATTGCTAGTGTGCTTCATGAGTGAGAAAAGTGTGTCTTCAGCGCATTTTTGTTACCTCCTGATGTGGAAAAACTCAAGGAATCGTATAAGTATTCTAAAGTACAAGCATGGTTTATGCATGGATTGAAAAAACTATGATTTGATACGGAGAGTCTATGATATGAAGTGGAATATGAAGATAATGCAATCCAGATCTATGCGGTATGTAAAGAAGATCAGAATACTCTCTCTATCTGAGGAAGAAAATTTACTAAAAAAGCTGGAGAGAGAATATGTTTGGCTCGTTCACAACGTTTTGCTGAAGAAGAAATTCTGGAGCTGATCACTCAGGCGTGATTGAAGTTGGAAAAAAAATGTACTACATGAGATAGCTGAATGTATGTCGTTTCCAAATAAGTTCTTAACCACCTATCGTTCCATTATCAATCGTTCCATTATCAATCGTTCCATCGTTCTATTATCAATCGTTCTATCGTTCCACTCCCTATCGTTCTATTATCTATTACTCTATGTGTATTGTGGGACAGGAGAAAAATATTTCAATGCCCTTTGTCTGATAGCCGCCAATTTATTGGCTGGCATTTTTTTTTCTGTGACCTTGAGATCATAGTTTTGCTGTAGGTTGGTCCATACATGTGGTTGTGTACCAAGAGCAGTAGAGATGAGAATCGCTCGTTGGGTGGTAACATTTCTTTTGCCTTTGATAAGATCATTTACTTCGATGGCTGTTTTCCCTATTACTTTGGCAAAAGCCACCTGAGTAATTACTCTGGCTTCAAGCTCTTCTAGGAGATATGTGCCGGGATGAAAATCTTTGAGAGGAATGCGAGTCATCGTATGGGTAGTATAAAAATAAAAATTATTGATAATGTTTTGAAAGTTCTGTTACTTGGATGATTACTATTTTCTTTTTGATGATATTGAATATGATCCTTCGTTGACGATTTATCCTGATACTGTGCGTTCATTTCGGATAATTGCGTAATTTTTCATATCCGAGTGATGCATAATCCAGGAAATCATGTTCGGTCTGAAATGATTTGATCAGTTCGATTTTCCTTACAAATCATCTGATGACTTCGTATCCATAGTACTTACTCTGATGGTCGTGATATATTATTTCAAGTTCCTTATCAGCGAATTCGACGTACATGACAGTCTGAATAGAGGATAAAGTTAACTAACTTAGTTAAGTATACTGTTTTAGTTAACTTTTGCAAGGGCAAATCATTCCCTATCGTTCCATTATCAATCGTTCTATCGTTCCAACTCCTATCGTTCTAATGCTGTAGAAGAACTTCTACTGCATTTTTTTATTGTCTCATCTTGAATTTTATATTCAATAATATAATCTACAAATCCTGATTTCCAGTCCAAAGTGCAACAAATTGTTATAAGTTGAGTTTAACACCGTAAAATGCTTCGTGCGCACATAAATAATTTAATGATTTTCTTGGTTTATGAT
>Ga0118677_10007762_pt1 | contig 17555 bp, 17 predicted proteins | sample AliMusrvi5mmetaG_FD_86154 | JGI IMG/M metagenome (GOLD analysis project Ga0118677, IMG submission 86154) | reverse complement strand
GTGGCGGAAGCGCCATCACCACTGGCATTAAGGGCGACATTCAAATTCCGTTCGCCTGCACAATTAACTCATGGACGATCATGGCCGATCAATCAATCACGCTGCAAACCGGCGCAACGCTGAACGGCAGGGCGTTGGCGCAGACCAATGTTACCTTAAACGCCAATACCATTACCCAGCCATAAGGCATGAGGTCACATCTTCATAGGACACATGAAGATGTGACCTTTGTTACTGTTTTTATTTTTTAAAAAGTAGATTTTTCAAAAAAGCTCATTTTGGTCAAAAAGAAAAACATTATGAAAATATGCACCAAAAGAATTTTGATGAAAACGAGGAAGTTAGAAGTGAATGAATACAAGATCACAATGGATACTGACGCGACGCTGAACGGCAGGGCTTTGGCATTTACCTGAACCGTTGCACTGGACCAAAATATTATCAGAAATCCTACACCGTAAGGTATGACTTTTTTTAAACCGAAACGTTTTGCGTAAGGAGGCAAAAACTATGGAGGCTTTAATTAATAGAATTTTGAAAATAAGGGCGATGTGCGACGTGCGAAAGCACATGTGCTGTTCGATGTTGCTTGTTGCTGCACTATGCATCGTTTGTGCATACGGATGCAAAAATACTACGGACACCACCCCGCCCATGGTTTCATTCACGAACCCCGCAAATCAAGCCACGGATGTGCCTATCAACAGGAAAATCACCGCAACCTTCACCGAGGCCATGCGCCCGTGGAGCGTCAAACGGATAACCTTTACCCTTCAGAAAGGCGCCTCGGTTGTCACAGGTTTGGTTGCCGGCACCGGTTCGGATGACCTGTCGGCGCTGTGTCTGAATCCGCTTAATGTCCGGGGCAGGGTGGACTACATCGGCACCACGGCGATTTTTACTCCGGCAAACGATCTCGAAGCCGATACCCTGTATACCGCTACGATTTCAACCAGGGCCAGGGATTTCGCGGGCAATGTGCTGGAAAGCGCCTGGGTCTGGAGCTTTACGACAGGTGCCAACACGGATACCACTGCGCCTGCGGTTTCCTTTGTAAACCCCGTTAGCCTTGCCGCGGATGTGCCAATCAACAGAAAAATCACCATAACCTTCACCGAGGCGATGCGACCGCAGACCATCAACAGGAGAACTTTTACCCTTCAAAAGGGTTCCTCGCTTGTTACAGACACAATAGCCGACACAGACATCAGTGAGAGTGACGTGTCGGCGCTGTGCCTGAATCCGCTTAACGTTCGGGGTACTGTTGCCTATACCGGCACCACAGCGATCTTCACGCCGGCAAGCAATCTCGAAGCCAATACCCTGTATACCGCCACGATTTCCACCGGAGCCAGGGACCTCGCGGGCAATGCGCTGGAAAGCGCCTTCGTCTGGAGTTTTACGACAGGTGCTGACACGGATACCACTGCGCCCGCGGTTTCATTCGTAACCCCCGAGAATTTTGCCACGGATGTGGCTATCAACAAAAAAATCGCTGCAACCTTCAGCGAGGCGATGGATCCGCTGACCATCACGACGGCAACCTTTACCCTTGATGAAGGTTCAACGCCTGTCCCGGGAACGGTTATCTACGTCGGCGCCACTGCGACCTTCACGCCGGCAAGCAATCTCGCTCCAGACACCCTGTATACGGCCACGATCACCACCGAGGTCAGGGATCTCGCAGGCAATGCGCTGGAAAGCGCCTATGTCTGGAGTTTTACCACGGGCACGACCCCGGACACCACCCCGCCCGAGGTTTCTTTCGTTGACCCCGCTAATCTTGCCACGGCTGTACAGATCAACAAGAAAATAGCCGCAACTTTCAGCGAGGCGATGGACCCCTTAACGATCACCAACATGACCTTTACTCTGAAAAACGGCGCAACGCCTGTTTCAGGCACTGTGACCTATGTTGGCCTGGTTGCGACCTTCACACCAACAAGCAATCTCGCTGTCAACACATTGTATACCGCCACGATTACCACCAGTGCCAAAGATTTGGCGGGCAATGCGTTGGATGTTAACAAAGTATGGACCTTTACCACGGGTGCGATCCCAGACACCACACCACCCACGGTTTCATCCGTAATCCCCGCAAATCTTGCTACAGCTGTGCCGATCAACAAGAAAATCGCTGCAACCTTCAGCGAGGCGATGGACCCTTTAACGATCACCAACATGACCTTTACTCTTAAAAACGACGTAACGCCTGTTTCAGGTACTGTGACGTATGCTGGGCTGGTTGCGACATTCACACCGACAAGCAATCTCGCAGTAAACACCCTGTATACGGCCACGATTACCACCGGTGCCAAAGACCTGGCGCGCAACGCGCTGGTAGTAAACAAAGTATGGACCTTTACCACGGGTACAACAGCGGACACAACCAGACCGACTATTTCTTCTACAAATCCTGCTGACAACGATTTGGATGTGGCAACTAACCAAAAAATCACCGCTACCTTCAGCGAGGCAATGGATCCACTGACGCTCACGAAAGCAACCTTCACCCTTAAAAATGGGCTCACGCCTGTGACCGGTACGGTGGTCTGCGTCGGTGACACTGCGACCTTCACGCCGGCAAGCGATCTCACCCCCAACACCCTGTATACCGTCACGATTACCATCGGGGCTAAGGATCTTGCAGGCAATGCACTGGCTGGTAATTATGTCTGGCACTTTACGACAGGGACAGGGGCGTTTATAATCGTCCATCAAGACCCAGTACCCCTTGGATCGTGCTCCACTTTCGCAATCCTGGCTTCCGCGGCGATCACTAATATCCCGACTTCAAATATCACCGGAGATGTCGGTCTGACCCCTGATGCCGGGAGCAATATAACCGGGTTCAGCTCTCCGGGAACATGCCCGGAAGTGACGGGGATAGTCTACGCCGTTGATGGGACTGGTCCTGCCTGTGCAACGATCAGCCCGACCATTCTCACGAATGCAAAAGCCGCTGCTTTGACGGCGTTTGACAATGCACGGGCTGCTGTTCGAGGAACTCCTCAGGCAATATCGGGCGATCTAAACGGGCTGACGCTATACCCGGGCCTGTATGAATCAGGATCCTCGCTTGAGATATCCCCAGGTGGTCACCTGTACCTGGATGCTCAGGGCGACTCAAGCGCCATTTTCGTCATCCGGAGTGCAACCACGATCACCACGGAAGCCACGAGTCAGGTTGTTTTGACCAAGGCCGCAAAGGCTACCAATGTCTACTGGACAGCAGGCAGCGCGGTGACTCTTGGAGCGAACTCTGTCATGAAGGGAACCATGATTGCAGGAACTGCTCTCTCTCTGCTTACCGGTGCAAATCTGGAAGGCAGGGCGCTGAATCAGGGCCCGTCGGCCGCAGCCGTAACCCTGGACGCCAGTACTATAACCGTGCCTTCTCCATAAGGCGCACGATGAACTGACAGGTTTAATAGAACTTTGCAGGAAGGGAGGTTTACATCAACAAGGCGCCCGCACCAGCGGGTGCCTTGGGTTCCCCTAAAAGGGGAACATAAAGACGAGTAGTATCAGGGCAATTTTTTAAACAAAACATTTTTTCAACAACAGGAGGTTTCAATGAAAGCATGTGCAAAAAGAACCATGACTAAAACAGTGCTGTTTAGTTTTGTCCTTTTGTCGATAGGCATCTTCGGCTTCTTTTCAAGCAATGCGGACGCGAAAACATCGGCCGAGATCGACGCAGACGCCAACAGGACGCTGCAGCGTTTCTACAAAGAGGTAAATGGCGCCAAAGAGCTTACTTCTTCCGCGAAAGCCCTTCTGGTGATGTCGGGCATTACCAAGGCAGGCTTCGTTGTCGGCGGCACGTACGGCCAGGGCGCACTGCGGATTGGGGGGAAAACGAAGAGCTACTATAATCTTATCGCCGGATCCTACGGATTTACCTTCGGCGTGGAACAGATGGATATTATCCTCGCCTTTATGACCAAGGATGCGCTCAGGCAGTTTAAAAGCATTGATGGCTGGGAAGCAGGCGTTACCGCAAATGTAGCGATTGTCGACGTCGGCGCCGGCAAGCGGCTCGACACCACCTCATTAAAGGACGCGGTCATAGCGTTTGTTTTCAGTCCGGAGGGCCTCATGGTTGATGTTTCCCTGAAGGGCGCAAAGTTCACGAAGATCAAAAAGTAAAAATTCAAACCAGGAATTTCCAGAATATACACCTCATAGGATAAAGGAGTTGAAAGCATGAACAAACTTACATTCAATGGTTCGTGGAATGAAGTACAGGGCAAACTCAAACAAAAATATGGGCTGCTCACGGACAATGATCTTGTCTATAAGCATGGGCAACATGACGAAATGCTCGGTATCCTCCAAAAAAAACTGGGCAAATCACAGGATGAAATCATTAAGATAATAGCGGAAATTTAAGCTGCGCCACAAAATAAGCATAGCCTGAACGAAAAGTCGTTTTTTTGCAGGTTGGGTTAAGCCCGAAAAACATTGCTGGGTTTCGTACCTCAACCCAACCTGCGCAAAAACAAATGTTTCCAAAAAAGCACGTTTATAAGGGCGAATCCAACATATTCATTGCACAAAGTTTTTGTTCAGCTACTAGCAAATTATTGTTGCAACTGGTCAATGACCAATCCGGTGGTGCGGATTTAAATATAATCATCGCTGGTAACTTCGGAAAGGACAGAACCATGTACATAACAAACAAAATATTAATTAAAACAGTATGTCCGATCATTGCACTGCTTTTTTTCTTCGCTACGATCACTCCCGCTATCGTCCAGGCGCAGGCGAATGAAAAGAGGGAAAATGCTGAATCGCTGTGGATGCTGAAACTTGCACAGACCTGCAAAAACGGGCTGGCAATGGTGTCGCAAGAAGAGCGCCTTGCTATTAAAGCAAAAGTTTTAACCCGGGCGGGAAATTTATTTGATCAAATTGCACAGTCCGGCTTTTCAGAAGAAACCTTACAAAAGTACGGTTCTATGCTGCCGCGGGGTTTTGCTGAAAAGATCATGCTGGTTTCAGATATTGCAAAAACAGGCATGCCCACGGAGGAAAAGCTCCAGGTTATTCAAGGTGCATTTGGCTATAGCTGTAATGATATTATTTACGCCGGGGTTGTTGTGTATGTATTCAATTTTTTTGGCGTTATTCCCTACCTCGGGTATTTTGGCGGCCTGCTGTTTGCGTCTGCCGTCCTTTGTTATTTAGGGGTGTTTTAAACCGAGGTGCGCACAATAATTAGTGGGTGCCCGGAAACACAGAGCAATAACGCAATGTTTTCGTTCGGACACTATTGTTTTATGACGTTTAAAATTATCAGTTAGACACCCTCCCCTTAATCCCCTCCCATCAAGGGAGGGGAGAAAAAAGGAGCCTCCCTCTCCCCTTGTGGGAGAAGGTCGGGGTGAGGGGTATGTAAAATCAATTTTCATGACCTACTATTGAGAAGGAGAAACGATATGTTCGGAACAATTTTGCTTGTCATTATAATTTTGATGCTGTTGGGTGCAATACCCACCTGGCCGCACAGCCGGCAATGGGGCTACTACCCCAGCGGAGGGCTTGGATTGGTCCTTGTGATTATAATCATCCTGCTTCTGATGGGACGGATTTAACATACAGCCACGGGCTGAGTCCGTTTGGTATACAGCGCCTCATAATCTTTGGCAGGAAACGTCTCAGTACTGCGGCCTCAGGCCGCCAGGGAGGTACAAATGAAAAAAAGCACGTTCAGAGTATTGGTATTGGTTGTCCTTATAGGAGCCATGTCTGCCCTCGGCGGGACAAAAGAAGCTTCGGCGGGGCTGCAGGTCAACATTGACATCGCTATACCCCCGCCTTTGCAATTTAGTGCACCGCCTGATGTCTACGTGGTTCCCAGTGGATCAAGCTATGTCTATATGGCGCCGGATTATGAGGGGGTCTATTTCTACGGTGGCTACTGGTACAGAATATATAATGACCACTGGTTCCGGTCATCCCACTACAACGAACGCTGGGACTATATCGAAACATCTAATGTCCCGCAAGTTATCATTGTTGTACCACCCGAATATATTCACCATGTGCCCTCCGGCTATTACCGCATACACTACGATGACTACCATAACAACTGGCAGTCATGGGATCATGGGCGGCATTGGGACAATTATGACTGGTATCAGCATGAGAGAAGGGATGATACAAGGCGGGAACGGTATAACAGTATTAACAGCTATCGTCAGCAGCGGGGTATTCAGCCTACGCAGCACCAGCAGGGATATCAGCAGCAAAATGTCCAGCCCTCGCATCACCAGCAGGGGCATCAGCAGCAAAATGTCGAACCTTCGCAGCACCAGCAAAAGCAAGGGCATCAGCAGCAAAATGTCCAGCCTTCGCAGCATCAGCACCAGCAGGGGCATCAGCAGCAAAATGTCCAGAAACCGCAGCACCAGCAAAAGCAGGGACATCAGGAGCAAAATGTCCAGAAACCGCAGCACCAGCAGGGTCATCAGCAGCAAAATGTCCAGAAGCAGCAGCACCAGCAGGGAGGGAAGAAACATGAGGAAGATAAATGATGCGCCCCGGGCCATAACTTGAAAATCGAATGAACAGGGGTAAGTAAACTCACGGTGAAATAGAACCGCTTACCATGGGCAAATTGTTGTGCAGTGATGATTGTTGTCAGCGAAAGGAGACACGTATGAAGGCAAAGCGTTTAGAATGTCCATTGAGAAACAATTCCCTGGTTGTACAGACAAAAAATATCTGCGTCAACATTTTGCCGTATGTATTGTGTGCCCTGCTGCTTCTGACAAGCTCCTGTCTTTTGAGATTTGATAGAGATGGGTCGCACGACAGGCATGACGGGCATGACCACGACCAGCATCATGATGAGGAAAGATATGATCGCAACAATGAAAGAGACCGTCATGGCATGAATCTGAAGCAGGAGCAATACGCCCGGAGTGAAATCAGCGGGCAAGCGGAAGGAAAAAGTATCGGCAAACCCGATGAGGTCCGCGGTGCATAAAACCATTGCAGTCGTTGAATCTCACTGGACCCTCAGGCGTTTGTATGAGCTTGAGCTGCAGGATGAAGGATACAAAACGATATCTTTAGCCGGACATGGCGAACTGTTTCACCTTTGTGCGGCCAGGGACGTGCACCTGGTTCTCTCGGATGATGAGGGGCGGGAGCAGGAGCTGCTTGAGCTTGCGCTCAAACAAAACATACCACTGATCATCAACACAGGGTATCCCGACAGATGCAGCAGCGCTCCCGTCGGTGACAGTATTGCCGTGATGCTAAAAACATCGGACACGGTAGAGCTTAAAAATAAAATACGGCTCATGCTTGCACACTCAGACAGCCGGCAGCAGAACAACCTTCGCTTTCAACAGGAAGAGGCACCGGGCTGAAGCAGCGCCGTATTATCACTAACACCTATGTGAGAGGCCGTAATGAAGACACAAGTACCGGCAGCAGCTCCGTTCATAACCGACACTATCGGTACGCAACAATCCGTACCGATCCTGAATAAAATTGAAGGTAAGGATCCCCTGTCGAACTATCTGATACAGGTTCAAAAAATTCCCTTGCTCGATCCGGCACAGGAAATTGACCTTACCTGGAGATACTGTAAAACTGGCGACATCCGTGCCGCAGGTAAATTAATCGCAGCAAACCTGAAACTTGTAATAAAAATAGCCCTTGAATACCACCACCGGTGGTGCATAAACCTTGTTGATTTAATACGTGAAGGTAATTTTGGCCTTCTTCAGGCAGTAGAAAAATTTGACCCTCTATTCGTCACCCGGTTTTCCGTGCATGCCGCGTACTGGATAAAAGCCTCGATACTGCAATTTATCCTGGACAACTGGCAGATGATGAAAACCGGATCGACATGGGTTGAAAAAAAACTTTTTTTCAACCTGCATAAAGAAAAAAACCGCTTGCAGGGCATGGGAATATACACCGGGCCGTCACGGCTTCCTGTGCCGCTTGATGCGACTGAGCGGCAAAATTGTTTAGTTGCGGCAGCGCCCTGGCATTAAGTCTTGCGCCTCAATGTATGCATAATTGCTGGTAAAACATGAAAAACAGAACAAATGCTAAAATCAGCCGCCTGGACTCTGTTCTTAAAAATTTAAATGACGCCATAACTGTTCACGATTTGCAGGGAAACATACTTGCCTGGAACAGGGGAGCGGAAAAAATGTATGGCTATACTGAAGCCGAGGCATTGGAGATGAATATTGCCCGCATTGCGTCCCTGGATAAAAAAATAAATCCCGGCGAGTATTTGGAGCAAATAGGATCAGGCAAAATTGTTGAATCGTTTGAAACACAACATATCGCCAAGGACGGCAGTATTCTTGACGTATGGCTCGTAATTACGTGTCTGAAAGACGCTTCGGGGGCAATCAATTCAATCGCCGTAACAGGCCCTGATATTACGGTGATAAAGAATGAGCTTCGCAGGAATGAAGAAGAGATAAAAATATTCAGGGGCCTGCTCCCTATCTGTTCTTCCTGCAACCATATACGGGACGATAAAGGGTACTGGCATACTATTGAATCCTATATTCGAGAACATTTAGAGGCAAAATTCAGCCACGGAATTTGTCCGGAATGCGCAGAGAGATTATATCTGGAATTTTATACTTATAAGAACAAGGGAGAAATTACACAGGAACAACCTGACCGCGAAGAGCATACGGCGACGCGCGAAAAACCCATGAACGCGGCAGGAAAAAATATGCAGGAGCGTAAAGATGCATTGTTCCGTTAGGGTTTGTGTCGAACTATGTTCCGATACCAGCTTGATGATGTTGGTTAAGGGTTAAAGAAAAAAGAAAGATAAAAATGCTTGAAGATTTATTGAACTGCATGGCGGACGCCAACAGGTGTCGAGCGAGTTCGGCAAGGGCAGCCGCTATGCCCCCTGTCATGCAGGCAAAGCAAACGAGGAGAAAAAATGGCTGAAAAAATACTTGTGGTGGAAGACAACGAACAAAACCGCATACTCATGCGACAGATATTGGTGCACCATGGCTATGAGGTTCTGGAAGCGATCGATGGGCTCACGGGGCTGGAAATGGCCCGCACACACATGCCCGCTCTGGTCCTGCTGGATATTCAGATGCCGGTGATGAACGGTTTTGCGGTCATCCGTGAGTTGCGGGGTACTCCGGAGCTCAGCAGGATCAAAGTGATTGCCGTTACGTCATTCGCCATGAAAGGCGACAGGGAAAAGGCGCTGGAGGCGGGTTTCGACGAATACGTCACCAAGCCTCTTGATACAAGGAAATTCCCGGAGCTGGTCAAGGAAATCCTTGCGCGGGTTAAGCCTTGAATTCGGGAAACCAGGGCATTCTCCGCGTTGACGACGAAGAGGCCAAAATGAAGCTGACCGAGAGCATGCCTGTTCCCCGGTGCAAACGGCTACAGAATAAAGTTACCTGCTCTAATGCAGCAGTAAAAGCGAGGGATGCAATGGCTAAAAAAATTCTATTGGTGGAAGACAACGAGCAAGCCCGCATACTCATGCGACAGATATTTACCACCCAGGGCTACGAGATGATGGAAGCGGTGGATGGGCTGACGGGGCTGGATATGGCAACCGTGCTCATGCCCGATCTGATCCTGCTGGATATTCAGATGCCGGTTATGAACGGTTTTGAGCTCATTCGTGAGTTGCGGAATACTCCTGAACTCAGCAGGATCAAGGTGATTGCCGTTACGTCCTTTGGCATGAAAAGCGACCGGGAAAAGGCGCTGGAGGCTGGTTTCGATGAATTCGTCACCAAGCCTATCGATACACGGACATTCCCTGAGCTGGTCAGGGAAATACTTTCGCGGGATGAACAATGAATTCACAAAGCCAGAGCATTCTCTGCGTTGACGACGAAGAGGCCAATCTCAAACTGCTCGAAAACATACTCGCTCCGAGAGGCTACACGGTAGTCAGCGCCTCAAACGGTGAAGACGCCTTGCAGAAGATAAAAAGTCAGGCCATTGATCTCGTGATTTTAGACATTATGATGCCGGGGATGGACGGCTTTGAGGTGTGCCGGCGGATCAAGGAAGACGAAAAGCTCAGGAACATACCGGTCATAATTGTTACGTCATTGAGCGCAAAGCAAGACCGTATTCGGGGCATCGAGGCCGGGTCGGAGGACTTTTTGTCAAAGCCTTTTGACAAGACTGAGGCGCTCACGAGGATAAAGATACTGTTGAAGGTGAAGACACTCGACGACGAGCGCAAGCGCGCGGAGGAGGCGCTCCAAAAATCCAACGATGAGTTGAACTGCCGGGTGTGGGAACAAACGGCGGAGTTGACGCAAGCCAACGTGCAACTGCAGGCGGATATCATCGAGCGCAAGCGGACCGAGAAAATTCTGAAATTGCGTGAACGGGCCATCGAGTCACTTATTCAGGGACTGTGCATCACGGACCCTGCTCAGCCCGACAACCCCATCATATACGTCAACGACAGCTTTCTGCAGATCACCGGCTACGCCCGCGAGGATGTGATGGGCAAGAACTGCGCCCTGTTCCTCCAGGGCCCAAAGACGGCCCCGGAAGCAATAGAGCAGGTCCAGTCGGCATTCAGGGAAGGGAAACCCTGCTTTGTAGAGTTGCTGAACTACCGCAAGGACGGTACGACGTTCTGGGACGGCCTGTCGATCTCGCCCATCCGCGACGCCGCCGGCCGGGTGGGGAACTGCGTGGGAGTGTTGACCGATATCTCCCCGTTAAAGCTCATGGAGCAACAGTTTCATCAGGCCCAAAAAATGGAGGTAGTGGGCCAGTTGGCGGGCGGCGTGGCCCACGACTTCAATAACCTCCTGACCGTTATTTCCGGCCACAGCGAAATGCTTCTCGACGAGCTTCCTTCGGATGATACCAGGAGGGCGGCCGTTAAAGCGATCAGCCAGGCCGGGAAAGAAGCTGCCTTGCTGACCCGCCAGCTTCTTTCCTTCAGCCGGCAGGCGGTGATGGAGATGAAGGTGCTGGACCCCAACGAAGTAGTGGGCGAAACGGAGAAATTGCTGCGGCGGATGATTGGGGAAGATATTGTGCTTACCGTGAATCTTGATCCGGGCATAAACCGGATCAAGGCCGATGCCGGACAGATGGGACAAGTCCTGATGAATCTGATCGTCAACGCCCGCGATGCATTGCCCCAGGGCGGCAAAATCAGCATTGAAACATCGAATATCCAGATGGACGAAGCCAGCGCCGCTCAGCACCCGGATTGTCAACCGGGCCCCTACGTCATGCTGGCGGTAAGCGATAACGGTTGCGGCATGCCCCCTGAAGTCCAGGCCCGCGTCTTCGAGCCGTTCTTCACCACGAAGGAAATGGGCAAGGGTACGGGGCTGGGGTTGGCTACAGTCTACGGCATCGTCAAGCAAAGCGGCGGCAGTATCAATCTCTACTCCGAAACCGGCCACGGAACGGTCTTCAGGATTTACCTCCCGGCAGTCGATGAGCAGCTCCATCCCGCTTCTCGCGGCCAGCGTGCCGCTCAGATAACGGGCGGAACCGAGACGGTCTTGCTGGTCGAGGACGAAGACGCCGTGCGGAACATCGCTGTACTTGCTTTGCGGGCTCAGGGCTACACGGTGATGCCCGCGGAAAGCGGCGAGATTGCCCTTAAAATTTTCCAGGAGCATCGGGGCCGCATCAACCTGCTCATAACGGACGTAATAATGACGGGCATGAGCGGCCGGGAGCTGGCCGAAGCTCTTTGTCTCCAGTGCCCCAGTCTCAAAGTTCTGTATGCGAGCGGCTATACCAACGACTATGTAATCCGAAACGGCATACTTCTGGAGGAAGTGGCCTTTCTTCAGAAGCCGTACACGCCGCTGTCACTGGCAAGAAGAGTCCGGGAAGTGCTGGACAAGCAATAAGGTAAATTAAGGGTCAAACCATTATCATGACAAAAGGCTTTTGCAGCAACCCGGCAACCATGAAAGGTTAAGATAAAACCCCTTTATCCCCTGCAGGCTCTTGCCGTGCAATGACGAGATAGAGATGAATGAACAAAACCATGACTACAAAAAAATTGAAAAAAAAATGATAAGGACAGAAAGGAATGTCGAAAAGACATGAAACTCTTATCTAAAAACAAGGGACTGGGCACTGCAATGGAATCTATGGAAGAAAATGATTTAAACAGCACCGGGCCCAAAGGGCCAGAAGCGCCGCAGCGGGCGAGCAAAAAATCAAAAAAAATCAAACAATCCGAAAATGAATCCCGCGAATTCGCCGAGAGCATCATCAACACGGTGCGTGAATCCTTAATTTCTTTGAATCAGAATCTCCGGGTGGTATCGGTCAGCCGTTCCTTTTATGAATTCTTTAAGGTAACCCCGGAAGAGACTGTGGGTCAGCTTATTTATGACCTGGGCAATAAACAATGGGACATCCCCAGGCTGCGGGAACTGCTGGAAACCATTCTTCCCCAAAAGACATCCTTTGACAACTATGAGGTGGAACACAATTTTGCCACCATCGGTCGCCGCACAATGCTTCTGAATGCCCGGCAGATTCAAAGAGCGTCGGGAAAGGAACGGATCATCCTGCTTGCAATCGAGGACATCACCGAGCGCAGAAAATTGGAAGAAGCCCTGAACATATTTTCCGCAATCGTGGAATCCGCTGATGACGCGATTATCAGTGAAGACTTTCAAGGTGTAGTTAAAAGCTGGAATCGAGGGGCAGAAATCACCTTTGGGTATCATGCCGATGAAATGATAGGCAAATCCGTATCTTTAATAATGCCGCCCGGTAATCCTGATGAATTCAAGGAAGTCCTGGCAAGGATAGCGCGCGGAGAAACCGTAAAGCATTATGAAACCCAACGCAGGAGAAAAGACGGCCACATAATCGATGTTTCGATAACATTTTCTCCGATTAAGGACGCGTCAGGGAAAATAGTAAGTGCCACCACAATAACCAGCGATATTACCGCGCGCAAGGATATTGAAGCCGGCCTTGAAAAAACCCGTCAGGAACTTGTGGTTATTAAAAAATCAGCAGATGAAGCCAGTGAATTCGCCGAGAGCCTTATCAACACGGTGCGTGAGCCTTTAATTTCTTTAAATCAGGACCTCCGGGTGGTCACGGTCAGCCGTTCCTTCTATGAATTCTTTAAGGTTAAGCCGGAAGATACCGTGGGTCAACTTATTTATGACCTGGGCAATAAGCAGTGGGATATCCCCAAGCTGCGGGAACTGCTGGAAACCATCCTTCCCCAAAAGGCGTCCTTTGACAACTATGAGGTTGAACACGATTTTGCCACCATCGGCCGCCGCACAATGCTTTTGAATGCCCGGCAGATTCAGAGAGGGATGGGCAAAGAGCGGATCATACTGCTTGCAATCGAGGATATCACCGAGCGTAAGGAGATAGAAGCCGGCCTGGAAAAAACCCGACAGGAACTTGTGGTTATCAAAAAATCGGCAGATGAAGTCAGTGAATTCGCCGAGAGCGTCATCAACACGGTGCGTGAACCCTTAATTTCCTTGAATCAGAATCTCCGCGTGGTCACGGTCAGCCGCTCCTTCTGTGAATTTTTTAAGGTAACCTCGGAAGAAACTGTGGGTCAGCTTATTTATGACCTGGGCAATAAACAGTGGGACATCCCCAAACTGCGGGAACTGCTGGAAACCATCCTTCCCCAAAAGGCAACCTTTGACGACTATGAGGTTGAACACGATTTTGCCACCATTGGCCGCCGCACAATGCTTTTAAATGCACGACAAATTCAGAGAGCGTCGGGCAAAGAGCGGGTCATCCTGCTTGCCATCGAGGACATCACGGAGCGTAAGGAGATAGAAGCAGGCCTTGAAAAGACCCGTAAAGAACTGGAAGCAACTAAAGTATCCGAACATGAATCCCGCGAATACTCGGAGAGTCTCATCGATACCGTACGTGAACCGTTAATCGCTTTGGATCAGGACCTCCGGGTGGTCACTGCCAGCAATTCTTTCTATGAATTCTTCAGGGTGAACCCCAAAGATACCGTGGGTCAGCTTATTTATGACCTGGGCAATAAACAGTGGGACATCCCCAGGCTGCGGGAACTGCTGGAAACCATCCTTCCCCAAAAGGCAACCTTTGACGACTATGAGGTGGAACACGATTTTGCCACCATTGGCCGCCGCACAATGCTTTTGAATGCACGGCAAATTCAGAGAGCGTCGGGAAAGGAACGGATCATCCTGCTTGCAATCGAAGACATTACTGAAAAAATGAAACTCCAAAAAGATTTGCATGAGCGAACACGCGACGCCGAGAAGGCAAAATCCGAGGCGGAGGCGGCAACCAGAGCCAAGTCCGACTTTCTTGCCAACATGAGCCATGAGCTGAGGACCCCGCTCAATTCGATCATCGGATTTTCAGAGGTGCTGGAGGACGAACTGCTCGGCTCGCTGAATGCGTCGCAGCGCGATGACGTGAAGTACATTCTCAAAGCGGGAAAGCACCTGCTCAGCCTGATCAACGACATACTCGATCTCTCCAAGGTGGAATCGGGCAAGATGGAACTCGAAGCAGGCCGAGTGCCATTAAGGGAGCTGCTTGATGCCGTGATGATAATGCATCGGGAGAAGGCATTGCGGCATGGGATCAGGCTGGATGCACGGATGGAAACGGTCATGGATATGGTGATCGAGGCTGATGAAAGAAAACTCAAGCAGATACTGTTCAATCTTCTGAGCAATGCGGTTAAATTCACGCTCGACGGCGGCTCAGTGCGGTTATTTGCAAAAAGAGTTCGGGGTTTGGAGTTCGGAGTTCGGAGCGGGAAGGATACTGAACCCAGTGATTTCGATGCAATTGAAATCGCTGTCGAGGATACCGGCATCGGGATAAAGCAGGAGGACATCCCGAGGCTTTTCAAGGAGTTTTCTCAACTGGATTCCGTCTATGATAAAAAATACGAAGGTACGGGGCTCGGGCTGGCGCTCACCAAAAAATTTGTTGAACTGCATGGCGGCCGCATTCAGGTGTCGAGCGAATTCGGCAAGGGCAGCCGCTTTGCCTTTGTCATACCGGTTAAGCAAGCGAGGAGACAAAATGGCTGAGAAAATTCTTGTGATAGAAGACAACAATCAAAACCGCATACTCATGCGACAGATACTGACCCACAATGGCTATGAAGTGCTGGAAGCGGCCGATGGGCTCACGGGTTTGGAGATGGCCCGCACGAACATGCCCGATCTGATCCTGCTGGATATTCAGATGCCGGTGATGAACGGTTTTGCGGTCATCCGTGAGTTGCGGGGTACTCCGGAGCTCAGCAAAATCAAGGTGATTGCCGTGACGTCATTCGCCATGAAAGGCGACAGGGAGAAGGCTCTGGAGGCGGGTTTCGACGAATACGCCACCAAGCCCATCGATACACGAAAATTACCGGAGCTGGTCAAGGAACTTCTCTCCAGAGAGCAACCATGACTTCTCGAAATTCAGTCATTCTCTGCGTGGACGACGAAAAGGCCAATCTCAAGCTGCTTGAACACATACTCGTTCCGCGAGGCTACGAAATGGTCAGCGCCTCCTGCGGTGAAGACGCTTTATTGAAGATCAACAGTCAGACAATCGATCTCGTAATTCTTGACATTATGATGCCGGGAATGGATGGCTTTGAAGTGTGCCGGCGGATCAGGGAACACCCGAAATTCAGGATCATACCGGTCATCATGATTACGGCCTTGACCGCAAAAGAAGACCGTATTCGCGGCATCGAGGCCGGGGCGGATGATTTCCTGTCAAAGCCTTTCGACCAGACGGAGGCCCTCGCGCGGATACGTTCGCTGTTGAAGGTCAAGGAACTCAACGACGACCGCGAACGTCTGGAGGAGGCACTGCAAAAATCCCATGATGCGCTGGACTACCAGGTGCAGGAACGAACGGAACAACTCGCGCAAGCCAACATCATACTGCAGAAGGATATCCTTGAGCGCAAGCATGCCGAGACCATGATGCGGCGGCAACTTGATAACATGACGGCGCTCAGAGAGATCGGGATCACTATAGGATCGAGCCTTGACCTGAGGGTCACCCTCAATATACTGCTCGAAAAGCTGATCTCTCAGCTCAGCGTCGATGCAGCTGATGTGCTGCTTCTGGACCCTCCTACGCTTTATCTGAACTTTTCGGCGGGGCTGGGCTTCAAGACATCCGCGATCCAGACCACCCATGTGAGAATGGGAATGGGGCACGTGGGGAAGGTGGCTTTTGAGCGCAAGCCCCTTATCATACCGGATCTTACCGATACCCTGACTAATGGGCTCAAGGGGGAGGAGTTTAAGTCCTATGTTGCGATGCCGCTGATTGCACACGGCAAGATCGAAGGTGTTCTTGAAATTTTCCAGAGGGACTTGTTTAACCCGGCCCCTGAATGGCTGACTTTTCTCGAACATTTTGCCGGGCAGGCCGCGATTGCAATAGATAATGCAACACTGTTCGACAGCCTGGAACGGTCAAATTCCGAACTCTCCCTGGCCTACGACGCCACGATAGAAGGCTGGTCGCGGGCACTGGACTTGCGGGACAAAGAGACCGAAGGCCACAGCCAGCGGGTGACTGAGATGACCGTGAAACTGGCGCGCTCTTTCGGCTTGAGCGATGCGGAGCTGGTACAGGTTCGCTGGGGAGCGTTGTTACACGACATCGGCAAAATGGGTATCGCCGATGAAATCCTGCTCAAGCCCGGACCGCTGACGGGAGACGAATGGGCGCTCATGAAGCGGCACCCGGGCATTGCCTACGAGTTGCTCGAGCCGATTCGTTACCTGCGGATGGCGCTGGACATCCCGTACCGCCATCATGAAATGTGGGATGGCACGGGCTACCCACTGGGCTTGCATTGCGAACTGATTCCGCTGGCGGCGCGCATCTTTGCCGTGGTGGATGTGGCGGATGCGCTTCGCTCCGACCGTCCGTATCGCGCGGCCTGGCCGGAAGAGAAAGTTCGTGAACATATACAATCGCTGGCGGGGACCCACTTTGATCCCATGGTGGTCGAAATGTTTCTGAAAATGGAATGGTCTAAGGCTGCGTAAAAGAATACCTTGAAATATACTAACTGTTTAATGCAGGACAGACACGAGAGAATCCCTAACATCTCTGCATTACCGAACCATTTACACTGGAAAAATAAATATGCCACAGACATCAAGAATCCAAGCCGATACTACCCCGAAGGAAAAAAAGGACCCGCAGCCTCATGCCGCCGATGATTGCCTCACGGAGCATGAAGCGCCATTCATATTCAAACTTGCCGGCGGCGAACCCGTTGGCAAGAAGTGGGAGGGCCTGGTGGAGTACTGGCTGCCGGACAATCCGAAACCTGTCATACGTTATGCTACAGGGATTGAAATCGATGAGAAATGGATCCGGTTCGACGCATCTGTTGACAACATGAACCATGACGCTCATGTTTTTGGCAAAATAGATATGATGCTCCATCTGGCCGGAGGCGCTCCCGATAAAGCACAGGGGGAGATCATATGCATTTCTCAGGGGTCGCAGGCAGGGTATACGGCTTTGCAAGTACGCTACAGCAATATGAC
>Ga0118677_10007761_pt1 | contig 17559 bp, 18 predicted proteins | sample AliMusrvi5mmetaG_FD_86154 | JGI IMG/M metagenome (GOLD analysis project Ga0118677, IMG submission 86154) | reverse complement strand
TCGGAGGTCGCCCAAGGCGCGGATCGGATCTTGCAAGCGGGCCAAGTCCTGACGGTTCTCGAGGTCGAAGAACGCCCCCTTGATCTGGCGGGACAATTCGCGGGCCAGCGTGGTCTTGCCGCATTGGCGGGGTCCCAGAATGGCCGTGACCGGATGATCCTTTACGCTGCGGTGAAGCTTTTGCAGAAGGGCGCTGCGCATTATGTGCATGTCTCATCCTAGAATATTGAGTGATTGGTAATCAAATATCAAGGTAGCCATCGATGGCTTGTGCAGGGCGCGGCAGTGCCGCAGGGGGGGCAGGGAACGCGGGGATATCCAGACGGCTCCGGCAGAATTGAGCGCGGTCGAGTGCCCGTCTGGGTCTTTAGGCCTAGCTCGGCTTGGGCCCTCGGACCCTTCTATATATAGGAAGAGAAAACTAAAATTTACCGATGGCTCTTAACTCGTTTTCAGGTCCTGCGCCGAGCCGGGTCGCGCCCAAGCAAAACCCCTGGAGGTCCAGCATGCTAAGCCGCCGCATTATCGGTTTTTCTTGCATTGCCCTGTTGTGCGGCCTTTTCGTCACCGCACGCGCCCGCCGCACGCTCTGCACTGGCTTCCTGCCTCCCAACAGCATGCGCATCCCCGTTGGAGCGCTGAGGGTGGGCGCTGACGGAGCGGCCGGCGGCCTCACCGAGGCCCAGTACAATGCCGTCATGGATCATCTGCAGAAGATCTACGGCCCCATCGTCGCCTCTTTGGGCGGCACGCTTCAAATCAATCGTCTCTGGACTGATCCCACCGTGAACTCCTCGGCTCAGCGCGAGGGCAATACCTATGTCCTCAACATGTACGGCGGTCTGGCCCGCCATCCCGCCATCACCCAGGACGGCGAGACCTTGGTGGCCTGCCATGAGATGAGCCACCACCTCGGCGGAGCGCCTAAGGAAGGTTCCAGCTGGGCCACCAACGAAGGACAGTCCGACTATGCCGGAGTCCTCAAGTGCATCCACCGGATGTTCGCGGACTCGGGCAGCATTCGGTTCTCCCGCGCGACCGCCGCCGACCCGGTGGCGGTGAAGGCCTGCCAGGTCTACAAGGACCCGAAGGACCAGGCCCTCTGCGTGCGATCCGCCATGGCCGGGATGTCGGTCACGGCTTTGTTCAAGGATTTGAGCCACGCGACCAAGGACGCCCGCTTCGACACGCCAAACACCTCGGTAGTGCAGGTGACCTACGACGAGCATCCCGAGATGCAGTGCCGCCTGGACACCTACTTCCAGGGTTCCTTGTGCACTCAGCCCGCTTCCGCCAAACAGTCGGACACCGACCCGGCGCCCGGAACCTGCACCCTCTCCCAGGGCTACAAGGTCGGGATGCGCCCGCTGTGTTGGTACAAGCCGGGGTCCGGCGAACTGGTCGGACTTGTCAGCCGCCCCGCGGCTGCTGCCCAAGTGGGCGCGGCGCTCATCAAGAGCTCTGGTCTGGCCGTCCTGCAGTCCGCGGCGCCTTGGCAAGGGCTTTGAGCTTGTAACTCGGCGAGCGCGCCCCGCCGCCTTGCAGAAAGCGGCGGGGCGCTTCATTTTCAGCCATCGTGGCTGCCTTGCCGCGTCGCGGCCAATAAAATAGAATACGCTCGCGCATCCACTCATATGATCCCTTGGTTCGCGGTGTTCGCAGGGTCAGCTGCGGTCGTTTTTGCCGCGCTCATGATCACGCGGCGCTCCCTATACTCCGCGGCGGTCTGCTTCTTGGCCGTCATATTGCAGCTGGCCGCGCTGCTCTACGCCGTGGGCGCCCGTCTGCTGGCCTTCCTGCTCCTGCTCATTTATGCCGGAGCCGTGGCCGTGCTCATCGTGGTTTCCATCAATGCCGCGCAGGAAGGCTCTGGAGAAAAGAGGCGCTGGAATCATCCCGCCCTGTCGCGCGGGCTCATCGCGGCGGGCTTCCTACCGCCTCTGTTGGAAGCCGTCGTCCTCTTGGTGCGGGGGGGCGCGACTCCAGCATCGGCCGCGCCGATCGGAGACCTGGCCCTGGGCCCGGCGCTTTTCGGCCCCTATGCCGCGGCCGCCGAGGCCGTGGCCCTGCTGATGCTCTTCGCGGCCTTGGCCGTGGTCGGCAAGCCAGAGGCCTCGCGATGAGCGGCGCGGTCTGGTCCGTGAGCGCCGCCCTCTTCCTCCTCGGCCTGGCGGGAGTGGCGCTGCGGCACCAGCTCCTGGCCATGTTCCTTGGCCTGGAGCTCATGGTCCTGGCCGCGGCCCTGGCCCTGGGCTGCACCGCGAGCCTCTCCGGCCGCGGCGAGGGCTTCGTCGCGGCCCTGCTGGTTTTGGCCGTGGCCGCGGCCGAGGCCGTGGTCGGTTTGGTCCTGATCCTCAGAGTTCGCTCCTCCGGCCGGCCGGCCGAGACCCAGTCGCTGCGGGAGCTCAAAGGATGAGTCCTCTGCCGCCGGCGGCCCTGCTGCTCTTCCTTGCGCCCCTGGCCGCTTTGGCCGCCGCGTTCTTCATCCTGCGGCCCTGGAAGCCGCAGTGGACCCATGTGCCCGTCCTCATCTCCTGCGGCGTGGTCACGGCCGTGACGGCGTATCTGGCGGCCATGGTCTATACGGGCCACGGAGCGGACGTCACCATCTTCACCTGGATGTTCGCCGGGAAATGGAGCGTGCCGTTCGGCGTGCGCATAGACGGCATCGGGGTCTCGGTGCTGTGCATGGTGGCCTTGGTCGGTGCCCTCATCCAGCTCTACAGCGTGGGCTATATGAAAGGCGACCCGGGATTCTCGCGCTTCATCATGCTCCTGCACCTGTTCTATCTCTCGATGATCGGGCTCCTGGTCTCCAATAACTACGTGCAGTTCTACCTGTTCTGGGAGCTGGTGGGCGCGTGCTCGTATTTCCTCATCGGCTTCTGGAGCCATAAGGAAGCCGCGCGCAAGGCGGCCATGCAGGCTTTCCTCACCTTGCGCCTGGCCGACTTCGGCCTCATGCTCGCGGTCCTGCTCATCATCGTGCAGTTCCGCGACACCCGTTTCGCCCTGTTCCACGCCGTCCGTTTCTTCCCGTCGCTGTACCATCCCCTCATCGGGCTGCTCATCCTCTGGGCCGCGGCCGGCAAGTCGGCGCTGTTCCCGCTCTATTTCTGGCTGCCCGACGCCATGGAAGGCCCCACCCCGGTCTCCGCGCTCATGCACGCCGCCACCATGGTGACGGCCGGCATCTTCCTCCTGGTCCGTTCCTGGCCTCTGATTTCCGTGGTGCCCGGCCTGCCCGGGCTGATAGCGGTCGTGGGCGCCTTCACGGCGATCTTCGCGGCGGTCCTGGCTTTCACGCAGACCGACCTCAAGAGGATCCTGGCCTATTCCACCGTGAGCCACCTGGGCCTCATGGCCTTCGCCGTGGGCTTGGGCCAGATCACCGCCGCGGTCTTCCACCTGGTCACGCACGGCTTCTTCAAGGCGACCCTCTTCCTGTGCGCGGGCAACATCGCGCACGCCTCGGGCAAGTCCGCGGTGAGCGTCTCCGAGGTGGGCGGGCTCTGGCGGCGCATGCCGCTGACTTTCGCGGCCTTCGTGGTCGCGGCTTTTTCGCTCGCCGGAATCTGGCCCTGCGCCGGTTTCTTCAGCAAGGACGCCATCCTGGACGCGGCCTTCGAGCGCGGCGGCTGGGCCTGGGCCGCGGGCTTGGCCATCGCCGGGGCCAGCGCCGCCTATATCTTCCGCATGCTGTTTTTGACCTTCTTCGGGCCGCGGCCGGAGCAGAGCCCCGCGCGCAGCATGCACGAGGCGCCTCCGGTGATGGCCGTGCCCGTGGCTTTCCTGGCTTTGGGCGCCTTGGCCGTGGGCTGGGCGCGCGAGGACCTCGTGGCCATGCTCTTCTGTGGCCGGCAGTCCGCGGTGGCCGCGCCGTCCTTGCCCGAGCTGGCGCCGAAGGTGGCGGCGGCCGGATTGGGGCTGGCGGCTTTGGCCGCGGGCGTGGTCTTCGCCCTCACCATGGGCGCGCCTTCCTGGGATTGGCATTGGCGCCGCCGCAGGCCGGGGCTGGCGGCCGCCTTCGCCGGGGACCTGGGATGGCGCCGCGTCGTGGCCGGCTTCACCGCGCGCACTCTCCGGGTCGCGGATGTGGTGGGCCGGGTCTGGGACCATGAGACCTGGGACGCGGCCATCGAGAAGACCGCCGCGGCGTGCCGGGCCTTGTCCCGGGGCGGCTCGGCCATGGCTTCCGGCGGCTTGCCTGATTCCTTGTGGTGGCTCATGATCGGAGCCGCGGCGCTTCTCGCCTGGGCGGGACTGCGATGACCCAGGGGGCGCTGACAGCTCTTTGGCTCCTGCCCGCGCTGGGCGGCCTCGCCGCCCTGGCCGGCGGGCGCTTCAGCCGCTGGATCGCGCTGGCGGTCTCCTTGGCCGCTTTGGCCTACGGCGTCTGGCTCCTGGGTCCCCTGCGCACGGGCGTCGTCGCGGCGGCGCCACAGTCCCCGGGTTGGGCTTTCGGGATCAGATACGCTCTTTTTTGCGACGGCCTGTCCCTATCCTTGTGCTGGCTCACCGCTTTTTTGACCGCGGCCTGCGTGGTCGCGTCCTGGAAAAAGGACTACTCCGCGGGCTATTGGGCCGCTTTCCTGTTCCTCGAGGCGGCGCTCATGGGGGTGTTCCTGGCCCGCGACCTTTTCCTTTTCTTCGTGTTCTGGGAGTCGGTGCTCATCCCGATGTTCTTCATCATCGGGCTCTGGGGCATGGAAGGCCGCAGGCACGCGGCCATGAAGTTCTTCCTGTTCACCTTCTTCGGCAGCATCTTCCTGCTCATCGGCAGCGTGGCGCTGGTCACCCTCCAGCACTCCGCCATCGGAGTCTGGACCTGGGATCTGGCCCAGCTCAAGGGGCCGGAAGGCCGCGCCGGCCTCATGATCTTCGCGGCCATGGCCTTGGGCTTCGCGGTGAAGGTCCCCATCGTACCCCTGCACACCTGGCTTCCCGACGCGCACACCGAGGCCCCGGCCGCGGGCTCGGTGATGCTGGCGGGAGTGCTGCTCAAGATGGGCGTCTATGGCTTCCTGCGCGTGCTGTGGCCGTTGTTCCCTCGGCTGTCCTGGCAGCTGCTTCCCCTGCTGGGGCTGCTGGCCGGAATCAACGTGATCTACGGAGCCTTCTGCGCCATGGCTCAGAAGGACTTGAAGCGCCTCATCGCCTATTCCAGCGTGGCGCATATGGGCTTCTGCCTTCTGGGGATCGTGTCGCGCAAACCCGAAGGCCTCGTGGGCGGCAGCCTGCAGCTTCTCAACCACGGCATCACTACCGGGACCCTGTTCCTCCTCGTCGGATTCCTTTATGACCGTGGCCACCGGCGTGGCCTGGGGGACTACGGCGACCTGGCCGGCCGCGCCCCGTGGCTGACTTTCTTCTTCGGCTTTACGACCTTGGCTTCCGTGGGGCTCCCGGGATTGAACGGCTTCGTGGGAGAGTTCATGTCCTTGCTCGGGATGGCGCGGGCCTGGCCCATCATGGCCGTGGTGGGAGTCGCCGGCGTGACGCTCGCCGCCGCCTACGCCTTGCCCGCGTTCCAGGCCGTGTTCTTGGGCGCGCCTGGGCCGGGCTCGGTCAGCGCCCTCGTCTACGACCTTGACGCCAGGGAGAAGGGGTTGCTCTGGGTCATGGCGGCCCTCATGCTCGCCATCGGGCTTTATCCGGGGCCGCTGCTGCGGCTTTTGGAGCCGTGCCTGCTGGGGCTGGCGCAATGAACGGGATATCCTCCGCTTTTTGGGATCTGCTCCGTCCGCAGGCCGCGCTGGCCGTCGGCGCCCTGGCCGTGCTGGCCGCGGGCGCCTCGCGGCGTGTTTCGACGCGGGTCGTGAAGTGGCTCGCCTTGGCCGCGGTGGCCGTAGCGCTTCTGCTGCTGATGACGGTGCGGCTCCAGGTCGTGTGCCTGCCTCTTCTGCGCTCCGACCTGCTGGGCTCGGGGCTTCAGGCGGTATTCCTGAGCGCGGCCATCCCGCTGCTCTACCTGATGGAGCCGGCCGACGAGATTCCGCCCGCCTTGGTCCTGGGCAGCCTCATCGGCATGGGGCTCATCGCGGTCTCCGGCAATCTCCTGATGCTCTTCATCGGGCTCGAGCTCATGTCCGTGCCCGCTTATCTCCTGGTGGCGCGGTCCAGGTCGCCGCAGGCCTTGGAGGCCTCGGTAAAGTATTTCTTCGCCGGCGGCACGGCCTCCGCCATCTATCTCATGGGCATGGCCCTGCATTTCAGGGCGGCGGGGAGCTTGGTCCTGGCGCCAGCGCCGGGCCCCGCGGGCGCGGCCGGCCTGGCGCTCATGGCCGCGGCCGCGTTCTTCAAGCTGGGCGCGGTCCCCATGCACTTCTGGCTTCCGGACGTCTATGAAGCGTCGGATCCGGAACTGGCCGGATTCTTCTCCACGGGGCTTAAAGCCGCGGCCGTCTTGTTCCTGGCCAGGCTGGTGCCAATGGCCGCGCCCGCCGGCGCCTTGGTTCCGGCGCTGGCTTGGTTCGCGGTCTTGACGATACTGTTCGGCGCCGTCGTGGCCTTGCGCCAGCAGAACCTTCAGCGCCTGTTGGCCTATTCCTCCATCTCCCACGCGGGCTTCATGATGTTGGCGGTGGCGGCCTGGGCCAAGCAGGGACTGGCCGCGCCTGCCGCCGGGGCGCTGTTCTTCTATCTGGCCGCCTACCTGTTCATGAGCGGCGGGGCGTTCCTCTGGCTCAAGGCTGCGGGCGTCAGGACTCGCGCGGAACTGTTGGGATTAGCCAAGGCCAGGCCAGGGTCGGCCGCCGTGTTCGCTGTATTGCTCTTGGCCTTGGCCGGCATCCCGCCGACCGCTGGCTTCGCCGCGAAATTCCTGGTCTTCTGGGAGGCTTTCAAGGCCGGGCTCTACGTGCCCTTGCTGCTGGCGGGCCTGGGGGCCCTGGTCTCCTTGGGCTATTATCTCGGTTTGATCCGCGACATGTATTTCGACGAGGCGGGACCTGAGCCCGTTAAAGCCGTCGGCCCGGCCCCCGCGCGTTGGTTCGCCCTGGGCTGCGCCGCGGCTTCCGTCCTCCTGGGGTTGACGCCCTGGTTGATGGACTGGTTTCGGCCGGGGATGCTGGGGCTGCGGCCATGAACGCCTTGGCTCTGGCGCTGAATTTCGCGGCGGTGGCGGCTATCATGCTGTTGCTGTGCAATGTGGGCAAGCTGTTCGGGCCCACGGCGAGGCACGAAGGCGACGCGGAACTGCCTTACGAGACGGGGCTGCCGCCGATGGAAGAGGCTGGCCGGGGCATGTCCGCCCTCTATTGGCGTTTCGCGGTGCTCTTCGTGGTCTTCGACGTGGACCTGGCGTTCCTTCTGCCATGGGCGCTCAACCGGAGCGCCTTGACCGGAGAGTCCCTGGCATCGGTCACGGTCTTCGTGGGACTGCTCTTGTTCATGCTGGGCTATTTCTGGAGGAAAGGATCCCTTTCATGCCGCCCATGAGTCTGATGGAGCAGTTGCCGGAAGGGGGGCTGGTCGCCACCCGGCTCGACGACGCCTTGGGCTGGGCGCGCAAGTACTCCATCTTCCAATATCCCTTCGTGACGGCCTGCTGCGGGATGGAGTACATGTCCGCCGCGGCCTCGCATTACGACATGGACCGCTTCGGCGCGGGCTTCCCCCGCTTCTCGCCCCGGCAGGCGGACCTGTTGATGGTGGTGGGCACAATCAGCCACAAGATCGCGCCGGTCCTGCGGCGCATCTACGACCAGATGGCCGCGCCGAAATGGGTGGTCGCTTTCGGGGTCTGCACCTGCACGGGCGGCTTCTACGACGACTATTCCACGGTGCAGGGCATCGACACCATCCTCCCGGTGGACGTCTACATCCCGGGCTGCCCGCCGCGTCCGGAGGCGGTCCTGCACGGGCTGTCATTGCTGCAGGAGAAGATCCAGAAGCAAGGCAGGCGCGGCCGATGATCTCCGAGACCAGGACCGTCGCCTGCGCCCAGGCCCTCGATACCCTGAGCCGGCTCAAGGCCGAAGGTTACAACCTCTTGGTGGACCTCACTGCTTTGGATTATTCGGTCTATGGCAAGCGCCCCGCAAGCATGGGGTGGGAGCAGAATTTCCCTTCGGGTGCGCCCGCGCCCAGGCCGGAGCGCTTCGAGCTCGTCTATCGCCTGGCCAGCCTGGACCCTGTCACGGGCCTGGAGGCCAAGCCCCGCGTGGAGGTGCGCGTGTCCTGCGGCGAGGGCTCGTCCTTGCTCTCCGTCATGTCCCTTTGGCCCAACGCGGACTGGCTGGAGCGCGAGGTCTGGGACATGTTCGGAATCAAGTTCGCAGACCGGCCGGGCATCAAGCGCCTGCTCCTTTACGAGGAGTTCGTCGGCCATCCCTTGCGCAAGGACTATCCGGTCAATAAACGCCAGCCTTTGATCGGGCCTAAATCCGGCGAGTTGGCCGGCAGCCCCAGCTTCAACATCGCGCGTCAGGAGATACCCTTCGAATGACGCGCAAGACCTACTTCCTCAACATGGGGCCGGCGCACCCGGCCATGCACGGCGTCGTCCGCCTCATCCTGGAGCTGGAGGGCGAAAGGATAATCAATACCGAGGTCGAGATCGGCTACCTGCACAGGGCCTTCGAGAAGCACGCTGAGACCGAGACCTGGAACAACGCCATCCCCTACACCGATCGCCTCAACTATGTCTCTCCGCTCATCAACAACGTGGGCTTCTGCCTGGCGGCGGAGAAGATCGCCGGCCTGACCGTGCCCGAGCGCGGGCAGTACATCCGCGTCATCGCCTGCGAAATCTCCCGCGTCGCCGACCACCTGACCTGCATCGGCGCCAACGCGATGGAGCTGGGCGCCTTCACCGTGTTCTTGTACCTGATGGAGGCCCGCGAACTGCTTTATCGGCTCATCGACGACCTCTGCGGTGCGCGCGTCACCACGGACTATGCCCGCATCGGCGGGGTCAAGGCGGATCTGCCCGTGGGCTTCGCGGAGAAGTTCCGCGCCATCGCGCCCCAGATCCGCAAGCTGGTGGCTGATTCCGAGGCCTTGCTCACCAAGAACCGCATCTTCCTCGACCGCGTCGAAGGCGTCGGCGTGCTGAGCCGGGAGGACGGCCTGGCTTACGGCATCACCGGACCTTTCCTGCGCTCGACCGGCATCCCTTACGACGTGCGGCGGGCCCACCCCTATCTTGTCTACGACCGGCTCGACTTCGAGATACCCGTGGGCTCGCGCGGGGACAACTTGGACCGCTACCTCGTTCGCCTGGCCGAGATCGAGCAGAGCCTGCGCCTTGTCGAGCAATGCTTCAAGGCCATGCCGGAGGGGCCGCATTCCTTGGCGGCCTGGGACATGAAGGATGCCTTTAACTTCCAGGACATGGGCAAGAACGGCAACACAGCGCTCTTGCCTCGCTGCCTGGCCAACACCTGCCGGACACTGGCGGGCGCCGGCCGGGACAAGGCTCCCGGCCTGCTGGTCCAGGACCCGGCTCTCGTTATGCCGCCCAAGGAAGAGACCTACGGCAGCATCGAGGGCCTCATGAACCAGTTCGAGAGGGTCATGTGGAGCTGGGGCGCGCGCATACCGGCGGGCGAGGCCTACCACGCGGTGGAGGGGGGCAACGGGGAGCTGGGCTTCCATATCGTCTCGGACGGCTCGGACCGGGCCTACCGGGTGCGCTGCCGGCCGCCGTGCCTCTTCATCATGGCCGCCTTGCCCAAGCTCTTGAAGGGAAGCTATGTGGCGGACGTGGTGGCAACCTTCGGCTCGGTCAACATGATCGCCGGGGAGCTGGACCGATGAGCGCCTTCACCCCCGAGCAGGAGAAGGTCTTGCAGGCCTGGACCGAGCGTTACCCTTATCCCAACATGGGCCTGCTCGAGGCTTTGCGGCAGGTTCAGGAGTGGCATCGCTGCGTCACGGATGAGGACGAGGAATATCTGGCGAAACTTTTCGAAGTCCCGCGCAGCCGCATCCATGAGGCCGCGACCTTTTTCCCGTCCTTCACCGCCAAGCCGACCGGCCAGCATCGCATCGGCTTATGCCGCGGGCTTTCGTGCAGCCTGGCCGGCTCCCAAGAGATGTGCCGCTGTCTGGAAAAGAAACTGGGCGTCAGGGAGGGGGAGACCACTGCTGACGGGAAGTTCAGCTTTGAGACCACGGAATGCCTGGGCGCCTGCGACCAGGGGCCGGCCTTGATGGTGAACCATGAATTGCAGGGCAAAGCCACCGAAGAACTGATTGATTCGCTGATTACAGGTCTGAGATGAAAGAAGACTCCAAGGCCCTGACGCGCCGCCCCACACGGTTTGCAGTAGACAAGACCGCCCAGCAGTTGCTGGCTGAGATACGAGCCCTTATTGAGACGGCGCGCGCTGGGGTGGCCCAAACTATCAACGCGGGGTTGACCACCCTTTATTGGAACGTGGGCTCCCGTCTCCTCCGGGAAGTGCTGAGAAACAAACGCGCGGATTATGGGGAACAGATTGTCTCTGCGGTGGGGAGACAATTGTCCCGAGAGTTTAGCGAAGGATTCTCGGAGAAGAATTTGCGGCATATGATGCGTTTCGCCGAGGCATTCCCCGACGAGAAGATTGTCTCTGCGCTGCGGAGACAATTGGCCTGGACTCATTTTAAGACCCTTGCCTACATAGACAATCCTTTGAAGCGCAATTTCTATGCGGAGATGTGCCGTTTGGAGCAATGGAATACCCGCACGCTCGACCGCAAGATAGGCGGCATGCTCTTCGAGCGGACCGCTCTTTCCAAGAAGCCCGCCGAACTCGCGGCCCTGGAAATCAAGAAGCTTCGGGACGAGGACAAGCTTGCGCCGGACTTAGTCTTCCGTGATCCCTATTTCTTGGACTTCCTCGGCTTAAAGGGAACCTATCAAGAGAAAGATGTAGAAGCCGCCATCCTGCGGGAGATGGAGGCGTTCATCCTCGAACTGGGATCAGGATTCGCATTTGTTGCCCGTCAGAAGCGAATGCAGGTCGGCGCCAACGACTACTATTTGGACCTGCTCTTCTACCACCGTAAACTCAAGCGGCTGGTGGCCATAGAATTGAAGCTCGATAAGTTTAAGCCGGAATTCAAAGGGCAGATGGAACTCTACCTGCGCTGGCTGGAAAAGTGCGAGCAGGCAGCCGATGAGGAACCGCCGATTGGTTTGATCTTATGCGCTGGCAAGAGCCATGAGGAAATAGAGCTTCTTCAGCTAGGTAAGAGCGGCATCAGGGTGGCGGAATACATGACCGAGCTCCCATCTCGGGAAGTGTTGGAAAAGAAACTACATGATGCAATCCGTCTGGCCAGAGAACAACTGGCCGCTCAGCAGAATCAATTGGAAAAGTAAGGGCATGGTCAAACTCTTAACAAGTCACTTCGACGAGCCCAAACTCCACGAGCTGGAGACCTACCGCCGTTTGGGCGGCTACGAGGGCTTGAAGAAAGCCTTGGCCATGGGCCGTGAACCGCTCATGGCGGAGATGGACAAATCCAACCTGCGCGGCCTCGGCGGCGCCGGCTTCGGCGCGGCCATGAAATGGCGGACCGTGACTCCCGAGGCCAAAGACCCCGGCCCCCGCTTCGTGGTGGTCAACTGCGACGAGTCCGAGCCCGGTTGCTTCAAAGACCGCGTGCTGGTCACGCGCAGCCCCCATCAGCTCATCGAGGGACTGCTCATCGCCGCTTATGCCATCGATGCCCGCCGCACCTTCATCTTCATCCGCGGCGAGTACGAAGTCCAACACAGGATCTTGCGCCAAGCCCTGGATGAGGCCCGCGCCGCCGGCCTTATCGGCAAGAGCCTGTTCGATTCCGGCTTCTCCTGCGATATCGACCTCATGCGCGGCGCCGGCGCCTACATCTCGGGCCTCGACACCGCGCTCCTGGAAACCATGGAGGGCAAGAAAGCCTGGCCCCGCCAACCGCCGCCCTTCCCGACCGCATCGGGCCTCATGGGCCGGCCCACCTTGGTCCACAACGTAGAGACCCTCAGCATGGTCCCCCACATCGTGCTCCAAGGCGGGGAATGGTTCGCCCGGCTGGGCACCGCCAAGTCCGGCGGCACCGTGCTCTTCAGCGTCAGCGGCCATGTGGAGCGCCCCGGCGTCTACGAATTCCCCATGGGCGCGCCGCTCAAGGACATCATCGCCGCGGCCGGCGGGGTCAAGGCCGGCAAGAAGCTCAAGGCCGTCATCCCAGGCGGCGTCTCCACCCCGGTGCTGACCGCCGAGGAGCTCGACACCCCCATGGATTTCGAGGGCCCCCGCGCCAAGGGCTCCTTCCTGGGCGCGGGAGGCGTCATCGTGCTCGACGAAAGCGCGGACATGGTCATGGTCGCGCACAACATCGAGCGCTTCCTCGCGCATGAATCCTGCGGCCAGTGCACGCCCTGCCGCCAGGGCAGTTTCTGGCACGAGCGCATCCTGGAGCGGGGCCTCAACGGCGGCGGCACGGCCGAGGACATTGCGACCTTGGAGCGCGCGGGCGAGAACATCACGGGCAAGGTCATCTGCGCCTTGGGCGACACCGTGGGCGTGGTCACGCGGGCGCTCATGAAGAAGTTTCCCCAGGATTTCAATGACAGGTTCCCGCAACGCCATGGATAAGACCTTGAGATTCACCTTGGACGGCCGGCCCATCGAGGCCCGGCTGGGCGAGACCGTCCTTGAAGCCGCCACGCGCGCGGGCGTCATGATCCCGCACTATTGCTGGCACCAGGCCCTGGGCAATCCCGGCAACTGCCGCATGTGCATCGTGGAAGTCGAAGGCGCGCCCAAGCCGCAGGTCTCCTGCCGCCTGCCGGCCCGCGAGGGCCTCGTGGTCCGATCTGCCTCACCCGCGGCCCGGCGGGCGCAGTGCTCGGCTCTGGAATTCCACTTGGTGGACCACCCCTTGGACTGCCCGGTCTGCGACCAGTCCGGCGAGTGCGGCCTGCAGGACTACTACATGGACATCGGCCGCTACAAGAGCGCCATGCGCGAGGACAAAGCCCACGCCGGCAAGCGCCTGGCGCTGGGCCCGCACATCATGCTCGACCAGGAGCGCTGCATCATGTGCACGCGCTGCACCCGCTTCGTAGGCCAGGTGTCCAAGTCCCACGAGCTGGGCATCTTCGGACGCGGCCACCGCCAGGCGGTGGACCTGGTCCCCGGGCGGGCCCTGGACAACCCCTATTCCGGAAACCTGGCGGACATCTGCCCGGTCGGCGCCTTGACCGACCGCGATTTCCGCTTCCAGGTCAGGGTCTGGTATCTCGATTCGACCGAATCCATCTGCCCCGGCTGCAGCCGCGGCTGCAACATCTTCGTCCATACCAGCACGCGGCGGCCCTGGCAGAACCAGGGCCGGCGGCTGGCCCGGCTCAAGCCGCGCTTTTCGCCCGAGGTCAACGGCCACTGGATCTGCGACGAGGGGCGCTACGGCTTTCTGGATTTCGACTCCAAGCGCCTGGGCAAGGTCATGCGGCTCAAGCCCGTCTCCGAGGAACTGCCCTGGGACCGCGCCGCGCAAGAGGTCGCGGCGGCCCTGCGCCGCAAGCCCGTTGAAGGCCTGGCCGTGGCCGCATCGGGAGCGCTCTCCAACGAGGATTGGCTGGCGTTCAAGGAGCTGTTCGTGGATACCCTCCAGGCGCGGAGATTCCTATTCGCTCCCGAGCCCGACCAGGCCGGGACCGAGGACCAGCTTCTGCGGCGCCGGGAGAAGACACCCAACCTCGAAGGCGGCAAGGCGCTCGGCTTCGGCACGAAGATAGAATCCATGGGCTGGGACGCCTTGGCCAGGGACATCGAAGCCGGAAAGGTCTGGGGACTCTATGTCATTGACCGCGATCCGGCCCAGGCCTGGGGAGACAGGAGCCGCGAGCTTTTGGAGCGGTTGGACCTGCTCATCTATCAGGGCCCGCGCCAATGCCTCGCGGGCGAGCTGGCTCATTACCGCTTGCCGGCCACGGCCTGGCTCGAGGAAGAGGGGCATTTCACCAATTTCCAGGGCAAAGTCCAAGGCTATCGGAGTGCCTTGCAGCCCTTGGGCGCGGCCAAGCCGGACTGGGCCATCTTCGCGGATCTGGAGCGGAGGTTTAAGCCATGATCCTCCTGGCTTGGACCGCAGTCAAGGTCGGCTACGCCTTGGCCTTCGGGCTCGGGCTGGCCGGCTTCTTGGGCTGGGTCGAGCGCAAGCAGAGCGCCGTCGCGCAGGACCGCATCGGCGCCAACCGCGCGCAGATATTCGGCTGGCGCCTCATCGGGCTGTTCCATCCCATCGCCGACGGCATCAAGCTCATGACCAAGGAGGACTTCGTCCCGGCCCAGGTCTTGCGGCCGTTCCACGCCCTGGCGCCCGCGCTGTCCTTGGGCTGCTGTCTGTTGTGCCTGGCGGCTCTGCCCTTTGGCGGCACGGTCGAGGTTTTCGGCCGCGTCTGGTCCTTGCAGCCCTTCGAGAGCCGCGTGGGACTGGTCTACGTGCTGGCCTTCCTGGCCTTGGGCGTGCACGGCGTGGTCATGGCCGGCTATGCCTCGGGCTCCAACTACGGCCTCCTGGGCGGTCTGCGCGGCGCGGCCCAGATGATCGCCTACGAGGTCTGCATGGCTGCGATCCTGGCGGCGCCGATGTTCCTCTACGGGACCTTGGACCTGCAAGAGGCGGTCCTCGCCCAAGGCGGGTATTGGGGCGGCTGGCTGCCGGCCTGGGGAGTCTTCCGCCAGCCCTTGGCCTTCGTCCTCTACCTGGTGGCGGGCACCGCGGCCTCCAAGCGTATCCCCTTCGACCTGCCGGAGGGCGAGGCCGAGATCGTGGGCTACCACGTGGAATACTCGGGCATGAAGTTCGGCATGTTCATGATCTCGGATTTCGTTGAGAACATCGTGGTCTGCGGCCTGGGCGCGACGCTGTTCCTGGGCGGCTGGGGCATCCCCTTCGTGAGCCTGGCCGGCGCCTGGGGCGGCCTGCTGATGCTCGCTTCTTTCGCCGCCAAGACCTGCGCCCTGCTGTTCTTGCTCATGCAGGTGCGCTGGACCCTGCCGCGCTTCCGTTTTGACCAGCTTCTGGACCTGGGCTGGAAGTCGGTGCTGCCGCTGGCCCTGCTCAACTTCCTGGCCACGGTCTGGGGGGCCTGGCTATGGCGATGACGGTGCGTCCCGTATCCCGGCCCCGCCGGGGCCTGCTGGAGCAAAGCTACCTCTGGGAGGTGGCCCGGGGCCTGGGAATCACCTTCCGGCATTTCTTCATCAACCTCGCGCGCCACTGTCTGCGGCTGGCCGGCCTGCGCGCCGGGCCCGGAGCGGTGACCGTCCAGTATCCCGACGAGCCGGCGGTGCTGGGCCGCCGCGCGCGCACGCGCCACCGCCTGCTGCGGCGGCCGGACGGCTCGCCGCGCTGCACCTCGTGCCTGCTCTGCGAGACCATCTGCCCGGCCCAGTGCATCCGCATCACCGCCGAAGAGAGCCCTGACCCGGCGGTCGAGAAGCGGGCCAAGACCTTCGACATCGACCTGGGCATGTGCGTCTTCTGCGGGCACTGCGTCGAGGCTTGCCCGGTGGACGCCATCCACATGGACGTCGATCAGGTCGAGCTTGCCGCTTACGGCCGCGGCGCCATGATCTGGGACATGCCCGCCCTGATGCGGGACGCGAGATGATATTGGAGGCCGCCCTATGAACGGATTCGCCATGAAGGCCCTGACCTTTCCCGACGTCATGGACATGGCTTTGGTGGCCGCCCTCATCTACGGACTCTTGGTCTGGTTCAAGAAGACCAAGGCCGCCTTCGTGGTGATGGGGCTCGTGGTCATCATGGCCGTCTACGCCTTGGCGCGCCTCATCGGCATGAACATGACCACCTGGATCTTCCAGGGGTTCTTCGCCATCTTCATCATCGCGGTCGTGATCATCTTTCAGGAGGAGCTGCGCAGCGTCTTCGAGCGCATCGCGGTCTGGAGCGTGGCCCGGCCGCGCCACGAGCAGTCCACCCCCCAGGAGCCCGACATCCTGGCGCGCGCCCTCTCCGACCTGGCCCGGGACCGCGTCGGCGGGCTCATCGTCATGCGCGGCCGCGACCCGCTGGACCGCCACATGGAAGGCGGCTGGGACCTCCACGGCGAGCTCTCCGAGGCCCTGATCGAGAGCGTCTTTGACTCCCACTCCCCGGGACACGACGGGGCTTTGATCATCGAGTCCGGCCGCGTCACCCAGTTCGGCGTGCATCTGCCGCTCTCCAAGGACTTCCGCAAGATCACGCACCTGGGCCTCCGCCACACCGCGGCCTTGGGGCTCTCGGAGCGCACCGACGCGCTCATCCTCGTGGCCAGCGAGGAGCACGGGACCATCTCCGTGGGCCGGCGCGGGGTGCTCACGCGCATCGAGAACCTCCAGGACCTGCACGGCATCGTGGATGCCTTCCTGCGCGAGATCGCCCCGCGCACCCGCCGGCAGACCTGGCTCGGCCTGGTGACCCATAACACGCTGGAGAAGGCCCTGGCCGCGAGCCTCTCGGGCCTGCTGTGGTGGTTCTTCGTGGGCCGCCGGGTCGCGCCATGAGCGGCCCCTTCCACGCCCGCAAGCTCCTGCGCGAGCTGGTCCGACTGGGGCGGCGCATCAGCCCGCTGCTCATCCTCACGCACGACAATCCGGACCCCGACGCCCTGGCGGCGGCCTGGGCCCTGGCTTTTCTCGCGCACGGAGTGGCCAAGGTGCGCTGCCGCATCGTCTATGGCGGCGCCATCGGCCGCCGGGAGAATCGCATCATGGCCGAGCGGCTCAACATCCCCGCGCGGCCCTTGCGCCAGGGCGAACTCGACGCCGCGGAACACGTGGCCTTGGTGGACACGCAGCCGCCCTTCCGCAACAACCGCTTCCCGCCCCGGCGGCGGCCGCTGCTCATCATCGACCATCACGCGCGCCATCCCGACACCACGGCGGAGCTGGCCATCATCGACGAGAGCGCGGGCGCGACCGCGACCATATTGGCCGAGGCCCTGCAGCTCTCGGGACTGCGCGTGCCGCGGCGCCTGGCCACGGCCGTGGTCTACGGCATCGGTTCGGAGACGCAGAACCTCGGCCGCGAGGCCGGCCTGCGGGACCTGGTCGCCTATCGGGCCTTCTGGCCCCGCGCCAACGTGAAGTCGCTCTGGCGCATGTCCTATCCCCGGCGGCAGGCGGGCTATTTTGCCGACCTGGCCCGCGCTATCCGCGGCGCCTTCGTCTGCCACGGCGTGGTGGGCACGCACCTGGGGACCGTGGACATCCCGGAGCACGTGGCCCAGATCGCGGATTTCCTCATGACCTACGAACGGGCGCACTGGTCCATCGTGACCGGGCGCTGCCAGGGCCGTCTGCTCGTCTCCCTGCGCACCGACGACCCCGGCGCCGCCGCGGGCAGTCTCTTGAAGCGCCTGCTCTGGAGCGGCAACCGCGGCGGCGGCCATGCCATGATCGCCGGCGGCGCCATCGCGGTGGGAGCCCTTGCGGCAGAGTCCAAGTGGCGGGAGGCGGAGGACCGCCTGCTCACGGCCTTCCTGGAGAGCCAGGAGTTGAAGGGCGCGGCGCTGACGCAGCCGTTCTGGAACGGGCCGGCGCGCTAGCCCGGCGGCGCTACGCGGCG
>Ga0118677_10007758_pt1 | contig 17564 bp, 10 predicted proteins | sample AliMusrvi5mmetaG_FD_86154 | JGI IMG/M metagenome (GOLD analysis project Ga0118677, IMG submission 86154) | reverse complement strand
GTTCGAGCGCGGGGATGCCGTCGCGGCGGATGACCGTGAGGCACTGTTGGGTCTTGTTCTGGTCGTCGAGCAGGATGCACTGGACGCGCGGGGGGGTGGCGCCCCAGTCAAGCTTCAGGCGGTAGGGGTGCTCGGCGACGACGATGCCGCGCTGCTTGCGGACCGTGAGCGTGCCGGCGAGTTCCAGCGGTTCGCGCGGGAGGGTCGCCACGCAGGCGGCCAGCAGGTCGGCGGCGGTTGGTTGCGGCGCGGCGACGTTCGTCTGCGCCCGCAGGCCGAGAAAGCCGCCGGCGGAAAGAAGGATTGCGAGCAGAACCGGATTCTTCAAGAAGCCACCGCCTCCTGGCCGTGCCGGAGGGCGACAGGGCCGTCTGTTTTATAGCACGCCGGCTCCCTGTGGGGCAAGATTGCAAGGCAAAGCCTTGCTTTTGCGAAGCGTCTTCGCCTACACTGGAAGCACGGTTATGGGTAAGGCTATTGTCATCATTCCGACGTACGACGAGCGGGAGAATGTCGGCCCCATTTCGCAGGCGGTCCTGCGGCATGTGCCGGAGGCGGACATCCTGTTCGTGGACGACAATTCACCGGACGGCACGGGCGTCCTGCTCGACGGACTGGCGCGCCAGGATCCGCGCATTCATGTGCTGCATCGCCCCGGCAAACAGGGGCTGGGCCGCGCCTACATCGCCGGGTTCCAGTGGGCGCTGGCCCGTGGCTACGAATTCATTTTTGAGATGGACGCCGATTTCTCCCACGATCCGAAGGAACTGCCGAATTTCCTGCGTGCCGCGGAGGAGGTGGATCTGGTCCTGGGGTCGCGCTACATCGGTGGCATCCGCGTGATGAACTGGCCGCTGAGCCGCCTGCTGTTGAGCACGGGCGCCGGTGTCTACGTGCGGCTGGTCACCGGCCTGCCGGTCCTGGATCCGACGGGCGGATTCAAGTGCTTCCGCCGGTGCGTGCTGGAGTCGATCGATCTCGAGCGGATCACCTCCAGCGGCTACTCCTTCCAGATCGAGATGACCCACAACGCCTGGATGAAGGGGTTCCGCATCCGGGAGATCCCGATCGTGTTCGAGGACCGCCGCATGGGCTATTCAAAAATGAGCATGAACATTGCCAAGGAAGCGGTGCTCATGGTGCTCGCGCTGGCGGTGCGCCATGGATTCCGCCGAAGCCCGCGGGTTAAACCAGTAATCGGTGAGCAGTAAGCAGTTATCAGTGAACGGTAGAAGCCAGAGAGCAGAAGCCAGAGGTCAAAGATCTGCGGTCAGCGGTCAGTTTGACCTGCTGCATTTGGCCTCTGGTCTGTGTTTACTGACCTCTGATCTCTGACCTCTTCGTTTCGAGCAACCCATGCCACCCTTACTCCGAGCGCTGCGCCCGAGTCAATGGATCAAGAACCTGATCGTGCTGGCGGCGTATTTTTTTGCGCGCTGGGATCCCGGCCAGCAGGCGCATGCCTCCGGTGGCGCGGCGGCGCTGCGCGTGGCAGCTGCGGCAGGGCTGTTCTGCCTGGTCTCCAGTGCCATCTACCTGATCAACGACATCCGGGACGTCGCGGCAGACCGGGCTCATCCAATCAAGCGGCGCCGGCCGATTGCCGCGGGCGAGCTGAGCCTGCGCACGGCCTGGGCAGCCGCCTTCCTGCTGCTGCTGGCCGGTCTGGGCGGAGGCTTTCTGCTCTCCGCACCCTTCTGTCTGCTCGCCTGCGGGTACGTCGCGCTGCAACTGGCCTACACGCTGGGGTTGAAGCGCGTGGCGTTGCTGGACGTGTTCATGATCGCCATCGGCTTCGTGCTGCGCGCGATCGCCGGCGCGCTGGTCATCGGTGTGCGCATCTCCCCCTGGCTGCTGCTCTGCACGTTCCTGCTGGCGCTCTTCCTCGGACTCTGCAAGCGGCGGCACGAGAAACGCCTGCTGGCGGACGAGCACGCGCAGCAGCACCGCGAGGCACTGGCCGGCTATGATGAGCGGCTGCTGGACCTGCTGATCGGCATTGCCGGCGCATCCACAGTGGTGGCCTACGCCATCTATACGCTGGAGAAGGACACGGTCGAGCGGTTTGGCACCAGCAACCTCGGCCTGACGATCCCGTTCGTGGTGTTCGGCGTCTTCCGCTATCTCGACCTGGTCTTCCGGCACGAACAGGGCGGCCGGCCGGAGAAGGTGTTGCTGACAGACCGCACGCTGATCGTCACGGTGCTGCTCTACGCGCTTACCGCGCTGGCCGTGCTCTTGGGCGCGCGTCCATAAATTGCGGCTTTGCCGCAATTTATTCCGGCTTGCTGTCGCGGGCCATGAGCGCGACGAGCGCCTGCTGCGGATCGAGGTTCTCGTAGCAAAAGCCGTGGACCTGCTCGGAGATGGGCATCTCGACGCCACGGTCGCGCGCCAGCTGGCGGACGATCCGGCTGTTCCAGACGCCCTCAGCCACCATGTTCATGCCGGCCAGGATTCCGGCGATCTTCTCGCCCCGGCCGAGCCGCTCGCCCACGCCGCGATTGCGGCTGTGGCGGCTGGTGCAGGTGACAATCAGGTCGCCCATGCCGCTGAGGCCTGCGAGTGTTTCCGGCTGGGCGCCGAGGGAAACGGCCAGGCGCGTCATCTCCACCAGGCCGCGGGTGATGAGCGCGGCGCGGGAGTTGTCGCCAAAGCTGAGGCCGTCGCTGACTCCCACCGCGATGGCGATCACGTTCTTCACGGCGCCGCCCAGCTCCACGCCGACCGGGTCACACGAGGTATAGACGCGGAAGCGCGGTCCGGAGAAGAGGCGCTGGAAGATCTCGGCGTGCTGCCGGTTGCGGGCGGCTGCCACCACCACGGCGGTGGGGAGACCGCGCGCGACTTCCTCGGCGTGGCTGGGGCCGGAAAGGACGGAGATGTCGTCGTGCCGCAGGATTTCGGCGGCGATTTCGCTCATGCGGCGGCGGGACTCGGCGCAGAGCCCCTTGGTGACGCTGACCACGGGCGTTTGCGGGGCGATCCGGCCGGCGAACCGGCGACAGACCTCGGCGAAGAACTTGGATGGTACGGCCAGCACAAAGGCTTCGGCGCCAGCGGCAGCGGCGTCCGGATCGGCGGTCCAGACGATTGCAACGGGGAGCGGAACGCCGGGCAGATAGCGGACGTTCTCGCGGCGGGCGCGGACCTCCGCAAGATAATCCGCGAACGGTCCCCAGATGGTTACCTCGTGCCCGTTCTGCCGCAGCAGCAGGCCGAGCGCGGTGCCCCAGCCGCCGTCGCCGATGATGGTGATCTTCATGATTTCTTCCGGAACTGAAAGCGGGGTTCGGCGCCTGCGCACAGGCGCTGGATATTGGCACGGTGCTTCCAGATGGCCAGCAGCGCCAGCGCGTCCAGCACGATGGGGAACCATAGGCGCTCGTGCCGGCAGAACGGCAGCCAGGCAGCGGCGCCGAGCGCCGTGGCAGCGGCGATGGAGGCCACGGAGACATAGCGCGAAGTCAGGAAGGTGACGATCCAGGCGCTGAGCGCAATGACGCAGCTGGCTGGTGCCAGACCCAGCAGCAGGCCGGCACTGGTGGCCACTCCTTTTCCGCCCTTGAACCGGAGATAAACAGGCCAATTATGCCCTGCCACGGCCGCAAATCCGCAGGCGACGCGCAGTGGCAGATCGTCCGGGATGCCGGTGGTGTATGCCACCAGCCAGGGTACAAGACGGGCGCCGGCAGCCCCCTTGGCCAGATCAAGCGCAAAGGTCAGGATGCCAAGCGGTTTGCTGACGCAGCGGAAGACGTTGGTTGCGCCGATGTTGCCGCTTCCGACCTGGCGGATGTCCACGCCTTTGCACGTGGCTATGAGGAGACCGAAGGGAATGGCGCCCAGAAGGTAGGCGGCCAGGCACCCGGCACTCCAGAACAGAGTCGTTTGCATCGTTCAGGCAGCTCCAGCGTTGTACGGTAGAAAGCAGCGTAACACGCTCGGCCACCCGGAACGAGACGAAAGTAGTAATGGGGCAGGGACGGGGGCGGCCACTCCCGCACGTTAGTAAAGCGCGGCCAGTCCCTTGGCCGCCGCCGGAAAGTAGGCCGGCGCGGCTCCGCACCGGGCCCGGCGAAGGAGACGCTCCCGAATAAAATCGAAGGGTTGTGCGGCGGGCCCGGCGGGACACCCGCGCTCCCAGGCCTTCTAGAAAGAGAACACGGTTTCTGCGCGCAGGAAGGTCATCAAGTCGCGGCGGGTGTAGTAATTGCCCTGCGAGACGGCTTCCGCCCAGAGGTGGGCCGAAATGTATTTGCTGAACTTGTGCTTCAGCACGGCCTGGACATAGTGGCCGCGAAAGTGGCCGTCGTTGCTGAACTGTGTGGGGGTAACAGCCCGCGTCGGCACGGCTTGGGGGGCGAACAACGCGTTGTAGGTGAGGCTGAACGTGGTGTTGTTGGCCGGCGTGACAGTCCAGTTGGGGCCGATTCGCAGGAGGTTGTTCATTTGCGCAATCTTGCCGCCGGTTTCATTGGCGTAGGAATAAATGTACAGTTCGCTCCAGCGCGGCCAGCGGCCCCAGAGGACATCGAACATCTCATCCCGGCCGGTCGTCTTCGGATTGTCGCCGGACAGGTACTCGAAGATGGCGCTGAACTGGTCGTCCATCGGGTCTTTGACGAGATAGGTGAGGCTGGCATTTGCGCCGTATGCGGAGATATCCCTGCGCTGAGTCTCGGGCAGTGGGTAGTGGACCATGGGGTCTTCCTTTTCGCCGCACTGATACGCCCCTTCCAGCGAATATTTCCAGTTCGGCGTCGGGGTTCCGGTGATCTTACCGCCAAAGGTGAAGATGTCCGCATTGTCGCCCAGCGGGGTGCCGTATGGCGAACGAATCAGGCCTTCTTGACTGTCGTGTTTGTAGATGAAGTAACCGTCAAGCTGCAGGTCCTTCACGGACTTATTGGAGAGGTACACGATCACGCCTTGCTCGTTCTGCTCGGTTAGCCAGTAGGGCGCAGTGCCTGGTACGGCCGCCGAGGGATGCGTGTTCCGGGTGGACGTGCCAAGCGTGGGCATCCACTCGTCGGGCAGGGCGCACTGATAGATGTAGATCAGGTCGAGCTTGGTCTGGATGCTGTCCACGGAGTAGGTGGCCCGCGCGGCGTCGAAGAACGTGGTCCACGAACCATCGTAGGGGGTGCCGTCCAGGACCAGCCACGTGTTCGCCGGGTCGCCCACTTGAATATCCTGACGGCCCACGGTGAGGGTCAGCGGCAGGCCGAACACATTGGCCCATTTCACATTGGCGCTGTCCAGGATCGCATACCGGTCTTCAAACCCCTCCTGGTAGCCAAACTGCTTGGCAAAACTCGGGTTCATCCAATCCCGTTGTTCGGCTGCGACGCGTGCGTTCAGGCTCACATCAGTCACCGGCTGGAACGAAAACCACACGCGCTCCCGGTACCGGAAGTAATCCTGCTCGTGCCGTGCGACATTGTCACCCAGCGTGAGCGCATTATTGAAATACTCGTTCCGGAGCCGTATATCCCCGCCCCAGGTGAACCAGTCCACGGGGTGCTTGATCTCGGCGATGAATGCGTCTGCCGAACCGGATTCGGGCGCCGGTGCGGGCGCTGGCGTGGCTGCGGTCTGGGCGCGAACGCCACTGCTGCCTAGCACGAGCATCGCGATCAACAAGAACAACCTCTTCATCTTGTCGTTCCTTTCGTGTCTGGGTTCTTGAGACGCACGCCGATCACAGTGGGAAGTCGCTTCGCTGTGCGGGGCGTTGCCCGGATCCTTCACGCACAGTGGCGACCAAGGTTACATGCGCAAAAGTTAAACAAAGTGGGAAAAAAAGTCAAACAGGGGATTGCGGAAACATGCGTCTGTATTATTGAGCTTTCGCAATACGAGTGACACGCGCATCGGGGTCGGGGTCGCTATCGGAATCGGCATCGAAAGCACGTTACGTCTCTTACCTAACCGCCCTCCGTCTTCAGCTTCCCGACCCCGATACCGATAGCGACCCCGACCCCGAGAGAATTTCTGCGGCCCTTGGAGAAACTCGGCTGCACGGTCACTTTTTCTGTGAATAATCAATAGGCCGCAAGGGATGACGATGAACGAAAGCGGCCTAGGTGCCGAAGCGCAAGTCCATGCCCGCGATTCCACGCTTCTCCAGAGGGCGCCGGCCGTCTATCATCTGATTATCTTTCAGGTATAACTCATGGACATGCGCGACTTGGAACGGCGGTCTTCGGCGGTGACGCTCTCCGACATGGAGGTGTTCATCTTTCCGGAGTTGTTGTACGGCCTCGTGCTGGCCAACCTGATGTCGCCGCGCATCTGGCGCTGGCGGGACGATCCCTGGTTCGCCGGGCTGAAGCGGATGAACACCTACCGCCGCATCCAGCGGCTGAAGCAGTACATCATCGGCCACTACGTCTTCAACCTCGACCTGGAAACCTGGGGGCTTACGACCAAGCCGCGCGAGATGGCGCGCTTCCACCCCTTTGTCGATCCCGCCGTGCTGGCGCAGTCCAACGCGCTCTTCGGCTACGAGGGCGACAAATACTACTTCGACATCGGCATCCGCACGCACTTCGGCCTCGACAAGTTTACAACCGACACCATTCCGTACTGGAAGACCGAGACGGTCGAAGCCATGGATGCCTTTGTCCATCGCCCCGGCTACGCCACCGGCGCGGGCGAATGCGTCTCGCTGGCTGCGCTCTACGCGGCGGCCCTGCACATCGTGGCGGGCGTGCCGCTGCGCGACATTTTCCTGATGGCCACGCCCCTGCACTCGCAGAATTTTGTGGATACCGGCGAGGGCTTGCTGATCAACAACCGGCGGCTGGTCACCCGGAACATGTGGTTCAACGGCTCGGCGCTTTCGGGTCAGGCGCGGCGCGCATTGGAGAACGAGCGCGTCACGATCGTGTCGCACGTCACCGGTCACATTCACACCGTCTTTGACCGGGCCACCATCGATCCGGCCGCCTACCGTCGCTTCGGGCAGAAGCTGGCTTCCTTTCTGCAGTCGCCCCTCACGCCGGAGATGCTCGGCAATTTCCTGCGGCAGAGCCCCGGCTGCCAGAAGTGCTTCGTGATGCGCTGGCCGCTCAACGGCGTGGACCGCTACGTGTCGCTCGAGCGCGTCTTTGCCTACGAGCAGAACAGTCCCAGCCGTCTCACCGACGCCACCCGTGAGAAACTGTTGGGGGAGATCGCGCCGGAGGAGTTTGCGGCTGCGCATTGCCCGGGAAAACTTGTTTTCAACGATGTGGAGGCATACATCCGTGACCACACCATCAATCTGGACAAGGCCGAGGACGTGTCTGCGCTGAAGAAGCAGGTTGCGTGCGGTTGCCTGACCGGGATGAGTGCGATCGACGACTTGATCGCCTTCTGCCACGTCCGGCCCCGCCTGCCGGACATGTCCCGCGTGAAATCCGAGCCGGAATCCGCATTGATCGAACTCGAAGGATGCACCAGCGCCGAAGAGGTTTTGACGCGGCTGGAAGGGTTGCGCAGCCGGAACCGGACCGTGGATCTGGCTTTCTATGCGTTTCGCGACCTGTCGCGCACCGAATCGCTGCCGTTTCTGCTGGCCGCGCTGCAGCGGTCGCCGGTGGCGCTGGCGGGCGCGGCATCCATGACGGAAGACGAGGTGCTGCGCTGGGCCGAACAGTTGCCGGATGAATCGATCTACGAGGGTCCGGCGCGCCTGGCGCAGCCCGACGAGGTCTGGAACTTCCGGCGTGGCGACGGGCTGGAGCGCGCGCTGGCAGTGGCCCTGATCCTTCGCGAGCGTCGGGGCGATCCGCGGATGGTCCTGGCAATCGAGGACGGCCAGGCCGTCCTGCGCGTTGGCAAGGAAACGATCTTCGCGTTGCCGACTGTCAAGCGGCCGCGCGAGACCGTGTGGGATCTGGCCGGCATTGCCTTGCGCGGCAAGACGACGTAAGCCGGGAAACAGCCGCCACGCGTCGGATGGGAAAAGAAAACAGGCGCGGAATCCGGGTGGATTTCCGCGCCTGTTGTTTGCGCCGCTCGCTTACGGACCCGGCGACCAGCCGGAAGGCGTGTTGTCGATCTCCGGCCGGAAGAACTGGTGCGGGTTGGTGACCGGGCCGCCAACCTGCCAGAAGCCGTTGGCGTCGAACGTCGAGGCAGACACATTGGTGTCGTACACGGCGAAGATCGAAGCATCGGTGAGGTTGGTCTTGCTCATGATGCGGAGCGTCGCCCCGCCATTGAGGTAATTGATTTTGTTGCTGTTCACCAGCAGGTGCACCAGCGCGCTCACCATGCTGTTGGAGGCGCCAAAGGCCGTGGTATTGAACACCAGCGAGTTGCTGGCTGTCGGGTTGACATCAAACCAGTACTCCTGCGTCAGGCTGAGCGCACCGTTCCCCCAGTGGTTGGAAAGATCAGCCTCGCCAAACCCCCACTGCGACAGCCAGGCAGTCGGAATGTTGGTCGGATAGCCGGTCTGCTGCGGGGTGGCATAGTCGAAGGCTACGTTGTTGCTGATGGCCTGCGACATGATTCCCGACGACCAGGTGTACTGGCTGAGACCGATTGCCGGCGTGTTGGTGGCGCCGTTCGAGACGAACGAACTGATGCGGAACCAGCTGTCCGCGGTATATACGACCTGCGTGCTTGTGCCATTCGCGACCTGTACGCCTGAGACGACGGATTGCGATCCGTGGGAACTGATCCCCAGGGTCAGCGTGAAAAAGTCCTGATTCTTCGGCAGGATGGGGTCTGCCGGGCCGAGCTTTTGGTCTGTATTGGGCAGCCCTGGCGTGTAGTTGCCGTCGCTGGGTTGATTCCATTCGAAGTCGCTCGCGCGGGTACCGAGATGCCCCGGCAGCGGTCCTTGCAGCGCCAGCGGCGAAAGGGTATAGCCATTCTTTGCGTTCTGAATAAAAGTATAGCCAGTCTGTGAAAAGACCCAGCTGACTCGACTTTCCCATGCGCCCATGCTGCGTGTTAGGCGCCAGGCGCCATACGATGGGATGGTAACCGAATACGGCCCGGAATCGCTAAACGTCTGATTGACACGCGGAACGCCGACATCGCCCCAGACAAAGAAACCCCAGCCCGTATTGCTGGTGTTGGTCAGGGTCAGACTACTGGTAATTGTGCAATTGGTAATTAAGGACAAATCGTAATACTGCAGTTCGATCAGCCAATTGCCAAGGTTTGCGCCTGCGGGGCCAATGAGTTCGACATATTCATTGGTGATGTCCGCATCCGTGGAGTAATCATAATAATTGAACTCATTGATCCAGACGCTGCCCGGCGGGCAGGAATAGACAAAGTAGTACGGCGACCAGCCGGACGCTGCCTTGGCGACATTCAGGTCAACCGGCGTGTACCAGGACGGGTTGGTAAAGGCATTGGTTCCCTGAAAATAGGGTTTGCCAACCATGTCGGCATTGGTCCCCCAGACCACGTATTGGATGACCGTGTCAATCGCATTGGCCGGGATGAACGACCCGGACGGCGTGGCATAGGTCTTGTCAGCAATGTTGGTCAGCTCCAGCATGGGCACGCCCGGATTCGGCGTGCTGCCGGTCCCCCACCAGTTTTTCACACCCCAGTTGTTTGTTCCCACAACATAGCTGAGGAACACGCGAATTCCCTGCGGGTTCATCAGGTATCGCCCGATGGTGGCCTGCACGCCGACCTTGTCCGGCCAGAGCGGCTGGCCCGGCAGCAGCGAGGCGCTGACAATTTCGAAGCCGGCGCGCACAGGCTCGGTCACGAGCACATTGTCAATGCAGAGCCGTCCGGCGTTGTTGGTCGGAGGCGTGGTCGCAGGCGTGTTGGTCTGCGTGTAAATGCGCACGGCATGGTTGTCGAGGTCGAATAGATTGGGCATGTCGAAGAATTGGTATGTCATATTTGTGGCGCTGAAGTTGGTGACAATGGTCCAGGGACCGTTGCCGTTCGGTGCCAGCTGGATCGAGACATACGCAGGGGCGGTGTTAGTAAAGGCGCGGTACCAGAAGGAGATCTCGCCAATGCCGGTGTCAATCTGGGGGGTCTGGATGTAGGGGTTGTCTGCGCCGAGGGTCACCAGCACGTTGTTCGTCGGGCTGTTGTTCATGTAACAGGTCTGCTGCGGGTCGCCCGGCCCGGCGGAGCTCTGGAAGGTCAGGCTGGTGGTGTTGGTGTTGCCGCTGGACGAGGTGACCATGCAGTTATAAGCCATCCAGGTTGTGGCATCCGGCGGCGGATAGTTGAGGGCGACCAGATTGTTGATGTTGAGGACGGCGCCGGTGGAGGAACCGCTGGTCTGGACTACGCGGATGCGTCCGTTGAGGTGCGCCGTTTGGACGGCCACCACGCGGTTGACAGGATTGGAGGAAGAAGCGCTGAAGACCGTGTCGGTGAATGTAGCGTTCTGGACATCGACGAACAAGGCGGGGTTGTTGATGTCTGTGGCCTGGACCTTATAGACGTTGGTCCCGCTGTCGACCCAGGCGTTGAATGAGAGCAAGCCCAGGCCGTTTGTGAGGTAAGGCGACCAGAGTCCCTGCGCCAGCGCAGGGTTGGCGCGCGAGGTGTCGAAAGACGCGTAGTTGCCCAGGCCCGGTGTATTGACGATCAGGCCTTCGGTAATGATCCACCCCATCACCCCGTCAGCGGTTGTTCCATTCTGCGACCAGGTGTACTGTTGGGACGGGCTGGTCCAGTTCCAGAACACGACGTTATTGACTGTGGCAATGATGCTGGGGTTCATGTTGTAGTCCGCAGAGCCGCGGGTATAGCCCCGCCACGGATCAAGCGACAGGTTGTCCACGACGACGGGTTGATCTGCCGGACTGGACTGGAGGCGGACAAAGGCGGAATCCCACAGGTTGAGCCCAATTACGGAAGACGCATAATTGTAGGAAGAAACCGTGATTGTGGCATTGCTTGTCCAGGTCGTGGGCGTGGCGGCCCGCGCCACGTAGAGGACCAGTTTTGACGGCACATTTGTGCGCGTCAGATAGCCAAGGGCGTTGGTCTGCCACCAGGCGTTTCCATCGGAACGGGTGCCGCCTAAATACCAGTAGTTGGAGCTGCCGCTGGCATTGTAATTTGTGAACGCGACCGGGTTGGCGCCGCTGTTCACGCCGAGCGCACGGACCTGCGCTTCCGCATCCGAGCAGAGGAACCCGACTGTGCCGCCAGTGGAAAGCCGGGAGGCGTCCGAATCGACAAAAACGTTTGTGGTCAGAGTGAAGAACGTTCCATTGGTGACAGACACGCTGCCGTTGAAAACCACAGCAGGCCCCGCAGTGGTGGCCCAGGTGAGATCGACCTGTATGCCGTTGGCGTTGGTCAGCTGGAGGGCGGGCGCGTTGGAGAGGGTGCCAATGGTTTTGGTGATGACGCCGTTGTTCCAGCGGAACAGATCGAGCCGCACATTGCTGTCGTTGCCGCTGTTGTCGGAGTTCTGCGTCAGGCGCAGTTCATAGAAGTTTCCGAGGTTTGGCCCTGGGAGGCGGTAGCACAACAGCAGCGAGATCGAAGCGTTGGTTCCGAGCGACAGGGAGCTGGCGCGGAACGTGTTGGTGACGCGGTACCCGCTGACCCACGGCGAACCGTTCGTGAGAAAACTCAGATCGCTCGTATAGACCGCGTAGTTGTTGTCTGCCTGGGCCAAACGGGCATTGAAGGCGAAGTTATGAACGCCGTAGGTCATCCCATTGGGAATGACGGCGTAGGGCGGCTGATTTCCGACATTGCCCAGCGCCGCGGACGCATTGTTCAGCAGCAAGGCACGATTTGCCGCCGCGGTGGCCGCTAGCTGACGCTCGCCAACGATCGAGGCCTCCTGATACCAGTAGTAGTTGAGGGCTGCCCCGATGGTTGGCGTGTAGGCATCCGTAAGGGGCGCATTCAGCGGATCGGTCAGGAATCCGTTTGTCCGCCAGGTTGACGCATCGAAGAGGTTGGTCCCCCAGGTGGCAAAGTTGTTGGTATAGGTCTGGATGGCGTAGAGCCCCATGCTTTGCGTGAAGTGCGTGGGGTCGGCCGGCCAGACGTTGAAATCCTGGTAGACGGCGCGGCGGACGAGGTAGTTCAGGTTGGTGGTGGCCAGGCGGAAGACCAGGAAGCCGCTGTAATTCAGGTTTGCCTGCAGCGCATACTGCGGGTCTGAGGTGAGTTCCGCTGTGCCGCCAAGCGGCGGATTTGAGAAATCCTGGTTGGTGTCGCCCCAGGAGATGGCATTGGTGCTGAAGCTGAGCGCATTGCTGGTGTACAGGCCGTTCCCCACGAAGAACCACGGCAGATTGGTGACGCCCTGCATCAGGATCAACCCCTGCCAGATATAGTCACCCACCAGCGACATCGAGGCGGTCAGGTTCGTTGGCGTGGTCTGCAGGATCATGCTGCCCAGGTCTGACCGGAACGCCCGGTTATTGTAGGAAAGCGATGATGGCGTCCCCCTCGCGGTCAGCTGGGCTGGAGAAGGATACAGTGCCAGCACCGGGCCGGTCCGCAGATCCGGCAGATAGGAAGGGGAGATGCCCTCGCTCTTGTAGTAGGCTGTTCCTGCATTGGTCGTAATATTGTTGCTGTAGGCATAACCTGAGAAGAGGCTTTTGAAATAATAATACGTCGTCGATCCTGCCGGGCACGCCGGAATGATGGTCTCGTACGAATTGGCATTGGTGGTGATGTACATGTTGGTGGTCGACCAGGGCGATAAGCCGCCCGCGGTCATGTACGCGTAAGAGACCGACAAGGCCTGGCTGGTGGAAGGTGCGTTCACCGGATCGTAGTCCGTGGTCTGGCAGCGCACATAGGTCGGATCCTCGCTGCTGGGGTATCCGGGGTTGTGCAGGCTTTCCGTGATCAGCACGTCCGTGGGCGGAGGCGAAACCACGACGTTGTCGAGGACGAGATTGCCACTCTGGGCGAGGTCGATTGGATTCCAGCCGGTGATCTGAATTTGCACCTGCGACGGCACGCGAAGATTGACAGGGATGACCGGGTATAGGATTGCCGCACCGGAAACCGTATTGGAATAATAGGTTGTCCAGGTCCCCCCGTTGGTCAGAACCTGCACAACAAAATTGGCGTACCAGGTGGTCGGGCTTGTGGTGCGAACTCCCGCCTCAAAGTAGATCGTGCCGACGCCGACCGGAAGCACGGGAGAGCGGAGATACGCCGTTTGCCCCAGACTGTTTGTGCCGACGCGCAACCAGGCGCCATTCGTGGTGTTGTTGAGCGTGTTGATCAAGGCGCCAAAATTTGCCACGCGGAGCATGGTGCCGGTCCAGCCGGATGTATTATAGCCGTTATAATTAGGTGCGGCCCCCACTACCCAGCTTTCGCCAGCCTCAAACGAGACCCATCGCGTGCCGTCCAGGGCAGCACGCGCCGGCAGGGCGGCTGCCAGGAGCAGAGCGATCAATAGAACCCCTTGGTATCGCAGAAATGATTTCATGGTTGCTTCCTCCGCGAAAAGAGACAGTGGCGCCTGGCAAGCCAACCAATCCCATAACCATTCTGGCATGGTCACTGGATTGCCGAACCCAACCTGTACTGATCATTCTATTGTAAAGGATGTGTCTCGGACGCACAATCAAAAGCCGAAAGCTAAGGTAGGGCGCGCAGTCTCTTGCGCGCCGCAGCGCAGAAAGGCGCGCGCTCCGCTTTTCGCCAAAACTTCTTCACCCGCGGCGTGAGGCCGCAGGGGTCGCCGCCTGCCCCCGTAACGGATCCGTTACCTCGGCCGCCAGGTCGTACCCCTTGCCGCCGACGAGGCGCACGGGGAGGAACTGGCCGGCGCGCATGCCGGGCAAAACGCCCCGGACATGCGTCACGCCGTCCACATCCGGCGCCTGCCGGGGGAGGCGGGCCAGCCAGGCTGCGGCCTGCGGTCGGCTGCCGCCGGTCATCTTCTCCGGGCCTGCCAGCAGCAGCGCCTGCATCAGGGTTCCCTGCAGCGTCCGCCGCCGGGTATCCACCACCCGCCGCTGCAATTGCAGCAGCCGGTCGCGGCGTTCTGCGGCGATTTCGGCAGGCGGGACATCGGCCTTGCCGAAAGCAGCCGTCCCTTCCTCGGGCGAAAAGGCAAAGACCCCCAGATGATCGAACTGTGCGGCCTCGACGTAGTCCAGCAGGTGTTGAAAATGCGCGTCAGTCTCGCCGGGAAACCCCACGAGGCAGGTGGTTCGCAGCGTAATCCCCGGCACGCTCCGCCGCAGGCGCCGGGGCAGTTCCGCTACGGCCCGGATCGAATCCGCCCGCCGCATGGCGCGGAGCATCTCCGGATGGCTGTGCTGGATGGGCAGGTCCAGGTAGGCGCACACGTGGCGCGAGCTGGCCATGACATCCAGCAACTCGTCCGTGACGCGCGCGGGATAGCCGTACAGCACGCGGATCCAGAACTCGCCCGCGAGGCTGTCCAGCGCGCGCAGCAGCGCGGGCAGGTCCGAGGGCGCCGCAATTTTGTCCGCGCGCAAATCCTGCCCGTAGCTGGTCGTGTCCTGCGAGATCAGGTTCAGCTCGCGCGCGCCGGAGTCCAGCAGTGTCCGCGCCTCTGCCAGCAGTTCGTCGACGCGGCGGGAGCGATAGCGTCCGCGGATTCCGGGAATGGCGCAGAAGGCGCAGGCATGGTTGCATCCTTCGGCCACCTTGAGATAGGCAAAGGGCCCGCCGCTGAAGCGCAGCGCCGGTTGCGGCGGACGAAAGAGCCGCTGCGGCGCGCCGGTGCCGATTGCCACGATCCCCCGTTGTCCCGCTGCCACCTGCCGCGCGATCACGCCGATGCGGTCCAGTTCGTCCACGCCGACAAACGCATCCACATCCGGAAAGGTCGTGGCGATCCGGTCGCGGTAGCGCTGCGGCAGGCAGCCGGCCACGATCACCGCCCGGCATCCGCCCGCCGCCTTGTGCCGGCAGGCGCGCAGGATCGCCTCGGCCGCCTCGGCACGGGCGTCCTCGATGAAGGCGCACGTGTTGATCAGGATGATGTCCGCCTCTTCCGGCGAGGGCGCCAGGCGCAGGTTCTCCGCCAGCAGCGTGCCAGCCATGACCTGCGAGTCCACCAGATTCTTGGCGCAACCGAGGCTGACAAAACCGATGGAGAGCGTGCCGGACGTCATGAGGAGAAACCGACGGACCTAATCGAAATACGGCGCCGAGGGCCGCAGCACGCGCTCGACCTTGACGGGCGTGGATCGGGACGGGCCTGCCTTCGGGTCCTTCTTCTTGTGGTTGGCGGACAGGACCAGGATCAGCACCAGAACCAGCCCGGCTGCGCCGGCCGCGATGCCGATGGTTGCGGGCGACCAACGCAGGTCGAACGGAAGCCAGCTGACCGCGGTTTCGCGCCGCGGCCGCGCAGCCTCTGCTTCTGCCGCAGCTTCGGCCCGGACCTTGGCCGGCGGCCGGAGATGAACGCCAACGCCGGCAGCCGGCCGCACGCGCGGCGGCGCGGCCTCGCCCGGTTGCGCCGGATCAGCCACGGAGCGCACGGCTTCCGAACGACCTGCGGCCACGGAGAACAGATCCGGTTCCTGGGCAGATTGCCCAGCCGCCTGGTCCGGCGGCGTGGCAGCAGCAGGGGCCGCCGCAGTGGAACCCTCGGCCGCCACGTCCGTTTCGTCCGGCTGCGACTCTGCCGTCGTTTCCCCCACCATCCGGCGCGTCACCTGCGGCGGACGCGAGCCGGTGTAAATCTCCATGAATTCACGGATCAACGGCTCGGAATCCAGCCCCAGGTGCTCGGCGTACAGCTTGATGAAACCGCGGCCGTAGATCGGCGCCGCAATCCGCCGGAAGTCGTCGCGCTCCAGGTCCTCAACGATCTGCGTCATCATGCGGGTGGCTTCCGCCACCTGCGAAATGGTCTGCCCCTTTTCCTCGCGTGCCTGTCGAAAAGTCGTTCCAAGTGACATGGCTGGCTCCAGTTAGGCTGGTAGATTGTAGGCTGTTAGGCTTCAGTCGTGAAATTCACTCTGCGACGCCTTCCGGTTCGATTGCGCATCTCAGTTGGCTTGCCTGCCAGCCTATTGAACTTTCGTAATAAAAGTGACAATCGCATCGGGGTCGGCGTCGGTATCGGGGTCGGATATACAATCGATACCGATTCCGATAGCGATCCCGACCCCGAAAAACTTCCCACGGCTCTTGGAGAAACCCGTCTGCCTTGTCACTCTTTCTGTGAACAATCAATAATAGCCTTCAGCCTAATCAACCTTCGCATCGGGCGTGGACCCCGATGCGTCATTGTTCGGCATCTCGGCATCCAGATCAATGAGAATTTCGCGCGGATCGGCGCCGCGCGGCGGCCCGACCATGCCGCGCTCCTCGAGGATGTCCATCACGCGCGCCGCGCGGGTGTAGCCGATGCGCAGCCGCCGCTGCAGCGAGGAGGTGGAGGCGCGCCGCGTGTCGCGAATCACCTGGATCGACTGCTGGATCAGCTCCTCGTCCGCGCTGTCGTCCCCTTCGCCGCTGGTCGGCGCGCCGCCGCCGCCCGCGTCGTCCTCATCCGGCGAGCTCTCCTGGACTTTCTCCAGCTTGTTGGAAAGCGACGGGTCGAAGGCCGGTCCGCCCTGGCCGCGGATGAAGTCCGTGACGCGCGCGATCTCGCCGTCGTTGACCAGCGCCCCTTGCGCGCGGATCAGGCGCCCGTTCTTGGGGTTCAGGAAGAGCATGTCGCCGCGGCCGATGAGCGACTCTGCCCCCTGCTGGTCGAGGATCGTGCGGCTGTCGGTCTTCTGCGCCACCTGGAAGGCTATGCGCCCCGGGAAGTTGGCCTTGATGGTGCCGGTGATCACGTTCACCGACGGCCGCTGCGTGGCAAGGATCATGTGGATGCCGACGGCGCGCGAGAGCTGCGCCAGCCGCGTGATGCTCAGCTCGATCTCCTGGCCGACCGTGAGCATCAGGTCCGCCACCTCGTCGATCACCACCACGATGTATGGCAGACGCGCGGGGAGCGCCGTGTCGCCGCCTGCGCCGGGCACGCCATCGAGCGGCAGTTCCACCTGCCGTGCGTGGTCGCGTGCGTTGAACGCCACGATGTTGCGCACCTTGGCCGCCTGCAGCATCTTGTAGCGGCGATCCATCTCGACGATCACCCAGCGCAGCGCAAAGGCCACCTTCTTGGCGTCGATCACCACGGGCACGAGCAGGTGCGGCAGGTTGTTGTAGATCGGGAATTCGACGCGCTTGGGGTCCACCAGCAGCAGCTTCAATTCGTCCGGCCGGCGCGACATGAGCAGCCCCGCCAGAATGGCGTTGAGGCAGACGCTCTTGCCCGAGCCCGTGGCGCCGGCCACCAGCAGATGCGGCGCGCTCGCGAGGTCGAAGACCATGTCCGCGCCGCCCACATCCTTGCCCAGCGCCAGCGGGATCTCCATCTTGCCCGCGCCCGTGGCCCACGCCCCCCCCTGCAGGATCTCGCGCAGCGTCACCATGCGCGCCTTGGGGTTCGGCACCTCGATGCCCACGACGTTCTTGCCGGGCACGGGGGCCTGGATGCGCAGGCTGGTGGCCTTGAGCACCATCTGCAGCGTATGGGCGAGCTGCGCGATGCGTTCGACCCGGATGCCGGCGGCCGGCAGCAGCTCGTAGCGCGTCACCAC
>Ga0118677_10002100_pt4 | contig 17565 bp, 14 predicted proteins | sample AliMusrvi5mmetaG_FD_86154 | JGI IMG/M metagenome (GOLD analysis project Ga0118677, IMG submission 86154) | reverse complement strand
ACCGGTGACCGTGGTTGGCGTGCCCGGTTCGACCTGGAAGTCAAATTCCAGGCTTTGCTCTGCGGCTTTGTGGCGGAAGAGTTCCACCACCTTGCGCAGAATCGCTGGCAGATTGAACGTTTCGGGGTCGAGCAGCAGCTTGCCTGCCTCGATTTTGGAGAAGTCGAGGATGTCGTTCAGAATGCTGAGGAGCGCCTGCGCCGAACTCCCCACGATGCCGGCGAACTCGCGCTGCTCCTCAGTGAGCCCGCTGTCCATCAGCATCTCGTTCATACCGATGATGGCATTCATCGGGGTGCGAATCTCGTGGCTCATCGTCGCCAGGAACTCAGACTTCAAGCGTGATGCTTCCAGCGCCTTGTCGCGCGCCATGGCTAGCGCCGCGTTCTTGCGTTCGATCTCGTCCGCATACGCGCGCAACCGGCGAGTGGCGCCCTCCCGCTCGATCTCCGCGCCGATCCACTGCGCCATCAGCCGGATGAATTCCTTGTCGACAGTGGTGAATGGCCGCAGGCGCGGTTGCAGGCTTGTGAAACTCAGAGTTCCATAAACATTGCCAGCCACAATCACAGGCGCTCCCAGATAAGCTTCGATGTGTGTCGCTTTATAGCAGAGATGCCTGGCCCATTCCGATGCCCCGGCATGCACGATTTCGATGGGGGCATTGGCGCGCAGTGTGTCCCAGCTATAGGTCATCTTCACTTCGAGACTGTCGCCCATCTTTATGCTGCCCGACATTGGCTCAACCGCCATGACCGTATACCTCTCGCTTTCAACTTGCGACAGAATGCCAATGTCCAGCCCGAAGCGATGGATGCCCATGCGCAGAAGCTCCTGGATTTTCTGCTCGAAGGGAATCTGTTGCGCGGCGGTCTCGTACAACTCGCGAATAGACTCTTCGCTCTGACGCAGCAGTGTCTCCATCTGGCGGCGCTCGGTCAGGTCAGTGACGACGGCAATTGCGCCGGCAAATATCCCATCGCGGTAGCGCGGCACGCCAGTGATCAACGCGTATATTTCGCGCCCATCCGCGCCGCGCAGGCGCGTTTCATAACTCGACGTCTGTCCCTGCAATCTCTGCCGGTTCGCGCTGTCCAATACGACATGATCATCAGGGAAGGTGAAGTCCTCGGGTGTTTTTCCGATCACTTCTTCTGGCGTTGTCCCAAGGATTCGCGCATACGCGGGGTTGACGTATTCGAACGCGCCATCGGTGGTAGTCACAGTCAAACCCTGTCCCATGCTGTTCATCAGTTGCTGCGCGAACTCGCCTTGCGCCTGTGCTTCAGCCTGGGCGCGCTTCAGGTCGGTGACATCAGTGCCGATCCCGAAGATATAGTCGCGCGGCCCCTTGGCGTCGGCGATGATCAGCCACCGCCACGAGCCATCTTTATGCATCAGGCGATGTTCGTATGGACGCGGATCCACTGGCGCCTCGCCCATGGTCGCGCGCCGCACATAGGCTCTGTCCTGCTCCGGGTTGCCGCCCGACTTGCGGATGATTTCCCACCAACCATCGCCAAGCACTTCCTGTGGACTGTACCCGAGTATGTCCTGCACCGACGGGCTGATATATTGAATCAAGCCCTCGGAGTTTGCCACTAGGATTAAATTCCCGATGAAGTCGAGGATGCCGCTCGTCAGTTCGTGTTCGGCCTCGGCGTCCATTCGTTCGGTGATATCGAGGCAGTAGACGTTGACATATCCCGCTCCCAGGACAGGCACGAACAGGCATGACTGGTAGCGATTTCCATAGTGGATGATCTCGTCGCGTTGTCGCCCGGTTGCCATGACGCGCTGAGCAAGCTCGATCCACGCCGGCGGCGCCTTCGCCTGGTCCGCCACGCCGATGTCATTTAAGAATTGCCGCCCATGCGCATTGGCATACAGTAAAGTGCCGTCAGGGAGCATGCGCAACAGCGGGTTGGGGTTCTCTTCAGGGAAGCGCGCCATCGAGTGCAGCGTCAGCATGTCCTCGCGCTCGACGCCCAGATCGCGCATGACCACAACCAGCACAGGGCGTCCCTCGTGCAGTTCTTTCACGATGGATGCAATGATGGGCGCCTCGACGCCATCTTTCCGCCGCACCATAGCCTGGCGATGATCCCCCAGCCCGGCTTGAAATCGTTCCGGCAATAGACGGGTGAGTGGCATGCCGATGAGCTCGGACTGTGAATAGCCTGACAGGTGTGCAGCGTTGTGATTGCACAACAGAATGGTCTGCGATTCATCGGCGATGACGATCGCATCGTTACTCAAGTCCAGCAGTAGCTGTGCTATCACACAGGTATCATAATCCAGCTAACGAGTAATTGCATTGAGCGCCTCGCGCATCACCCCAGCCACGCGCGCAGCCGGCGTCTGCGTCCAGTGTTCGAACGCCACCGCACCCTGTTCGGCCAGCATCCCAATGCCGTTGAAGACGCGCAACCCGGCTACTTGCGCCTGCTGCATCAGCTGTGTGATTGGCGGCTTATACACCAGGTCATACACAGTCGCGCCCTGCGGAAACGGAACTCCCTCCAGCCACGGGGTCGTGTCGGAATTTGGCGACATACCCGCCGACGTGCAGTTGATGATCAACCCTGCGCCGCGTGAGGCTGCCCGGAGGCCGTCGGGCGTTAAGGCGAAAGACCGCAGGTGTTGCGCCGGGAATGCGGGCTGTAATGCGGCGACCAGGTGTTCGGCGCGGGCAGCGTCGCGATTGATGACGCGCACAGATAGTCCAGTGCTAGCTAGCGCATATACGATTGCGCGCGCCGATCCGCCTGCCCCCAGCACAAGCGCGGACGCGTACTGCGCCGGCTCCACGCCATAATGGCGCAGGTCGTTCAGGAAGCCGATCCAGTCAGTGTTGTCGCCGTGCAGATGGATGCGCCTGCTGGACGTCGTTTTGAAGATGGTGTTGATTGCGCCAATCGCGCGCGCCTGTGTGCTGATCTCGTCAACATAGGGCATGACGTTCTGCTTGTGCGGGATAGTCACATTCGCGCCGCCCAGATCGGGATCGTCGCGAATGGCTTGCATGCGCGCCGGCAACTCTTCCAACGGCGTATTCCATAGTTCGTATGTCCAGTCCAGCCCGATGGCGGCGAACGCGGCGCCCTGCATGCGCGGCGATGCGCTGTGTGATACCGGATAGCCGATCAGTCCGATACGCATAGTGATCCGTGAGGCGCCTGAGATGAGTTGAGCGACGCGAGGTCATCATAGAATTGCGGGTATGTCTTGCTCACACACTCCGCGCCCAGGATAGTCGTCTCGCCAGTGGCGATCAACCCCGCCACAGTGAGCGCCATCGCCATGCGATGGTCGTCATACGCCTCCACAATCGCGCCATGCAGGGGCGTCGGGCCGGCGACGACGAAGCCATCAGCAGTCGCCTCGATCTGTGCGCCCATCTTGCGCAACTCGTCGACCAACCCGTCGATGCGGTTACTCTCCTTAACGCGTAGTTCCTGCGCGTCGCGCACGATGGTGACACCTTCGGCCTGCGTGGCGGCGACGGCAAAAATTGGGAACTCGTCGATCATCAGCGAGGTAAGGGCGCCGCCGACCTCAATGGCGCGCAAGGGCCCTGGGACGGGCAACAGGTCGCCTACAGGCTCACCGCCCTGCTGGTTGGCGTTCTCGACGCGAATGTCTGCACCCATTCTGCGCAACGCATCGAGCAAGCCGGTGCGCGTGGGGTTCAGTCCGACGCCGGTCAGTTCCAATTGTGTATCCGGGGCGAGCAGCCCGGCCACGAGGAAGAACGCAGCTGATGAGAAGTCGGCCGGGACGGTGATATCGAGCGGGCGCAGTGACAGGGCCGTTGTATTACCGCCGCGTATGGCGACCCTGCCACCGCCCCCGGCCGTAGCGACGTTCGCGCTCATCGCGATCCTCGCGCCCATCGCTAGCAGCATGCGCTCGGTGTGGTCGCGCGTCGGGCTGCCTTCGTGGATGATCACATCGCCATCGGCATATAGCGCGGCCAGCAACAATGCTGACTTGACCTGTGCGCTGGCTACCGGCATGACATAGTCGATGCCCTGTAATCGCGCGGGCGCACAAACGAGCGGGGCGCAATCATTTGTGGACGCGATGAGGGCGCCCATCTGCCCCAGCGGTTCAGTAATGCGGCGCATAGGGCGCTTGCGCAACTGGCTGCTGCCATCCAGCGTGCTGGCAAACGACTGCCCGGCCATCAGCCCGGCCAGCAAACGCATCGTAGTCCCGGATGAGTTGCAGAACAGCGGCGCGGACGACGCCCGCAACCCATGCAGTCCCACGCCAGTAATACGCAGGGAGCGGGCGCCGTCCCGTTCCGTCCGTATGCTCTGTTCCACGCGTATATCCACGCCGAGCGCCCGCATGATATCGATGGCGGCGTTCGTGTCATCACAGCCGAGTGGGGCGCGCACCGTGCTGACGCCGTCGGCAATCGCGCCCAGCAGCACTGCGCGCACGGTGATGCTGCGGTCGCCCGGAACCCGCAATGCGCCGCGAAGATGGCTAACAGGGGATATTATTGCTTTCATCTTTTTAAGAGAGATTTGAGACTAGAGATACGAGATTAGCGTCCGGAATCTCCAATCTCTCATCTCTCATCTCCCTACCAATGCGTCCCATGTGTCTTCCGCGCCAGTGCGGCGGCGGTCAGGTAGGCGCGCAGGCCGGCTTCGTCGCGGCGATCAAGCAACGCGGTGAACTGATCAAGGCTGAACTGAAAATCGCGGATCGCGTTTGTTACGGCGGCGCTATTGGTCAACAAAATGTCAAGCATCATCGTAACGTCGCTGGCAGCCACGCGGCTGGTATCCCGGAACCCGCTGGCGGTGACCTGCCACACGGCCGGGTCGTTCAGGCTGGCCTGGTCGGTCACGCTGACGAGCGCCAGCGACAGTGCATACGGCAGGTGACTGGCGAATGCGACCAGCATGTCGTGGCGGGCAGCGTCGAGTTCGAGCGTCACTGCGCCGGCGGTGTGGGCCATTCCCCGGATCAGATCGAAGGAGGCGTCATCCGTGCGCGCGGTGCGCGTCAGTATCCAGCGCTTGCCGCGATAGAGATCCGCGTCAGCGGCATCCAGCCCGGTGATTTCCTTGCCGCACATCGGGTGTGAGCCGACCGCGAACAAGCCTGCCGGCAACTGGTTCATCGCGCCGACGATCTCGGTCTTGGTGCTGCCCAGGTCGGTGATCACTGCGCCGGGCTTGAACGCGTCGCCAAGCGTGTTTAACTGCTGGATGATTGCGCGCACCGGCGCCGCCAGCACGACGACATCGGCCTGCGCCACGCCCACGGCGAAGTCGGTCGTGGCCGATTCGACGATGCCACGGCTGACAGCTTCGCGGACGGTTTCCTCACGCCTTGCAACGCCGGTGATGCGCCAGTTCACGCTGCCGCGCAGTGCCAGCGCCAGCGATGCGCCCATCAGCCCCAGCCCAACAATGCACAGCGAATGCAGATGCGGGATGGGGCCAACACCGGCGTTGTTTTGTTCCGTGTCAGTTTCTTTCATGTAAATCAGCGTGCCAATTGCGCAAGCGAGTGTAACATGACACACTCGCTGTTGCGCTCGGCGGGAAGTTTATACCGTCCGGTCGACGGCCTCGGCCACGCGCCGCACTTTGGCAACCAGCTTCGTGTAGCTCTCAGGCGTGAGCGATTGCGCGCCATCGGACATGGCCTGCGCCGGGTTCGGGTGCACTTCTATGATCAACCCATCTGCGCCGGCGGCCACAGCCGCCTTCGACACCGCAGTAACGTACTCCCATTTGCCGGTGGCGTGGCTTGGATCCACAATCACGGGCAGGTGACTGAGCGCCTTAAGCACCGGCACTGCATTGATGTCGAGCGTGTTCCGCGTGTAGGTCTCGAAGGTGCGGATGCCGCGCTCGCACAGCATGACGTTGTAGTTGCCGTTCGACAGAATGTACTCGGCCGCCATCAACAACTCCTCCATCGTGCTCATCATGCCCCGTTTCAACAGCACTGGTCGCGTGCTCATGCCGACGGCGTTAAGCAGGGCAAAGTTCTGCATGTTGCGCGCGCCAACTTGCAGAATGTCCGCATACTGGCTCACCAGCGGCACCTGGTCGGGCGACATGACTTCAGTGACGATAGCCAGCCCGGTTTGCTCGCGCGCCTCGGCCAGCCACTTGAGCGCGTTTTCACCGTGACCCTGAAATGAATAGGGCGACGTGCGCGGTTTGAACGCGCCGCCGCGCAGAATATTCGCGCCGGCAGCTTTGACCAGATGCGCGCTTTCGATAATCTGCTCGCGTGTTTCTACCGCGCACGGCCCGGCCATCATCGCAAGCCCGTTCGCTGCGCCGCCGATGCGGATCGTCCGCTGCCCGGTGCTAATCTGGATGACCGTGTCATCTTTCTTGAAGTCGCGGCTGGCCAGCTTGTACGGGCGCAGAATCGGCACGACGCGATCCACACCGCTCATCAGTTCGAAAGTTGATCGGTCGATCGGGCGGTCGTTGCCGACCATGCCGATGATGGTGCGCTCTTCGCCCTGCGACAGATGCGCGCGCATCCCGGCCAGTTCGATCTGTTTGACAATCGCGCCGATTTCCTGGGTCGACGCACCCGACTGCATGATGATGACCATAGCTCTCTTCCTTTACGAACTGCTTTTTACAAGCCGCGATCCATCGCCTCAGCGATGCGGCGCGTCTGCCTGACCAAATCTCCGAACTGCTCTGGCGTGAGCGACTGTGCGCCGTCCGACATGGCCGAGCTTGGATCCGGGTGCACTTCAATGATCAATCCATCGGCGCCGGCGGCGATGCCCGCGCGCGCGGTGGCAATGACGTATTCGCTCTTGCCGGTGGCGTGGCTGGGGTCGACAAGCACAGGCAGGTGGCTGAGCTTCTTCAACACCGGCACCGCGTTGATGTCGAGCGTGTTCCGCGTGGCGGTTTCGAAGGTGCGGATGCCGCGCTCGCACAGCATGACGTTGTAGTTGCCATTGGACAGGATGTATTCCGCGGCCATCAGCAGTTCCTCAACCGTGCTCATCATGCCGCGCTTGAGCAACACCGGCTTCATGCTCAGCCCCACGGCGTTGAGCAGCGGAAAGTTCTGCATGTTGCGCGCGCCGATCTGCAGCACGTTGGCGTACTGGCTGACCAGAGGCACTTGTTCAGACGCCATGACCTCGGTGACGATGGCCAGCCCAGTTTGCTCGCGCGCCTCGGCCATCCATTTCAACGCGTCTTCGCCATAGCCCTGGAACGAATAGGGCGACGTGCGCGGTTTATACGCGCCGCCACGGAACGCCTTTGCGCCCGCCTCTTTCACGGCGTGTGCGGTCTCAAGCACCTGCGAGCGACTCTCGGCCGAACACGGCCCGGCGATCAGCAGCAGGTCATTGCCGCCCACTTTCACGCCGTTGCCGTTGCCGATGATTGAGAACACGCTGTTCTCCTTCTTGAAATCGCGGCTGGCCAGCTTGAACGGCTTCAGAATCGGGACGGTAGTCTCGACGCCCGGCATCATCTCAAAAATGCTGCGATCGATCGGGCGGTCATTGCCCACCACGCCGATAATCGTGCGTTCCTCGCCATAGATCGGGTGCGCGCGCATGTTGAACGACTCGATGCGCGACACCACCGAACTGATCTCTTTTACCGTCGCGCCAGACCTCATTATTACGACCATTTCAACCTCCAGAAAAACTCACCAATTTCTAATCCCAAATCTCCAATCTCTGTCCCTTGTCCCCTGACCCCTGACCTCTCACCCCTGACCCCTCTTCCTATCCGGCCTCAACACTTCTGCGCCGTTGATGTAAACATGCGCGATCTCGCTGGCGCGCTTGTCCGTGTTCCAGTGCACCATGACGCGTATGCACATCGGCAAGCCGCGCGGGACGTCCATCTCGTGCATGCACATGAGCGCCGTGTCTGTCCAGCCGATTTGCCGGGCGGCAATTGCCGGATAGTCGGCGTTCAGGTCGCGGGTCGTGCTGAAGAAGGCGCTGGCGATATCCTCAGCCTGCATCTCATTCGCTTCGACCAGTCTTTCGAGCATCTCGCGCGTTGCCGTCAAGATTGCTTCGCGCGTGTTCTCGCGCGCAACTGTCGCGCCTCTCACACCACGTATTGCCATAAAGATCGACCTTCCTGTTTTTGCTCCATGCTTTGTGAGAAAACAAAAAAGAGGGCGCGGAGCTTACTACTCCGCGCCCTCTGCTTTTTCTGTTTCTTCTACTCTGGCTGTCGTTCCGTCATGCAGGGCCTGCGTGTGAGTAAGCTCACTTTACGTTTTGTAAAGTAGCCATAAAACCGGAAGTGGCCATAATACAAGTTTTGGCAGGCCATGTTTAAACGGTGACGATGGTACTCGATTCATGGCGGGGTGTCAAGTAAAAGTTTTAGTAATCCGGGCTTGCATATGGGCATCCTTTGACCGAAAATGAAAGCGATGAACTTTCTAGCATTTGCCGGTGGAGTCGGCGGCGCCAAGTTGGCCGAAGGTCTGGTGCGCGCGGTGGGCCCAGAGCAGGTTGCCATCATTGTCAACACGGGCGACGACTTCACATTGTATGGTCTTCATATTTCACCGGATATCGACACAGTCATGTATACGCTGGCGGGCATCGCCAACCCGGAAACGGGCTGGGGGATCGCCGGCGACGCCTTGGAGAACTATGGCATGTTCGAGCGCTATGGCGCCGCGCCATGGTTCCGCCTGGGTGATCGCGACTTAGCCACGCACCTGTTGCGCACCGAGATGATGAATGAGGGGGCGACTCTCAGCGAAGTCACGCGCAAACTCGCGCGGCGTCTGAAGGTGGCATCCCTCATTCTTCCAATGAGCGATGACCCTGTTCATACGCTCGTGGACACCGACAAAGGCGCATTGCCGTTCCAGGAGTATTTTGTAAAGCATCGCTGGCAACCGGTGGTGCGCGGGTTGATGTACGAAGGGTCTGCGGAAGCCGAGCCGAGCCCCTCTGTGTTGCGCCGGATCGAGACCGCCGACACGATCGTGATCTGCCCGTCAAACCCGTATCTGAGCATCGACCCGATTCTATCGCTGCATGGCATTCATGATGCATTGCTCAACGCCAGTGCGCCGATCATCGCCGTGACGCCGATCATCGCCGGAGAGGCGGTGAAGGGCCCGGCTGCGAAGCTGATGAAGGAGCTGGGCGTGGAGCCATCAGCTGTTGAGGTGGCGCGCCATTATGCCGATTTCATCAATGGCTTTGTCCTGGATGTGCGCGACGCTGAGTTGCGCCAGAAGATCGAATCGATGGGCATGGGTGTGCTCGTGACCGATACGCTTATGCACAACAGCGATGAGCGCGCCCGCCTGGCGTGTGAGATAGTCACTTTTGCCGACCAACTGCGTCCTGAGAAATTAGGCGGTTGTCTGCTGGACAAGACCGAAGCGCCTGGCGTCTGAGCAATGATTGCACTGGTCCCGGTTAAAACTCTTGCTCGGGCAAAATCGCGGCTGGCTGGCACGCTCGATCCGCCGGGACGCGCGCGTCTGATGCACGACACGCTGCGCCGCACGGTGCAGGCCTTGAAAGGCGTCGAGTCCATCAGCCTCATCGCGGTGATCACGCGCGACGCCGAAGTGAGTCAGTGGGCGCAGGAGTGGGGCGCGAGCGTCATACATGAGCGTGAAGACGGTTTGAACGAGTCCTTGCGCGACGCGCGCGCCCGTTTTGGCGCCGTCGATGCAGTGCTGGTCGTGCCGGCGGATCTGGGCTGGCTGGATAGCGACGACATCCGCGCTATGGCGGCGCTAGCCGGGAGCGGGCCAGCCGTGATCATCGCTCCCGACCGGCACGAGCGCGGCACGAATGCGCTGCTGCTGCGTCCACCCGACATCATCGACTTTCACTTTGGCGTGGATAGCGCGCAGGCGCATGCGGCGCTCGCGCAGGCTAAAGGCATCACAGCGCAATGGTACCGCTCCAGTTCGATCAGCCTGGATGTTGACGAACCCTCCGACCTGGCGCTGTATGGCGCGGCGCCTTATCTACTCTAGTCGTTGTGCCACTCGGCGCCGATCTTCACTACGCTGATTGGCTTGATTTCGATCACTACGCGCGGGCCTTTGAACAGCCATGCCATCAGGGCGTCGAGTTCATCGGCAGCGATGTAGCGCGCGACGATGCGCCGCGCGAGGGCTGTGATATCGCCAGTGTGAATCTGTGCGATGCCTTTGACCGATATGCCGCGGTAGGGATGGTCGTCATCAATGGATGCGCCCACGCGCGGGTCGCGCACGATGTTGCGATATTTCATCCGTTCTTTCTCGGTGCTCGCAAACAGGCTGCCGTTCTCCTGCAGGAACCACACCGGCGTGACCTGCGGGTAGCCATCCGCGCCAAGCGTCGCCATGCGCATTAACAGCGGACGATCGAGAAAACGCGATGTCTCGGCGTCGAATGGAAAAGGGGCTGACAGAATAGCCTGGGTATTAGAGACGCGCTTGTTTGCCATGGAGTGTGGTTGGATTACTGTGTGCATCGCTCGGCCAGGCGGGACAACGCCTCACGATAGGCTTCGGGCGTGTCGACATCGCCCAGAATCGAGTCGTTGTTGACCACCAGGTGCGTGACGCTCGTGCGATTCGCGCGCAACAGTTCGCGCACATTGCTTTCCGGCGGGAGTTGTAACACAGCATCCCACCATGCCCGCCCGATCAGCACAGGGTGACCGCGCGGGCCGTGAATGCCGAAGCGCGGGGTGATCAACTCGCCGCAGTTCTGGTTGAACGCGATGATGATGCGCTCAATCACATCGAGCCGCAACAACGGCTGGTCGCCCAGCACGATCATGATTGCCTGCGGCGCAGAGCCGTCAGACATCATCCGGCGCAGCCCGACCTTGACCGACGATAGCATCTCACCGCTGCTGTAGTCTGCGTTGTGCGCGAAGATCACCGGTTGCCCTGATGAGGCTACAGCGGCCTGCACTTGCTCGGCCTGGTGACCTGTGACGAGCACGATCGGGCGAGCGGCAGATCGCGCCACCGTTGCGACAACCGTCGATATCACGCTGCCGGCGCCAAAGGGTAATAACAGTTTATTCGCGCCGTATCGCGACGATGTTCCGGCTGCAAGGACAATCACTCCAATCATGGCGGCGATTGTATCGCGAGACGACACGCCCTTGCGAGGGTTACCGCGCGTCACGCCACCCGCCTGTCAACCCCTCGCAAGGGTGGCCGGCGTCATTTTGGCAGGCTGGTGTATCCTAGGGTTATATCGAGTCAAATATTCATATGGGAGGATCTGACCTGAAAGCCATGACCCCAAAACCTTTTTACCTAGCCGGAGAGTGGCGCACATCGGACGATGTGCTGCCGGTGCGCAATAAGTTTGACGGAAGTGAGTTCGCCAGCATCTGCCGCGCTTCGCGCGCCGATGTTGATGAGGCGATTCGCATTGCGACAGAGACACTGCCGCAGACGCGCTTCATGCCCGCATATAAACGCTCTGAAGTCCTGACGAATATCGCGATAGCGCTCAGAGCGCGTCTCGAGGAACTGGCGCACCAGCTGGCGCTTGAAGCCGGTAAGCCTATTCGCACAGCGCGCGTCGAGATCGACCGCGCTATCCTGACGTTCAACGTGGCTGCCGAGGAAGCCAAACGCGTCCCCGGCGAACTGTTGCCGATGGATATCGCCGCGCCAGGTGATGGCCGTGTGGCGATCATCAAGCGCTTCGCCATCGGGCCGATCAGCGCAATTACACCGTTCAATTTTCCGATGAACCTTGTGGCGCACAAGGTCGCGCCCGCTATCGCCGCGGGTTGTCCTGTGATCCTGCGCCCGGCATCGGCCACGCCGCTCAGTGCGCTGTCGCTGGCCGAGATCATTCACGAATCAGGCTATCCCAAAGGGGCGTTCAGCGTCGTGCCGTGCAGCACCACTGCCGCGGAACCACTGATCACCGATGAGCGCATCAAGCTTCTAACCTTCACGGGCAGTCCGGCTGTGGGCTGGCCGTTCAAGAACAAGGCTGGGCGCAAGCGCATCACGCTTGAGCTGGGCGGCAACGCGGGTGTGATTGTGCACAGCGACGCCGATCTTGATTTTGCCATTGCGCGCATCATCCAATTCGCGTTTGGTTACGCCGGACAGTCGTGCATCAGCGTGCAGCGTGTGTTCGTGCACTCTTCCATCTTCCAGACCTTCATGGACAAGTTTCTGCCCAAGGTTCGCGCGCTGGTCGTGGGTGATCCGCTGGACGAGAGGACCGACGTCGGCCCGATGATCGATGAGCCGTCAGCAGCCAAGGTCGAAGAGTGGGTCAACGAGGCGGTTGCCGGCGGGGCGCGCGTGCTCATTGGTGGAACGCGCGCGGGCAGCCTGATGGCGCCGACCGTCGTCATCGATGTCAAGCGCGACATGAAGGTATGCGCTCAGGAAGTATTTGCCCCACTCGTCACTATCGTGCCCTACGATGACTTTAAGGACGCGGTGCATGAGGTGGACAACAGCGACTTCGGCCTGCAATGCGGCATCTTCACTAACGACATCAAGAAGATCTGGTATGCCTACGAACATATTGAGGTTGGCGGTGTGATTGTCAACGACGTCTCGACCTACCGAATTGACCACATGCCCTACGGCGGCGTCAAGCAATCCGGGTTTGGCCGCGAGGGTGTGAAGTACGCCATCGAAGAGATGACCGAGCCCAAGCTCCTTGTGATGAACGTGTCATAAGACGGCCATCCAAAGCCACAGGCAGCATCGGATTACGCCGGTGCTGCCTGTGTTCACCTTTTCGCGCCAATCTCTAATCCCTGATCTCCATCCTCCATTCCCCCTGTAATAAGCCAAACTCGCAATATTAACGTCATCATCTCTGGCATATAATCCCAGCAACTTTGTAATCAAATGGCTATTTATGACGCGCGCTGACGAGGACTCCCTGAGTGTCAACACTCATTACAGGTGGTAACGACCGCGCCCTGACCGAATCCGGGGGGCTGCAATTCCTTGCCGCTGTGACCGAGGTGCTGGCCCAGGCTGATAAATTGGGCGATGGTTGCCACGGGGTCCTTCGCGCGGTCTGCGAAAAATTCCACGCGGATAGAGGCGCTATTTATTTTGTGGGCCCAAACGCAACTGTTCAACCAGGTTACGCCTGGCCTGAAGATGCGCCCAATGCCATACAGGTCGATCTGGCCCTGATCAATGAGTCTGTGCTCAGTCCCCGTAGGACTGTACTCAGTCCCCATTTATCCTGGCGCAAAGCTCCCGTCGACGGCCATAAAGATGCGCAAGTGCTAGTCGTGCCTTTGTGCGGTAGAGACGCGGTTGCAGTCAATGGGGTGCTGGTGATTGCACTCTCAACAGACGAATGGCTCGATTCAATCACACAAGAAGCCCTCCTGATCGCTGTGCGTCAATTAGGCGTCTTCATCGAGGTCGCCATGGCGCTTCCCCTCACAGATGCCAGCGATCACGCGCAAGTCGAAGCCCATCTACAGGCGCGTTTGCGGGAAAGTGAAGCGCAATTGTATGAAGCCGGGCTGCGTTACCAGACGCTTGTTGAACAGATCCCCGTGCTTACCTACAGAGCGTCGCTCGATGATCGGCACAGGTTGTTGTACATCAGTCCGCAGGCGCAGGACTGGCTGGGTTATTCGCCGCAGCAGTGCATCGACGCACCCGACTGGTGGGCACAGGTGATTCACCCTGATGACCTGGCGCGGATCGTCAATTCGACATGGCGATCCAACGGTGAAGTCGCCAAGACCAGTTCGGAGTACCGCATGGTGACGCGGACTGGTCAGGAACTATGGGTGCGCGATGGCGCCCGCGCAGCCTGCGACGAGCAAGGCCGCACCTTGTTCGTGCAGGGCGCCATCACTGACATCACCGAACGCAAACGGTTTCAGGAGGAAATGGGCGTTTCACTGGCGCGCGAACACGAACTCAACGAACTGAAGACTCGCTTTATTACCACCGTATCGCACGAGTTTCGCACACCGCTCAGTCGCATTCTTTCCGCCGCCGAACTGATCGAACGCTATGGGGAGAAGATTACCCCGGAGAAGCGCCGCAATTACGTCGACCAGATCCGCGCATCGATCACCTTCATCGCTGACATGCTGCAGGAAGTCCTGCTGGTTGGCAACTACGAAGCGGGCATCGCCACGGTCGACGTCAAACCGATCGACCTCGAACAGTTCTGCGTCGAGCTGGTGCAGCAGATGCAGATCGCGCTTGGCAGGCGGTGCCGTTTGATCTTCGACTCGCGCGGCGACTGTCTCAGCGCGCGCATAGACACCCGCGTTTTGAAACAGATCCTGTCCAACTTGCTCAATAATGCGATTCGTTACTCAACCCAGCCAGACCCGACGGTCGAGTTTACGCTGGAGTGCGACGGTAACCGCGCCATTTTCCGCATCACCGATCATGGCATCGGCATCCCTGATGAGGATCAACATCGCATCTTCGACGCTTTCTTTCGCGGGAGCAATGTGTCGTTGATCGCGGGCACCGGGCTGGGGCTGGCGGTTGTCAGAAACGCGGTTCAGGCCCATCGCGGCGAGATATCGTTCCAGAGCGAGCGCGATAAAGGGACGACCTTCACAGTCAGCCTGCCGTTGCGTTGATCAGGCGCTGGAACGCCGCGACAATGGCTGGGTCGAAGTAGCTGCCGCTATCCTGGCTGACTAATTCGCGCGCCTGCCGCTGGCTCCGCGCTTTGCGAAATGGTTTGTCCGAACAGAGCGCATCCCAGGCATCAGCAACTGCGAACACGCGCGCCGCCAAGGGGATATCCTCGCCCGCAAGCCCGAGCGGGTAACCGCTCCCGTCCCAGTGTTCATGGTGCAGATACGGGATGTCGAGCGCCGTTTGCAGATAGTCAATATTTGCCAACATGTGATAGGCATATAGCGGATGCCGTCGCATGAGCGCCCATTCTTCTGCAGTCAAGGGCCCCGGCTTTAGCAGCACATCGTCGGGAATGCCCATCTTGCCGATATCGTGCAGCATGGCGCCCTGATAAAGATGCAGCAGATCCTCTTCGGACATGCCGATGGCGCGCCCCAGTCGCATGCTGAAATCAGCCACGCGCCGGCTGTGCCCAGTCGATTCCCTGGTTGCGCGGTCAATAGCGCGCGCCCATTCCTCGATCCCGCCTTCGTAGTTAGCGCCGGCGTCGAGTTTAGATTTGGTGGAACTCTCAAGCAGCATGGTGGCGATAGCGCTTGCCGCCTGCTGCGCGAAAGTCTCGATGAATCCAGTCCACGCCGCATCCGGCTCAAAATGGCTGCGCTTAAGCATCCCAAGCACCCCATACAGGCGGCCCTTCGAGATCAACGGCATGCCCAGGTAAGTGACAAAGCCCTCCTCAGCGATCATGTGCGACTCGGCGGCGTTATCAGCAGGGTGGACATCAAGATGGTAGATGATCACCAGGCGCTGTTCGGTTGCGACGCGCGACGCATAGCCCTGCATGAGCGGGGCTGAACTGAACATCAACGCGCGCGCGTGGAAGCCGCGTCCAACAGAGTAGTGGAACGTTTTGTTGCGCGCATCCAGCAGCAGGATATCAGCGGCGTCGATGCCGAGCAAATTGATCACCTGTTCAAGCACGATACCCAGTTTCAGGCGCAGATCCAGGCTGCCATTGATCGCTTTACTCATCGTGTATATCAATTGCAAATCGTGGAGTTGGCGCGTTGTCTCAACGAAGTCCCTGTGCTCAAGCGCATGGCGGATGGCGCGCGTCAAATTATGGCGATCGACATGGGCGCCATCGAGATGGTCGAAGACGATGCCCTGCATGGAATGCGCCGCCTGCGCTGAAGCGGCAACGGCGTCTTCTCCGCCGATAACGATGAGCGGACAATTCGGGGATAGCTCATGGATTCGCCCCAAAGCAGCGATCAATGTATGATCCACTAGAATGATATCAGGCGCATTTGTCGATGCAAAATCCAAGGCGTGGCTGAGCGTATCCACGCTGAAAACAGCACTGGGTGGGCGTGACTCGGATAACAACAACTCCATCCGACGCCCGCCGTCTGGATCAGGTGTAATAAATAATACACGCGTGTTTTGATGGTCCATCTTCGCTTTACTTGTTTTGCAAACGCATTCGGGTGAGTATATGGCAATTTTATGCCATAGTTGCCATTTCCATTTTCCAGATCGCCATCGAATATTTCAACTACTGGCCTATAATCTAATATGAACACTGAATCGATGAGTCATGACGACAACCTTAACCGGTGACACGACAGTCGGTCTGTCGGTGAACCAGCAACTACTTCTGCACAGGAGTGTAATAGAAACCCTGTCCCAATCTGGCTCCGCGCGGGAGTGTTGCCAGGGCTTGCTTCGCGTGTTGTGTGATGCGGGCGGGCTGGCGCTCCCCGCCGGCGCGGTGTGGCTGGTGGATGTTGCGCAGGAGATCAGGACATTCGGCGAGTGCATCGTGTGGCCTCCTGACTTTGAACCCGCTCTTAGCATCCACGTGCTCAATCATGTCGCAAACGCGGGTTGTGCGCAGTGGACACCAACTGACTCGGCTGACGCAACGTCAAATGCCAATGGGCTTTACGTTTTGCCTGTGCATAACTGGCTCGGCACAGCGGGCATAATGGCATTGTCTGTGCATTCCGCTGTTGCTCTCGACAAGGACTTCGCCAAGATGATCGAAGCACTGTCGTGGCAGATCGGGATTTTTATCGAGCATCATCAGTTTACGAACATGTCGGACGAACTGGCAAAGTCGCGTCATGATGAGGAGAATACGCGAGCGGCACTGGCGCGCGAGCGCGAGCAGAACGACATAAAGAATCGCTTCATCTCGCTTGTGTCGCATGAGTTCCGCACACCGCTCAGCATCATCCAGTCTTCATCCGAACTTCTGGAGCGATATTACGATCGCCTGACTGACGAGAAGCGTCGCCGCTACTTCGAGCAGATTCGCACTTCCACTATGAATGTGGCGGATATGTTGCAGGACATCCTCGTGCTAGGGCGCTACGACTCTGGCAAGACGCGTTTTGACCCGCATCCTATAGATCTGACACAATACTGTCGCCAGTGTGTTGAACAGATACAACAGGCCGCCGGTCCGAAGTACCAACTGATCTTCGAATATCGCGGCGTCAGCGAAGACGCGCGCATGGACGACAAGCTGTTGTGGCAGATCATTAATAACCTGCTCTCGAACGCGATGAAATACTCGCTGCAGCCCAACCCGACGGTGGAGATGACGCTCGAAATCGACGGGGATCGCGTTATGCTGCGCTTTGCCGATCATGGCATCGGCATCCCGCCGGAGGATCAAATCCGATTGTTCGAGCCATTCCATCGCGGCAGCAACGTGGGCGCGGTTCCGGGCACCGGGCTGGGGCTGTCCATCGTGCAACGCGCCGTTCAGGAACATCATGGCGAGGTGCACTTCAGCAGCGTCGTCGACAAAGGAACCACCTTCACGATTACTTTGCCGCTTCGATAAATCGACGGTGTGCTATAATTTTCGCGTCAGTAGTGATTACGACGTGATTACGTCGATCAACAGGTCTTCCACTTGTCCCTCGGCGACGGCTCCGACATCTTTCAGGG
>Ga0118677_10007756_pt1 | contig 17566 bp, 19 predicted proteins | sample AliMusrvi5mmetaG_FD_86154 | JGI IMG/M metagenome (GOLD analysis project Ga0118677, IMG submission 86154) | reverse complement strand
TATCTATGCCTCCGGCACAGACACTGTGACCTACCGCTTACGCCTTCAATGGGTAAGTGTAGTTGTCGTCAGTGGGTAAGTGTAGTTGTCGCCGGCCACACCAGCAGCAGTACATAGGTTTGCGGCCCCTCCGAGGTGTAGGCTGCTGGTGATCGCTGACGTTAGCAGAGGAGATAATCATGAACAGACGATTCGGTTCCTTTCGAACATGTGCCTCGTTCTCTCTCTTGGTTGTCGCTTTTTGCAGGGCGCAAGAGGTGGGCGTGCCCATCAAGGGGTTCGACAATGGGGGTACACTCAGTTTCGGGCAGGTCTCCAATGCGGCTTACTACAGAGTGGACTGGACGCCATCCCTACAAGTACCTTGGTCGGGATCTTGGGATGCGTTCCATTGCATTGTGCCTACGAACCAAGGGGATGTGTATCTTGGAGTTCCTCGCTTCTACCGCGTCACGGCGGTTCTGAAGGGCTACTTGGACCGTCCCCAGGTGATAAATATCCTGCCTGGAATCGAAAAGGATTCGCTCGTGCTTGTCCCCCGCGGCACGAACACGTGTCATGTCGCGATCGCGAGCACAATGCCGCCAACCAACGCGCCCGTTTCCTTTGCGCTCGATTACGACCTGTGGATGGGCCAATACGAGGTTTCCTACGCGTTCTATTGCCTTGTCAGCACATCGCAAAGTAGGCGTGTCTACAGCATGAACCCGGGATACCGAGGTGGTGCCTATCCTTTGAACCCATCAGTCACGGCGGAGGATCATCCCGTCACCTGCGTCAACTGGTACGATGCACTCAAGTTCTGCAATAAACTGAGCGAACTGGCAGGACTGGCGCCTGTCTATTATATCGGATCGGATGTGTTCACGAACGGAGAACCGGATGCCGATTCAATCACCGCGTTTAGCTTGGCGGACGGGGTCAGGCTACCCACGCAACTTGAGTGGGAGTATTGCGCGCGCGGGGGACTACCGAATTCCCTGTACCCATGGGGAAACACAATCGGCTCTTCATATGCCAACTACTTTTACAATCTGGGGCACACAACGGCCGTTGGTTCCTATCCTGCCGGTATTGTCGGCGGCGTTGGCGGGACGTGGGACCTAGCGGAGGTCAGGCTCTATGACTTTGCAGGAAATGTGTGTGAGTTTCTTTGGGACCGGTCTGGCGAGAAGGAAATATACCGTTACGGCATGGATGCCGGAGGGCACTTCAACGCATCGGCCAGCAGCCTGAGGTGCGCTTCGCGGACGTTTGTCGACGCGACGTACAAGGAGGTCTACGTCGGTTTTCGCGTTTGTCGCTCAAACCGCTGAATACTGGTGATAATCTCGCGCCGTTCGCACTTGACGGTTGTGATCTTGCAGGGGCGGCGATGAAACAACCTGATTCTGCTAACAAGGGCCTGGTGCTGACCTCTGCCAGTGCTGGACCAGTCTGGAGTTGTAGGCCGCAAGGCAGCGGCAGCACAGGCCCGACGTTGGCCAAGAGAATAATGATCAAAGGACTTCCATATCTCATCATCGCAATCATCGCATGCTGCACAGGATGTGTACGTCCTTACACAACCGAACTGACCAAGTCTGCCAGATCGATTACCTCTGCTGAAGAAACCCGCATGCTAGCCGACCTCGTTGCGACATCCAACGGGTGGAAAGGTCAAAAAGACGATTGACGTAGATACTCGGTGTATGTACATTTGTGGTGATGAAGTACACGTGGGACGAGGCAAAGAACAAAGCGAATCGTCGCAAACACGGCGTTGACTTTGCCGACTCGCCGACGATCTTCGACCACCCCATGGTGACTTTTCTGGACCAAAGGAAGGAATACGGTGAAGATCGCTGGGTCGGCATCGGATGGTTGTCCGATTTTCTAGCCGTGGTGGTCTTCACTGAACCGGACGCCGAGACTGTTAGAATCATCTCTGTCCGCAAGGCACACCGACATGAACAAGACATCTACACCGCAGAAATCCGGGACTGATTGGGCGCGCTTGCGCCACATGAAGGACGAGGACATCGACTTCTCCGACATCCCCCAGATTGACCCATCGGTCTTCAAGAAGATGGTCATTCGGATGCCGGAGAAGAAGGCTGCGCTTTCGATTCGCCTGGATCCAGTCGTCATCACCTGGTTCCGGACGCAGGGAAAAGGATACCAAACCCGGATCAATGCTGTGCTTCGCTCGTATGTCGAAGCGCATTCGCACTGATCGAAAACAACCAGCCCAATCGGGTCGCCGGGGACTGACCCAGTAGTAGGTCTTCATGTTTCCATGTCGGTTCTCCTACAGAGGACTTGCACCTCATTTACAACGCGCCCATGCTGGGCGCACACCAGCAAACGCACCGTACCGTGAACCCGCGGCGGGTTCATGTCCGGTGGTTTGCGCCGTTCTGCGGATAATAATAGAACCAAAACCTGTTGCCAAAGCGCACACATCGTGATATGTTTGCATCATGAAGACGTTCGACTGGAGCGATGAGAAGAATGCCTGGCTTCGGCAGGAGCGTGGCATCACGTTTGAGGACGTTGTCTTTCATCTGGCGCACGGTGGATTGCTCGACACGATCGAACATCCCAACCAGCAGCAGTACCCCGGGCAGCGTATTTTCATCGTCAACGTGGAAGGCTATGCGTGTCTCGTACCCTTCGTGGAGGGCGACGAGGCAATCTTGCCCAAGACGATTATTCCCAGTCGCAAGATGACTACACTTTATCTAGGAGACGATCTGTCATGAAATTGACACACGAAGAAAAAAGCCTGCTCGAATCTGTCGAACGGGGGGAATGGAAGCGAATCCCGGATTTTCAACGGGCAGCGGCACGCTATCGCGAAGGGGCGCGCGCGACATTGCGGAAGGATAAGCGCGTAAACATCCGCATGGCCGAACGCGACCTGGTTCGATTTCAGAAAACCGCTGTTCAAGAAGGCCTGCCATACCAAACGTTTCTTTCGAGCATCCTGCACAAATACATCAACGGCAGACTGGTCGAAAAACCCGGATGATGGCAGAACCGATGCACCAGCGGTAATAGAAGGCGCTGGAGCGCTACAAGGTGTAGACCGCTGATGATCGCTGTCGTTGGGATTGAAGACTCTTACCGCCCCGGACTCACGCTTTCGGGCAAGGCCGATCTCAGGGAACAAGAACAGCGACGCAGTCTCCAGTTCTTCGGCCTGCCCTGGGATGCCCTCACATTCCTTTGCCATGTTCCTGATTTGTGACCCAAAGACGATCGAGATGCGGACCGACCTGTACATGCCGTTTGATCAGGCAGAGGCCGACTGGAAGACACAACTCCTGCGCTTCCATGACTCGCAGCACCAGCGGAACATTCGCACACGGAATCACGGTTTCGATGACCGGATCCTGGATGTCAACCGGGGAATAGCCCGAAAGTTATTGCTGGCACACGAGTATGCGGAAGCCTTCGAAATTAAGTATTTTGGAGCAAGTTCAGAAATTAGGGGCTGATTCCCCAAACCGATCCCCCGGCCAAAGCGCGTGACCGCAGAGAAATGCCTGTCCGCCGAGAGGCTTGCCGCCTTCCAGTTGCAGCGACAGCAGGCGCAGCGTGCCAGATCCGGTCTGAAGCAATGGACCCTCGCCACTGCAATCGACCACAGCGCCGGCCAGGTGCGCGCCATCATTTGGCGGACAAACCTCGACGCGCAGCACCTTGACCCGACCGGCAGGCGCCCCCACGCACAGGCGCGCCGGCAGTGTGGTAAAGCAGGCCGGCCAGGGGTTGAACCCGCGCACGCGCCGGGCGATCTGTTCGGCCGTGAGATTCCAGTCGATCCGGCCGTCGTCTTTTTTCAGCTTGGGCGCGAAAGTGACCTTCGACGCATCCTGCGGCGTGCGCGCAACACAGCCTGCTTCCAGGCCAGCCAATGTCTTCAGGAGCAAATTCGCGCCCAGTATAGTCAGTCGCTCGTATAGCGTTCCCGCGCTATCTTCGGCGCGAATTTGCTCCTCCACCTGCCCCAGAATGTCGCCGCTGTCCATCCCCTGGTCCATCCGGATCGCTGTCACGCCGGAAACCGTGTCGCCGGACGCGATGGCCCACTGCACGGGCGCGGCACCGCGGTGACGCGGCAGGAGCGAAAGATGGATGTTGATGCAGCCATGCGGCGGCAAAGCCAGGAGGCGTTTGCCGAGGAACTGTCCATAGGCGACCACGACAATGACATCCGGCGCCCAGGCGGCCAATTGTGCCAGCGATTCCTCGCTGTTGACCTTCTCCGGCGCGATCACCGGCAGATTGTGAGCGACCGCCTTCTGCTTTCCAGGACACGGCGTCAGGTGGCGGTGACGTCCGGCCGGTCGGTCGGGTTGCGTGACCACACCCGCAACCTGGATGCCGGGCGCGCGCAGCAACGCCTCCAGCATCACGCAGGAAACTTCGGCCGAGCCCATGAATACAACACGCATGCTTGCTCCCGCGGTTGGCGCCATTGAACGGAAGGATCACACATATCCACGTACCTGCACATCGGTAGGTCCGCGACTACGACGCGGACCAGAACGTACTACTATCGCGCTGCGGGGCAGCGCTCCTACCGTTTGTCCGTATGGCATGAAAATTGTAGGAGCGCTGCCCCGCAGCGCGATCCGACCCTACCGGCGTTCTGCCAGCAACCGGTCCAGTTCGCGCCGCGAATTGGCGGCAACGTCGTCATAGAGGCTGTGGCCGTGGGTGTCGATCGTGACCACGGCCTCGAAATCCGCGACTTCGAAACCCCACATCGCCTCTGTGGCCCCGAATTCCTCGAGAAAATGCACCTGCCGCACGCCGCGAATGCGGTCCGCCAGCGACACGGCGGCGCCGCCCACAGCCTGCAGATAGACACAGCCATGACGCCGGCAGGCTTCCTGCGTCGTCGCGCCCATGCCGCCCTTGCCAATCACCACATGCACGCCATACCGCGCAATGATCCCCGCCATGTACGGTTCCTCGCGCGACGACGTGGTCGGCCCCGCGGCGACCACGCGCCAGGAACCGTCCGTTTCCGGCACCACCACCGGACCGCAGTGGTAGATGGCGCTGTCGCGCAGTTCCACGGGCGGCACGCCGCCTTCGTGCAAATACTTGTGCAGGCGGTCGCGGCCGGTAAAGACAAGGCCGTTGATCGATACGGACGCCCCCATGGTCAGCGGCCGCGTCTGCGTCTCCGTGAACGGATAGGTCAGCGTCGTCATATTTTTCCTCCGCACAACGGCCGCAACCCAAAAAATCCCGCAGAAAAGAATAACATTCGCGTACCCGCGAATGTTATCGGTAGGCCTGCGGCACATACGCGGCGCACTTCTTGGCTGCGAACAATGGCTGGAAGCGCGTGTAGCGCGGCAAGCCGTTCTCCAGCTTCACCGGCGCCATTTCCGTTCCGATCAGCGGCTGGGCATAGCGCACGAATTCGTCGGTCACGTCGTAGCGGTTGGCCGCGATCCACTGTTTCGGGAAGAAACGTTCACTGTTGGCAACCACGTCCAGCGGCACCTTGTCATACAGCGCCTTGTAGGTGGCGCCGGGCGCGCGCAGGATCGTGGACATGAAGCCGTTGCCGAATTTGCGCGCGATCTCCGCGGCATAACGGCCGGATTCGTAGGCTTCCCGCAGATCGACCACGGACGCCAGCACGCTGGAATGGCGCTGGTCCGTGCCGGGGGCCTGGCCGCGCGCCTTGCCCGTCGCCGCCAGCCCGACCTTGTTCAGGTACGAGACAATCACCGACTGCGCGGTGCGCTCGCTGGCGCCGAAGCTGGTATGGCCGAAGGAGTCCTTCTGCGCGCCGATGTCGCCCACATCGAACCCTTCGCTCACGACTACGATGCAGCGCTTGCTGCGCTTGAGCTCGGCATTGACGTTCTCCGCGACCTGCTCCAGCGTCACGCCGGACTCGGTCAAATAGATCTGGATCGGCAGGCGCCGTTCCGGATCGGCCAGACGCGCCGCCGCGGGAATAAACCCGATCTTGCGCCCCATGGCCTGCAGCACCAGCACGGGATCGGCCGGACAGGAACCGGCGTTCTCCTCGTTGGCGCTCAGCAGGTTCAGCGCCCAGTAGCGCGCGGTCGAACCGTACCCCGGCGTATGGTCCACGAGCTTGAACTCGGAATCGCCCACGTCGTTGTCGATGGTCTTGGGCACGCCCGTGGCCACCAGGTCGAGACCCTGCTTGGCCGCGATCTTAGAGATCTTGTTCGCGGTGTCCATGGAATCGTTGCCGCCGGCGTAGAAAAAATAGCCGATGTTGTGGGCCCGGAGCACGTCCACCACGCGCTGGAAATCGTCGGTCTGCTTATCTTTCAGCTTGTAGCGGCAGGTGCCGATGGCGCCCGCGGCAGGCGTGTTTTCGAGCAGGCGGATCTCGTGCTCATCCTGCGCGGTGATGTCGAGCAGTTCTTCGTTCAGCACGCCCTCGATGCCGTGCCACGCGCCGTAGATGCGGCCGAAGACGGAGGGGGTGTCGCGGCAGGCGTCGATCACGCCGCGGATCGAGTTGTTGATGACGGCCGAGGGGCCGCCCGACTGGGCTACCAGAACATTTTTTGCCATAAATCAGATTCCTTTTGTTTTTCCTTCAGAAAAACCGTCGTTGTTTGGAATGCGGGAAGAATACGGTTTTATGGGGCGCGGATCAAGCCGGAGCACCGATAATTATCCTGTTATTAGACAGGATTAACAGGATTTTTCAGGATTGTTGGCGTGCGCATCAGTGCGCACTGTCCACCAACCAGTTCTCCAATCTGAGCCCCGGAACGCGCGCGAAGTGGCGTGTGTTGCCGGTTACCAACGTGAGATCGTTGGCCATGGCCGCGGCGGCGATTTGAAGGTCAGGGAATGAGAGTGGTTCACCCCCGCCTTCCAACCGCGCCCGCAATGCGCCAGCCACATAGGCCGCCGCCGCGTCAAATGTCACAACCTTGACGCATGGCAGAAGAACGGACTCGATCAGACGAAGGTGATGCGCAGGACGGGCGCTGCGACGAGCGCCATAGACCAGTTCGCTCAGTGTCACGGAGCAGATATGCTGCCGCGCAGCCGGCACATCATGCAGCCGCGCATCAGCCGCGGCGGAAAGTCTTCCCCGTAGCAGTTCAACGACAAAATCCGTGTCAAAAAGAAACATGGCGTCCGCCCCCGGCACGCTTTCTCTTCGCCACGGCCTCCGTGACATAGGGCGCCATCTCTTCAAAGGCGGTCCAGCGCCGCGCAACTTCAGACAGGCCGCCGGCAGCGGCGCCGCGCTCCAGGCGATCAAGTTCCGCAATGCCGATCAACACGGCCACCGGACGATTGTGCTTGCGAATGGTGACGCGACGCCCTCCCACGGAAGCTGCGGCTACGACGGCGGAGAACTGAGCCTTGGCCTCCGCAACAGAGAGCGTGTCCTTGGGCGAACTGGATTCCGAATAAGTCATATTGATCATTATGACCATATTCGGTTCGGCGTCAATAACACAAAACAAGATTTTCCGGAACGGGAAATCTATCCCTTCACCCCTGTCATCGAGATGCCTTCGATAAAACTCCGCTGCGCCAGGAGGAAGAGCACGATCACCGGCAGGATCACCAGCGTGCTGGCGGCCATGAGGTAGTGCCATTCGGTGCCGCCGCTCTGGCTCTGGTAGCACTGCAACCCCAGCGCCAGCGTGAAATCCTTTTGATCCGTCAGGTAGAGCAGCGGACCGAGGAAGTCGTTCCAGGTCCCCAGGAACGTGAACAGCCCCACCACCACCAGCGCCGGGCGGCAGAGCGGCAGGATGATCTGCCAGAGGATGCGGAACTCGCTGCACCCGTCGATGCGCGCGGCTTCGGTGAGGTCCTGCGGAATCGTGCGGAAGAACTGGCGCAGCAGGAAGACGTTGAACGCTCCGGCGCAGAACGAGCCGACCCAGAGCGGCTGGAGCGTGCCGATCCACCCCATGGCGCGAAAGAGCGAATAGAGCGGCACCATCACCACCGGGAAAGGAATCATCATGGTTCCCATGGCCACCAGGAAAACGCGGTCGCGACCGCGCCAGTCGATGCGCGAGAAACCATAGGCCGCCAGCGAACTGGAAATCACCGTTCCGAGCACATTGAGGATGCAGAGCAACAGCGTGTTTGCGAGGTAGCGCGGGAAATGGCGCATGGCCTTGATGGCGCCGCCGAAGTTACTCCACCGCGGGACGACGCGGGATCCGACCTTCTCCGCAGGCAGGACGTCCGCCAACGCCCCCTTCCCTTCGTACACCAGTACCCACGGGTGCGCGGCCGATGCCGGGATTTCCTTGAGCACATTCACCGCGGTTCCTTCGCCGGACGCACCGGCAGGACGCCAGTGGCCATCCTGAACCTCGCCAACGGGCACCGCAAAGTTGGCGCCATTGGTGCCGGCGCGCAGCAGCAGGCTGGGCGTCGCGATCGGCGTGTCGCCCTTGCGGATCTCCACGCGCTTGCCGTCGCGCTCGATCTCGTAAGCCCGCGGCAGCCACTGCGGCGGCAGGGTCATGGTCTGTTCCACGGGTTTCAACGCCGTGGAGAACATCCAGAGCAGCGGCAGCAGAAAGAAAACCGCTCCGACCAGCAGCAGGAGGTAGGCAGTGAGCTTGGTTGTGGCGCTCGCTTTCATTAATTATGCCCTTGGAATCAACTCATACCGACGCTCCGCAACCGTCGTTTCTGCGCCAAAACTTTTCGATCGCGAACTGGAGGGTCGCCGGCCTCGGCGACCGCAAAGGAACGCAACCAACACGCGACTGGCTGCGGCGGTCGAGGCCGACCGCCCTCCAAAGATCCGGTTTCAGACTGAACACCGAACACTGAACACTGAACACTTCTCGCCACCTTTCCGTCACCCGCCCGAATAAAACACATGCTTCCTCGTGGCGCGCGTAGCCAGCCAGGTCAGTCCCAGAATCAGCAGGAACAGCACCCATGCCATGGCGCAAGCGTACCCCATCTGACGAAATTCGAAGGCGTTTTGATACAGATACACGGCGAAGAAGAGCGCGGAGCGATTCGGCCCGCCGCCGTTGAACATGACGTACGCCGAGGCGAAGGTCTGCAGCGTGCCGATGATCCCCATGACCAGGTTGAAGTAGATCACGGGCGAGATCATCGGCAGCGTCACGTGCCGCAGACGCATCCAGGCCGAGGCACCGTCGATCTCCGCCGCCTCGTAGAGCGACTGCGGCACGTCCTGCAGCGAGGCCAGGTAGATCACCACGGAGTTGCCCACGCCCCAGAGCGCCATCAGCACAAGCGACGGCTTGGTCCATCCCGGGTCGTTCAACCACTGCGGCGGATGGTGGATGCCGAGCGTCAGCAGGAACTGGTTCAGAAGCCCGAGTTTGCCGTTGAGAATCCAGAGCCAGACCATTGCGCCGGCGACCATGGGGACCAGCGACGGCAGGAAGAAGATCGCGCGGAACGCGCCGCGGCAGCGCACGGGCTGGTTCAGCAGGACTGCCAGCAGCAGCGCCAGGATCATTCCCAGCGGCAGCGCCAGAACGCTGAAGAAAAGCGTGTTGTACAGCGATTTCCAGAACACGCCGTCCGCCGCCATGTCGCGGTAGTTCATGCCGCCGATCCAGACCGGCGCGGACAGCACGTCGTAATCGCAGAACGAAAAGAAGAGCGACGCCAGCACCGGATAGAGCGTAAACACCAGGAATCCGACGATCCACGGGCTCACGAACAGCAGTCCGATGCGCAGGTTCTGGCGTTCACGGGAGGTCACGTTTCTGCCACTCCTTCCGCCGTTCCCCGGCCACGCGGTCCCAGCGCGCCAGCGACCGATCCCATCGCCACGCCACACGCTGTTGCGCCTGCGCCAGCGCCTCTTCCGGCGTGGCGATGTGCCAGAGCGCGTTGCCGGCCGCCACGCTCAACTCCTCCTGATATTCGCGCCAGATTCCCAGCCGCGGCACCGCGTGCGCATTCGGACTGTTCGCCAGACGCACGAATTCGCGGATGTGCGGATTCGGATGGTGGGCGAAAAACTCCGGGCTGACATCCCGCAGCGCCGTGAACTTACGCTGCCCAAGCGCCAGTTTCTCCGCCGGACCGCGCCGGCAGAGGTAGGCCATGAACTCGAAGGCCTCGGCCGCATGCGGCGCGCCGCGCGGAATCACCAGCACGTCGGTTTCCACAATGGTGGTGTCCTTCCCCGTCACGGGATCGACCGCGGGAAATGGCGCGACGCCCCAGTCCAGATCGGGGGCATATTTCTCGATGAAATTGTACATCCAGACGCCCTGCAGTTCCATGGCCACGCGGCCGCTCAGAAACGGGTTCTGCGGCGAGGCGAAGTTGCCCCCGCTGGCGCCATAGTTGCGCAGGTTCTCGATGCCATACTTCGTGGCCGTGTCGCGAAACCACCGGAAAGCCGCCAGGTTCTCCGGCGCATCGGCCGTGATGCGGCGGTCGCCGTCATACAGGCTGCCGCCGAACCAGAACCCCATCAGGTTCAGCCACCAGCCGGGTTCCTGCGGCAAATGGCCGACGCGCACAATCGCAAATGTCTTCGCCTGCCGCTCCTCCGGCGTGAGCTGGCTGTACGCCACGCGCACCACCTGCCCGGTGCGTGTCAGTTCCACCAGCGTCAGCCGCTCGTTCATCGCTTCCAGTTCCGCGAGGGTCTGCGGCGGTTTGTCCGGATCGAGCCCGGCGTCGCGGAAGATCGCGCGGTTGTAATGCAGCGCCAGGGCGGCCGGTGTCGCGGGGATTGCCCATTGAAAACCACGATGGCCGCACAAATCCCAGAATACCGGAATGAACTGCTCGCGCGCGATCCCCTTGCGCCGCAACGCGCCGTCGATGGGCGTGAGTGCGCCCTTTTCGGCGAAGTCCGGCACGCTGAACGACCAGAGTCCGGCCAGGTCGGGCGGGTTGCCACCCGCAGTCGCCAGCATCAGCTTCACGTCGATCTGGCTGACCGGCAGGATGCGCACTTCGATGCGGTCCTGCGAGCGGTTGAAGTCGTCCACCACCGCCTGCATGGCATCGAGTTCGAAGCCGCTCCATTTCTCCCAGTACGAAACGATCACGCGGCCGTCCGGCGTGCGGTCGTTGCCGCGATGCCCGCAGCCGGCGGCGCAGAGGAGGCAGGCCATCGCAAGCAGCACCAGGAACAACGTCTTCATGTGGGTGAAGTGTGACATGTTTGTATGAACGCGGCAATCGTCAGAATCGCGCGAAGACCGAATCAACCGCATCGCGCTGCGGGGCAGCGCTCCTACAATTTACGAGGCTTCTGAAGCGGTAGGAGCGCTGCCCCGCAGCGCGATTTTTCACGGCCCCTCCAGCGTCACCGTACCAAGTTGGAAGTCGTCGCCGCCGAGTTTCTTCCAGCGCCAGTTGAGGAGCATGGCGGGTTCGTCGGCATGCGAGACGCTGTTGAGCACCGGCGAAACGTCGATTGCCAGTCCGGGGCGCGGCTGGAGGCCCAGCAGCTCCCACGGAATCGCGGCCTCCACACGGTAGCCATTCGTCGTCGGCTGCACGCCAAACCGGTCGAGTTGCCGTTTGCCGAACCATTCGTAGCACTTGTTGGTGACCGCAAAACCGAACTGCATGTCGTGCGGGCCGTACCACCGCAGCGCCGTATGGGATGGATTGACGAACAGTTCCACGCAGTCCTGGTGGTAAATCAGCGGCGGCGGCAGTTCGCTCCGGACGTCCGGATCGGTGACAGCCGCATGAAAATAGAGGTTGGTCGCATCCCACGTGAATGCGAAACGCATGAAAACGAGTCCGTCGCCGTCGAAAATGCTCGCGCGCGAATTTGCGTCGAGCAGTTGCCAGTTCCACCCGGTCTCCAGGCACGGCAGGCGCCGCGCGACCGCCCGGCGCGGCGCATCGAGGCGTTGCTGCGAAGCCGTGAACACGCTGTTCGAGACACCGTCCGCCAGCGGCCGGACGTAGCGCGTGCCGTCGGGCGTCCGTGCCGGCGCCACACGCCGGAAGCCGGCGCGCGACATGGCATCGCGAACCTCCGCGTTGCGCATGAAGCAGTCCCAGATCAGCCCGCTGCGGTAATTTTCCGCCATCAGCAGCGTGATCCCCGTGTCGATGGCGAGCACGTCGGACGACGTCCAGCCGGTCTGCGGGTTGAACGCGTCGACAAAGCCGTACGTGCGCCAGATGCGGTCGCCGAACTGCGTCCGCATGGCGCGCAGCGCATCCAGGCACTCGCGCGGCGCGAACGGGATGGACCCGCCCGGCGCGCAGGGCACCAGCGTGCCGTCCAGCGCGTTGGTCAGCGTGGTGCGCGGCGGAACGCCCCAGGCCTTGTAGCCGTTGGAGGCCTGCGAGGCGGTGATGCCCCACAGGTTGGTGGAAAAACACGGGAATTCGGCGCGCATCGCGGCGCACTCCTCCCGTTGCGCCAGGGTGGCAAAGACCGAATTGCGCCAGTAGTCGGCGAACGCGTCGCGCTGGCCGCGGAAATCCACGAAGGCGTGGGCGTACTGGTGCTCGAACAGGGGCGGACATTCGATGAACGTCAAGCCCGCGTACGTGCCGACCCGTTCGCGGCGCCAGGCCGACCAGCACGCCACGGGGAGCGGATGCGTCGGCGAGCCGATCCCGAGCAGATACATGCCCATGTGTTCGGCATACCCCTCCCAGCGGTAGCGCGAAAAACCTTTCTCGGGCGTCCACCCCTGGCAGAGCGTCTGTCGGCCGTTCAACATCCAGGGCCAGTCCACGCGTTCGTACAATGCCGTGGCCAGTTGCCGGATTTCAGGATCGTCGAAATGCTGCCGCGCCGTGAGCGCGCCGCAGAGCAGCAACCCGGTGTCGATGCTGGAGACCTCGCTCTCCCAGGCGCGCGCGCCGGTCTCCAAGTCGAGAAAATGATAGAAGAAGCCGTGCTGCTGCGGCACCTGCGTGTCCAGGAAGCGCAACATCTGCTGCACGCGCTGCACGGCCTGGGTGTGTTCCATCCACCCCCGCGCATCCGCCACGCAGAAGGCCGCCAGCGCAAAACCGTTGCCGGCCACGTTCGCCACCGCGTTCGTCGCGCCGCCGCGCCCGGCGCCGTCGGCGCGGGCGGCATCTGGGATCAGGCCGGTGACCGGGTGCGCCTCGTCGCGAAAAAAGGCAAAGCCGGCGCGCTCGATTTCGTCCAGGAGACGGTCGTCATCGCCGGCATCCGTTGCTGCGGCCAGCAGGGGCGTCAGCAGCATCGCGAGGAACAGCCACGCACGCGCACGGTAGCAATCACCGAAGGCTCTTGCAAACCCCCTCCACAAGAATGGCGGCAACGGCGTGCCGCCCTCCATTTCGGGGAAAAACAGATGTTGGGGCACTGGAGGGCGGCGCGCCGTCGCCACCGCAAGGGGTTTTGCAAGAGCCTTACCGTACAAGCGAACGCTCATTTGCCACCTGCCAGGTGGGCCAGGACGGTTTCGTAGAGTGCAATGCCGATGCGAAATCGGTGGTCGCGAATCAGCGCATCGATGTGCTGGCGCGTTTCCTCCGCTGACAATAAACCTTTCCGCAGGGCTCGCAATAGAATCCCCAGGGTGCCGATCGGCCGAATCCGTTCGATCACAGCCATGTCGCGCATCAGGCGCTCATCCGTCAGCAGCAGGTCGGCGCGTTTACGCAACGCCAACGTCAACGCATCGTTGTCGGCATGACTCATCGCCGGCGAGAAGCGCGTGGGATGCGTCACCTTGACGATCTCGCAGCGGTCCAGGAATGCGCGCAGCATGCGGCTTTCCGCAGGCGAAATGGGCGGCGCAAGAATCTCGTCCCGCACGGAGGCCGGAACCCACACCGTGCCGTGGAAAAGAAAGGGAATCAGATCCAGTTGACCGATCTTCCCCAGAAAGATCAACGGACTGGCATCGGCAACAACCGTCATGGCGCCAGGTCCTTTTCGAAATCCCGTACACCATAGTGCAGTTCGAGACCGGCCTGGGGCATGCGCAGCAACATTTCGCGCGCGCTCACCCGCGCCAATTCCGCGGCGCGACTCAGGGTGATCTCGCCGCGACGGTAGGCCGCGCAGGCCCGCTCGAACAGGGCGCTCTCACAACCGGTGCGCAAAGCCTGTTTCAGCATCGTGGCCCGGTCCATGCCGACATCGCGGGCCATTTGCTTCCATTGGTCGGCTTCGGCTTTGGGAACGCGCACGGAAAGGGTAACCGTTTGCATGATGTTTACACCTCCAACAAATGCAAACAATTATGCATGCATCGGAAGTATTGTCAAAAACAATCCCGTTTGGGGGCTGCCGCGATCCGGCGCCTTTCAACGCCGGACGATGTCCGAAACGGTAGGGCGGGGCCGCCGGACCCGCCGCGAACAAGGTAGCCGCGGGCAGTCCCTTGCCCGCGGCAGGAATCCTTCCAGCGCAGTTCGCTTATCGATGCTGCGGGCAAGGGACTGCCCGCAGCTACTCACAACCGACGCACCGGGCGAATACATTGCGGCTACGATTACTTAACTTGCCCTACACGTCTTCGAAACGCGCGCCGGGCGCGGGGGCGTCAGCCTGGCGGGCGCCGTGTTCCCTCAGGAGGCTGACCATGGCGTCGACCTGCATGGATTCGCCGTGGACGGCGAAAGCGCGGCTGAGGTTGCCCTTCACGGCGTCGAACCAGCGCAGGAGCCCGCCGCGGTCGGCGTGCGCGCTCAAGGCGTTGATGGTGTGGACGCGGGCGCGCACCTCGTATTCCTGGCCGAAGATCCGCACCGGCGACGCATGCTCCACCAGACGGCGGCCCAGCGTGTTTTCCGCCTGGAAGCCGGTAATCAGGACGATGTTGCGCGGATCGCCGATGTTGTTCTTGAGATGGTGCAGCACGCGTCCGGCCTCGCACATGCCCGAGGCCGAAATAATGATCATGGGGCCGGGGAGGTCGTTCAGGGACTTGGACTCCTCCACCGTCTCGACCAGCCGCAACCCGGGGAAGCGCAGCGGATCGTCGCCGCGGCGCAGGTGCGCCACGGCATCCTCGTCGAAGCATTCGCGATGTTTTTCGTACATTTCCGTGGCGGCATTCGCCAGCGGGCTGTCCACGTAGATCGGCGTGGGCGGAATGCGCTTCTGCTCGACCAGATCGTTCAAGAAATAAAGGAGCTGCTGGGTGCGCCCCACGGCAAAGGCGGGCACGATCAATTTGGCGCGCTGCTGGTGAATGTCCTCAACGAACCCCTTGAGCCGGCCCATGACGTCCGCCGCGGGCGGATGATCGCGGTCCGCGTAGGTGCTCTCGATCAGCAGCACGTCCGCGCCCTCGACAATCTCCGCGACGCGCAGGATCGGTTGCGGCTGTCCGAGGTCGCCGGAGAAGAGCAGCCGGCGCGTGCGGCCGGCGCGCGGCTGCACGTCGAGCTGCACCAGGGCGGAACCGAGAATATGCCCGGCATTGTGCAACCGGGCGGTGACGCCGCGGCCGAAGTCGATCTGCGAATGCAGCGGTTCCGGCTCGAACCGCTTCAGGATGGCGTCGACATCCTCCGGCGTATAGAGCGGCTCGAACAGCGCCTTCCCCTCGGCCTGCCGGCGCTTGTTGACATAGGCGACATCGTTCACCTGGATGCGCGCGGAATCGTGCAGCATGATCTCGCACAAATCGCGCGTGGCGGGTGTGCAGACGATGCGGCCGCGAAACCCCTGGCGGGCGAGCATCGGCAGTTTGCCGCTGTGGTCGATATGCGCGTGGGAGAGGATGACGGCATCGATCGAGGCGACGTCGAACGGGAACCGGCGGTTGTTCTCGAAAGACTCCTTGCGATGCCCCTGCTCCATGCCGCAGTCGAGCAGGATGCGCAGGCCGTTGGCTTCGACCAGATGCAGGGATCCCGTGGTGGTGCGGGCCGCGCCGTGGAATTCGATGTTGATCATGGGGCTACGCCTTCAAATTCTCCCGGCACCACGCGCGCCCGGCCTCGAAAATCCTGCGGTTTTGCTCAATCAGCTTGGGCTTCTTGCGCAGGGCGTCGTCGCAGGCGTGCAAAATCGCCTCTTCCGGCAACCCGGTGGCATTCGTGTGCAGCAGGGCCGACAGCATCACCGTGTTGGCGGCGCGGTTGCTGCCGTTCGCGGTGGCCAGTTCCGTGGCCGGCACGGAAATCATGCGCACGTCGTTGCGCGTGGGAGCATCCTTGTCGAGGATCAGCGAATCGCAAAAGACCAGGCCGCCGGGTTTCACCGTGGGTAGAAATTGCGCCAGCATGGGCCGCGTCATGCAGACCAGAATGTCCGGATGTTCCACATTCGGCGCGCCCACCGGCTGTCCGCCCACCACGAGCGAGCAGGAGACGGAACCGCCGCGCTGCTCGGGCCCGTAGGTCGGGTACCAGGTGACAAACCGGTGCGCAAAGGCGCCGGCTTCGACGACACTGAGCCCCAGCACCAGGATTCCCTGGCCGCCGGCGCCGCTGAAAATCATGCGCCGTTCCGTGTAGGATGGGTCGGGCTTGGGCGGCGGGAAATCGCGTTCGTCGGACTTCGCGAACAGCTCCGGCAGCGAAAGCGGCGCGGCGGCCGGCGGACGCGGCGCCGCCTGGTCGCTCGTGTCGCGGAAGAGGCCCAGCGGAAAAATCTTTTCCATCTGTTCGGTGACGTAGCGGGCCGCCGCCAGCGAGTCCATCCCCATGACGGTCGGGCACGGCGACAGGACCTCCACGTAGACGTACCCCTTGCCGTCGCGCTGCAGTTCGAGGGCCTTGCGCACGATCTTCTTCGTCTGGAGGATGCGCGGCGTGTCGGCCACGGAACAGCGCGCAATGTAGACCGGCGCCTGCAACTGGTCGATGATCTCCGCCACGTGCAGCGGGTATCCCTCGCTGGCGGCCGATCGTCCCAACGGCGACGTGAGCGTGCGCTGGCCGATCAGCGTCGTCGGCGACATCTGCCCGCCGGTCATGCCGTACGTGCAGTTGTTCACCATGAAGGTGGCCATGCGCTCGCCGCGGTTGGCCGCCTGCATCGCGCAGTTGAAGCCGATGGCGGCGAGGTCGCCGTCGCCCTGGTACGCCACCACCACCGCGCCGGGAATGATGCGGTTAACCGCCGTGGCCACGGCGGGCGCGCGCCCATGCGCGGCGCCGATATTGCCCATGCGCCAATAGTAGTAACCGAACACGGAGCACCCGATGGAGCTGACCATGACGGCGCGGTCCTGCAAGCCCAACTCCACCAGCGCCTCGGTGATCAGCTTGTGCAGGATGCCATGACCGCAACCCGCGCAATCTTGGCCCCTCGCCGTTTCTTGATCCTCTGGTGCCACTCCTTCATGTGCGAGTCGCGCCGCAATACGTGCAGCACCATCTGCGCAAGAATAAATCGCGCCATGACGCTGCCTTCCTTGGTGATCGAACCCAGACGTCGCGTGGCGTCCCCGGAGTTCCTGCATCCCGGCGTCAGGCCCCAGTAATGGGCCAGACTGCGGGCATGGGGAAATCGCTCGATGGAGCCGATGCGACAGGCGAGGGCCAGACTTCCGTAAGCCCCGGCGCCGGAGACCGTGGCAATCAGTCCGGCCGCGTTGTTTTCCGTTTGTCGCTCGCCAATCTTCGGCTCCAATTCTGCGATGTGCTTGTCCCAGAG
>Ga0118677_10007755_pt1 | contig 17568 bp, 14 predicted proteins | sample AliMusrvi5mmetaG_FD_86154 | JGI IMG/M metagenome (GOLD analysis project Ga0118677, IMG submission 86154) | reverse complement strand
ATTTTGGTTTTTAGAATCACTATGCTACTAAGGTAAATTTCTGAAAATAAGGTTTTAGAATTATTTTAATTAAAAGGTTGAATTGTAATTTTAAATGATTTCTATTTAAAATCAATATATATTAGGTTAATACGGTGTTTGGGATTTATTTCCAGAATTAAATCCTGTAAATTTGAAAATACTAAATATTAACCTTATGAGAAATATTGCCCTTTCAATTCTATTCGTCATATATACTGCTAATTCGGTCATTGCTCAAAATAAATCCTTTAACCTGAATGATCCTAAAATAATTCAGTTAAAGGATGCATTAATCCCTCAAAAGTCATCTTCAACGAATTTTCCTGATGCAACATTATCCCGCGAATTCGCTCTTAATCCAATCGTACAAAGCAAAGACTATCTTCAGATTAATGATACCATTATCCTTGACCTTTTTAGCGATAAACAATATAGAGCCTACATTGACAAAATCGATTTGGATGTAAATGGTAGTTTAACTGTTAGAGCCCGAATGGTAAATTACCAGTTTGGTTACTGTGTGATTTCAAGTTTTAATGGAAAAAGTTTTATGACAGTAGAGGTGCCTGAAAATAATGAATTATTTATGTCCAGGTATAATCCTCAGACGAAAAAATATTTTTTACTGCAAATTGATAAAACCAAACAAAAGTTTTTGGAAGGATCAGAACCTATTACTCCTCCATCTCAAAATATGCCGAATAATAGCAGTAATAAAAATTTGCCTCAGGATTTATTCATCACTCAACAACTAAAAAGTGCACCAGTCGTCAGTGGAAATACTGTGAAAAGTCAATCCTTAATCAATAATACAACCACACGGGACACCATTACAGTTATGATTGTGTATACTCCGGCAGCAGCATTGTGGTCCCGAAATAACGAGACTGATATCAACAATACGATAAGTCAGATTATGACAACATCTCAGTTAGCCCTTGATAACAGCAATTCCTTGATAACACTAAAGCTTGTTTACTCAGCCCAGGTAAATTATACCGAATTAAATAATGCAAATGACCTTTATAATTTAACCGAATTTGGCGATGGGATGATGGAGGATGTTCAAACCTGGAGAGATGCCTACTGTGCGGATGTAGTTGTACTCCTTGAAAATATAGAATTTACAGGGGGATTGGGCTGGCAACTAAATTCGGCTTCCGGTCTGCCCGATTATGCATTTTCATTAAACCGGGTACAACAGGCTAGTTTTTCGTACACAACGATTCATGAAATTGCCCACAATTTAGGTTGTCATCATCATAAGCAACAGATTTTGGAGCCAGGGCCAGGATTAAATTCCTATTCTGCCGGATGGCGTTGGACTTCGCCATCAGGGATTACCTATTGTTCTGTAATGACAAGTCCGGAAGGCAAATATTTTGCAGATGGTAAAAGTTCCATTCGAGTACCTTATTTTTCAAATCCTGATATTCAATACCAGGGAATACCCGTAGGGAACGCTGTTGATGCTGATAATGCAAGAACCTTACGGGAGATGAAAAGTATTGTTGCTCGATACAGGTCAGATTGCAGCAAATGCATTCCACCAACTACCCAGGCAACTGCTTTTACATCTTCTTCAATAACAGACAATTCCATGACATTAAACTGGACAAGAGGTTCTGGTAATTCAGTTCTTGTTGTGGCTCTACGAGGAAATGCTGTTCCCCATATTCCTTCCAGTGAAACAGCTTATACAGCGAATAATGCTTTTGGTAGCGGTGCCATAACCGGAATTGGGAATTATGTCGTTTATAATGGTACTGGAACTTCAGTGAATTTAAGCGCTCTTTCATCAGGGACTACCTATCATTATGCTATTTACGAATATAACACGGCTTCAAATTGCTACCTGATGCCAGCTCTGACAGGTGATGCAACTACAACTGGTACACCTGGTGATTTCAAATCTTCAGATTGGAAATGGCAAAACCCATACCCTCAGGGAAATCCACTTTATAGCGTAAAATTTTTATCAACGGATGTAGGCTGGAGCGTTGGTGAATGTGGTACGATTCTAAAAACAACAGATGGGGGAACTACCTGGATTCAGCAATCAAGTAAAACAACAAATGTTCTATTAAGTGTTTCGTTCACTGATTCCAATAACGGAACTGTAGTTGGAGATTTTGGAACTATTCTCAAAACAACAAATGGCGGGTCTACCTGGTCATCTCAATCCAGTGGAACGACAAATGCGTTGTATGGCATTATATTTACAGATGTTAATACAGGAACAGCGGTAGGTTATAACGGTACAATCCTAAAAACCACAAATGGAGGAACAACATGGATCCCGCAATCAAGTGGAACATCAAAAACTTTGTTTGGAGTCTCCTTTACTGATTCGAATTCCGGAACTATTGTCGGTGATGAAGGAATGATCCTTCGAACTGTAAACGGTGGAAGCTCATGGATTCAACAATCAAGTGGTATAACTAACCGTCTAAATGGAGTAGCTTTCACAGATACAAATTTTGGTACTTGTGTTGGTGATGCAGGCACAATACTTCATACAACCAACGGCGGAGTCAGCTGGACACCTCAAGTGAGTGGAACAACAGTAACATTATATGGTGTTTGCTTTACCGATGCCATTAACGGAATCTCAGTAGGACAGTTTGGTGAAGTACTTAAAACGACAAACAGTGGAATTACATGGTCTACACAATTGATTCCAAACTCAAAATCGAATACTGGTGGTTCCCAACCTCATGTCATGAGTGTTTCGTTTACAGATGCAAATACGGGGACAGCTGTTGGCGGTGATCCATTAGGGGCCGATTTAACAACAATGATTCTCAAAACGACTAATGGAGGCGCAACCTGGTCATTACAGACGCCTGCAGCATCTGGTAGATGGTTGAATGATGTCTCCTTTGCCGATTCAAAAAACGGTGTAGCAGTTGGTGCTGAGGGTGCTATTATCACAACAAACGATAGCGGAGTCACATGGACATCTCAAAATAGCGGCACCACTACTTTGCTTAACGATGTTTCTTGTATTGACGCAAATAATTGGATAGCAGTAGGGAATAGGGGTGCTAAAGTAACTGATGGAGAAACGCTCTGGACAGCTACCATATGTAAAACTACCAATGCGGGAATTACTTGGACGGTAAAACCATTTCCGCCTTCAACAAATGTATTTGCTTTCACTGGGGTAGTATTTACTGATGTCAACCATGGGATAATTGTGGGTGGTGATTATATTAATGGCGCTTATAGTCCCCTCATTTTAAGAACTACAGATGGTGGTATTACCTGGAATAAACAATCAGGAGGAACTACCAGGCTTGAAGCCGTTTTTTTTAGCGATTCAAATAACGGCACAGCCGTCGGTGACAATGGAACTATTCTTAAAACCACTGATGGCGGAATTATATGGAATTTACAATCAAGCGGAACTATGAATGATCTTTTAAAAGTTCATTTTACTGATATAAATAATGGATGTATAGTTGGTTTTTTTGGCACAATTCTTCATACAACAAACGGAGGAACAACCTGGATAAAACAAGCGGGTGGAACTTCCCAGATTTTGAATGATGTCTTCTTTACTGATGCTAATAAGGGAACTATTGTCGGATTAAACGGCACGATTTTGAAAACCAACAATGGAGGATTAAGCTGGACTCCGGAACCAAGTGTTACCAAAATAACTTTGGATGGACTTTATTTTTTTAATGAGAATAACGGGATAATTGTTGGTCAAGGGGGAGCAGTACTTAAGACTTCCGGTCCTTCTTGTATATTGCCAGCCGAGGCAGGAACGATTATAGGTACGGCATCTGTTTGTCAGGGTGGCACTCAAATAATCTATTCGGTCCCTGTAATAACAAATGCTTCAAGTTATGCCTGGTCATATTCGGGCACAGGAGCAACAATTGGTAACAGTTCAGCGAATAGTATATTTATTAATTTTGCCAATAATGCAACTTCAGGTAATCTTTCGGTAATAGGTATTAATTCCTGTGGGAATGGTAAAGTTTCTGCAAACTTCGGGATTAGCGTAAAACCTCTGCCTGAACCTTCAGGGACAATAACAGGAGCTACGACAGTTTGCCAGGGACAAAATTCAGTGGCTTATACCATTCCCATTATTACAAATGCGACAACCTACATATGGTCTTTGCCTTCAGGAGCTTCCGGAACCACTACAACAAACAGCATCATTGCTAATTATGGTGCATCTGCCGTATCAGGGAATATTTCTGTGAAAGGACATAACGATTGTGGTGACGGAGCTTCGTCAACCCTGGCAATAACCCTTAATCCACTGCCAGACGCTGCTGGGACGATTACCGGAACAGCAGCCGTATGCCAGGGGCAAAATTCGGTAAACTACACGATTCCGGCTATTACTAACACGACCAATTATATTTGGACTTTACCATCCGATGCAACAGGTACAAGTACGACCAACAGCATCACAGTAAATTATGGCGCTTCGGCTTCTTCTGGCACTATTTCGGTTAAAGGTCACAACGATTGCGGGGATGGGATTGTTTCAACGCTGGCAATTACGGTGAACCCTTTACCAGCAGGTGCTGGGACAATTACGGGATCATCAGTCATATGCCAGGGGCAAAATCCGGTCAGCTACTCAGTCCCATCCATAAGTAATGCTACCTCTTATGTTTGGACATTGCCGGCAGGTGCAACAGGAACCAGTTCAACCAACACCATAACAGTAAATTATGGAACTTCAGCCGTATCAGGGAATATCTCAGTGAAAGGACATAACGATTGTGGCGACGGAGCTTCATCGACTTTGTCGATTACTGTAAGTCCGTTGGTTCCAGCTGCGGGAACAATTACCGGCACAACAACTGTTTGTCAGGGTCAAAATTCTGTCAGCTACTCCGTTCCATCAATAAGTAATGCAACCTCCTATGTATGGACCTTGCCGGCAGGAGCAACAGGTACAAGCACAACGAATAATATATCTGTAAACTATGGGACGTCTGCCGCATCGGGAAACATTACGGTGGAGGGGCACAATAACTGCGGCGAGGGTGGCTCGTCAACTTTGGCAATTACAATAAATCCCAAACCGGCAACCCCCGTGGTAACAGTCAATGCGAATATCCTTCATTCAAACGCATCTAACGGGAATCAATGGTATAAAAGCAGTTCTTTAATCAGTGGGGCTACAAGTCAGGACTATACCTTTACAGCCGTTGGCGATTATACTGTCGTGGTTACCCAGAATGGTTGCGCTTCGGACCCTTCGGTTATCAGTGTCGTGACTGGCATTGACCCGCTGGATTACGGCAAAAAGATCTCGGTTTACCCCAACCCTGTGACCAATGAGTTGATTATTGAATCTGAGGGGAATATGGAGAAGATCGATTTTGTAATCGTCGCAGCAACCGGACAGATGGTTTATACTGGTTATCTGTACGAAAAGGTGGCTGTACCCACCGCGGGTTATGCTCCGGGACTGTACTTTATAAAGCTGCGATCGGGAAAGATCATTGAATTTAAGAAGATTGTAAAACTATAAAGTAATTTTGAAATAGTCACCGGGTGAGTGCTCATAACCTGAATACTCACCCGGTGACTTGTTGTACGACTCAGCGGGTGAATGTCCGGAACCTGAACACTCACCCGCTGAGTTTATTAAAAATTTCCTATATTCAATTTCGTACGTTATTTTTCCGTACATTTGTATTAAAGATTTCCATATGAAAACAACTGAAAAAACACGATTTGACACCCGGTTAACCAGGGAACAAAAAGAGCTTTTTGAATATGCAGCCACAGTTGGAGGATATCGGTCATTGACTGAGTTTGTTCTTGTTTCGGTTGAAGCGAGTGCAAAAAAAATTGTGGAGGAACATAACCGGATCATATCGTCAAAAAGAGATCAGGAAATTTTCTTCAATGCAATTACTGAAGCTCCAAATCCAAATGAATCACTTGGAAATGCGGCATCCAGATACAACGATTTGACTAAATCATAATGAGTTATCTGACTCAATTACTCAATCCGCTCCACAAAAGGGGGGATTTTGATTGCGGAAACGAATTACTGAATGGTTATCTCCCGCATCAGGCAAATCAGGATATCCAAAGGCACCTTTCAGTATGTTTTGTGATTGCTGACAATAACAATGTTGTCAAAGGATATTATACCCTTTCTAACTCAGGTATTATCCGGGAAAATATTCCGGAAGCGCTTAAAAATAAATTTCCTAAAACCTATAAAAATCTTCCTGTCACTTTATTGGGCAGATTGGCCCGGGATAAAAAATTTAAAGACGAACGATTAGGAGAAACACTTCTATTGGATGCGCTGAAAAGATCTTTTGATACCTCCGCTACAATTGGTTCAATTGCTGTAATTGTCGATCCAATAGATGATAAAGCCAGAAGATTTTATCTGAAATATGGCTTTATTCTTTTGCCTGATAGTAAAAAGATGTTCCTTTCAATGAAAACAATTGGCAAACTGTTTAACCTGTAGTCACTAATCATTAAATCAAACTAATCAAAGTTCAGACATCCTCTTTTTAAATAAAATCCTTAACATCGACGGATAAACAATCAACAGCAAAGGCAACGCAATGACAAATCCTCCGATCACCGCAATGGCCAAAGGCTGATGTAACTGGGCACCGGTTCCGATACCAAGGGCAATAGGAGAGAGGGCAATAATCGCACCCAGGGCGGTCATCAGTTTTGGACGCAAACGGGTTGAGATCGCATAGACGATGGCGCCGTCGGTTGTGGTAATCTTTAAGTTTTCCTCAAATTGCAGAAAGGTAAAGATGGCATTTTCGCCGATGATGCCAATAATCATGATGATGCCGGTATAGCTGCCTACATTTAACGGCGTATTTGTGATAATAAGGGCTATCAAACTTCCTGAAATTCCCAATGCTGCAATAACAACAATCAATAGCGCAACTTTGAACTCTTTAAACAGAAAGAGCATGGTTGCAAAGACCAGTAAAACAGCTGTAATCAGGATCATCATCAGCTCACTGAAAGATTTTTGCTGCTCTTCGTAGGCTCCTCCATAGGTAATGTGGTAACCCTGAGGTAAAGTGATCTTAGATTGAATCTCACGCTTTAAATCATTCATAACACTTCCCAGATCACGGTTATTAAGCCGGGCAATAACAGGGATCATCGACTGTAAATTCTCACGATCGATCTCTGCACTGCCTGCATCGACAGTAATCTTTGCCAGCTGTCCTACCGGCTGAAGTTTGCCGGTAGGAAGAAAAATTGAACCTTGTTTCAATTTTTCGAGTGAAGTGTTTGCTGCATTGGGATACAACATTCTGACAGAGGTCATTTGCTCTTCTTCATAGATATTTCCTACCAAAACACCTTCGAGCTGTGTTTGCAACTGATTCTGGAAATCGGCCGGAGTTATCCCCAATAGCGCAAGTTTTTTGTGATCAGGTTCAATATTTATTGAGGGTCCTGCAATAGTGATACCATTGAAAACATCTGCAGTTCCGGGAACATCTTCTGCGATTTTTGCAATCTTCCTGGCTAACTGCTGCAATACATTGACATTATCTCCATATACCTTAATTTCAATCGGTTGAGTTGAACTCATCAGATCGCCCAGCATATCGCCAATCACCTGTCCAAAATCAATTTTCAGCGCAGGCTGTGAAGACTCTACTTTCCCCCTGATTTCGTCAATCACCTCATTGGTTGAGCGCTTCCTGTCCTTTTTAAGCTGAATCAAATAATCGCCATAGTTGGGTTCTGTAATAAAGAATCCCATCTGTGCACCGGTCCTTCTTGAATAGGACTCAATCTCGGGTACCGACGGAAATATTTTCTCCACTTCACGTAAGATCCGGTCTGTCTCCTGTAGCGAAGTTCCCGGGGGTGAGGTGTAATCAAGGACAATGCTTCCTTCATCCATTTCAGGAAGAAATCCGGTCTCTAACCTGCCAGGGATAAACACGATAGCACAAATCAACAATACCATGAATACGATACTGATGAGGGGCCGGAGAATGAAAAAAGAGATCCATTTTCCTGATTTTTTATGCGCATCGGGATGTGGTTTTGATACCGTATTCGTTTTTCCGGAGAGAAACAGGTAGATAACCGGTAATCCTATCCAGGTTACCAGGAATGAACAAATCAGGGTGATCATCATCGTGTTGGTGAGGATCTTAAAGTAGGCTCCGGCAACACCGCTCAAAATTACAAATGGGAGGAAGATCACAATCGTACTTATCGAAGAACCGATCATCGCAGGGAGCAGGAAGCCAACAGAACCGGAGAGGAGCTCTTTCGTTGGCTTTTCGGGAAACTCTTCATGTGTCCGGTGAATCTGCTCCACCACAACAATTGCATCATCGATAATCAACCCAATACTTGCTGCAATTGCCCCAAGTGTCATGATATTGAAATTATATCCAATCACATACAAAACAATAAATGTTAATGATAAGGTGATCGGAATGGTAATCAGGATTACAGCGCTTGATTTTAGGGAGCGGAGAAAAAGGAAAGCAACAATGATGGCAAGAAACAATCCGATCCAGAGACTGTCGTTTACGCTCCTGATCGAATCGTTGACAAAATCGGCCTGGACATAATAAGGGGAGAGTTTAACCCCTTTGGGTAAAATATGCTTGTTTAACTCATCGATCTTTTTAGTTACTCCATCGGTTACTTCAATCAGGTTGGCATTTGGCTGTCTGACGACTGCCATTAAGACAGCACTTTTCCCGTTGGCATTCACCCTGACATATTGCGTCTGCTCGGCAATCTTAATTATGCTGATGTCCTTGAGCTGAAGCACCCTTTTACCGTCATTGCTGATTACGAGGTTTTCAAGCTCCTCAAGATTCTGGACGTTGGCATCGGTAACGGTGAGATACAGACGGTCATAATCGGTAAGATAACCATTACTGCTGATGAAATTGGTCTGACTTATTGCTGTAGTAATTTTAGCAGGGGTAATCCCTAATGATGCCATTTTTTGAGGCAAAAGCTCAATATGATATTCCTTTGTTTTACCTCCGATTACCCATACTTCGGCTACTCCGGCAGATTGCGAAAGAAATGGTTTAACCGTATAATTGGCTATCTGGTTCAGTTCAATATTACTTCGCCCCTTTCCCTCAATGACATAACCAATCACGGGAAGAATAGAAGGATTCATTTTCTCGACACTGATGGTCGTCTCAGCTGGCAATTCACTTTTAATCTGATTGATAGACGATTCAATCTGCTGCTTACTCAAATCAATATCAGCTGTCCACTCCATAAACGCCGATATTTCGCAATTTCCACGGCTGGTTATGCTTCTGACCGTTCTCAGATTAGGAACCCGTTTAATAGCATTTTCGAGTGGTTTTGTTACCGTCACCATCATTTTTCCTACAGGTTGCAATCCACTATCGGCAATTATCTTTATTTTAGGGAAGGTCACTTCTGGAAAAAGTGAGGATTGCATTTTGGAATAAGAGTAAATACCTGCAGCCAGGATGATCAAAAGTATTACTGCAACAGGATTTTTATGTGAAACGAAGAAGTTTCTCATCGGTTCAGACGGTGAATTATATTTACAAATGCAGTATCCGGTAAACCATAATTTCCCGTATTGATGATTCTGTCTTTCCGGGTGAATGATGGTGAAACAATTTCAACTTTGTTCCCCTCTGATATCCCCTTCGTTATACCTATTTTAACTGCTGTTGTGTCGTTGATCAGCTTCATAACCCAGAAATTCTCCATTGTCTCATCAGACAAAAGGCATGACTTATCAATGACCTGTGCATTGTCTTTCTTACTTTTAATTATTTGTACAAGAACAGAAAGATTTTCAGGAAGTAGGGTGTAGCTGGACGGTTTTACAATAAAACTCTGGGTCTGAGATGCCGGATCGACTGTTGCAAGTTTCCCGGTGATTGTTCCGCTCAAAACAGTTGAATCGGGCAACAGAATTGAGCAATTTCTTCCGGAGACTGCATACTTATTCTGTTCAAAGGGAACATTTAGCAGAAAAACAAAGCTGCTCTGACCTGCTATCACACAAAGCTGTTCTCCATCATTGATATAATCATTGGTTTGTTTGTTCGATTCTATTACCACACCGGAAGTCGGCGCAACGATGCTGAGTTTATTAGTAAATAAAAACAAGGAATCGTTGGAATTTAATTTGCTCAGTGCATCCCCCTCTTTCGTTTTAATGGCATAAAGTTGTTTTCCTGCCTGTACGATATCTCCCTGATTAATAAATGATTTCCCGACATACCCATTGATGGTTGATTTAACAATGTTTTTCCTTTGGTACATCGAAACCGCATTAAAACTAATCATCTCACTAATTGATGTATTCTCAATTGCAGTAACTGTGACAGGAGTGGAGACCTTGGGAGACTCCTCTTTTTTTGGGGAAGAGCTGTTGTTACAACTTATCAGAGGAATAAGTAAAGCGATTGCAAATAATGTTCTGTTATTGCTCATTTTAGGTAATTCAATTGATTTATAATCTGTAGCCGGTTCATATCTGTTATCAGAAAGGCATTTTTTGTGGCCACGTAATTGTTCATAACGGTCATAAAATCGAGAAACCGGACTAACCCTTTTTCCAGTTCAATTTTGTACACTTCAATCAACCTCTCCTGTTCAGATATTTGACTTCGAATATCAGTAATAAGATTATCAGTTAGTTTCAACTGATTTGTTAACTGATCGAGCTGTATTTTATATTGCGAAGAATAATATCGTTTATAATAAGTCCGGGTATTCTCAGCCAGATTAATTTTATTGTATTGCAATTTACGTTGTTTCCCGTCATATATAGGAACAGTGAAATTCAGTCCAAAACTTGTCCCAAGATTATGAGGAATATTCTCAGGGACAATAGCATTAAATCCGGCATCGGCAAAAAAACCGATATGCGGACGATAATTAAGATCGATCATCAGCTTACTGTTGATGTTTTTGAGGCTATCGATCCGGAATTGTGCAAAGATGGGGGAGCTTTCGGGATTAAAACTATTCTGAACAGTAAGTTCCGGTTTTACGAGCTTAATTTCTGAATGATCCGTTACTCCGCAAATGAAGTTAAGTAAGGCAACATCATTTGACAGCTGAATATTGGACTGAGAAATCGCGATTTTCTGAGCGCTGATCATCACCTGCAGATTCATCAGATCGGTCATTTGGTAAATCCCTTTATCAACTAGTAATTTTATCGTTTTTAGTTCCTGGCTAAGCAGCGCCAAAACCGTTTGATTAAATTGATTCTGGATAAAATCTGTGTATGCAGTAAGATACTGTGCAGTAATGCCTTTTTTAAGGTCAATTAAAGTTATTTTCTCATTATTTCTAAGCGTTTGGTTGATGAGATTGAGCGACTCAAGCTGCCCATTGATCAGTTTCTTATAAAACAATGGCTGATTAACATTCAGAACCGCAGAATAATTACCACCGTTAGTAATACTCTCATCGTATCCCCATCCGGGTCCTGAAGGTGGATGCATTACCTGCGCCAGCTGATTGACCTGAGGTTTAAAAGAAGCCATCACAAGAAGGCTGTCTAATTTACCAGCAAGTTTCTGGTTGTTAAGATCGTAGAGCAAAGGGCTGTTTTTAAGACCCAGACTGATGTAGTTATTGAGTGATTGAGCATATAGATTACCGAAAATGGAAGCTCCCAAAATAAGGGTGCTCAGAATACTTTTTATCATTGCTGGTTATCCCCGGATTGAAATTTATAATAATAGGGTAAAGATAGAAATATATCATTATTGTTAAAATTCTTTATTTCTTCTTTTCACTTTCATAAACTTCCATCTAAAATCGAATTGTAAATTTCAAACAGTATCTTATGCTGATCGTGGTTTAAAAAAATTATTTTTTAATTGAATACTGATACACTGTTTGTCCTGTATGGTCTATGAAGGAAAACGTCAGGTTTACATTTGTTACAGAACAAAGTGTGAAACCGGGGTTTGGATTACAAAAGAGGGTGCCATCTGTTTTATTTACCTTTCTGGATTGAGAAGCGGAGGAATTGACAACATAATTCACCGTTTTGCCCTCCGGTATTAAATGTTGAAAATTATGGATATGTCCGCAAATATACAGATCAGCTTTCCGATCTTCAAGCAGAATTTCCAGCCTTTTTTGCATATCGGTGCGCTCTGATACCGCTTTATCAGTATCGGCATAGACTGGGTGGTGGCCAATAACTATTTTCCAGCGGTCGTTTGAAGAAACAAGCGTTGAATCAATCCATTTAAGTTGTTCCCGAAATCCTGTTTTCCCGCATCAGAATAACTGCTGTCTGCCCGGTATTTGTCGATGAATGGGGCTGTATCAATAAATACAAACAAACATTTATCCCCGGTTTTTCCAATGCTTTTCTCGAGAGAGAAATACCTGGCCGGAGCTTTCCATCGGGTTGAAAGCTTCGAATAATCTAAAACTGCCTGCAGTCGGCATCCGTGCTATTGAGCCTTGGAAAGACCTATTCAAATGATGGGAATTTATTTATGGCGCTGAGATGTTACCTTGAAGCTTATGAAACATGCAATAAAACAAAGGATTATATCAATTTGGCAGACGTCTGCAATCATTTAGGTTCTATCTATCTTGCACTCGACAAGACAGCTAAGTCAATGGAGTACCATCGAAAAGCGCTCTTTTACCGATTGTCTCTCAAAACGCCGGAAGGTCTGGCCAATTCGTACAATAATATAGGAAAGGTTTTCCTGGCAAAAAACAATCCGGACAGCGCCCAAATCTATTTCTTAAAGGCTCTCAGTAATTGCGAACAGATTTCCTATACAAAGGGAAGAGTAAAAGCCTTAACTAATCTTGGGAAGGTTTTCAATCTTCGGCTGGAGCCGCTGAAGGCAAAACCATATTTGCTTAAATCACTGGATATTTCGCGTAATTCAGGGTATGATGAGGGTATGGCTGAAGCATCTCTTGAAATGGGTCAATGCAATTAAATTTACTCCCGAAGGTGGAACTATCGAAATTAATGCCCTCCAGGTAAACCTAAACTATGTAATATCTGTTATTGACACAGGGCTTGGTATGGATGCGAAACAAAAACAAATTATGTTTAATTCTGATGTCCAAACCACATCATTAGGTTTAATGAACGAAAAGGGTTCAGGCTTTGGATTAAAGCTTTGTAAGGAATTTGTAGAAATGAACGGAGGAAAAATATGGATTACAGATAATCGCGTTAATGGTTCGTGTTTCTCATTTACAATACCAGCTGCATCCAACATACCTGAAAACTCACCTTTATATGGGTGATAATTCCCTATCGGAGTTTACCCAAAATTTGCAATCTTACAATAAATTTAAAAATTAATCCCATTTTATGAAAATATTATCTCTGCTGGTTTTCTTAGCTGTATATGCTTTATCGGGCAAGGCCCAGGATCAAATCATAACCGATTATCAATCCAAAAATTTGATAAAGTTTTTACCATTCACCCTTCCTTTTAATTCTGTTTCATTTGAGTATGAGAGAATGATAAATCCCAAAAACTCAGTTGTTCTCCAGGTCGGAATCCCAAACCAACAGTCAATAATGGGGAAATACGGAATCAATCCAAATTCTGACCTTAAAACCGCCGAATTCGGATCGACAATTATCAGGGGTGGTTATCGCCATTATACGGGAAAAAGCAGGCTTCCCAAAGGCTTCTATCTTGAGCCATATCTTAAATATCAGCATTTTAAAGGAGATGCAAGTATTGCGGGCGTTGATGACCAGGGTGATCCCTATTCGGGAAATTCTGAAATAAAGCTGAATACGATAAACTTAGGATGCCAAATGGGAGTCCAGTTCCTGATTGCCAAGAGAGTAAGCCTGGACCTCTATTTTTTAGGATTGGAAGGTGGACTGCTGAGCGGAAAAATAGTCACAACACCTACAACCAATAGTGAATATAATCCAATTATACTTTCTGTTTTAAAGAATGTTATCGATCAAAATATTGCAGATGCTCCAGCTATGATCCGAAATAAACTTTCAACCACACAAACGGCTTCTCAGGTAATCGTAAACCTGAGCAGTACCCCATATCCCTGGATCAGAGGGGGTATTAGCCTAGGATTTGCCTTTTAGTTTCTAAGGGAAGAGAATTCAATGGGTGGAATTCCCCGGTTTTAAAAACAAGAATAGCCCAAACATTCGCTGTCCGGGCTATTTCAACATGTTTCCATTAATTTCTAAAACCTACTCGGGCACACAATTAATAACCTGAATATCCATCAGCATTCCGGAGCAGCGCCCCTTGAAGGTAGCCTTGGTACCAGTTTTCACAGGTGAAAGTTTGGAGCTAAATTTTATCACATCAGCGCTGTCAACAGTGCAGCTAACCCCTTCCATCGCATCTTCGAGACTAAATACCATACTGTGGTTGTCCAAAGTGCGGATACTCTTAATCTCGCCTGATACGGCAATTGCCTGATCAAGGTATTTTTTGGTCGCAATTGCTTCATCATTCCGAAAATCGGAGATAAGCTGCTTTGCTTGCAATGAATATACTGCACTTTCACCAGACACATTACGGCGTGGCATGTTGAAAACGTAATAAATCGATCCAAATGCGGCAATTAACCCGATCAGGAAAATCCAAAGAACTATGCGAATCGTTTTTTTCTTAGTCATAACCGGTATTATTGGTGATATGGCGCGTAAACCGCATCAATTTTAATGGTAACCTCCCTGGCGATTTTATCTCTTACAGCCGATGGAATTGGAATGCTAAATGCTTCAGGAGTAACTTTAAGCTCTGCAGAGGCTGAAATTTTATCCTTGCCGGGAGTAATAGTTGCTTTGAAAGTAACCTCACTGTTTGCACCATGCATCGTCAAAGTCCCTTTAACATCGACACTAACAGTTTTTTCGCTTTTCCAGTCAATGGGGGAAATGATTTTACCATTGAAACTCGCCTTTGGAAATTTAGATGATTCCATATAATTTTCGTTAAAGTGCTCCTCCATCAATGCCCTGCGGAATTTAAATGAGGTGGTTAACACGGAGAATTTAACTATATTTTTCTCTATATCAAGTATCGTTGTCGTCTGATTCGATTCAGCAACAATATCCTCAAGGGGGGTTGAAGAGTTAAAGTTGATTTTGGCATCTTTCGTTAAATAAAGAGATTGTGCCCCAGCAGTCAAAAAGCTTATTGATAATGTAACCAGAAGAATTAACTTATTCATAATTTGAAATTTTATTGTTTACTGAATGAAAATACCCTTGAAATATTGAATCCGAGGCGAATACCGCCGTTACCCCAGGCACCTGTAGTTTTTCCGATAAAACCACCCTCACGCATTGCTTGTGAATTGGTGACCATAATCTGAAAAACATGTCCCCCGGTCTCAATATCAATACCGACCGAAAGGGGGTTGTAATACTTTATGGCACCTGTATTCGGCTGATTCATAGCAGTCTCATTTCCGCGATAGACATAGAAATATTCAACATTAAAGGCTATTCGCTTGGATAATTTATAGCGTCCGCCAACACCCATGGAGAAAAGATCATTATGTTCTATTTCAGTGGGTACGATGTTTCGATGAATAAAAGTGGGAGTCAATTGCAATGAAAAGCTTTCATTAAACTTCCGGGCAATCATGATTTGCTGAACATAAGTTAAACGTGACGAAAAATTCTGCTTCATTGCCGGGTCAACGTTTAGGGAGATTGCCTCCGTACTTGCCAGATAGGAGAGGGCAACAGGCATATTTCTTGCTCCGTTGCTTTGTCTAAGGAGTGAAACTTTTCCAAAGGCATCAACCGTTTTTTCAAAAGTGCTGCGGCCAATTCCGACTTCAAGCCAATCAGTAAGGCCATATTCCAATGCCAAATGGATTGTGCCCTGATCAAGTCCGTAAAATTCATACGAACCGGTATTGAATTGTCCAAACCGGTGTGACACCCTGAATTCAAGCTGATTCTTTTTCATCCTTTCAACCGAGTGGCCATTAACCACCCTTGTTGACTTAAAAGTTGCAGTTGCAAAAACAATCTGCGGTTTGACAGACTTTTCCATTAATGAATCCAGATCCTGAGCCGTCGCCCGGATTGAGAACATTAAAGCCGCTATCAAAACAAGTGAGTAGGCCAATGATTTAATTTTCATAGTGTTAATTATTTAAGGTGCCTCTGGTTATCCAGCTTTTAATGATTTTAATGTCACATGCGCTCAGGGATCCGCCATTCTTTGGCATCGGATAGGATGAAGTATGCAGAATAGATCCCATAAGTTTGCCGTTGTCTGCATAGGTTTTAACATCCGCATAGTTCTCAAGTTTTATTCCGGATCCGCTCCCTGCGGCATAGGCATTTGCATGACAGGAATAACAGTTTGATTGCAGGATTGGTTTAACCTGAGCCACAAAATTGGTAACGGTTGTATCACATACCACTGTGTTAGTGTCTGGTTTTCCAAACAACGCTTCATTGCTGTCGTAATAACATCCTGCAAACAGAGCAGTAAGGATCAGGAAAATAAAAGGTAACTGTAATTTTTTCATAGTTTTAAGCTAATTCTGTAATTCACCACTGGATTTCCAAAGTTCAAGCTGTCTGATCTGACAACTGCTGATTTTACTTGCCGGAGTTGGAGGCATTTGAAGGGTTATCCCCTTAACTGCCGATAGTATAGATCCATTATCCATATTGGCCTTTACGGATGCATAATTATCCAGCAGAACCCCCTTCTGAGCGTTCGCCCCGCTATGGCATGAAACACAATTATTGGATAAGATTGCGGAAATTTGATTTTGATAGGTCATCACGCCCGTTGTATCGCACGTGGAGGTGCAGGTACCATTTAGAGCGCCGTTTTTTATCCAGTTATAAATACTGTCTTTCTTCGCCTGTGTTAACTTTGTATAAGAATTAGGTGGCATATTATTATTAGCAACGGCTGTGTATAACCTGCTTGAATTTGGCGATCCTGCTTTAACCAGATTCGTCATTACAGAAGCATAATCAATAATGGTATAACCTTCTCTGTGTGTTTGTGCGTCGTGACATCCTGATGTTCCACATGATGAAGTCAGTATCGGCAGGATATCCCGTTGAAAGCAGACTGCTCCGGCGGTGCTTCCACCAGTACGCGTGGTATCAACCGGAACCACAGGGGTAGGAGTAATTGTACAAACGGTATTCTTCGCCCCCTGATCAATCCATACCCGGATTAATATCCGTTCATTTTCCGATAATGCACCCTTGGGAGGCATTAACTGTGTAAATCCTTTCCCTGTTATTGCTTTATACGCTTTACTGTTTTGAGCATCATAAGGCTTGACAGAAGCTAAAATTGAATTATAGTCATAAAAAGCAACTCCCCCCTTGCTTCTGTTTTGTCCATGACAAGTCGCACATTTATTCAGAAAAATAGGGGAAATTTCTGTATCAAAACATACGGGTTTAAGTGTTGTTACATTCAGTCCGTCATGCCGGCATTGGATGTAAACTAAACCCAGAAATAAGAGTGCCATTGACAATTTTAAAGAGATCCTAATCGTTTTACTCCCTTGCATAAATTAATTTTATTG